>Ga0164243_10001453_pt1 | contig 40102 bp, 33 predicted proteins | sample OricompcompostOP_FD_108781 | JGI IMG/M metagenome (GOLD analysis project Ga0164243, IMG submission 108781) | Organic Plus compost microbial communities from Emeryville, California, USA - Original compost - Organic plus compost (OP) | ecosystem: Engineered > Solid waste > Mixed feedstock >... | reverse complement strand
CCGTCCAGGATCACCGGCGTCCGCAGCGAGGCGCCGCCGAGGATCAGCCCGACCAGCGCCGCGTGCTCCAGACCGCCCACGGCGGCGAGCAGGCCGACCGGGTCGGACGGGTCGGGCTGGTGGAGTTCGAGCGCGCGGCGTACGACTTCGACCTTGCGCGCGTGCGTCTCGTCGTTGATGCCGGTGCCGCGGCCGGTCACCTCGGACGGGTCGGTGTCCGCGCAGACGGCGATCAGGGCCGCGGAGGCGGTGGTGTTGGCGATGCCCATCTCTCCGGTGAGCAGCGCCTTGTTGCCGGCCGCCACCAAGTCGCGGGCGGTCTCGATGCCGACCTCGATACCGCGCACCACCTCGTCCTCGGTGAGCGCGGGACCGGCCGTCATGTCGGCGGTGCCGGCGCGCACCTTGCGCGGCAACAGGCCGGGCATCGCGGGCACTTCGCCGGCCACTCCGACGTCGACGACGCACACCTCGGCGCCGACCTGGCCGGCGAACGCGTTGCACACCGCTCCGCCGCCCAGGAAGTTGGCGACCATCTGCGTGGTGACCTCCTGCGGCCACGGCGTCACGCCCTGAGCGTGCACGCCGTGGTCGCCCGCGAAGACGGCGACGGCGGCGGGCTCGGGCAGCGGCGGCGGGCACTTGCGGGACAGCCCGCACAGCTGCGCCGAGATGATCTCCAGCATGCCGAGCGCGCCGGACGGTTTGGTCATGCGCTTCTGGCGCTCCCACGCCTCGCCGAGCGCCTTGGCGTCCAACGGCCGGATCGCGGCGACGGTTTCGGCGAGCAGGTCGTGCGGCTCGGAGCCGGGCAGCACCCGCCGCCCGTACGACTCCTCGTGCACCACCCAGGACAGCGGCCTGCGCCGGGACCAGCCGGACTGCACCAGCTCGGGCTCCTCCGGGAACTCGTCGACGTAGCCGACGCAGAGGTACGCCACCACCTCCAGGTGCTCGGGCAGTTCGAGCGCGCGCACCATCTCCCGCTCGTCGAAGAAGCTGACCCAGCCGACGCCCAGGCCCTCGGCGCGGGCCGCCAGCCAGAGGTTCTCCACGGCGAGCGCCGAGGAGTAGGGCGCCATCTGCGGCTGCGTGTGCCGGCCGAGAGTGTGCCGGCCGCCGCGGGTGGGGTCGGCGGTGACGACGATGTTGACCGGGGTGTCGAGGATGGCCTCGACCTTCAGCTCCTTGAACTGCTTGGCGCGGGCCTTCGGCAGCGACTGCGCGTACGCCTCGCGCTGCCGTACGGCCAGCTCGTGCATCGTGCGCCGGGTCTCCTCGGACCGGATGACCACGAAGTCCCAGGGCTGGGAGTGGCCGACGCTCGGCGCGGTGTGCGCGGCCTCCAGGACGCGCAGCAGCACTTCGTGCGGGATGGGGTCGGGCCGGAAGCCGTTGCGGATGTCGCGGCGTTCGCGCATCAGCCGGTGTACGGCCTCCCGCTCGGTCTCGGCGAATCCGGGCGCGGGCTCGGAGCCGGGCTCGGACTCCTCCCGGTCCGCTTCGGGATCGGCGGTCTCCTCGGCTCCGTCGACCCCCTCGGCTTCCCCTGCCTCGGAGGACTCGGCGTCAGAGGACTCGGCGTCCGCGGCGCCAGCTTGCGCGGAGCCGGCTTGCGCGGGCTCGGTGGCTGCGGTGTCCGCGGCGGGGGCGGCCTCTTCCGTCCCGGAGGCGGCGGCCGAGGCGGCTGGCACGGCGCCCGCGACTTCGGCGTCCGCAGCATCAACCTCCGTACGCGCGGGGTCAGTCGGGGACTCCGGCCGCCCGTCCGGCCGGGGTTCCGCCTGCTGTTCCGCCCGGTGTTCCGCTGGGTGTTCTGCTTGCTGTTCCGGCTCGGTGGCGCGGGCTGCCGGGTCGCCGCTCGCGTCCGCCGCACCGGCAGCGGCCTCCTCGGCGCCGCTTATCGACGAAGCGGCGGAGTCGGCGCCGTCCGGGGCTGCGTCGTCCGCGATCGTCTCCGGGGGCAGCGCGGCCTCCGGCAGGGCGCCCACCAGCGCGGCGGGAGCGGCGGCCGCCGCCTCGCCCGGCGAGCCCTGCGGGCCCTGCCCGTCCGGGAGTTGACCCTGCTCCGCCGCGGCGTCCGGCGTCGCCGACGCCAGCGCGTCCGCGGCGTCCGGGTCCGCTACGGCCGAGCCGTCGCCCGCGTCCGTACGGCCCGCGTCGTCCGCCTCGGCGCGGTCGGGCCGTGCTTCCGGCTCCGGTGTGGACGGCCCGTCCTCGGGCTTGGGCGCCGCGTGCCGCGGGCCCGTGCCCTTCGGCGCAGCGTCCGAACCGCCCGGCACGGCACCGGAGTTCGCCTCGCCGGAGTTCGCCTCGGCAGGGTTCGCCTCGGCGGAGTCCGCCCCGCCGCCCGTGTCATCGCTCGCGCCGGTGTCCGCTTCCGGCTCGGTGCCGTCCACGGGCGTTTCGGGCGCCGCGTGCGCGGGCGGCTGCCCCTGTGCGGGCACCGCACCCGCCAACGGCGGCTGCTCCGCGGCGGGTTGGGCGGCGCCCGGCTCCGCGCCCGCGGGGGCCTCCCCGGGTCCTTCGGGGTGGCTCTCGGCCGCGTCGGCGGGGCCGGTCTGCTGCGGCAACGGCTGTACGGGCGCGGGTACGGGCGCCGGACCGGCCTCCTGCGCCCCCTCCGGCTCCGGGCGCTGCTGGGCCGGGATCACGGCCGCCGGGTCCGTACCGTCGGCCGAACCGCCCGCCGGCGCACCCGCGTTGGCCTCCACCGCACCCGCGCCGGCGTCCGGCTCGTCGGCGCCGCCGGCTGCCCCGGCGGGGGTGCCGGGCTCCGGTGGCTGCTCCGCCTCCTGCCCCGTACGCTCGACCGGCTCGACCGGCTCGACCGGCTCAACGGGCGTCTGGGCAGGCTCCGTTGACTGGGCCGCGTCGGTGTCCTCGGCCGGTTCGGGCGCCCCGGGCCTCTGAGCCGGACCGGCCGCGTCGGCTGTTTCTGCCGCGTCGGCTGTTCCAGCGGCCTCGGCTGTTTCCGCGGGCTCGGCTGTTTCCGCGGGCTCGGCTGTTTCTGCGACCTCGGCCGGTTCGGCCGGTTCCGGCCTCGCGGACGGTTCACCGGGCTGCCCGGTGCCGGCGCCGGCCGCGGCCTCCGCGGGGCCCGCGCCGAGTTCGGGCTGCGCTCCGTCCCCGGCGGACGCCGGATCCGCGGGCGCTTCGGCGGACGCCGGATCCACGGGCGCCGGCTGCTGGGCGGCCCACTCGCCCTGTTCGGGCGGCAGCGCGCCGAGTTGGGGGCCGGGCAGCGTGGACGGGTCCAGGTCCGCGACCTCGCCACCGGGACCGGCTGCGGGCGCCGCACCGTACGGCGTGCTTTCGGCCGTACCGGGAACGGGCGCTCCGTTCCGCGCCGGGTCCTGCCGGTGCTCCGCGCTCTGCGGACCGACGGCCGGCGCGGGTGCGGAACCCGCCCCGGTGACGGGCGCCGGTCCGCGGTCGGACAACGGGCGCACCATGCCGGACTGTTCGGGCACGGGCGGGCCGAGGTGCAGCGGACGGCGCGGCGCCGAGGTGGCGGCGGGCGCCACAGGCGCCGCGGCACGGGCACCGGCCGCGGAGGGCTCCCGGACCTGTCCGCCGGCCTGCGCCTGCCCGCTCGCCTGTCCGTTCACCTCTCCGTTCGGCTGTCCGTTCACCTGCCCGTTGAGCTGAGCGTGGCCATTCGCCTGCGCCTGGCCATTGGCCTGCGCCTGGCCGCCGCCCGGATCGCCCCCGGGCGCCTGCCCGTTGACCGGCGCCTGGCCGTTGACCTGACCGTTCGCCTGACCGTTGACTCCCTGCCGCTGCTCCGGCCGCTCCTGCCCCACGTACGAGACACCGCCGGGAACCGAACCGGGCTCGGCGAACTGCGGTCCGGCAAAGGGCTGTTGGGGCTGCTGGAACGGCTGCCCCTCGGTCCAGGCGCCGCGCGACCCGGGCATCAGCAGGTCCTCTTCGTGCGCGCCGTACGGCTCGTGCTCGGCGCCCGTGCCGTCGTAGGGCTGCTCGACGAAGGGACCGACGCCCGGCTGCCGCTCCGCCAACGAGTGCTCTGCGTACGGCTGTTCCGCATACGGCTGCCCGGCGTACGCCTCCGGGCCGGGGTACGGGCCGGGGTCCGCCGGAGCGGCCTGCTGGTCTCCCGGCAGCGCGCCTGCGTTCTCCGGCTGTCCCCCGCCCGGGATCTGGCCGGTGTCAGTCATGCGTACCCCTCGCGCATCGGTAGTGCTTCTTCCAATCCGGCGGATGTCCGCCGCGCCCCGTAGATGAAGAACGAGCGTGCGCACGGCGGGCCACGTGCACCCGCCTACGCCTTACGGACAATGGCGGACGAACCGTCAATGCCGCGCGACGGCACAACGATCCAGAACCCTACCTGGGACCAGTCCCGCGGCCGTCCACGGGTGGGTGAGAACGTGCGGCTTCGCCGGTTTCGTCACGCAACAGATCACGTCACCGTGCCCGGTGCCCCGCAGACTGCACCGGCGCTCGGGCGAGCGCGGCCAACCCCGGCCCGCGCGGGCGCACATGAGCAGGTGTGAAGCGCGCCGGCGGCCCACGGGGAGTCAACTCTCCGCGGACGAATGAGACTTCGGCCACCCGTCCGGTACGAGCCCACGAGCCCACGGGTTCACCGGTCCGCGGGCCCACGGGTCCGCGGGCTCGGCCGGGGGCCGCGGCCTGCCCGCTCAGTCGCGGACGCCGGACAGCAGGAACACGACGCTGCGTTCGCGTTCCGTCCACGCCACCGTGTCCAGCTCGACGGACTGCAGCAGGGCGCACTCGACGGCGTACCCGCCGTCCGCGAGCGCCCGTCCCACGGCCTCCGCCTCGTCCCGGGTCAGCGCGTGCGTGACGATACGGTCCGGTCTGCGGTCGGCGACCGCCTGGACCGTGCGCACTCCGCCGCCGCCGATCCGCACCAGGTCCGGCTCGGGCAGATCCTCCAGCACCTGCGGCGCCGTACCGTGCACCGTCTGCAGCTGCACCCCGAACCGGCGGGCGGCCGCGGTGGTGCGCGCACAGGCGTCGGCGTCGGCGTCCACGGCGATGACGGCGGCGCCGAACCGCGCGGCCTCCACCGACAGCGCGCCGCTCGCAGAGCCGATGTCCCACACCAGGTCGCCGACGCGCGGCCCCAGCCGGGCCAGTTGGCCCGCGCGCAACTGCGCCGACTCGCCCTCCCGCACTCTGCCGCGTACGGGAGTGCCGGCGCCCGAGGCCGCACCGCCGCCCGGCAGGCTGTCCCAACCGCCCGTGCCCGGCGGCCCATTGCCCGCTCCGGCGTACCCGGCGCCCCCCGCGCCCGCGCCGGCACCCGCGCCCGAGGGCCGCCCGTGCTCCCCCGCGTACTCGACCGTGGGCAGCGCCCAGCCGCGGACGGTGGGCGGATAGCCGGGGCCGCGCCCGGCGAGCCAGCCGCTGCCCTGCGCCGTCGCCGCGGAGAGACCGGAACCGGCCGTCCTTCCGTGCCCGCCGCCCCGCGGCTGCGCCCACGAGCGCGAGCCGGGCCCGGCGCCGCCGACGACGAGCACGACGTTCGGGTCGCGCCAGCCGTGGTCGGCGACCCGGTCGGAGGTGAGGACGGTGACCTCCTCGCGCTCGGTGCCCAGCTCCTCGCAGATGACGAACGTACGGTGCACCGGGCCCAGCAGCAGGGCCAGTTCGGCGGGGCCCGCGCCCGGAGAGGTGAGGATGCCCACCTTGGTGTGGGCGCGGCAGACGTTGACGGCGCGGCGCAGCGTACGGGAGTTGGCGACCACCAACTGGGCGTCGTCCCACGGCATTCCGACCCGGGCGAAGGCGGCGGCCAGCGCGGAGACCGCCGGTATCACCTCGACCTCCAGGCCGTGCTCGGGAGCGCGCAGCGCCCGTACGACTCCGAAGAAGCCGGGATCGCCGTCCGCGAACACGACGGCGGTGCCCCGGTGCTGGGCGATGCGGCGGGCGGCCAGCGAGACGCTGCCGAGCCGAATCCGCTCGGCCCGGCGCGGCACTTCGGGCAGCTGGAGGTGGTGGGCGGCGCCGGCGACGAGAGTGGCGGGCGCGAGGGCGGACCGGGCGGCGTCGGACAAGGGCGACCCGTCCCACCCGATCACGGTGACGCGGTCGGCCATGTCTGCGTCTCTCCTGGGGCTCGCGGCTCGTGTACTCCCTGGCTCGGGCCGGCTCGTCGCAGGTCCGGACCGATCGAGGGTACTCCGCCGCGGTGCGGCCCGGTGATCCGGGCCCGTGCCCGGTCACGGGCCCGGCGGTTCAGCGGGGCGAGCGCAGCCAGTCCGGGTACGGGGCGTAGCCGCCGGCGTCGGCGAGCTGCTCCGGAATGCCGTCGAGGTCCTCCGGCAGCAGGCTCCACACGAGCAGGTCGGTGCGGATCTCCGCCCAGCCCGCCCCGGGCTCCGCCTGCGGGGAGCCCCAGTCCTCGGTGCGGGTGCGCGCTATCCACGCGTTGCGCAGCACGCCCTCGCTGATGCAGCCGAGCTTCTGCGCCACCTGCTGCGCGGCGGTGTTGTCGGCGGGCGTACGCAGCTCCAGGCGCTCGAACTTCTGGTCGTGGAACAGCCATTGGGCGAGCGCCAGCACCGACTCCGAGGCGTAGCCCTCGCCGCGCGCCCAGGGGGCGATCACGTACGCGACCTCGGTGGCGAGCACCCGCCAGTCGGTGCGCCGGAGTTGGAGCAGCCCGACGAGGCGCTGGGTGAGGAACTCCACGACGGCGAAGGCCGCACCCTCGCCCTCGGTGCGCATCGCCGGGGCGCGGCGCCGCACGAACTCGCGCGCGTCCGACTCGCCGTAGGGCACGGGCGCGGCCGTCCAGGCGGTGACGAGTTCGTCGCGCATCATCTCGGTGAGCGCGGGCTCGTCCGCCTCCTCCAGGGGGCGCAGCACGAGCCGGTCCGTACTGATCGTGACGACCGGAAAGGTGGATGTCATGCGCCGCTCCATACAGCTCGGGAGGACCACGGTGGGGCTGCACGGCCGGGGGGGCGGTGGCCCGGCGGGGGCTCGGGCGACGTCCGGACGGTTGCAGCGGTGCACAAGCATGCAGCATCGGCGGGGGCGCGCGCAGCGCCGGGTACGCCTTCGAGGCGGCGTACCCGGCGCTTCCAACACACTTGTCGATAAGGGGACTTGAGCCTTTGCGGACTTCAGGAGCGGGAATCCGGCACCCGCCCGAAGACCGGCTCGATGCCTCCCTTGTAGCGGCGCTCGATGAACTTCTTCACCTCTGGCGAGTTCAGCAGCTTCGCCAGCGTGCGCACCCGCGGGTCGTGCTGCCTGCCGTCCTTGACGGCGAGGAAGTTGGCGAAGGGGTTGTGCCGCGGCGACTCGACGGCCAGCGCGTCCTCGGACGGGTTGAGGTGGGACTCCAGCGCGTAGTTGCCGTTGATCACGGCGGCGTCCACGTCGTCCAGCGACCGAGGCACGGCCGCGGCCTCCAGCTCCTTGAACTTCAGCCCCTTGGCGTCCGTCACGTCGGCGGGCGTCGCCTCCTGGCCGGCCCCGGGCTTGAGGTCGATCAGGCGGTGCTTCGCGAGGAGTTGGAGGGCTCGGCCCTCGTTGGTGGTGTCGTTGGGCAGCGCGATCGTCTGGCCGCGCTTGATGTCCTTCAGACTGTGCACGGTGTGCGAGTAGAGGCCCAGCGGCTCCACCTCCACGTCGACCACCGGCACGATGTGCGTGTGCTTCTTCTTGTTGAAGTCGTCCAGATAGGGCTTGTGCTGGAAGAAGTTGGCGTCGACCTCGCCGCTCTCGGTGGCGGTGTTCGGCAGCACGTAGTCGCTGAACTTCCGTACGTCGAGCCGGAGTCCGGCCTTCCGGGCGAGATGGCGCTGTACGTACTCCAGGATCTCCGCGTGCGGCGAAGGGGAGGCCGCCACGGTCAGCGTCCGGTCGCCGCCGGACGCGTCCCGGCTGCCGAGTCCGTAGCCGAGCAGGCCGACCGGCACGAGCGCGGCCGCCCCGAGCGCGGCCACCCGGCGCCGCCTCGGCCCGCGCAGCCACCCGGTGCCGGCGGCCGCGCCGCCGCCGGCGCGGTCGTGCCGGGAGACCGCGTGCACGACGGCGTCGCCGAGGAGTTGGACGAGCGTGACGAGGACGATCAGCAGCACGACCGTCGCGACCATCACCCCGGTCTCGAAGCGCTGGTAGCCGTACTGCAGCGCCACCGCGCCGAGTCCGCCGCCGCCGATCGCGCCTGCCATCGCCGAGTAGCCGATCACGGCGATCAGCGTCGTGGTCACGCCGGCGACCAGCGACGGCAGCGCCTGCGGGAGCAGCACCTTGAACACGACGGTCGGCGTGGAGCCGCCCATCGCCCGCACCGCTTCCACGAGTCCGGCGTCGACCTCGCGTACGGCGGTCTCCACGAGCCGGGCGAAGAACGGGGTGGCGCCGATGGCGAGCGGCACGATCGCGGCCGTCGGGCCGATGAAGCTGCCGACGATCAGGCGGGTCAGCGGGATGAGGGCCACCATCAGGATCACGAAGGGCAGCGAGCGGCCGACGTTCACGACCGCGCCCAGCACCTTGTTGACGACCGGGCTGCGCAACTGCCCGCCCTGGTCGGTCAGTACGAGCAGCACACCCAGCGGCAGCCCGGCGAGCACGGCGATCAGCGTGGCGACGCCGACCATGTACAGGGACTGCAGGGTGCCCCGGAGCAGCAGGGGCTCGATCTCGGACCAGCTCACTTGTCGGCCTCCTCGGTGCGGGCGGTGCGGGCGGCGTGGGCGGCGTGGGCGGTTTCCCCGCCGGCGGTCTTCTGCGGCCCGCCGGTTTCCGGCGGCCCGTGGCCGTCCGACGTCTCGACGGTCAGGCCCTGTTCGCGCAGGTAGCCCAGCGGCACCACGTTGTTTTCGAAGGTGCCGGGCAGTTCGATGCGCAGCCGCCCGACCTGCTTCCCGGCGACCGTGTCCATGGCGGCGCCGAGGATGGAGACGTCGACGTTGTACGTACGCGCCAGCTGGGAGATGACCGGCTCGGCGGCCGCCTCTCCGTGGAAGGTGACGTCGGCGACGGTGCTGCCGGCGCCGCGGGCGGGCCGTCCGCCGACCGGGAACAGCTCGCGGGCCAGTTCCGAGCCCGGCGTCGCCAGCAGTTCGGACACGGTGCCGGACTCCACGATCCGGCCCGCCCGCATCAGCGCGGCCGAGTCGCAGACCGCCTTCACCACGTCCATCTCGTGTGTGATCAGCAGGACGGTCAGGCCGAGTTCGCGGCCGAGTTCGCGCAGCAGCCGCAGCACGGAGCGCGTGGTCTCCGGGTCGAGCGCGGAGGTCGCCTCGTCGGACAGCAGCACCTTGGGGTCGCCCGCGAGCGCACGCGCGATGCCGACCCGCTGCTTCTGCCCTCCGGACAACTGCGCGGGGTAGGCGCGCGCCTTGTCGGCGAGCCCGACCAGATCCAGCAACTCCGTCGCCTTGCGCGCCCGTTCACGCCCCGGTACGCCGAGTATCTCCAGCGGCAGCTCGACGTTGCCGCGCGCGGTGCGCGACGAGAGCAGGTTGAAGTGCTGGAAGACCATGCCGATGCGGCTGCGTGCCCGGCGCAGTTCGGCGCCCGGGCGCGGGCCGGGCCCGGCGAGCGCGGTGAGGTCGCGGCCGTCCACCGTGACCGTGCCGGACGTGGGGCGCTCCAGCAGGTTCAGGCAGCGGATCAGCGAGGACTTCCCGGCGCCGCTCTGGCCGACGACGCCGAACACCTCGCCTTCGCGTACATGCAGATCCACACCGTCGAGCGCGGTGATCTCGCGGTCTCCGGTGCGGTAGACCTTCGTCAGTTCCGTCGTCGTAATCACAGTCGTTCCGTCGCAGTCGTCGTTGCGTGGCGGTCGTCGCCGCATGGCGGTCGTCGCCGGGTGGCTGCCGCCGCGTGCGGCCGGGCTCAGCGCGCAGCCGCGCCGGCACGCGGCCCCAACCGGGCGTCCGGCGGCCGCAGTTGGCCGTCCGGATGCGGTCCGGTCGCGGTCGCGATCCGGTGCGATCCGAATGCGGTCCGGTCACCGTCCGGACGCGGCGTACGGGCAGGAGGAGCGCAGCCGTCTCGCGCACCGGCGGCCCGTAGCCGTACGGGCGGGCCGCCGGCACGGCGGACGCGGGCCGCGGATGCGGCGAGGCGAGAACAGGGGGCGAGCGCGGGCCAGTTGATCCGCTTCGGGGCGCGGGTCGGCCCGGGTCAGCTCAGGCGGGGGCCCTCAGCAGGCACACATGAGGGGCATCGGGGCGACGGGCAGCAGCCGGCAGCGGGCGCCGGGAGTACCGGCCGCCGCGGTGACAGGGCTGTGGTGGCGCGTCGCGTTCATGCCTGCCAGTAAAACAGAGCGCCGCCGGGCCGCCCCGGGCAGGTACCGGGCGCGGACCGCGCGAGCGCACCGGACCCCAGCCGCCCGCCGCCCTCCCGGAAACTCGCCCTGACCTGCGGTGACATCGAGCGAGCTCGCTCCGCCGGCGCGCTGTCCGCGCAAGCCCGCAGCGGGCCGCGCGAGCGCCGGGCTGTGGTCAACGCCACGGCGGCGGCCCGCCGGCGCCCGCCGCGGAAGCCCGGCGGCCTCCGCTCGGCAAGCGGTTCGTGCGCTCCGGCCGCCTGCGGGGCCGCCCGCGGCCGCGCCGTACCGCTCTTCTACACTCCTCGCCATGCTCACCCCGCTGACCGTCGCGCTCGCGGTGGCCGCGCTCGCGCTGGCCGCCTGGTGCGGCTGGGCGGCCTGGCGCGACCAGCCCACCAAGGACTGGCACTTCGCCGGCATGGCCGTGGTGACGCTGCTCGGGCTCGCTCAACTGGTCGTCGGCGTCGTGGAGTTGGCCCGCGGGCGGCAGCCGGCCGACGGGGCGGTGATCTTCGTCGCCTACCTGCTCGGGGTGCTGGTCTGCCTGCCGGTGGTGGGTCTGATCTCGCTGTCGGAGCGCACCCGCTGGGGCTCGCTGTCGGTGGTCGCGGGCGCGCTGGTGCTCGCCGTACTCCAGGTACGGCTGTACGACATCTGGGGAGGCGGGACCGGTGGCTGAGACCGCACCGGAGCCCCGGAACACGCCCGGCGCCCGTGACTCCCGGCCGCCCGAGGAGCCCGAGAAGCGGCGGGAGCCGGCGGCGGACGCCCGCACGTACGAGGCCGAGGCGCCCCAACTCCCGGGCGCACGGCCCGAGTTCGAGGCCGAATCCGAGGCCGAGGCCGAGGCCGAGGCCGAGTCCGGGACCGGGCCCGAAGGCGGCGCCGAGTCCCAGGCCGCTGCCGGCTCCGCGCCGCGCGGCGGCATCGGCACCGGCCCGGGCCGGCTCCTGGTGACGCTGTACGGCATCTTCACGGTCGGCGCCGGGTCCCGCTCGATCGTGCAGCTCTCGACGCGGTTCCACGAGGCGCCGCTGGCGTACCTGCTGTCCGCGGCGGCCGCCGTCGTCTACGCGTTCATCACCGTCTCGCTGGTGCGCGGCGGCGAACTGGCCCGCAAGGCGGCCTTGTTGTGCTGCTGCGTCGAGCTGTTCGGAGTGCTGGCGGTGGGCACCTGGACGCTGGCCGAACCCTCCGCGTTCCCGGACGCGACGGTCTGGTCCGACTACGGCATGGGCTATCTGTTCATCCCCGTGGTGCTGCCGCTGACCGGCCTGTACTGGCTGCGCCGCGCCCGCACCGACGCCCCCGTACGGTGACGGCTCGCGCACGGAGACACGTGCGGCCCGCGCCCCGCGGAAGCCTCGACTCCCGGCGGACGCGGGCCGGTTGGCCGCGGCCGGAAAACGCCGAGACGCGCACCGGGCGGCCGGCGGCGCTCAGGCGCTGGCGGCGTAGTCGCTGGCGGCGTGGTCGCTGGCGGCGGCGGGGCGGGCGTCCTTCGCCATCGCGATCAGCGTGACCTTCCGGTCCTTCTCGGTGCCGACCTGGGTGTAGCCGCACTTGCGGTACAGCCGCAGATTGCCCTCGCTGCGCTGCCCGGTCACGAGGTGGTAGCGCCTGGTGTCGCGGTCCTCGGCCAGCCGGTCCTCGATGGCGGAGAGCAGCCGGCCGCCGAGCCCGTGCCTCTGCATCCGCGGATGGACGCAGAGCCGGCCGATACGCGCCGTACCGCCGGAGTCGACGACGGCCCGCACCGAGCCGACGATCTCCGAACCGAGCCGGGCCACCAGCACGCACCCCTCGGACATCTGCGCACGCAGCGAATCCAGCGTCTCGGTGAGCGGGGCGATGGCGTAGTCGCCGTACACCTCCGCCTCGCTCTGGAAGCAGAGGTACTGCAGTTTCAGGATCTGCTCGGCGTCGCCCGTGTCCGCCGCAGAGATGGTCACGCTCATGCCCATGTGCGCCTGCCTCTCCCGATGTCGTGTGCATACGGGCACGTCGGATGCCGGGTGCCGAGAGTGCCGGGCCGGTCTGCGCCTGCCGGCGGCCGCCGCCCGCGGCATGCCTACCGCGTACCACCGGCACCCTTCCCCCGGCCCGGCCCGTGGGAACCTGCGGCCCGCGGCAATCCCCGGGAGAAGCCGGACAACTCCCCGCGCACCGGGCGAGGTTGGGCTGTGACGTTCCCAACGCACCGGGTTCCGCGGGCGGTAGGCGCCCCGCCCGCGGAACCCGACGGCCGGCCTCAGCCCTTGCGGAACTCCTCGGCCGCCAGCACCGCGGTGTCCGCGTTGTCGGAGAACAGCGCGTCGATGCCGGTGCGGAAGTAGGCGCGGAACGCGCCGAAGGCGTCGCCGTAGGCGTTCGGGTCGTCGCCGCGGCGGAAGTCGGCGGGCAGGAAGGTGTTCTCGTCCCGCACCGTGTACGGGTGCACGATCAGCCCGGCCGCGTGCGCGTCCCGCACCAGCGTCGTGGGCTTGTCCAGGCTGTCGTCCTTCTTCCGCGGAATGACCAGCTCCAGCACCGGGCCGACGCCGGCCGCGAACTCCGCGAGCCAGCGCAGCCCTTCGGGCTTGACCAGGTCGGCGACCGTTCGCGGGTCGCCCGCCTCGACGAAGTCCCAGGGCCGGGTGTCGGGCGCGTCCATCAGCACCACGCCCGGGCAGCCGATCAGCTTGCCCAGCTTCCGGATGCTGCTCGGCTCGAAGGACTGCACGAAGTTCGGCGAATGCGCGTGGTGCCGCCCGTACTTGCGCAGCAGGTCGGCGAGGCGCCGCTCCAGGGCCAGGCCGCGCTTGCGGAAGTACGTGGGGTGCTTGGTCTCCACGTGCAGCCACACCGGGCGCCCGCGGCGACTGCCCTGCTCCTCCGCCCACTTGAGCACGTCCTCGAAGACCGGCACGCCCCAGCGTCCGTCGTAGAGCGTGTTGTGCTGCCGGGTCTCCGGGATGCGCTCCTTCGCGCGCAGCGTGGACAGTTCGTCCAGCGTGAAGTCCTCGGTGAACCAGCCGGTGATCTTCTTCCCGTCGACCGTCTTGGTGGTGCGGCGGTCGGCGAACTCCTTGTGGTCGGCGACATCCGTGGTCTGGCTGATGTCGTTCTCGTGCCGGCAGACCAGATGGCCGTCCTTGGTCGGCACGACGTCCTGCTCGATGACGTCCGCGCCCATGTCCAGGGCGAGTTGGTACGAGCCGAAGGTGTGCTCGGGGCGGTAGCCGCTGGCGCCGCGGTGGCCGATCACCGCGGGCACCGGCAGCCTGCCGCCCGGACCGCCCGGGTGCCCGGGGGCGTGCTTCCCGCGGGTGCCGGTGCGTTCGGCCGCGTCCGCGGTTCCGCCCGTACCCAGCACCGCCGCGCCCGTGGCGCCCAGCACCGCCGCTCCGAGCACGAGTCTCCGGCCCGGCCGCTGCTCCTGTCCCATGGAATCTCCGTAACGCTGCTCCGACTGCCGGGCCGCCGACCCCCGGTCCGCCGCCCGGCGAACGACGCGATGATCGTAGGTGTGTACGGGTACGGAGGGGAGGCTTGGCGCACAACACACGGAAAACATGGGCGAGATGGCCGAGACGCCCGGGTCGCGCCGGCTTCGCGGGAAGGGGCGCCGGGCGGTGCGCGGCGGCGTACGCGGCGCCCGGCGTGCGCACCGCCGAGGCCACCGAGTATCGTCCTCACCTGCGCGGCTGCGCGCCTGACCGTCACCGACCGGAGGAACCGTTGTCCCGCTTCCGTCTGCTGAAGGCTGTTCTCGGACCGCTGCTGCGCGTGCTGTTCCGGCCGCAAGTGGAGGGAGCCGAGCGGATTCCCGGCTCCGGGCCGGTGATCCTGGCCGGCAACCACCTCACGTTCATCGACTCGATGGTGCTGCCGCTGGTCACCGACCGGCAGGTGTTCTTCATCGGCAAGGACGAGTACGTCACCGGCAAGAGCCTCAAGGGCCGCCTCATGGCGTGGTTCTTCACCGGCGTCGGCATGATCCCGGTGGACCGGGACGGCGGGCGCGGTGGCGTGGCCGCGCTGATGACGGGGCGCCGAATCCTGGAGGAGGGGCGGATGTTCGGCATCTACCCCGAGGGCACCCGCTCCCCCGACGGCCGCCTCTACCGCGGCCGTACCGGCATCGCCCGGCTCGCCCTGATGACCGGGGCGCCGGTGGTGCCGTTCGCGGTGATCGGCACGGACGCGATTCAGCCCGGCGGCAACGGGCTGCCGCGGCTGGGCCCGGGCCGCCGCATCACGATCCGGTTCGGGGAGCCGCTGGACTTCGGCCGCTACGACGGCATGGACCGCGACCGGTACGTGCTGCGCGCGGTGACCGACGAGGTGATGAGCGAGGTCATGCGGCTGTCGGGCCAGGAGTACGTGGACGTCTACGCCACGAAGGCCAAGGCCGCGTAAGCCCGCAACTCCCCGCGGCCCGCAGGCCGTTCAGCCCGGGGGACGGCGGGCGTCGCCCCGGAGGCAGGGCGGCGAGCGGTCAACCCGCCCGCGGATGCGGAGAGTTCAGCGGCACAGCCCAGCAGCGCGATTCAGCGGCGCAGTCGCCAGAGCCGCGCGCGCTCACGCGGGCCAGGAGCCCGTCACGCGGCGCAGGCCCTTGGCGCTGCCCCGGTGCAGCACCGCCTTGACGACGGCGAGGAGCGCGCCCTGCACCGCCGAGGCCAGCAGGATCTGGCGCCACTCGCGCTCCTCGTCGGTGGCGTCCGGCGCGTCCTCCTCGCCCGTGGTCAGCTTCCACGCCCGCTTGAACACCGCGCCCGCGATCATCCCGCTGAGCAGCCCGAAGACCATGCCGAGCGCCTTGTAGACGACCTTCGCCATCACGGCCACCGCCGTCCGGACACCCGCCCGCCGTGCAGCCGTCGGCGCAGCAGCGCGTACGCGACGGCGGCCGCCACGAGCGCGGCGGCGCCCGCCGACAGGGCCGCACGGCTCGTACCGGCCGCGCCTTCGGAGCCGCCGGAGCCGGCCGTACCGCCCGCCTGGCGGGCCGTGTGCCGGGCGCGTTCGCGCGTCTCGGCGGCCACGTCCCGGGCGCGCCCGCGGACTTCGGTGGCCTTCTGCCGCGCCCGCGCCTTCACATCGGCCTTACCGGCCAACTCCGCGACGGTGCCGGCCAGTTGCTCACGGGCCCGGTCGACCTCCGCGCGCAGCTCCTGCTCGCTGCGGGCCGGCCGCCGGGTGCGGGTCGCCTCGGACTCCCGTGTCATCGGTGTGCCCCTTCCCGTACCGCCTCGACGTCCGCCTTGACGCTGCTGAGGGTCCGCTCCGGCTTCGGTGGCGTCGCCGAGCCCAGCCGCTGCTTGCCGGCCAGCGCCGTCACCCCGGCGAGCAGCGCCAGCCCGCCCGCCACGACCAGGGCGGACGCCCACACCGGGAGCAGCAGCGCGAAGGCGGCGATCGCGGCGACGACGAGCGACCACAGCGCGAGCAGCCCGAACAGCGCCGCCCCGCCGAGCATGCCGCCCCCCACGCCGGCCCGCTTGCCCTTCTCCTTCATCTCGGCCTGCGCCAGCCGCATCTCGCCGCGCACCACGTCGGAGAGCTGCTCGGATGCCTGCTTGACCAGTTCGCCCACCGACGCCTGCCGGGTGTCCGCCTCGTACGGGCGGTGCCGCACGGATCCGGTCATTGCTCCTCGCCTCGCTTCGTGTCGGGGCGGTCCGGGTTCCCGGCACGCGGTCGCTCACTCGCGTCGCTCACTCGCCCCGTGACCGCCGGGGCGTGCCCGTCGGCGTGCTCGGGGGCGCGCCCGTCGGCGTACTCGGAGGCGTACTCGGAGGTGTGCTCGCCGCCGCCCGTACGCCGCCGGTCGAGCAGCCGCCAGGCCAGCGCCGCGGCCGCGAACAGCAGCACCGCGGCGACGCCCGCGCCCGCGCGCAGTCCGGTGGTGAAGGAGTCACGGGCGGCCTCGACGAGCCGGTCCCCGACCGGCCCGGGCAGCTCACGCGCCGCGGAGTACGCGCCGCCCAGCGACTCCCGTGCCCGGGCGGCGAGTTGGGACGGTACGCCGTGCGGTGCGCGGAACCCGCGGTAGAAGCCGGTGACGACGGAGCCGAGCAGCGCGATACCGAGCGCCGAGCCCAGCTCGTACGCGGTCTCGGAGGCGGCGGAGGCGGCGCCGGCGTGTTCCTTGGGGACGGTGGAGAGGATGACGTCCGCGGTGACGGTGAAGGACAGCCCGGCGCCGACGCCGAGCAACAGCAGCAGCGGGCCGAGGCGTTCGTACCCGGTGCCGGCAGACAGCAGGGTGCAGCCCGCCAGCGCCAGTCCGGCCATGGTCAGCCCGCCGGCGACCGCGGAGCGTACGGACCAGCGCCGGGCGATACGGCCGGCGGCCAGCCCGGAGCCGATCGCGCCGACGGCGGTGGGCAGTTCGGCGAGGCCGGCCTCGAACGGCCCTCTGCCCTGCACCGTCTGCAGAAACTGGGAGAGGAAGAACACCAGCCCGGACAGTCCGAAGATGGTGAGCAGATCGGACAGCACGGCCCCGAGGAACGCGCGCCGGCGCAGCAGTCGTACGTCCAACAGCGGCGCGGGCAGCCGCCGTTGGCGCCGCAGGAAGACGGCGAGGGCGGCCGCGCCCAGCGCGCCGGCGAGCGCGGCGCGGAACGGGGCTCCGCCCGCCGCCGCCTCCTTGACGGCGTAGACGACGCCGATGACGCCCGCCATCGACAGCGCGACGCTGGGCAGATCCCACGGCCCGGGCTCGGGGTTCCGGGACTCGGGCAGCAGCGGGGCGCCGGCGGCGATCAGCACCGCCATCACCGGCAGGTTGATCAGGAACACCGAGCCCCACCAGAAGTGCTCCAGCAGTAGCCCGCCGAGCAGCGGACCGAGCGCGGTGCCGGAGGAGGCGGCGGCGCCCCAGATGCCGACGGCGAGGGTGCGCTCGCGCGGGTCGGTGAAGATGTTCCGGATCAGCGCGAGCGTGGACGGCATCAGCGTGGCGCCGGCGACGCCGAGCAGCACCCGCCACACGATCACGGCCTCGGGGCTCTGCGCGTACGCGGTGGCCGCGGAGACGACGCCGAACACGGCCGATCCGGACAGCAGCAGCCGCTTGCGGCCGATGCGGTCGCCGAGCGAGCCCATGGAGACCAGCAGCCCGGCGATGACGAACGAGTAGACGTCGCCGATCCACAGCAACTGCGCCGAGGACGGCCGCAGTTCGCGACTCAGGTACGGCGTGGCCAGCCCGAGGACCGTCGCGTCCACGCTCACCAGGAGCACCGCGAGCGCCAGCACGGCGAGCGCGGACCAGCGGGTGCGCGGGGAGCCCGGAGCACCGGAGCGGCCCTCGGCTCCGGTGCCCGCGGCGCCCGCCGGGGCCGCGGCCGAAGCGTCGCCGGAGCCGCCGCCGGAAGCGCCGGCCGGGGCGCCGGTACGGGTGTCCGTGGGGAAGGCGCCGGTCATCGGCCGCGCTCCGTACGGGAGTCGGCGCGGGAGCCGGCGCCGCGCCGCAGTGCTCCGCCCAGCAGCAGTTCGGTGGGCATCCGTGCCCGGTCGCGTGCGGCGATACGGCCGTCCTGCACCGCCCAGGCCGAGGCGGTCACGAGCGCGTAGAACGCTTCGGTCAGCCAGGCGTCGGACAGGTCGGTACGGAACACGCCCTCCTGCTGGCCGCGTTGGAAGAGGGCCCCGATCCGCTCGTCGAGCCGCCGCCAGCCGCAGCTCAGCGCGCCGGGCTCGAAGAGCTGGTTCTCGGTGATGAGGAAGGCCAGGAAGCCGGCTACGGGCTGGACTTCGGCGATCATCCGGCGCAGCGTCCGCTCCGGGTCGCCTGCGGCGTCCTCCTCGCCGGAGGCGGCGTCCTCATTGCCAGGTACGCCGTCCTGCTCACCCTCGCCGTCGCGCTCACCCTCGCCGCTGCTCTCGACCTCGCCGGTGGTTCCCGCGTCGACGCCCGCCGCATCCAGCGCCGCGGTCAACTGCCGCAGGCACAGCGCCTCCAGGGCCCGGACGAGCGCGTCGCGGCCGGCGAACCGGCGGTGCAGGGTGGCCCGGCTGATGCCCGCCGCCCGCGCGATCTCGTCCATGGAGGCGGTCGGTTTCCGGGTCAGCAGCCGGGCGGCTTCGCTCAGCAGATGCTCACGGTCCACGGTCATGGGACGAGGCTAAGGACTATGAGACAGAGTTGTCTCATCGCGGGGGCGCGGGCCCGACGCTCGCGCCCCCGCGTGCGACGCCGAGCGCCGTACGGGCTGCACAGGCACCGGCGGCACCGGCACCGCGGCACCGGCACCGGCACCGGCACCGGCATCAGGGTCGCGTCAGCCGGCCGTCTCCGCGGCCCACTCCAGCTGCCGGTCCACGTCCGCGCGGATCTCGGCGAGTTGGGCGGCGACCGCCGAAGGCGCCGTACCGCCGCGGCCGTTGCGGGCGGCGAGCGCACCCGGGACGTTGAGCACTGTGCGCACCTCGGGCGTCAAGTGCGGTGAGATGTCCGCGAATTGCTCGTCCGTCAGCTCGTCCAGCTCCAGCCCCTCGCGCTCGCAGACCCGGACGCACTCCCCCGCCACCTCGTGCGCGACCCGGAACGGCACCCCCCGCTTGACGAGCCACTCGGCGACGTCGGTGGCGAGCGAGAAGCCGGCGGGCGCCAGCTCCTCCATGCGCTCGCGGTGCACGGTCAAGGTGGCCATCATCCCGGTGAACGCGGGCAGCAGCAGCTCCAGTTGGTCGCACGAGTCGAAGACCGGCTCCTTGTCCTCCTGGAGGTCGCGGTTGTACGCGAGCGGCAGCGCCTTGAGCGTGGCCAGCAGGCCGGTCAGGTTGCCGATCAGCCGCCCGGACTTGCCGCGGGCCAGCTCGGCGATGTCCGGGTTCTTCTTCTGCGGCATGATCGAGGAGCCGGTGGAGAAGGCGTCGTCCAGCGTCACGAAGGAGAACTCCTTCGTGTTCCAGAGGATGACCTCCTCGGCGATCCGGGACAGATCGACGCCGATCATGGCGGTGATGAAGGCGAACTCGGCGACGAAGTCCCGGGCCGCCGTGCCGTCGATCGAGTTGGCCGCCGAGCCGCCGCCGAAGCCGAGGTCCCCGGCGACCGCCTCCGGGTCGAGCCCCAGCGAGGAGCCGGCGAGCGCCCCCGACCCGTACGGCGAGACGGCCGTGCGCGCGTCCCACTCCCGCAGCCGCTGCCCGTCCCGCGCCAACGCCTGCGCGTGGGCGAGCACATGGTGCGCGAACAGCACCGGCTGCGCGTGCTGGAGATGCGTACGCCCGGGCATCGCGACGTCCGGATGCTCCTCGGCCAGCGTGATCAGCGCCTGCTGCAACCGCGCCAGCAGACCGCCCAGGCTGCGCGCGCGGTCCCGCAGGTACATACGGAACAGCGTGGCCACCTGGTCGTTGCGCGAGCGGCCGGCCCGCAGCTTGCCGCCCAGCTCGCTGCCGAGCCGCTCCAGCAGGCCGCGCTCCAGCGCGGTGTGCACGTCCTCGTCGGCGACGGTTCCCGTGAACGAGCCGTCGGCGACGTCCTGTTCGAGCCGGTCCAGCCCGTCGAGCATGCGGGACAGTTCGCCGTCGGTCAGCAGCCCGGCGGTGTGCAGAACGCGGGCGTGCGCGCGGGAGCCCGCGATGTCGTACGGGGCGAGCCGCCAGTCGAAGTGCACGGAGGCGGAGAGCTTTTCAAGGGCCTCGGCCGGGCCGTCCGCGAACCGCCCGCCCCAGAGGCGGACGTCGGCGGAGCCGTCGTTGCTGGTCACTGATTGCGCCTGTTCTCGATCGCTGTCGGTGCGGGAGGCGTCCGGCCGCCGGACGGACCGCGCGGGTCCGTCCGGCACCGGGCGTGGTCGAAGTCCCGGAAGGAAGTCCCGGAAGACTACGCCCGGTTGGCGTCGCGTCCCGCACTCTGCGCACGCTGCGCGGCGATCTTGGAGGAGAGCCCGAAGATCTCGATGAAGCCCTTGGACATCGACTGGTCGAAGGTGTCCCCGGTGTCGTAGGTGGCGAGGTTGAAGTCGTACAGCGACTGCTCGGACCGCCGCCCGGTGACCACGGCCCGGCCGCCGTGCAGCGTCATCCGGATGTCGCCGCTGACGTACCGGTTGGCCTCCTCGATGAAGCCGTCCAGCGCCCGCTTGAGCGGCGAGAACCACAGCCCGTCGTAGACGAGTTCGCTCCAGCGCTGCTCCACCTGCCGCTTGTAGCGGGCGAGTTCGCGCTCGACGGTGACGTTCTCCAGCTCCTGGTGCGCGGTGATCAGCGCGATCCCGCCCGGAGACTCGTACACCTCGCGGGACTTGATGCCCACCAGCCGGTCCTCGACCATGTCGATCCGGCCGACGCCCTGCGCGCCCGCCCGCTCGTTGAGCTGCTGCACGGCCTGCAGTACGGTCACCGGCTCGCCGTCGACCGCGACCGGCACGCCCTGCTCGAAGGTGATCACGACCTCGTCCGGGTCGCGCGGGGTGGCGGGATTCCGGGTGTACTCGTAGACGTCCTCGATCGGCGCGTTCCAGATGTCCTCCAGGAAGCCGGTCTCGACGGCCCGCCCGAAGACGTTCTGGTCGATCGAGTACGGCGACTTCTTCGTCGTCGCGATCGGCAGACCCTTCTCCTCGCAGAAGGCGATGGCCTTGTCCCGGGTCATGGCGTAGTCGCGGACGGGCGCGATGCACTTCAGACCCGGCGCGAGCGAGGAGATGCCGGCCTCGAAGCGCACCTGGTCGTTGCCCTTGCCGGTGCAGCCGTGCGCGACCGTGTCCGCGCCGTGCTTCTCGGCCGCTGCGACCAGGTGCTTGACGATGGCGGGCCGGGACAGCGCGGACACCAGGGGATAGCGGTCCATGTAGAGCGCGTTGGCCTTGATCGCCGGCAGGCAGTATTCCTCGGCGAACTCCGCCTTGGCGTCCGCGACTTCGGCCTCGACCGCCCCGCAGGCGAGCGCGCGCTTGCGGATCACGTCCAGATCCTCGCCGCCCTGACCGACGTCGACGGCGACGGCGACGACCTCGGCACCGGTCTCCTCGGCGATCCAGCCGATGCAGACTGAGGTGTCCAGGCCCCCGGAATAGGCGAGTACGACGCGCTCGGTCACGGGCTTCTCCTTACGTGCATACGCGGACTGGCATAAGTATGCACTCGACCGTATGGTTGGTCAAAGCGGCAGGTCAGAGCCGACATGCGGGCCGCGAGGCCGTACCCGGCAGAGCCTGCGGGCGGCGTGAGCACACCGATGCGGAAGCTGCCCGGGGAAGGGGCCGGCCGGATCGCGAGACGGTCTTGCGCGGCCGGCCGCCGCAGGCGTTTCATCGCGCGGTGCGCAACCCACAGGCAGACCCCGATTCCCCCGAGTCCGGCAGACCGTCCGCGGGCTCCGCTCCCGGCAGCGCCGGAGACGGCGGCGGCCCCGCTCCGTCCCACGAGTCGGGAGGCGGGCGCGGCGCGCGCCTCGCCGTGACCGTCTTCCCGCTCCTGGTGCTGCTCGCGGGCGCGTTCGGCATGCTCGCCCCCGGTACGCTCGCCGCGGGCGGCGACTCGGTGCCGTACCTGCTGGGCGTCGTCATGTTCTGCATGGGCGTGACGATGACGCCGGACGACTTCAAGGGCGTCGCCAAGCGGCCCTGGGCGGTGGCGCTCGGGCTCGTGGCGCACTATGTGATCATGCCGGGGCTCGGCTGGCTCGTCGCCCATCTCCTGCAGCTGCCACCGCAGTTGGCCGCCGGCGTCATCCTGGTCGGCTGCGCGCCCAGCGGCACCGCCTCCAACGTCGTGACCTACCTCGCGCGCGGCGACGTGGCGCTGTCGGTGTCCGTCGCGACCGTCTCGACCGTCCTGGCCCCGGTGCTCACCCCGCCGCTGACGCTGCTGCTGGCCGGCCAGTACCTGCCGGTCGACGCGGGCTCGATGGTCTCCGACATCCTCAAGACGGTGCTGCTGCCCGTGCTCGGCGGCCTGGTCGTACGGCTGGTGGCGGGCCGGCACCTCGCGCGTGCGCTGCGGGCGCTGCCGTGGCTGTCGGTGCTGGCGGTCTGCGCCATCGTGGCGATCGTCGTCGCGGGCAGCGCCGACGCCATCAAGTCGGCGGCCGCGCTCGTCTTCGTCGCGGTCGTGCTGCACAACGGCCTCGGGCTGGCGCTCGGTTACACCGCGGGACGGCTCGGGCGGCTCGGCGAACCCGGCAGCCGTGCGCTCACCTTCGAAGTCGGCATGCAGAACTCGGGGCTCGCTGCCTCGCTGGCCACCGCGCACTTCAGCCCGCTGGCGGCGCTTCCCGCGGCGGTCTTCTCCGTGTGGCACAACGTCTCCGGAGCGGTCACCGCCGCCTGGTTCGCCCGCCGGGGGCGCTGAAGCGGGCCGCCGCCGGCCCCAAGTCGGCCGCCCGGCACCGCAGTTCGCCGTACGTGCGCGAGCGGCCGGTCGTCCGCGTACGTACGGCCGGCGGCCGGCGGACCCGGGTGCCGTACCGGCGGCCCGCCTAGCGCTCCTTCTGCGCCAGGCTCAGCAGATGCTCCGCGAGGGCCTGGCCGCCGTGCGGGTCGCGGCTGATGAGCAGCACGGTGTCGTCCCCGGCGATGGTGCCGATGATCTCGTGCACGCCCGCCTGGTCGATCGCGGAGGCGAGGAACTGCGCGGCGCCGGGCGGGGTGCGCAGCACCACCAGGTTCGCCGACGCCTCGGCGGAGATGAGGAGTTCGCCCGCGAGCCGCGCCATCCGCGCCTCGCTCGCGGACTCGCCGAGCGGGGCCTTGGGCGTACGGTCGCCGCCCTCGCTCGGCACGGCGTAGATCAACTCCCCGCGGGTGTTGCGGATCTTCACCGCGCCCAGCTCGTCGAGGTCCCGGGAGAGCGTGGCCTGGGTGACGGACAGCCCGTCGTCGGCGAGGAGTTTGGCGAGCTGGCTCTGTGAACGGACCGGCTGCCGGCCGAGGATGTCGACGATGCGCCGGTGGCGCGCGGTGCGGGTCTGCGGCACGTACTGCCCGTAGGCACCGCTCTCGCCGTTCACCGACTCGGGCGCTGCGCCCGGGAGTTGGCCGCCGTCGTGCTCCGGTTCTCCGCCGGTGCCGGGGGCCGCGGACCGTCCCGGGTCCGCGGACCGCTCCGCAGCCGGCGCCTGCGCCGGGTCCCGGTCCGGGTCTTGCTCTGGCTCCCACTCGGCGCTCATCGTCCCCGTGCCCTTCCGGCTCATGGCTCGTCGCTCACCGCCCGCTGCTCGTCAGGCGACCGTTCCCGCCGCTCCGGCACTCCGTGCGGCGGCGTCCAGGACACCGGGCAGGGCCCGTACGAGGCCGTCCACCTCGTCCTCGGTGACGATCAGCGGGGGCGTGAGCCGGACGACGTCCGGCTGGACCGCGTTGACCAGGAACCCGGCGTCCTGAGCCGCCTGTTGCACAGGTGCCGCGACAGGTTGCGTGAGAACGATACCGAGCAGGAGTCCCGCTCCGCGGACCTGTTCGACGAGCGGGTGCGCCAGTTCCGTCACACCGCTGCGCAGCCGTGCCCCCATCCGCTCGGCGTGCTCCAACAGCCCCTCGTTCGCGAGGGTTTCGAGTACGGCGAGACCGGCCGCGCACGCGACGGGGTTGCCGCCGAAGGTCGTGCCGTGCTGGCCGGGTGCGAGCAGTTCGCCGGCCTCGCCGAAGGCGAGCGTCGCACCGAGCGGCAGCCCGCCGCCGAGACCTTTCGCGAGCGTGATCACATCCGGCTGCACCCCCTCGGCCTGGCAGGCGAACCAGTGGCCCGTGCGCCCGATGCCCGTCTGCACCTCGTCGACGACGAGCAGCGTGCCGGTGGCCCGGGTGATCTCGCGGGCCTCGGCGAGATAGCCCGCGGGCGGCACCACGACGCCGTTCTCGCCCTGCACCGGCTCCACGATCACCAGCGCCGTCTCCTCGGTGACCGCGGCCCGCAGCGCGTCCGCGTCGCCGTACGGGACGTGCTCGACCTCTCCGGGCAGCGGCCGGAACGGCTCCTGCTTCGCGGGCTGTCCGGTGAGCGCCAGCGCGCCCATCGTGCGCCCGTGGAAGCCGCCTTCGGTGGCGACCAGCCGGCCGCGGCCCGTACGCCGGCCGATCTTGAACGCGGCTTCGACCGCCTCCGCGCCGGAGTTGCAGAAGAACACCCGGGCCGGCCGGCCGCCCGCGAGCCGCAGCAGCTCCTCGGCGAGCGCGACGGGCGGTTCGGCGATGAACAGGTTCGAGACGTGGCCGAGGGTGGCGATCTGGTCGGAGACCGCGCGGACGATCGCCGGGTGCGCGGTGCCCAGGGCGTTGACGGCGATACCGGCCACGAAGTCCGTGTACGCCGTGCCCCGCGCGTCCCAGAGCGTGGCGCCCTCGCCGTGTGTGAAGGGGATGCGCGGGGTGCCGTAGGTGTCCATCAGCGCCCCGCTCCAGCGCGCTGTGAGGCGGGAGTTGGGCTCCGAGCCGAGTACGCCGGCGGCGGTCGCGGTGGCCGACGCGGTCGCCGCGCCGTCCGTACCGTCCTGATCGTTCATGGTGTGGCCTCCCCCTGCTCCTTGTCCGGCACGACCATCGTGCCGATGCCCTCGTCGGTGAAGATCTCCAGCAGGATGGAGTGCGCCACCCGGCCGTCCAGCACGCGCGCGGTGTGCACCCCGTGCCGTACGGCGTACAGACAGCCCTCCATCTTCGGCACCATGCCGCTGGCCAGCTCCGGCAGCAGCGACTCCAGCTCGGCGGCGGTCAGTTCGCTGATGACGTCGTCGCTGTGCGGCCAGTCCGCGTACAGGCCCTCGACGTCGGTGAGCACCATCAGCGTCTCGGCGTCGAGTGCGGCGGCGAGCGCGGCGGCGGCGGTGTCGGCGTTGATGTTGAACACCGCGCCCGGATCGTCCGTACCGTCCGCGCTGCGGGCGATCGAGGACACGACCGGGATCCGGCCGTCGTCCAACAGCGCGCGTACGGCGCCCGGTTCGACGGAGACGATGTCGCCGACCCGGCCGAGGTCGACCCGTTCGCCGTCCACCTCGGCGTACCGCTTGGTGGCCGCCATGATGTGCGCGTCCTCGCCGGTCATGCCGACGGCCAGCGGGCCGTGCTCGTTGAGCAGGTTGACCAGTTCGCGCTGCACCTGCCCGGCGAGCACCATCCGTACGACGTCCATCGTCTCCGGAGTGGTCACCCGCAGCCCCGCGGCGAACTCCGACTCCAGCCCCAGCCGGTCGAGTTGGGCGCTGATCTGCGGTCCGCCGCCGTGCACGACGACCGGCCGGAGCCCCGCGTGCCGCAGGAAGACGACGTCCTGCGCGAAGGCGGCCTTCAGCTCGTCGTCGACCATCGCGTTGCCGCCGAACTTGATCACGACGGTCTTGCCGTGGTGCCGCGTCAGCCAGGGCAGCGCCTCGATGAGCGTACGGGTCTTGGGCAGAGCGGTGTGCTTACGGGCGGACGGCACCGCGGCCCCGCCCGCTCCGGAACCGTCCGTCCCGGAACTGCCCGTACGCGTAACGGAATTGCTCGTAGCGGAATCGCTTGTGACGGAATCGGTCATGACGAGTAGGCGCTGTTCTCGTGTACGTAGTCGGCGGTGAGGTCGTTGGTCCAGATCACGGCCGAGGCCGGGCCGGCCGCGAGGTCCGCGGTGATGTCGACCTGCCGGTAGCGCATGTCGACCAGGTTCCGGTCCGCCGCCGCGGCGCCCTTCTCGCACACCCACACGCCGTTGACCGCGACGTTCAACTCGTCGGGTGCGAAGGCGGCTTCGGTGGTGCCGATCGCGGCCAGCACCCGGCCCCAGTTCGGATCCTCGCCGTGCACCGCGCACTTGAGCAGGTTGTTGCGGGCGATGGTGCGGCCCACCTGCACCGCCTCGTCCTCGGACGCCGCGCCGACGACCTCGATCCGGATGTCCTTCGAAGCGCCTTCCGCGTCCCGTACCAGCTGCTGCGCGAGGTCCTCGCACACGGCCCGTACCGCCTCCGCGAACTCGCCCCGCTCCGGCGCCACTTCACTCGCCCCGGAGGCCAGCAGCAGCACCATGTCGTTGGTGGACATGCAGCCGTCGGAGTCGACCCGGTCGAACGTGGTACGGGTCGCGGCGCGCAGCGTCTCGTCGAGTACGGCGGAGTCCACGTCGGCGTCCGTGGTCAGCACGACCAGCATCGTGGCGAGCGACGGCGCGAACATGCCCGCGCCCTTGGCCATGCCGCCGACGCTCCAGCCCTCCCTCCGCACCACGGCCGTCTTGCGCACCGTGTCGGTGGTCATGATGGCGGCGGCCGCCCTGTCGCCGCCGTCCGGGGAGAGCCGTGCGGCCGCGTCGTCCACGCCGGGCAGCAGCCGGTCCATGGGCAGCCGGGTGCCGATCAGCCCGGTGGAGGCGACGACGACCTCCGCCGCGCTCTGCCCGAGCGCGGCCGCGGCCCGCTCCGCCGTGGCGTGGGTGTCCTGGAAGCCTTCCGGCCCCGTACAGGCGTTGGCGCCACCGGAGTTGAGCACCACCGCCGAGACGGCGCCGCCGCGCAGCACCTGCCGCGACCACTGCACGGGCGCCGCCTGGACGCGGTTGGCGGTGAAGACGCCGGCCGCGGCCCGGGCGGGCCCCTCGTTGACGACCAGCGCCAGGTCCGGGCCGGCGCTCTTGATTCCGGCGGCGACGCCCGCCGCGGTGAAGCCCTTCGCCGCTGTCACACTCACTGCTTGTCTCCTGGGATGCTCAAGGGGCGACGCCGACACCGGGCAGGCCCAGCGTCTCGGGCAGCCCGAGGGCGATGTTCATGCTCTGCACCGCTCCGCCCGCGGTGCCCTTGGTGAGGTTGTCGATGGCGGCGACCGCGATCAGCCGGCCCGCGTCCGCGTCGAGGACGACCTGAAGGTGCGCCGCGTTCGACCCGTACACGGAGGCCGTCGCGGGCCACTGCCCCTCGGGGAGCAGCGTGACGAACGGCTCGTCCCGGTACGCCTTTTCGTACGCCTCCCGCAGCTCGCCCGCGCTCACCCCGGCGCGCGCCTCGGCGCTGCACGTGGCGAGGATGCCGCGGGACATGGGAGCCAGGGTCGGAGTGAAGGACACGGACACCCGCTCGCCCGCGGCAGCGGAGAGGTTCTGCACCATCTCCGGAGTGTGCCGGTGCACGCCCCCCACGCCGTACGGACTCATCGAGCCCAGCACCTCGCTGCCCAGCAGGTGCGGCTTGAGCGCCTTGCCCGCGCCCGAGGTGCCGGTGGCGGCGACCACGACGGCCTCCGGTTCGGCCAGCCCCGCCGCATACGCGGGAACCAGCGCGAGCGAGACGGCGGTCGGATAGCACCCGGGCACCGCGATGCGCCGGGAGCCGCGCAACGCCTCGCGCGCGCCCGGCAGTTCGGGCAGTCCGTAGGGCCAGGTGCCGGCGTGCGGAGTGCCGTAGAACCGCTCCCAGTCCGCCGCGTCGGCCAGCCGGAAGTCCGCGCCGCAGTCCACGATCAGCGGCCCCTGGCCGGACGGCCCGCCCAACTCCTCGGAGACGGCGGCGGATTGGCCGTGCGGCAGGGCGAGGAAGACGACGTCGTGCCCGGACAGCGCGCCCGTGCCGGTCTCCTCCAGCACCCGGTCCGCGTACGGGGCCAGGTGCGGCTGCACGGCGCCGAGCCGCTGACCCGCGTTGGCGTGGGCGGTGACCGCGCCCACCTCGATCTCGGGGTGGGCCGCCAGCAGTCGCAGCACCTCGCCGCCCGCGTAGCCGCTCGCGCCGGCGACCGCCGCTCGCAGTGTCATGGGACTCGGACCTCCATCGTCAGCCGAAGCATGACTATACATAGAACGGCAGTTTTATACAAACGCGTGCGTGCAGGGTACGGAGCCGCGGCAGCGCACGAAGCGCAGGGGAACGGGAGGCGGGGGTGCGGGAAGACGGACGGGAGACGAGGAGAAGGCAGCCGCGGGCCCGACCTCCGCCGCCCGGAAGGGAGTTGGGCCGGAGCGGTCAGCTCTCCAGGACCAGCCGCCACTCGCCGGTACGCCCGAAGAGCGTGACCAGGGCGAGCGGATGGGCGTCGATGTTCCAGTACGTGTGCGGGGGCACCTTGAGCGCGTAGCACAGCGCGGCGCGCACCACCGAAGGCTCGGCCACCGCGACCAGCCAGCCGCCCTCGACCTGCGGGCGGGTGTCGAGCCAGCCGCCGATCCGCCGGATGAAGGCCAGCAGCGACTCGCCTCCGTGCGGAGCGGAGCGCGGATCGGCGAACCACTGGTGCACCGCCTGCGGCTCCCTGGTCGCCGCCTCGTGCAGGGTGCTGCCGTGCCAGCGGCCCATGTCGCAGTCGCGCAGGGCGGGTTGGGCCATGGGCGTCAGGCCGAGCACGTCGCCGGTCTCGTGGCACCGCGGCGAGGGCGAGCAGTAGCGCAGTTCGGCGGCGGCCAGATGGGACAGCGCGGGGACCACCCGCTGCACCTCTTGCCAGCCGGTCGAGTCGAGGGGGCGGTCATCCCCGAACCGCACGTCGTTCAGGGACGAACTGCGCCCGGAGGCCAGCAGCGTCAGACGTAGCGCCATCGAATGATCGTAGAGCCGGACCGGCTCGGTGTTCGATACCCGCGGCAACAGTTCCTCAGTCGGAAGGTGCCATTCCGGCTGCGTACGGGAGCGGCGGACGGGCTCCGTACGCGGAGCCGGTGGGCCGGCGCCCAACCGGCGGGCCGGCCGCGGCCGTTGTCGGTGCCGCATGCCAAGCTGCCCCGTATGACGCCCACTTCAGCGACCGCGGCCGACTACCTCTGGTTCGCCGAGCGGTACCCCGACCTGACCGACGGCTACTGCTTCACGCTCGTCGAAGGTCTGACGCCCGGGGAGGCGCTGCGCAGAGCGGGCGCCGAGGAGACCGGGAGTCTGTCGGGCGTGGCGGCCATCTGCGAGGTCTCGTACGACACTTGGGACGAGTACGACGGGGATCGGCTGTTCGTGGCCGCCACGACGGTCGGCGACGGCTGGGTGCTGCTCGTCGAGGCGAACGGTTTCCTGGGCAACCTGCCGGAGCAGCAGCGGGCGCTGTCCGAGGGCACCCGGTCCGTGTCGCACTTCTCCAACATAGGCACCGGCGAGCGCTTCCACTGGATCGAGGACGGGCGGCTGCGGCTGCGCTTCGAGTTCCCGTGGGAGGGGGAAGGCAGCGACGCCGAGGCCGCGGCGGCGGTGATGCGCGCGGCCGGCTTCGTACCGGACGAGGACGACGAGCGCGGCAACCGCCTGCGACGGGAGGCCGCGTTCGCACTCGCGGAGCGGCTGACCGGAGTGCGGCTGACGCCCGAGCTGCTGGAAACGGCCGAGTACACAGGCGGGTTGGTGACGCTGCGATGAGGCCCGGCTGCGGTCGGAAGCCGGTGCTCCCAGCCCGCGCGCGGGCCGGAGGCGGCTCCTAGACTGGCAGTACGGCGTGGGGTGGACGGCGTGCGGAGGCACGCGCCGTACGCCGGATTCGACGCACCGGAATCGGCGTACGGGCGCGGCTGAGAGGGCACCCGGCACGCCACGCGGTTCACCAGAGGACTCAGCGGACGGGAGGTCACTCCTGATGCGAGCGAACACGGGCGACCAGCTGCTGATGCACGGACGGGTCGTGGGCCAGCACGACCGCGTCGCGGAAGTCGTCGAAGTGCTGGGCGCAGACGGCGGTCCGCCGTACCGCGTGCGGTTCGAGGACGGGCACGAGACGGTGCTCTCCCCCGGCCCCGACACCGTGGTGCTGGAGCGGCAGAGCCGCTGAGGCGGCCGCGGCCGGCGGCTCACGGCGGACCGACGAAGCGGGAACGGACCCGGAAGTACCCCGAAGGCACAGCCGGAACGGCACCGGGAAGACGGGCAGGCGCCCGGCGTCCGTGGCGAACGGGCGCCGGGCGCCTGCCCGTTCACGATCCGTCGTGCGCCGCTGTCCGCGCGCAGTCGCGGTAGTGGTCGGCGACCACGCGGTCCATCATCCCGACGACGTCTTCGGAGACCTCCTTCGCGGAGAAGAAGACCTGGCCGCGCACCTCGGGCAGCCGCTCGCACAGGGTCAGGTGCCGGGACAGCTCGGCCGGGTCCTGCCAGGCCGGCGACTGCGCCGGATCGCCGCCCTTGTAGAGACCTTCGCCGATGTAGAGCCGGGTGCGGGTGCCGCGTACGAGCCGGGCCCACCAGGGCGCGAGCGTCGCGTAGTCGGCGTCCTTGAAGCCGATCTCCCAGTACAGCTGCGGAACGACGTAGTCGAGCCAGCCGGAGCGGATCCAGGTACGGGTGTCGGCGTGCAGGTCGTCGTACGTCTGCACCTGGGCGTGGGTATCGGAGCCGTGCTTGTCGCTCGTCGCGTTCCGCCAGACTCCGAACGGGCTGATGCCGAACCGCAGCCATGGTTTGACCAGCCGCAGCCGCAGGGACGCCTCGCGTACCAGGGTGTCGATGTTGTGCCGCCGCCAGGCGTTCCGGTCCGGGAAGCCGTGGCCGTACCGGTGGTAGGCGTCGGTGTCGTCGAAGTCGTCCTCGCCCGGCACCGGATACGGGTAGAAGTAGTCGTCCCAGTGCATCCCGTCCACGTCGTAGCGGGCCACCGCGTCGAACATCGCGTCCTGGACGAACCGCCGCGCCTGCGGCACCCCGGGGTTGTAGTAGAGCTGGCCGCCGTAGCGCACCACCCAGTCCGGATGCCGGCGGGCGGGATGCCCGGGCGCCAGCCGCTTCGGATCGTCGTGCAGCGCGATGCGGTACGGGTTGAACCACGCCTCGACCTCCAGCCCGCGCCGGTGGCCTTCGCGCACGACGAACGCCAGCGGATCCCAGCTGGGCGCCTTGCCCTGGGTGCCGGTCAGGCACTCCGCCCAGGGCTCGTACGGGGACGGCCACAGGGCGTCGGCGGTCGGACGGGCCTGGAAGTAGACGGTGTTGAGCCGCCGGCGCACCGCGGTGTCGAGGTGGCCGAGGAGTTCGGCCTGCTGCTCGGCGACGCTGAGTCCGGGCGCCTTCGGCCAGTCCCGGTTGTCGACGGTGGCGATCCACATGCCGCGCAGTCCGGAGCAGCCGTGCCGGCCGTGACCTCCGTGACGACCTCCGTGACCGTGCTGCCCGTCGTGCCCGTCGGGTCCGTGGCCGGTGCGGTTCCGCTCGCCCGCCCACGCTCCGCCCGCCGCGACGGTGCCCGCCGCCACCGCCCCGACCGCGCCTGCCGTAAAGCCTCTTCGTGTGATGCGCCGCATGCTGTCCAGTCCTCCGGGGTCGCCGGTCTCCCCCCGTGTGGTTGAGACCAGTTCGCCGATGCTGTCGCCCCCGCGGCGTGCGGGCAACCCCCCGCGCCGCGGCCGTCCGCCCCAACTCGCGTGCCCCGTACGGACCTTGCCGGAGCCCGCCTACGGCACGGACCGGCGGCCCGTGCCCGCGGGGACCCGCCCCTCGAGGACCGCGGCGGCACGGGTAACGTCGGGCGGCGAACATCAGCGGGGGGTGTTCCGCCCGTACCGCCGAAGACCCGAGACCAGGAAAGGCACGATGTGACGGACATCGAACGCGTCGGAGTGGTGGGCTGCGGTCAGATGGGCGCCGGCATCGCCGAGGTGTGCGCACGGGCCGGGCTGGAGGTCATGGTCGCCGAAACCACCGGCGACGCCCTGGAGTTCGGCCGCACCAGGCTCGTGAACTCGCTGCGGAAGGCCGCCGACCGCGGCAAGCTCACCGAGCAGGAGCGGGACGCGGCGCTGGAGCGGCTGGCGTTCACCACCAACCTCGGCGACTTCGCGGACCGCGACCTCGTCATCGAAGCCGTCATCGAGAACGAGCAGGTCAAGACGGAAATCTTCCAGGTGCTCGATCAGGTCGTCGCCCGCAGCGACGCGATCCTGGCCTCCAACACCTCCTCCATCCCGCTCGTCAAACTCGCCGTCGCGACCTCCCGCCCGGACCACGTCATCGGCATCCACTTCTTCAACCCGGCGCCGGTGCAGCGGCTCGTCGAACTCGTCCCCGCGCTGACCACGTCGGACGAGACCATCCGGCGGGCCGAGGCGGTGGCGGGCACCCTCGGCAAGCAGACGATCCGCGCGCAGGACCGCTCGGGCTTCGTGGTGAACGCGCTGCTGATCCCCTATCTCCTGTCCGCGGTGCGGATGTTCGAGTCCGGCATCGCCACCCGCGAGGACATCGACCAGGGCATGGAGCTGGGCTGCGCACACCCGATGGGCCCGCTGAAGCTCACCGATCTCATCGGCCTGGACACCGTCGTCTCGATCGCGCACTCGATGTACGACGAGTACAAGGAGCCGCTGTACGCCGCTCCCCCGCTGCTCCAGCGCATGGTGGACGCGGGCCGGCTCGGCCGGAAGACCGGCGCCGGCTTCTACGCGTACTCGTAGGCGCCCGCGCACCCGGCCCGCCGGCGGCCGCCGGCGCTGTCCGCGGCGTCAACTGCTCCGCCACGACGGCCACTTCGGCCTCCGTACCGCTGTGCGGCCGGCCCGGCGGTACGCCCGCCCGGTCCGGCCGCACAGCCCGGCCCTACGCCGAGCCGCCCCGCAGCACCGCTCCCGTACGCTCGACCGCCGCGGCCACCGCCGCGTCCCGGGCCGCCGACGCCTCGTCCGCCTTGAGCGTCCGGTCGCCCGCGCGGAACCGCAGCGCGTACGCCAGCGACTTCTTGCCGGCCCCGAGCTGCTCACCGGTGAACACGTCGAACAGCCGCAGCGACTCCAGCAGTTCGCCCGCTCCGGCGCGCAGCGCCGACTCGACCTCGGCGGCCGGCACCGACTCGTCCACGGTCAGCGCGACGTCCTGCGTCGCCACCGGGAACGCCGAGATGTGCGGCGCCTGAAGCGGCCCGGCGCCCGCCCGCTCGACGAGATCGAGGTCCAGCTCCATCGCACAGGTCCGCTGCGGCAGCCCGAACGCCTTGACCACCCGCGGATGCAGCTCCCCTGCGTGCCCGGCGAGGGTGCGCTCGCCGTCGACCGTGACGTACAGCGCGGCGCAGCGCCCCGGGTGCCACGGCTCGAACCGGCTTGCCTCGACGGCCAGTTCGGCCCCGGCCTCCGCCGCGACCGTACGGGCGGCCTCGACCGCGTCCGCCCAGCCGGCCGTGCGCGCCGGACCCCACCAGCCGCCGGCCTCGCGCGCGCCCGCGAGCACCACGGCCGCGTGCCGCGGCTGCGGCGGCAGCGCGGCGGTCAGTTTCGCGATGTCCGCGTCCGAGGGCCGGGCGTCCACCGGCAGGCGCGGCGGCTCGCTCTCCTCGCCGGTCGGCAGGAACACCAGGCCCGTCTCGAAGAGCGCGAGCCCGCCGCGGGCGCCCTGGCTGCCGCGGCCGTCGTTCCGGCGCAGGGCGGTCAGCAGCCCGGGCAGCAGCGACGTACGCAGCCCAGGCTCCTCGTCCGAGAGCGGGTTGATCAGCGTGACCGTGCGCCGGCGCGGGTCGTCCGCCGGCAGCTGCAACCTGTCGAGAACGTCGGGGCCGACGAAGGGCTGCGTCAGCGTCTCGACGTAGCCCGCACCGGCCAGCGCCCGGCCCACGCGACGGTGCAGCCGCTGCCGCTCGGTCAGGCCGCGGCCGGCCGGGGGGCGGGGCAGCGTGGAGGGCAGGTTCTCGTAGCCTTCGAGCCGGATGACCTCCTCGGCGAGGTCGTTGGGGTCGGTCAGGTCGGGGCGCCAGCTGGGCGGCGCGACCGTCAACTCGTCGTCGCCCTGCCCACCGGCGCCCTGCACCTCGCAGCCGATCTCCAGCAGCCGGCGCACCACGGTCTCCCGGCCGTAGCGCACGCCCGCGACCCGATCCGGGTGTCCGACGGCCATCCGCACCGTGTGCGGCGGGCGCGGACCGCCCGCCTCCGTGACGCCCGGCCCGGCGGTGCCGCCCCCGAGGAGCACCAGCAGGTCGACGGTGCGCTGAGCCGCGGCGGCCGCGGCCGCCGGGTCGACGCCGCGCTCCCAGCGCCGGGACGCCTCCGTGGACATCCGGTGCCTTCGCGCCGTACGGGCCACCCGCACCGGGTCGAAGTGCGCGGCCTCGACGACGACTTCGGTCGTACCCCGCCACTCCCCCGTCTCCGGATCCCGCTCGGGGTCGGCGACCTCGCTGTGCGCGCCGCCCATGACGCCGGCGAGCGCGACGGCCCCGGAGTCGTCGGCGATGACCAGGTCCTCCGGGTCGAGCGCCCGCTCCGTGCCCTCCAGCGTGGTCAGCTTCTCGCCGGGCGCGGCACGGCGCACGCGGATGGCGCCGGACAGGCGTGCGCGGTCGTACGCGTGCAGCGGGCTGCCCAGCTCCAGCATCACGTAGTTGGTGACGTCGACGGGCAGCGAGACGGGCCGCATCCCGGCCATCTGCAGCCGGCGCTGGAGCCAGAGCGGGGACTGCGCACCGGGGTTGAGGCCGCTGACGGTGCGGGCCGTGAAGCGGTCGCAGCCCTCGGCGTCCTCGATACGGACCGGGTAGCCCTCGGAGTTCGGCTCCGGCACGTCGAGCAACGCCGGGTCGCGCAGCGGCAGTCCGTACGCGATCGCCGTCTCGCGGGCGATGCCGCGCATCGACAGGCAGTAGCCGCGGTCGGTCGTGACGGCGATGTCGAGCACTTCGTCCACGAGGTGCAGCAGCTCCACCGCGTCCGTGCCCGGAACCGACTCGGGCGGCAGGACGAGGATGCCGGTGTGGTCCTCGCCCATGCCCAGCTCGCGCGCGGAGCAGATCATGCCCTCGGAGACCCTGCCGTAGGTCTTGCGGGCGCTGATCTCGAAGCCGCCCGGCAGGGTCGCGCCGGGCAGCACGACGGCGACCTTGTCACCGACGGCGAAGTTGGTGGCGCCGCAGATGATGTTCTGCGGCTCGCCGGGGCGCGTGCCGGCGTCGCCGACGTCGACCTGGCAGTACCGGATCGGCTTCTTGAACCCGGTCAACTCCTCGACGGCCAGCACCTGTCCGACGACGAGAGGGCCTTCGAGGCCGGCGCCGAGCCGGTCGACGGTCTCGACCTCCAGCCCGGCGCGGATCAGCTTGGCCGCGACGTCGCGGCCGGTCTCGCCGGCCGGCAGGTCGACGTACTCCCGCAGCCAGGAAAGCGGGGCCCGCATCAGATCTCCATCCCGAACGGCCGGGCGAAGCGCACGTCGCCCTCGACCATGTCTCGCATGTCCTCGACGTTGTGGCGGAACATCAGCATCCGCTCGATTCCGAACCCGAAGGCGAAGCCGCTGTAGCGCTCCGGATCCACGCCGCACGCGGTCAGCACCCGCGGGTTGACCATGCCGCAGCCGCCCAGCTCGATCCAGCCCTCGCTGGAGCACGTACGGCACGGGTTGTCCGGGTCGCCGACCGAGGAGCCGTGGCAGCGGTAGCACACCATGTCCATCTCGGCGGACGGCTCCGTGAACGGGAAGTGGTCCGGGCGCAGCCGGGTGCGCATGCCCTCGCCACCGAACAGCTCGCGCACCATGTGGTCGAGCGTGCCCTTGAGGTCGGCCATCGTCAGGCCCTCGTCCACGGCGAGCAGTTCGACCTGGGTGAAGACCGGGCTGTGGGTGGCGTCCAGCTCGTCACTGCGGAAGACGCGGCCGGGGCAGACGACGTACAGCGGCGGCTCGCGGTGCAGCATCGTGCGGATCTGCACCGGCGAGGTGTGGGTGCGCAGCACGACGCCGCTCTCCTCGTCCCCGCCCGCCGGGCCGCGTACGAAGAAGGTGTCCGACGTCGTGCGCGCCGGATGGTCGGGGCCGATGTTGAGGGCGTCGAAGTTGAACCACTCCGCCTCGGCTTCCGGGCCCTCGGCCACCTCGTAGCCCATGGCCACGAAGATGTCCTCGATGCGCTCGGCGAGAGTGGTCAGCGGGTGGCGGGCGCCGGCGGGCGCGCGGTCGTACGGCAGCGTGACGTCCACCGTCTCCTCGACCAGCACCCGCTCGTCGCGCTCGCGCTCCAGCTCCTCCTGACGCGCTTTGAGCGCCTGGCCGACCTCGCCGCGGGCCCGGCCGACGCGCTTGCCGGCCTCGGCCTTGGCGTGCGGGGGCAGGGCGCCGATCTCGCGGTTGGCGAGGGCGAGCGGCGAACGGTCGCCCGCATGGGCCGCCTTCACCTCGCGCAGCGCTTCCAGATCGGCGGCGGCGGCGATGGCGGCGATCGCCTCGTCCCGCGCCTGCTCGATCGCTTCCGGTTTCAGTGCCTCGACCTCGACCGGGTCGTAGGACTTGTTGGGTGCCGACATCTCTTCCCGTGTTTCGAATGATGGCTGGGCTGCTGCGCAGGCCCCGTCCGGCGGGCCCGTGGCCGGTGGCCGAGTCTAGAGGCCGGGTCGGACACGGCGTGACGCGGAGCCTCGCGTACGTGCCTGCGGCGGCAGCCGGATGCGTGTGGGGACCGGTCGCGTGCGCCGGGCGCACCGGTGCACTCCGGCGGGCCGGCCGCCGGTCGGAGAAGCCCGCGGGCCGCCGCTTCAGGCCAGAACGGCCGGGGCGCCCACGGGCAGAATAAATCGGAACTCGGCGCCGCCACCGGGCGAACGCCCCACGGAGATCGCGCCCCCGTGCGCCTCGACGATGCCCTTGACGATGTAGAGCCCGAGCCCGGTGCCGCCGCGTTTGCTGCCCCGCCAGAAGCGGGTGAAGACGCGGCCCATCGACTCCTCCGGGATGCCGGGGCCCTCGTCGCTCACGGTCACCGCCGTCCCTTCGTCGTCGTTGCGTACGGGTGCGGACGCCACCTCCACGGTGACGGTTCCCTCGCCGTGCCGCACCGCGTTTTCCAGCAGGTTGCCCAGCACCTGGTCCACCTTGTCCGGATCCGCCCACAGCCACGGCAGCGGCTCGGTGACCCGCGTGACGAAGCGGTCCGCGGGCTGCCCCGCGGCGGTGTGCGCCTCGATGTGGCGGCGCACGGCGGCCACCATGTCGACGGGCTGGCGCCGCACTTCGAGCCGCCCGGAGTCGATCCGCGAGATGTCCAGCAGCTCGGCGATGAGCCGCGTGACGCGGTTGGCGTCCGCGTCCACGGTCTCCAGCATCAGCCGCTTCTGGTCGTCGGTGAACCGGCCCCACTTCGCCAGCAGCGTCGCCGTGAAGCCCTTCACGGACGTCAGCGGAGACCTCAACTCGTGGGCCACGGTGGCGATCAGCTCGGCGTGGTTCCGCTCGGTGCGGCGCCGCGCCTCGGTGCCGCGCAGCGTGACCACGAGCCGGTGCAGCGGACCGCGCGGCACGGTGCGTACGTACCGCGCCGAGACCAGCACCTCGCGGCCGCCCGGCAGCAGCAGGTTCCGCTCGGGCTGGCCGGTGCGGGTGGCGAGGCCGCCGTACGGATCCGTCAGCCGCCACCAGCGGTGGCCCTCCAGATCCTCCAGCGGCAGCGCGGTCGACAGCGGCCGGCCCAGCGCCTCCGAGGACGGGCATCCCGTGATACGGGCGGCCGCCGCGTTGAAGCAGACGACGCGGCCCGCCCGGTCGGCGACGACCAGGCCGTCGGGCAGATCGTCCGGGTGCAGCCCTGGGCCGTCGGCGGAGAACAGGGAGGGGACCGGCTGTGGCCCGGGGTCCGGGGAGTGCGCCGCCGCGCTTCGCGTCCGCGCGCTCGGGCCGCTCTCGGCCACCACCTCGCGCGGCTCCGCCCCGGAAGCGCGTACGTCCATCCCCAACTGCCCCCTCTCGGGCTCCTCCCCGGGCGGACACCCTACTAGGAGCGGTCGGCGGCGTCCTTGCCGCGTGCGCGCTGCGCGCGGGCCGAGGTGTAGAGGCAAACGGCCGCGGCCGTGGCCAAGTTGAGGCTTTCGGCGCGGCCGTAGAGCGGTACGCGCACCGTCGCGTCCGCGAGCGCACGGGTCTCCGCGGGCAGGCCCCACGCCTCGTTGCCGAAGATCCAGCCGGTGGGCGCGGAGAGGGCGCCGGCGTCGAGTTCACCGTCGAGGTCCTGCTCGCCGGCGCCGTCCGCGGCCAGCAGCCGCAGACCCGCCCCGCGCAGCGCGTGTGCGGCACGCTCGGCCGGTACGCCCACCGCGACCGGCAGATGGAACAGCGAACCGGCCGACGCCCGCACCGACTTGGGGTTGTACACGTCCACCGACGCGTCGGTCAGCACCACCGCGTCCGCACCCGCCGCGTCGGCGCAGCGCAGCACGGTGCCGGCGTTGCCGGGGTCGCGTACGTGCGCGAGCACCGCGACCAACCGCGGGCGTGCGGCGAGGAGTTCGTCCAGCGGCCGGTCGAGGAAGCGGCAGACGCCGACGAGGCCCTGGGGGCTGACGGTCTGCGCGAGGGAGTCGAGCGTCTCGTCGGCGGCGAGATGGACGCCCGCCCCGGACCGCCGCGCCCGGTCCAGGATCTCCGGATGCCGCTCAGCCGCGTCCCGGGTGGCGAACAGCTCGGCCAGTACGGGCAGTTGGCCGGAACCGCCGGCCCCGCCGGACCGACCCTCGCACCCGCCCGCGTCGCCCGGCTCGCGCGCCGACCGGAGTTCCGCGGCCTCGCGTACGGCCTGCGGGCCCTCGGCGAGGAAACGGCGGTCCTTGTACCGGAAGTTCCGGCGGACCAGCCGCCTCGCGGCGGCGACCCGGGCGGAGCGCGGGGAGATCGGATCGGGGGCGTTCACTGGCGGCGGCTCACTTCGGCTCACTCCACGGCCCGGCCGCGGCGCCGTCGTCGGTACGCCGCGGGCGAGCCCGTACACATGTCACGGTCCTCAACTCCGCGCCGGCGCCGAGGAGTTGTAGGGCGGCTCAGGCGCGGGGACCCCGGAGCCCGGCATACGACGGACCCGCAGACCGAGCGGCCTGCGGGTCCGCGGCTGGGCGTCACACGCCGAACCTGCCCCGGTTCAGGCGACCTTCGGGGCGTTGACGTCGCTCGGCAGCGCCTTCTGCGCGACCTCGACGAGGGCGGTGAAGGCACCGGCGTCGTTCACCGCGAGGTCGGCCAGCATCTTGCGGTCCACCTCGATGTTGGCGGCCTTCAGACCCTGGATGAAGCGGTTGTACGTGATGCCGTTGGCCCGCGCCGCGGCGTTGATCCGCTGGATCCACAGCTGGCGGAAGTCGCCCTTGCGCCGCTTGCGGTCGTTGTAGTTGTAGACGTAGGAGTGGGTGACCTGCTCCTTCGCCTTGCGGTAGAGCCGCGAACGCTGGCCGCGGTAGCCACTGGCCTGGTCCAGGATGGCCCGGCGCTTCTTCTGTGCGTTGACTGCCCGCTTGACGCGTGCCACGTGTAACTCCTTGTAGGCGGGGCTGGGTTGGCACCGCGGCCACTCCCAGCCGGGGGATCGATGGGGACCCGGTCGGGGTGGGCCTTACTTGCCGAGAAGCCGCTTGACCTTCTTGGCGTTCGCCGGGGCCGCCTCGGTCGTGCCGGCAAGGCGGCGCGTCAGCGTGGACGGCTTGTGCTCGAGGTAGTGGCGACGACCTGCGCGCTGGCGCATCACCTTCCCGGAGCCCGTGACCTTGAAGCGCTTGCGGGCACCACTGTGCGTCTTGTTCTTCGGCATGTCGCCGTATCTCCTCGTCGGTGTCGCCCCCGTCCGCCCGCACCGAACCGGCGGGCGGGAAGCGGCAGTTGTACTGGGTCGGATATCCGAGGCGAGGCCCCAGAAGGGCTCACGCCTCGGCGGGCTCCTCGGAAGGGCTGTCCTGCTGGCGGGCGCCGGCCTTGCGTGCGGCCTGCGCCTCCCGGGCTTCGGCCATCGCCTCGGTCTTCTTCTTGTGCGGACCGAGGACCATGATCATGTTGCGGCCGTCCTGCTTCGGATTTGACTCCACGAAGCCCAGGTCGGCCACGTCCTCCGCGAGCCGCTGAAGCAGCCGGAAGCCCAACTCGGGCCGGGACTGCTCACGTCCACGGAACATGATCGTGATCTTGACCTTGTCACCCTGCTTGAGGAACCGGACGACGTGACCCTTCTTGGTGTCGTAGTCGTGCGGATCGAT
>Ga0164243_10001452_pt1 | contig 40115 bp, 36 predicted proteins | sample OricompcompostOP_FD_108781 | JGI IMG/M metagenome (GOLD analysis project Ga0164243, IMG submission 108781) | Organic Plus compost microbial communities from Emeryville, California, USA - Original compost - Organic plus compost (OP) | ecosystem: Engineered > Solid waste > Mixed feedstock >... | reverse complement strand
CTGGCGGATCACCCCCGCTCGCGCGGGGAGCACGCGTCGCTGAGCACCGGAGCCGGGGGCTCGTCCGGATCACCCCCGCTCGCGCGGGGAGCACCCGTGAAGGGGTCTGTGCGGCCGTCTGAGCCGCGGATCACCCCCGCTCGCGCGGGGAGCACCCAAGTCTCAGCCTCATCCCTACGGCGCCTGATCGGATCACCCCCGCTCGCGCGGGGAGCACACTGAGCCTCGCGAGTAGCTGTGTCCAGAACCCGGATCACCCCCGCTCGCGCGGGGAGCACCGAGCCTCCCGCAGCGCAACCCGAGCCCGCGTCGGATCACCCCCGCTCGCGCGGGGAGCACTACTCACACCTGACCGGGACAGAGGAAGAGCGCGGATCACCCCCGCTCGCGCGGGGAGCACGCCGTGGCGTGGCCCGGCGGAAGCGCCGGCCCCGGATCACCCCCGCTCGCGCGGGGAGCACCCGTCCATCCACCGCCGGGCGTGCGCGGGCGACGGATCACCCCCGCTCGCGCGGGGAGCACCGGACTTCGGACCCCAAGCGACTGGCGGTCTACGGATCACCCCCGCTCGCGCGGGGAGCACAACGACAGGGGCGGGTCGAACGATGCGGCGATCGGATCACCCCCGCTCGCGCGGGGAGCACACTTCCTGAGCTGGGCTTTTGTAGTCAGTTTGCCATTTCTTGGGTTGGTTGACGGGTCGTAGCGTTGTGGCCTTGGTGGAAAGAGATGAGGGTGAGGCCGTCGAAGTCCACGGGGTGGCGGCGTTGGGGTCCTGTGGTGCGTAGTTCGAAGCCCTGTTCGTTGTCCGCGGGGTAGACGAGGACGCCGACTCCGTCGGTGATGCAGCCGGAGACGGCCTGCCACAGTTCGTCGCGGACGCGGGCGGAGACGGTGCCGACGTACAGGTGTGGGGTGACTTCGAGGAGCCAGCGGGTGAGGGCGCCGCGGACGTGGTCGGGGACAGCGGTGACGGAGATGGTGATCATGGAGGCCATGGCGGTCCTGGGTGGGGCGTCTTGAGTCCCGGTGTCGGCTTCACGGGGCGTCCGTGCCGTAGTTGGTGCCGCCGGCGATGGGGCCGGAGACGGGGTCCCACAGGTCGACGAGTTCTTCGTCCGGGTCGGGGGTGGTGACGGGTTCGTCGGGGGCGAGGAGGCGCTGGATGTCGGTGGTGATGCGCGGCATGAGCTTGAACAGGCGTAGTCCGTCGCGGAAGCTGCGGCGGGCTTGTGCTTCGGGGTCGGAGGCGTCGTGGAGGCTGAAGGCCAGGGGGATGGTGAGTTCGGCTTTGTACAGGTCGGCGATGTCGTAGACGAAGGCTTGCTGGTTGCCGCTGTGGATGAAGCCGAGGGCGGGGCTGCAGCCCAGGGCGAGGATGGCGGCGTGGACGATGCCGTAGAGGCAGGTGTTGGCGGCGGAGAGGGCGAGGTTGACCGGGTCCTGGGTGTCCCAGGAGGCGGGGTCGTAGGAGCGGCGGAAGCGGCCGATGCGGTGCTGTTGGGCGAGGATGCGGTAGAGGGCTTTGACGCGTTGGCCTTCCATACCGCGCAGTTGGGCGAGGGTGGCGCCGGAGGGTGCGCTGCCGGGGCCGAAGCGTTGTTCGTACATGCGGGTGGCGACATTGAGGCGTTGGGTGTCGTCGGCCCAGGCGCGGGCTTGGTGTTCGAGCCAGCGGGTGCTGAGGGAGTCCGGGGTGATGGCGGCGTAGCAGCGCACGCCGCCGGATCCGGTGGCCAGGACGGTGGTGCCGTGGCGGGCCAGGGTGGTCAGGGCGCGGGCGGTAATGGAGGTGCCGGGGCCGAGGAGGACGCAGCTGAGGGCTGCGGTGGGCAGGTAGACCAGTTCGGTGCCGCGGCGCTCGGTGGTGATCTGGGCGCAGACTCCGGTGTCGTCCTGCAGGATGCGGACGACGTCGAGGTAGAGGAAGGAGAGGGAGTCCGCGACGCGGGGCAGCATGGCGACGGTGGGCGCGGCCAGTCTGCGGCGGGCGGAGGAGGCCGCCGGTGGGGTGGTGCGGATGGTCATGACAGGTGCTGGGTGGGGGCGAGGGTGAGCAGGCCGCATCCGTAGGCCTTGCCTTTGCCGATGCCGTCGGCAAGACGCTGGCGCAGCAGGTCGGCGTCCTGGATCAGGGCGGTGCCTTCGAAGCGGGTGCGTGCGTGGACGACGGTCTGCCGGGTGCGGGCGTCCGGTTGCCGGCCGCGGGTGGAGGTGCCGCGGGCGGTGTCGAGGGGGGTGCTGTGCACGGAGTGGATCTTCAGGCCGCCGTTCTCGGCCTGGCGGATCCACCATTCCTCGGCGGCGGTGCCGGTGAGGGGGATGACGGAGTTGAGGTGGTAGAGGGCGCGGGTGGTCTTGCCCGGTTTGCGGATGGCGTTGGCGGCGATGCGGTAGCGGACGAACAGGCCGGGGCGGAGGGCTTCGAGCAGCGGGGTGAGGGGTTTGGTCTCGGCGGTTCCGTAGTTGGTGGGCAGTTTGCCGAGGTCGGGGCGTACGCGGCTTTGGATGAGCAGTTGGGGGCCGCGGGGGCCGTCCTCGCTGCGGAAGAGGACGCCGAGTTGCTTGCGTGCCTGGTCGCCGATGCCGTCGGGGTAGAGCTTCATCACGCGGTGGTGCAGGTTGACGGCGCTGGCGAGGTCGGCGCGTGCCTGTCGGTTGCGCAGGTCGGGCATGACGCGGGTGAGCCAGAGGGTGGTCATGGAGTGACGGCCTCCTGGTCGAAGTCGGCGACGTGCTGGTGCAGGTAGGCGGCCAGGGCTTGGAGGTAGTCGGCGCCGTAGCCGGCGTGCTGGTGTGCGGGCAGGGCGAGGGTGCGCTGGTAGAGGGGGCGGGCGCGGTAGGCGCGGCGGTGCGGGGCGAGGTCGACGGGGTCGTCGGTGATTTCCCCGGTGGGGATGCGGCCGCCGTGCGCGCTCGCCGGTGCGGGGTGGCTGTGGGGGGCGAGCGTGTGAAGGGGCTGGTCGCTGTAGAAGGCGATGGGTTCTGTCGCGTCCTTGGGGTCCCGTGGCGGTGGTGCGGCCAGGGGGAGGTGGACGAGGTGGGTGAGGGGTTGGGCGACGGGTCGGTCGCCGATCAGGAGGGGCGGGGTGGGCGGGCAGGAGCGGCGGCCGAGGTAGAGCGGCCAGGTGGGGCTGCGCAGGGCCTCGGCACACTGGTGCAGCAGAGCGGTGTCGTCGCTGGTGAGGGCCGCGGTGAAGGCGGCGTCTGCCAGGTAGTAGCGGTCGGAGACGAGTGTGGCGGCTTCCGCCTTGCGCTTGCCGCCCTCGGCGGTGGTGACCGTGGCCTTGGCCGGCAGGCCGCCGCCGACGGTGTGGTAGTCGCGCAGCAGTACGCCGGGACGGTCGACCCGTACGGTCAGCGACAGGCGTGCGAGGTCGTCGACGGGCTGGCCGCGTCGTCGGCCGAGGGCGGCTGCGAGGAGGCCGATGAGGCCGGAGCGGGTGGGGAAGCGTGCGGTGTCGCGCTGGGTGAAGCGGCTGCGTTCTCCCCAGGACTGCAGCGGGCCGGACAGGTGCAGGAGCAGTCCCGCGCTGTGTCGGTGGTCGCCGTGGGAGTGGGGGGTGGTCACGCCCGCTGCCCTCCCAGGGCGGCGTCCACGGTGGCGCCGATGAGGTCGGGGAAGGAGCCGTAGCGCTCGCCGAGGCCGGGAAGGTCGTCGTCGTCCCAGCAGGCCCATCCGGCCTTGAGCAGGCCGCGGTCGCCCAGGAGTTTGCGGGCTGCGACGGCGTAGTCGGCCAGGGCCTTGCGGGAGGGGGCGGCGAATCCTCCGTCGCGGTCGGCGGTGACGGGCTTTTCGAAGGCGGCGGCGTAGGAGACGGGGCGGTCGGTGCGTACGGCGAGGTGGACCAGGTCGGGGATGGTGTGGGGGGCGGTGGAGTTCTTCTTGGCCTGCGGCACCGACAGCAGGAAGGCCTCGATGAAGGCGGCGGTCAGTTCGCGGGCGGCGGTGAGGTCGCCGCCGAGGTTGTGCAGCAGGTCGTCGAGGTCGATGGTGGCGTAGCGGTAGAAGACGCCGGCGCTGTAGGTGCTGTTGCCCATGTGGGCGCTGCCACTGGAGTCGCGCCAGGCGTCGGTGATGTCGTCGACGGCGGCGAAGTAGTCGACCTCGATGTCGGTGCCGTGGGTGGTCAGGGCGTGGGCGACCTGGACGGCGCCGTCCACGCCGGCGTCGCCGACTTCGGCCAGCATGCGGCCGAGGAGGTTGATGATGCCGTTGCGGGACCGCAGGATCTGATCGATCTCGTCCTTGGGCAGGACGCTGGTGACGCCCCTCTTCATGTCGGACGCCTTCTCGATGTCGGCGCGGTGTTCCTCGGCCAGGTCGGCGAGTTCGGAGACGGCGGAGGCGGGGACGTAGACCATCGCGTTGGTGGTCCACGCCGGGTCCTCCTTGGTCGGGGGGTCCGCCTTGATGCTGCTGCCGGTGGCGATGTGCTGGCCGGCGCGGCGGGCCAGGTCCGCGGGCCAGCCGCGCTCCTCGCGCAGCATGTGCTCGACGGCTTCGCCGATGCGGCGGGTGCGCAGGGCCTTGTCCCCGATGAGGTGCTCGACGTACCGGCGGATGGCGCGCTTCCAGCTCTGGCTGCTGACGCGGGTCCGCTCCCGGTCACCCCACTGGGCGGTTTTGACCGAATTGGTGTCGTCGCGGTTGAGGTTGGCGTACGGGATGCTCTGCAGGACCTGGACGTCGATGAAGCGACCGGGGATCTGAACGTTTCGCTGCATGGTGAACTCCTTGGTGGTAGGGCGTCGGGTGCCGGGGGTCAGGATCAGGCGTCGTCGGCCGGCGGCTGGGCCTCGGTCTGGTCGTCGGCCTTCTTGGCGGCCTCGAGGTCGGCGGCGCGGCGGGCGCGGTAGAAGTCCTGCAGCCAGCGCCGTCCGATGCGGCCGCGGTCGCGGGGCCAGGCGCGCAGGTCGACCAGCAGCTGGGCCCAGTCGGGCGGGCACTTCTTGCCGCACAACTGCCGTACGGCGGCGGGAAGGTGGCGGTGCAGGCCGTTGATGCTCTGCCGGGTGAGCAGGTTGAGGCGGTCTTCGGCGGCGCTCTCCCGCATCCCGTCCTGGCCCCCGGAGGCAACCGCCGCCGCGTACGTCAGGCCGAGGCTCCGCCCGTACGGCGCCGGTGAGGCGGCCTGTTCGTTCTGTGCCGGGGCGGGCGCGCCGGTGTGCGCGTCGCTGCGCTGAGCAGCGATCATCGCCGCGATCGCGTAGTGCGCGCGTTGTGTGTCGTCGTCGTACAGAGCAGCCGGGGGCAGCAGGGGTGCGACGACCTTGTGCATGCCCTGCACACCGGGGCTGTCCAGCGGTTTGCCCTCGCCCCTGCGCAGTGCGGCGCGTGCCCCCTTGTCGGTGCGGCAGATCTTCTCCACGGCCGCGACGAAGGTCCGCGCCTCGGTCAGCCACGATGAGGGCCGCGCGGCGGTGGACGCGTCGTCGGGCGGGACGGCGGAGAGGGACGCGGTCGTGGCGTCGGTCATTGCTCCTCCATGTCACGGTGCGGGGAAGGGGCGCCCTTGGCCCGGGGGGACTTCGCGGCTGTCTTCGGCTTGCCGCCGTACAGGTCGATGCGTGCTTCCTCGCGGGCGCGCGCCCCTCGGATCGTGCCTGCGGCGCTGTAGGTGACCTGGTCGTAGACGCGCTCGGCGATCCGGCGGAAGGTCCGGGGTGCGTCCTGGAAGTCGCCCTCGCGCAGCCGCCGCCAGAACTCCTGCTCGGCCAAAGGCCAGTAGCGGGCGGCCGCTTCGCGGGACCAGGCGCAGTCGACGGCCTTCTTTCCCCTGGTGTAGAGCTTCCAGGCGTTCCTGGTCGCGGTCCCCAGGCGGTCGCCGGCCCGCTCACCGGCAACACGCAGGGAACCGATGTTGCGGGCGACGGGAATGTCGGTGTCCTTCAGCAGGGGGACCAGGGCCGGGGTGGACGAGGAGACGAACTGGGTGTCCTTGGCCTGCCCGTCCTGCTCGAAGCCCAGCGCGCGGACCGTGAGGTACTCGTCCAGTTCGTCCTGCACTTCCTGGGCGGTGCGGAACACCTCCGGGCGCCGGGGCCGGCCGCTGTTCTGGGGGTGCTCCAGGAGCAGGGCGTCCACGTCCCGCCACAGCGCGCGGCCGGAGTCGGCCGGCCGCGGATAAGGGTTGCCGTCCTTGCTGACATGCCAGATCAGGTAGTCGTCGGCCCGCGGCAGCTTGTCCAGGAAGGCCCAGGTGATGTAGGCGTCCCGGGCGACGTCGCCCGTCTCGTCGGGCACGAGGAGCAGCGCATGCTGGGAGGCGGCGGTCAGACGGGAGCACGGCCCGGTCACGACGCGCGGGGCGGCTTCGGGGTCGGGCAGCTCCGTCCACTCCCACGGGCACAGGTCCTCCTCGGGCCGGACGTCGATGTCCGGGTGGGGAAGACCGGCGAGCAGGGTGGTGAAGAGCGTGGCGCCTTCCGGGTGGTAGGACAGGGCGCCGCGCAACGGACCCGCCTTGGACTGCGCGGACCGCTGCCCGTTCACTTCGCGGGCGGCGCAACGCCCTGATGGCCCGTAGTACCGCCACACCAGCAGGTGCAGCAAGGCCTCCGAGGAGGGCACGGGCTCCGGGCGCGCATCCCAGGCGTGGCCGAACCAGGAATGGTTGTTGCCCGACGGGCGGGTGATCACCAACTTGTTCACCCCGGCGGGCCTGTCGCACTGGGCGGCCAGCCGAGGATCCTGGAGAAAGGGCCAGGCCGGGTCGTACAACCGGAAGCGGTCACGGTGCCGGTCGAAGTACTGCTCGATGCCGTCGGGGTCGAACCGTCCCTGCTCCAGCACCTGCAGGCGCCGCTCACTCCAGTCCCCGGCGCGGTCCAGTCCGGTGACCCGCGCGGTGAGGGCGTACAGGATGCGGTACAGGGCGGAGAGCGCCGGCGGGAGCGGCACCGCGAGGGAGCTGATCTCGTGTGCGCGCAGCAGCAGTTCACGGAAGCCCACTGCGGACGGCCGCCGGTCGGGAGGCACCTCGGGGGTCCACCGCACGGGCAGTACCCGCTCTTGCAGCAGGTCGTGGGGATTGCGCGGAACCAAGACGCCTCCGATCAGGTCGCGTGTACCGTCGAGTGGGGTCCCCGCGCAGAAGGCAGGGTGAGCCGGCGGGGGTGAGCCGTGGTGCGCGTGGAGATCACGACGGTGAGCGGCCGTTCCCCCCTTCCCCGCGCAAGCGGGGTACGCCTCCTCGCCCAGCCAGTCTCTGGAGCGAGGAGGCTTCCAGCACTGTAGCCGAAGTGGTGTGCGTGGAGAGTCAGTTGCGGGAAAGTCCTACGTCGGACAGCTCCAGGTCGTATCCTCCGACCCGGCACGTCCATCGGCCGTCGGCGCCGCGTCGCAGACGCAGCAGGGCCAGGCGGGCCAGGGCCGGGGAGCGGGACCAGCTCGGCAAGGGCTCCTGCTCGCTGCCGCGTCCGGTCAGCCACCGGCCGGGCAGGGGCACGGTGTGGCGCATCACCTGTGCCACCTGATCCCTGGTCAGGCGCCCACCGGCCGTACCCGGCAGGGGAACTGCACCTTCCGGGTCGAGGGTGAGGCTGTCGTCCGCCTGGACGTACGCGCACACGGCGCGCTCCGAGTCCGCGCCCAGCCGGGTCGTCAGCAGCGCCGGGTCCACCAGTGCCGAACTGCCGCTGATCAAGGCGAGATCGCCCTTTTCGCTCACGACGTACGGAGCGGGGATCGTCGTGATGCCGGCCAGGTGCTTCTCGGCCATGGCCCCGGCTTCCCGCTCGGCGTCGTGGCGCTTCAGCTCACGCTGAGCGGCCTCCTCCAGGTGATCGCCGAAGTCGTCGGCGTAGACCCGGTCGATGAGGGCCTGGACATCACCGGGCACGTCGATGGCACCTCCGTGCTGCAGCAGCAGCTCACTGGTACGCAGCAGCAGCGAAGCGTCGTACACGGCACCCCATGTCCGCGGCGGCTCCGTCCTGCCCTCCCGGTCCACCGGCTCCAGCACCACCAGGCGCGGCCGGCTCCCGACCCACGCCGGCCGGCCGTCGCGTTCGTGCCGCCAGGCCCGCCCGGCCCGCTGCAGCAGCTGGGCCAGCGGGGCCAGGTCGCTGATGATCAGGTCGAAGTCCAGGTCCAGTGACTGCTCGACGACCTGGGTGGCGACCAGGATCGCCCGGCGCGGACGACGGCCGGCTGCGCCGTCCCTTCGCGGCTTGCCGAACCGCTCCTCGCAGTAGGCGGCCAATTCCTCCCGGCGCCACGCCGGATAGCGGGAATGCAGCAAAAGGAGTTCACCCTCGGCACGGGCCAGGTCCGGGAACTGCGCCTGCAGGAAGCGGTACGTGCGCTGGGCCTCGTCGACGGTGGTGCAGCACACCAGCGCGCACCCGCCGTCCGCCACCAGCGGCTGCAGGTGCCTGAGCAACGCCGCACGCCGGGCACCGGGCCGGACCGCCGCCTGCGGATCCTCCGCCCCGTCCCACCGCACCGGCTCCACCTCGACGCTGAGCACCCGCGCCCGGTCGCTCGCCACCTTCCGCGGCCGGGACACCTCCCCCGATGCCGCATCGACATACAGCCAGCCCGGGTAGCACGGCTCGACGCCGGCCGGGTCACGGAAGCCGCACCCGCGCCGATAGGCCTCGACCAGCGACGACGCGGTGCGCCCGGTGAGCGTGGCGGACAGCAGCACCACAGGAGCACGCAGCGCGCCCAGCCACTCCAAAAGCCGCACCAGCAGGCTGTGCATCCACGGCCCGTAAGCGTGCGCCTCGTCGACCACGACGACCTTGCCCGCCAGGCCGAGCAGGCGCAGCACGTTGTAGCGCACCGGCAACACCGCCGTCAGCGGGTAGTCCACGGTGCCCGCCCCCAGCGGCGCGATCAGGCCGCGGTTGTGGGCGCGCAGCCATGAGCCGGCCTCCAGTTCCGTGGTGTGATCCGACACCACGGCGGACTCGGCGGGCCCGTCGTCCTGCGGCGCGTAGGCGGCACTGAGCCAGGCCATGCTGTGCAGCAGGGTCAGCGCGCGGTCTCCCTCGACGTTGCGCTCGGCGAAGTCCCGCACCCGCAGATACATCGCATCCGCCGTCGCCATCGTCGGAAGCGCGAAGTACACCCCGCCGGCCCCGGCGGCCCGGGCCATGACGGTTGCGGCGTGCAGCGCGGCTTCCGTCTTGCCGTCGCCCGTCGGCGCAGTGATCAGCAGCAGACCGGGACCGGTCGCGAGCCCCGGCAGTTCGGCGGCCAGACTGGCCTGCAGATCGTTGGGCGGGAAGGGGAACTGCTGCGCGAACTCCCTGTGCGGGAAACGCGCCGTACCCAGCCGCGCCTCACGAACGATCCCCGGCGCCTGCGCCACCGCCGACCGCCAGTGCTCGGCGAGTTCGGCATCCGTACCGCTCCAACCAGCGGCCGGCAACCGGGGCATGATGACGTGCTCCTGGCTGGCCAGCCAGTCAGCGACGATCACCAAACCGGCGAAGACCACAATGGCCTCGGCAGGAAGGCGACTTTCCGGCACCTCGCGCACCCCGGTCAGCCGACGCACCACCGCCGCGTGCGCCCGCCGCTGCTCCTCCCAGCCCCGGCCTCCAAGGCCCGGCACCCAGGCGGCGGCGTTCTTCAACTTCGCCTTCTCCAGCACCTCGTGGAAGCAGCCGTGGTGGCCGCCGAGGAGCTGGGCGACCTGGTGGTGCACCGAGCGCGCCAAAGGACCCCTTTGCGGGTAACCCAACTCGGCGAACAGGGCCGTCAAGGCCCAGTGCGCCGCAAGGTCATGACGCAACCGCTGGCTCTCAGCACCAGCCTCCGCCTCATAGGCGGCATCCCCCGCAATCCGGTTGTAGAGGGCGGGCGCCACGGCCTGGAAAGGCGGCGTGATCTTCCCGATGTCGTGCAGTCCCGCCCAGAAGCACAGCAGTCGGCGGCATGCTGCCGACTCCCAGCCCAGACGCTCCGACAGACGCTGACGCACCTGCGGCGTCAGCACCACATCCCACAAAGCCCCGGCCACCGCCGCCGTGTCCAGCAGGTGGCAGATCAACGGGTAGGCCGACGGGAGCCTCCGCTCCTTGCCCCACAGGCGTACGTCAACGTCGGCGTCCGGGGCCGGCACAGGGTGCCCGGCGTGCGGCGGTGAAACCTCGTCTTCGGTTGCCATGGCACAGGGCTATCACCCGGGTCTGACAACGAGGCTCGCAAGCACCTCTGGCTGGGCAAACAGTCCATTCGCCAGCTGCGCTGACAGGCACTTGCCAAAATGCCTGGTATGACTCTCGATCGTGCGCCAACGCCTGGGAAGATACCTGTCGTGAACGGGACGCCGACCGATGGTCAAGAAGCGGCAAAGCCAATGCATTGACGCAGGTCAGAAAGTCCGGTCCCCGCGCGAGCGGGGGTGATCCGCCGGTGAAATCCCAGTCATCGTCCGTTACCGCCCGGTCCCCGCGCGAGCGGGGGTGATCCGCTGGCATGCTGCACGACACCGCGCAGATGCACCCGGTCCCCGCGCGAGCGGGGGTGATCCTGAACACTGGTTGGGGCAAGGCAGCCAAGGGAACCGGTCCCCGCGCGAGCGGGGGTGATCCGCTTGTCCAGCGTGAGATCAAGGGCATCAGCCGCCGGTCCCCGCGCGAGCGGGGGTGATCCGCGTTAGTAACAGTGCCCTGAGTCTCAGTGGTCCCGGTCCCCGCGCGAGCGGGGGTGATCCGCGTCAGCGTGGCCGCCACAGCATCAGCCGGGGCCGGTCCCCGCGCGAGCGGGGGTGATCCGTGTGTTCGCGGTCTGCTGTGTATCGCGTGTAACCGGTCCCCGCGCGAGCGGGGGTGATCCGGCGAGAGGGCAGCTCAGTCCGCAGGAGGCAGACCGGTCCCCGCGCGAGCGGGGGTGATCCGAGGGAGAAAGGCCAAGTTCAGCGGTCAGTGACCCGGTCCCCGCGCGAGCGGGGGTGATCCGAGGACAGCGGCACTTGTCGAGGGACCTATGCGCCGGTCCCCGCGCGAGCGGGGGTGATCCATAGTCGCCATATCGCATGGCGTCCGCAGGGTCCCGGTCCCCGCGCGAGCGGGGGTGATCCGACGCAGTGCGCGCCATCAAGGGGCACACAAAGCCGGTCCCCGCGCGAGCGGGGGTGATCCGTCACAACCCGCTTACCGGTCATGTCTTCCCGGCCGGTCCCCGCGCGAGCGGGGGTGATCCGCCTCGGGCCACGGGGCGGGTGGGCGGCGGGTGCCGGTCCCCGCGCGAGCGGGGGTGATCCGGCCCAGAGTCCAGGCCGCCCCTGACAGCCGCTCCGGTCCCCGCGCGAGCGGGGGTGATCCGGCTCGCTGCGCGGGCTCTTCGACGGCCAGGACCCGGTCCCCGCGCGAGCGGGGGTGATCCGTCGGCGTCCAGCTCGGTGGCGGGCTCCACGCCCCGGTCCCCGCGCGAGCGGGGGTGATCCGCACTTCGGCTGGAGCCAGGCACCCAAGTGGTGCCGGTCCCCGCGCGAGCGGGGGTGATCCGGCCACGGCCGCGGCGCCGATAGCCTTGACCTTCCGGTCCCCGCGCGAGCGGGGGTGATCCGGACGCGCGTTACACGTACCGCGTCGGTGGGTCCCGGTCCCCGCGCGAGCGGGGGTGATCCGGAACCGCGCGCCCGATGGCTGTCCGTCCCCGACCGGTCCCCGCGCGAGCGGGGGTGATCCGTGGTGCGGGACTTCGACGAGCGCCTGCACGGCCCGGTCCCCGCGCGAGCGGGGGTGATCCATCGCCCTCCAGGGGCTGAGAAAGGGCCGCCACCCGGTCCCCGCGCGAGCGGGGGTGATCCGGTCGCTGTCCGGCGAGGGCGGTGCCCTGAGCACCGGTCCCCGCGCGAGCGGGGGTGATCCACGAGAGCGGTCAGGGACCGGGTTCACGCGTCCCCGGTCCCCGCGCGAGCGGGGGTGATCCGCACGCGACACAAACGCCGGGTACTTACCCGCACCGGTCCCCGCGCGAGCGGGGGTGATCCGGCTTCAAGCGTCACCCCAGGTGTGATTGCGGTCCGGTCCCCGCGCGAGCGGGGGTGATCCGCGGTTGCAGCGTGCCAATGCGGCTGTCAAGGGCCGGTCCCCGCGCGAGCGGGGGTGATCCGGAGCGGCTGGCTGACAGCACGGCTGCGTGCTCCCGGTCCCCGCGCGAGCGGGGGTGATCCGCGACGTGAGCACCGCTGCTTGTCCCCGATTTCCCGGTCCCCGCGCGAGCGGGGGTGATCCGCCGTTTGAGCGGCGGCCGGGTGCGCGCGTACACCGGTCCCCGCGCGAGCGGGGGTGATCCGCACCATGACGGCTACACCTGGGGTCAGGTCGACCGGTCCCCGCGCGAGCGGGGGTGATCCGCGTGAGGGCCGGACGAACGTAGAGGGCCGTGACCGGTCCCCGCGCGAGCGGGGGTGATCCGGCGGCGCGCAAGGAGTACCCGGCGACGCTGAACCGGTCCCCGCGCGAGCGGGGGTGATCCGACCGCGCGCGGCGCGGACGAGATCTGGGAGGCCCGGTCCCCGCGCGAGCGGGGGTGATCCGACGTTCCGGGCCAAGTCGGACGAGATCCGCGCCCGGTCCCCGCGCGAGCGGGGGTGATCCGAACCCGCTCAGCACGGCGCGTCGGGCGGCTCGCCGGTCCCCGCGCGAGCGGGGGTGATCCGCCCCTCAGCCGCCCCGCCCGTCTCGGGCTGAGCCGGTCCCCGCGCGAGCGGGGGTGATCCGATGGCCAGGCCGCAGGGAAAGTCGCCGCGGATCCGGTCCCCGCGCGAGCGGGGGTGATCCGGCGATCGGCGGATGAGCGCCGCACCCGCCCCGCCGGTCCCCGCGCGAGCGGGGGTACTTCGCAGGCCCGACCGGCAGGGCTGCGCACCATGCGCTGCTCCCCGCACGAGTGGAGGCGCCCCAGGGACCGACGCACGATTTGCGCCAATTCCCCCCTCTTCCTCATGCGGATAGGGCTGCCTCGGCCGCCCTGCCAACTGACACGCCCGGCACGTACCTGTTCCTCACGCAAACGAGGCGTCACGACCTGAACCGGCACACGCCAGAGCGCATAGCTGCCCAACACGCGTCCGGCGATGCACGGGACCGGGACCGGACCGGCCCAGCGGAGCGCTCAGGCCGGTCCCAAGCCCGCGGACTTCAAGTCACGCTCGAAGCCCTCCAAAGACAATTCAGACGTCCGTACGCAGCAGCACGATGAACCGCAGGTCCATGTTCCTCAGCGGAGCCATCGCCATGATCTTCACGCTGACCTCCTCGTCGTGATGGGCGGGAAGGCGCAGACGCCGGACGTGTCCGTCGGGGTGGATGATCGTCTCGGGTTCGGCCCAGAGTTCGCGCGCCACGGGGTTGCCGCGGAGGATGTCCTCCTTCAGCCGGCGCAGAGCCTCGTTGTCCGGGTGCCGCCCCAGGGCGACACGAAGCTGGGCGAGGAAGGGGCGGGCCCAGTCCTCCTTCCAGTTGACGAGTTGCTCGCGAGCCTCGGGGTACAGGAAGGCCCACCGCATGAGGTTGGGCTCGTAGGGGACCCAGGGGAACCACTCCTCCTGGGGCTTGTTGTGGGCGACGATGTCCCAGCTGACGTTGGATATGTACGCCGGGTGAGGCAGCATCTGGTCCAGCAGCTTCTGCATGTCTTCGTCCACGGCACCGTCCTCCGCCAGCCCCCCGGGGCGCGGGGGCGTGTCCAAGGGCAAGCTGGAACAGCAGGACCCTTTCGTCTTCCGACAACCTCAGCGTCAGTGCGACCCGCTGCAGAAACTCGGGCGAGAAGTCGGCCTTCTTGCCCTTCTCCAGCGCGCGGTACCACGACAGGCTGACGCCCGTGAGCATCGCGACCTCGGCCTGGGTCAGCCCGGGCTTCAGTCTGCGCCGGCCTGTGTCCACGCCGGCGATGCGTCGGGGGTTCAGCCGCTGCCGCCAGTAGGCGAGGAGGTTGCCCAGCTCGTTCAGCCGGTCGTCCTTGGCGGCGAGAATCTCCTCACACATGTGAACGATTCCTCGTGACGTTCCGACATCGATCTTTCACTGTCGGCAACGTGTAACACGGCGACACCCTCCGCGACGCATCGTCGCGCCTAGTGATCACAGCAGGTAGAGGCCGGGATGCGGAAGCCGATCGGTCCGCCGATCGCCTTCCGCCCGAGCCACGGAAAGGCAGATGGTGCGGCCTTCAACTTTCGTTACGGCCGCTGTCACCACTGCAGGTGATGACAATACGTGCGCATGATGTGCAAGTCGAACTGACAAGTCAGTTCCGGCGATCACTACCAGTGATACGCATGTGCGCTCATGGGAGGTAACCGAATCGTGTCCCGGTCCGTCCCGGTAACCGGCGGAAACCGCGGCATCGGTCTTGCGATCGCCAAGGCGTTCACCGCCCGAGGCGACCGCGTGGCCGTCACCTACCGCAGCGGTGAGCCGCCTGCGGAGCTGCTGGGCGTGCGGTGCGACGTCACCAGGACCGAGGAGGTGGAGCGCGCCTTCGAGGAAGTGGAGGCTGCACACGGTCCCGTGGAGGTGCTGGTCGCCAACGCCGGCATCACTCGCGACGGTCTGCTGATGCGGATGCCGGAGGAGGACTTCGACGCCGTCCTCGACACGAATCTCAAGGGCGCGTTCCGCGTCGCCAAGCGCGCGTCCCGCGGCATGATGCGGGCGCGGCGGGGGCGGATCGTCCTCATCTCCTCGGCCGTCGCTCTCGCGGGCGAGGCCGGCCAGACCAACTACGCCGCGTCCAAGGCGGGGCTCGTCGGCTTCGGCCGTTCGCTGGCCAAGGAGCTGGCGCCCCGGAACGTGACCGTGAACATCGTCGCTCCCGGGTTGACGAGCACCGACATGACGGCCGCGCTCCCCGAGGAGCGCATCCGGCAGATCGTGGACCAGGTGCCGCTCGGGCGCGCGGCCGAGCCGCAGGAGATCGCGCACGCGGTGACGTTCCTGGCCAGTCCCGAGGCCTCCTACATCACCGGTGCCGTGATCCCGGTCGACGGCGGCGCCTCCATGGGGCACTGAACGGTCGTACGACTACCGCCCGCCCCCGCGGCCGGCGTCGAACCGCTCCCGCCACCGCCTCTCCGTCTCCTCCCGCGCCTTCACGAGCCGGTCGAGCGAGACGTCGTACAGGGAGGAGAGGGTGACCGCCCACTCCTCCCTCATCCGTCCGGTTCCCAGCTCCATCTCCGACACGTCCGACGGCTGCACGCCGAGACGCTCGGCCACGTCCTCCTGCCGCAGGCCCGCGCGTGTGCGCAGGACGGCGAGGTCCGCATCAGGGGACAGGGGCAGGAGCAACCTCGATCGAGGAACGCCCAGTTCCTTCAGCAGGGCGGAGAAGAGGCGGGGGCTGGGGGCTCCCTTGCCGCGGACCCACCGTCCGACGGTGTTCACCGAGACCCCGATGGCCCTTGCGACGTCGCCCTGGGACCAGCCCTTCTCCTCGTAGGCAGCACGGAACCCGGCCGGGCTGAAGTCGTGGACGCTCTTCACGTGGCCAGTATCCCAGCAGCCGTGTTCGAAGATCGGCCACCAGGACACACGGGAAGGAAATGATGGGTTGGAAATGATGGTATAGTGATCATGTCTCCCGGCGGAGCGTTCGTCCGGGGACTCGGCACGGGGCCGCCCGCAAACGGCTCCGGAAAACAAGCGCGGCTCACGGGCCGGAGCGGCAACTTCAGCCCAGTGAGCCGCAGTTGGGGAATCACCCCAAGGGAAGTCGTGCGGACCGCAACCGGCCTGACAAACCACGCGGTCGCACTCGGCAGCGGCAGTGAAGCCCGGCTTCGCTGCCGCCGGACACAGGCGGGGCGATGCCTCGCCTGCTCGAGGAGTGATTGTCTCATGGGCTCCCCCGCAGGAGCACACACTGCGGACTTCGCCACATCCGGCACTCTCGACCTCGAAGGTCTCGTCACCGCTCTGCGGTTGATCGCAGAGTCGGGAAGCACGGAGTCGCTGCTGCGCCGCAGCGCTCCCCTCCACGTCGGATACGCGGAGGCGGCCCGGCGCCTCAACATCCCGGAGAAATGGCTCCGGGAACGCATCAGCCGGCTGCCGCACAGGAAGCTGGGCAAGTACGTCTGCTTCACCGACGAGGACCTCCGGGCGATCTCCGAGATGCACGCCGTGCGACCGGACCACGGAGAGCAGCGGACGTCGAACGCACCCGGGTCGCCGACGCCTCTCAGGCCGTCGCCCCGGTCACGTTCCCGTTCCTGAGTCTTGCCCCGGTTTCAGACGTGCACCTTTCCGCCGGCGCACGCCGGTGATCGCCAGGAGTCTTCATCATGGCGCATACGGTTCATTTCGAAGACCTTCCCACCTCGTCACGCAGCCCCTCCGCCGCCTCCCACCGCTATTCCGAGACCGCGCAGATCCTGAAGTCGAAGCCCATGAAGTGGGCTCGGATCCTTCAGCGTGCGCGCAGGGGAGACGCGGCCACGACCGCCTAGCAGATCAGGAAGGGGATCCTCGCCGCCTTCCGGCCGGCAGGCTCTTTCGAGGCCAAGTCCCGAACTAAGGACGGGAATTACTACGTATATGCCCGATACGTGGGGCCGAAGGAGTCGGCATCGCGGGTGAACGGTTCACCGGACGGTGGTGACGCATGACACCGGACATGACCGTCATCGTCGATTCCGCCCTGCGCGGGGACTGGACCCTGCTCCTGGAAACGGCCTCTCACACAGAGGAGAAGAACTGGGCCGAGAAGGCGCGGTGCGCCGGGCAGGTGACCGACATCTTCCTGCCCCCTTCCGACGGCCCGCGGGAAGACGCGGAAGAAGTCCGGCGCAAAGAGGGAGAAGCCCTCGACTTCGCGCTCGGTTTCTGCGCCGCCTGGCCCGTGTCCGTGGCGGCACGATGCCTGCTCGAAGCCCTGCGCCAGGACGAGGAGTACGGAATACGCGCAGGACTGCTGGCCTGCGAGCGTGCCGAACTGCGCGACGCCTGGAAGCGCCGTGTGGACACGGAAGCGGTGTCCGCCGCCCTCCGCGGCGTGACCACGCTGCTGAGCAGGCAGGAACGCGAAGAGGTCGTCGCGCGGTTCGCCAACGACCAGGGGCTGGACGCCGACCGCGTGGCTCAGGGACTCGGCGTCTCGCGGAAGTACCTGTGGCAGCTGGTGCGGGAGTACCGGCAAAGGGTCCGGCAAGGGGTCACGTCCGCCTCCGCATCCGAGCGCGGTGCTTCCCGCTCGGACGCGGCCTGAACGCCTCATCAGGCCACGGTCCGCCCACTGCTGCGGACTCCCGTTTTCCCTTCTTTCTTCTCGACAGCAGGATTCCCATGTCCAACACCGATTTCCGACTCACTCCTGCCCATGGGCTGAGCCAAGCGGTTCTCGATCTCGCCCCCGCCGCCGCACTCGTCCGGATCTTCCCCGAAAGCCCACCGGTCACCCACATCTTCGGGTCCGACTACTTCCGGCTGATGGTGGAGCGGGAAGTGGAGGTGGAGGCGACCCGCCTCGTCCGCGAACACTTCGCTTCCGTGGCGGACTGGCGTCTGGCACACGACTACCACGTTCCCACGGGGCGGCTGTACCGGACTCCGGAGCCCGAACGGGTCGGCTTCGTACCCGAAGACGACTTCACGTTCGGCTTGAAGCCGTACCGATACATGGCGTCTGCCGAGGATGTGACCCGATGAGCGCGATCGCCACAGAACTCGTGTGGTCCTGCTCGACCGCCCAGAGAGGCGCCCGCCTCGTCCTCCTGGCACTGGCGAGAGAAGCCGACGACCAGGGACGAGCCGTGCTCACCCTCTCGCAGATAGCCGACCTGACACGACTCTCCAGGCGGTCTGTCACCACGTGCCTGAAGGAGCTCGCCCGGTCGGGCGAACTCTCCTACGAACCCGGCGTCGGCCGGCACAACGCCAGCCGCTTCACCATCCTGCTCGGCGAGCCGGGCGCTGCCGTCGACGGGCAGACCACGCACGGACATGTCCGTCGGGAAACGCGCGAAGACTTCGTAGAAGATCCTTCCCGAAACGGGAAGCAGCGTCACGAAACCGGGAAGCCTCTTCCGGCTGACGCGGAAGTTTCTTCCTCACGCGCGCGACGTGTTGGTACTCCCACAGGGAGTACCAACACACCACGCAAGCAAGCTCGCTCGCACGCCTTCACCCCAGGGCGGCGACGGCACAGCCAGGCCCCTGTCGAGATCCCTGCCGGTGCGCGAGCACTCGTGGACGCCCTGACGCGGGCCGGGATGCTCGTCGGCTGGCGGCTCACCGAGGAGGAGTGGGCGCGGGTAACAGTTCTCGCGGCGCGGTGGGGGACGGACCGGCTGGTGGAGATGATCGCGCGGCGCTGGGATCCCGCGCAGCCGCCGCAGTCGGCCCGGTACCTGCTCCGCATCTGGGCGGACCTGCCGGCCCGGCCCCCGGCCGACGAGCCGGACGGCAACGTCGTCCCCCTCCGCTCCGGACCGGGCCGGCGCCCCTTCCGCAATCCGGAGCGGTCCAGCGCCTACCAGAACGGATTCTGACCATGGCTGAACCGGTACGCGCGGGCTCCGCCCGCGCCATGCGAGCCCTGGAACGCATCCTGTCCGCCCGCGGCATCCACCTCGCCCCCGAGGACCGGCAGAGCGAGACGACCGGCCCCGGACACCCGGAATGGCACCGCCAGGCACGGGCCGAGTACGCACTGAGCCGCTGGCGGACCGCCACCCCGCCCCGCTTCCGGAACGCCGACGCGACGCTCCCCGAGGTCGTGGCATGGGCCGACCGCGCCCTCGCCGACCCCTCGTCCGCCGGGGCGCTCCTGCTGACGGGCCTCACGGGCACCGGCAAGACGTACGAGGCGTACGGAGCCCTGCGCCGTATCGCGGCCGGCGGCCCCGAGCGGTTCGAGCTGATCGCGGTGAACAGCGCGGACATGTACGGCAGCCTGCGCCCTTCGCCGGTCCTCGGGGCGTCCGAGCGGGAGCTGCGACGGCTGTCCCAGGTGCAGTTCCTGCTCCTGGACGACTTCGGTACGGCGAAGGCGTCCGAGTGGACCGAGGAGATCACCTACCGGCTGATCAACCACCGGTACAACCACTGCCTCCCGACGATCATCACCTCGAACCTGCCGGCGCGGGACGAGAACGGCCCGGACCTCACCGACTTCGTCGGGGACCGTGGTCACCATCTCGGCCAGTCGGCTGGCCATCGGCCGGGACGGGAGGGACGGGCTCGGGTCACCGGGACGGAACGGGTTCGCGTACGGGCTGCCCCGGCCGACGTACACGGCCGAGGCAGCCGATGCGGCGGCCGTACGGGCGGTGCCGAGGAGCCGGACCGGCATCACGCGGCCTCCCGGCTCCGGCGACGGCGGTCGGCGCCGATCATGGGGACCAGCGAAGCGGTCAGCGGTTCGCGCATTCATTCGCCTCAGCTGCAATTTGCGGGCAAAGAGGGCGGGCGCGGCTCCGGGACCCCCAGACAAGTCGGGCACCGATACCACGCAATAGTTCGAGTGACTCACTTCACATGAGGGCTGCGCTGCCCGCGCACGCGGGCATGTCCCGCCGACGCGTGCTCCGGGGGACCTCTCAGGCAATCCAGTTAGGCTTCCGCAGGTGATTCAGACTGTTGTGTTCGACGTCGGTGAGACGATCACCCGGGACGACCGCTACTGGGCTTCCTGGGCGGACTGGCTGGGCATCCCCCGTCACACCCTCTCCGCGCTGGTCGGTGCCGTCGTCGCGCGGGGTGAGGACAACGCCGAGGCGCTGCGTCTGGTCCGGCCGGGTATCGATCTCGCCGCCGAGTACCGCGCGCGTGAAGCCGCCGGCCGCGGCGAAAGGCTCGACGAGAGCGACCTGTACGACGACGTACGCCCTGCCTTGACGGTGCTCCGCGAACGTGGCGCCCGTGTAGTCATCGCGGGCAACCAGACGGTGCGCGCCGGCGAGCTGCTGCGTGCCTTGAACCTTCCGGCGGACCTGATCGTCACCTCGGGGGAATGGGGTGTGGCGAAGCCGCGGCCGGAGTTCTTTGAGCGTGTGCGGGAGGTGGCGCAGGCGGCTCCGAGTCAGACCGTGTACGTCGGAGACCACCCGGTCAACGACGTGTTCCCGGCGAAGGAGGCCGGGCTGCGCGTGGCACACCTTCGCCGCGGACCGTGGGGACACCTGTGGGCGGACGACCCGGACGTCGTGGCCGCCGCGGACTGGCGCATCGACAGCCTCACCCAGCTCACAGAGTTCATCGGGACCTGACCGAGCTGAGCCGACTCCACCGACGCCGGTTGATGGGGCCATTCGCGTATGCGCTGCGTCTCGACGCGGGTACGGTTCGGAGTGGACGCACCGGACTGGAGCCAGGATGCCCGCACACACTCGGGGCGGAGTAGGCGCGCGGATCGCGTATTACCGCAGCGTCATGCGCCCGAAGATGACACAGCAACAGCTCGCCGAGGCGGCCTGCGTCGCGCTCGGCACGATCCGCAAGATCGAACGCGGCGAGCGCGGCGTCGGCGACTCCACCCTCGAAGCCATCGCGGAGGCTCTCGGTGTCGACCCCATGCGGCTTCGCGCCGACCGCGGCCCGGCACACACGCCGGTGCACGATGCGCTGCCCGCGCTCTCCGCCGCGATCGCCACCTACGATCTCCCCGAGGACGGTCCCGCACGCCCTCTTCACGAACTTCGCGCAGCCGTGGCGGAGGCCTCACGCTGGCGACTGGGAGCCCAGTACACGCGCATCGCCCGCAAGCTGCCCGACCTCCTCGTCGAACTCGCCCGCGCCTACCACCAAGCCCCCTCAGACCAGCGCACCGAACTGGCCCGGCTGCTGGTCAGGGCATACCGCTCGGCGGACGCCGTCGCCTACAAGTTCGGCGCCCGCGACCTGTCCGCACGCCTGATCGAACTCATGCGGTGGGCGCTCCCCGAGACGAACGACCCGCTGCTTGCCGCCTCCGTCGCCTACGTACGGACCGAAACCTTCTTCGCCGCGCGCGCCCACGTCTCGGGACTGCGCGCCCTGGAACAGGCTCTGGACGCCGCCCCCGCACCATGCGCAGCACCAGAGATCGCGGCCAGGGGAGCCCTCCATATGCGGGCCGCCGTCATCGCCGGCCGGGCACGTGACGCGGCCTCCGCAACCACCCACCTCCATGAGGCCCGCGCCCTCGCCGACCGGGTGCCGGAGGACGTCTACTACGGCACCGCGTTCGGCCCCGACTCCGTGCGCATCCATGAGGTGTCCGTCGCCGTAAGCCTCGGTGACGAGCATGTCGGCCGCGCCCTCGACGTGGCTCGCGAGTGGAAGCCCCCCACCGATCTTCCGGCTGAGCGCCGCAGCGGTTTCTACATCGAACTCGCCCGCGCCCAACTGTGGTCCGGGCGGCCGGACCATGCCTTCGAGTCGCTGAAGGTCGCCCGCCGCATCGCACCTCAGCACACCCGCGAACACCCGTGGGTCCGCGAGGACGCCGCCACGCTGCGTCGGCTGAAACGAGCCGACTCGGAGACGCTCACCAACTTCGCCGAGTGGTGCGCCGCCACCTGAGCGCCCCCGGCTACCCCTCGCCGGGGTACTTGTGAGGATCGCCGACCCCCACCATCTGTGCCACGCGTAGGAGCCAGCAGATGGGATCGGGGATGCCGAACGCACTCCCGCTCGCGCCGACCGTCGTCGACAGCAGCGTGAGCATCGCGCGGCTGCACGGTGAGGCCTGCTTCGACTGCGGGGCTGTCGGCAAGAGCCTGCGCGCGGCCGGAAACGTCGTGGTCCGTGGCAGCACCCGTGTGTGGCGGATCTTCACGTGCGGATGCCGACGGAAAGTGGCTGCGCCGTGAGGACCGAAGGAAACGGGTCTCGGCGTCCGTGTGCGAACAGTTCCGAGCGTGGCCAATGCGGTGAAGGAGCGTCGACACCATGAAATCCACAGTCCAACCCGGCACCACGGCACTGCGACCGGTTGGTGCCGCGCCGGACGTGCTGGTGCGCTCCAGCGCCGACCACGCGCTGGTCGTCAGACGTCGACTGCCGTCTACGTCCTCCTCGCCGAGCGAGGAACGCGCGGAGCGGCGGGAGCACGGGGTGGCGCCGCTGACGGTGAGGCCCCGTTTCGCGCCGCTGGGGGATGGCGGGGTGCAGTTGGACGTCGGCGTATCGGTGCGCGGCACCTACCTGGGGCGCCGGAGTTGAACACGGTGGAGTTCGAGCCGCAGGTGCTGAAGTCGTGCTGATTGATGCCGATTCCGTCTGCACGCGGCTGCGGCGCTCGTCGTGTCCGGCTCCCGCACAAGGCACCCGAACGCGCACGATCGTGAACCAGGGAGTTCCCCATGCCCCCCAGAGTTGATGGCACGGCCGGCACAACGAATCAGGTCGTGGCCCGGCTCCAGGACACGCCGACGATCGGTCTTCCGTTCTTCGAGATGACGCTGCCCTGCGAGCCGTCCCGCGTCGGATTCGTGCGACGGGCTTGTACGGCCTGGGCTCGGCGTCATTGCCGGTTACCGGAGCATCAGGTCGACGTCCTGGACCTGGTCGTCTCCGAGCTGTGCACGAACGCGCTTCTGTACGGCCGGGAGGACGCGTTCGCCGTGCGCGGCTGGATGCCGACGCATTCCTGGGTGCGTCTGGAAGTGAACGACCGCACGCCGTCCGCCATCCCTGTTCCGCAGCATGTCGGCTCCGAGTCGGTGAGCGGGCGGGGCCTGTGTCTCGTCGACGCCCTCGTGTCGGAGTTGAAAGGCACGTGGGGGTTCAGCGCCGACGGCTCCGTGGCCTGGTGCCAGGTGCCCACCGTCCTTCCCTGTTTCGACGTGACCGTTGAGGAAACCGATGTCTGAGCCCGTGTCCCCTGCCCGCCCGGCCACGCACCGCCGCGGCCGTCCGCGCAGGTCGCCGGCCGAGCGGTCGGTGTACGAACAGGTCCGCTCGGCGGTGGCGGTGTCTCTCGTGACCGTGCCCTTCACGCTGGCGGCCGTCGCCGTCGTATGCCGGCTGTTACAGGTCTCCGCGGGGCATCTCGTGCTCGCACTCGCCTGCGGGATGTTTGTTCCCGCGTTCGTCGGTGCATGCCGGTCCGACGCAGCCGCGGCTGCCGTGTGCCGGGCGCGGGGCGCGGAGTTGCAGCGGCTGGCGGGCGCAGCGGCGGACGTGGAGAAGTCCGTGGTCCGGGCGGCGGAGGAGCTGTGCCGCGGCGGGCGCCCTGCGATTCCCGATCTGTCGGTCGCCGCGGTGAGCGGGGGCTCGGCCGCAGAGGTCGAGACGGTCCTGACGCGGGTGAACGCGGAGGCTGTGCAGGCCTTGATACGCGTGCACGAACAGTCGCAGTCCGCCGTCCTGTTGGAGCTCCTGCGCCACCTGTCCAGGCGCGAACACGCCCTGGTCAGCCGCGCGCTGGAGTCCCTCGGCGAGTTGCAGGCGAGGACCGACGAGCCGGAGCTGCTGGCCGGCATCTACGACGCCGACCACCTGGTGACGCGGATGCGTCGCATGGTGGAGAGCAAGGCGGTGCTCAGCGGGGAGTCGCTGCGCAGCGCCCGCCGGCCGGTGAGCGTGATGACGGTGCTGCGCGGGGCCGTCTCCGAGGTCGTGCAGTATCCGCGAGTCAGGGTGGCCGCGGGCGCGGTGGGGGCCGAGCTGGCGCTGCCCGGCTACGTGGGCCCTGAGCTGTCCCACCTCGTGGCCGAACTGATCGAGAACGCCACCGAGTTCTCCGATCCGCGCACGCGGGTGCTGGTGCGGGCGGAGAAGGTGCCCGCCGGACTGGCGGTCGAGGTCGAGGACCGTGCGGTGCCGATGAGCCCGCAGCAGCGGATGCGGCTGAACCGCCTGCTGGCCGCTCCGGACGAGGTGGACGTCAGCGCGCAGTTGCGGGACGGGCAGATCGGTCTGCTGACGGCCGCGAAGATCGCCCGCCGTCACGGCATGAAGGTGACGCTGCACGAGAACCCCGCCGGCGGGACCACCGCGGTCGTGGTGGTGCCGGCCAGGTTGCTGGTGCGGCTGGAGACGCCCGACGTCATCTCCGTCCCCGACACCGCGGCGGTCGCGTCCGCTGCCGGCGACCGGCCGCTCCCGGCCGCCGAACCGCCGCCACCCGTCGCCCGGTCTTCCACGGCCCGGCCCGAGCAGCGGGCGAACGACGCCGGACAGGCCCCCGCCCCGCCCGCCCCTCCTGCCGATCGCCCCCGTCTGCCCCGTCGCCAGCAGCAGCGTCTGCCCCTGCCGGATACCGGTCCGCAGATCCAGAGCGCACCCCGCGGCACCGCCACCCCCGGCCTGGCGGCCGCGTTCCGCAGCGGCCAGCAGGCGGCGAGGGGCCTGGGGGCCGCCGTACCGGGTGATCCGGTGACGGCCGCCGACCACGGCTGCGCCCCGACCGAGCACCCGTAAGCCCTACCGGCCCGCCTTCGAGGCGCGAGCCACCGACATCTCACGGAGTTCCTCCCGATGACCTACGACACGACAGCCGCAGGACTCACCGCCGAGGCCAGCGCCGAGCCTCCGGCCGACCTGACCCCGCAGGGGCGCATGGCGTGGCTGCTGGACCGGTTCGTCGCCCACACGCCCGGCGTCACGCACGCCTTGCTGGCCTCCCGGGACGGCATCAAGCTGCTGTACAGCGAGATGACTCGGGACCCGGCCGACGCCATGGCCGCCGCCGTCTCGGGCCTGTCCTCCCTGGCTGCCAACCTCACCGGCCCGACCGGCGCGAAACTGGCCCCGCGGCAGATCATCATCGAGCGCGACGACTGCCTCTTCTTCGTCACGAGCGCGGGCACCACCGGCGCCTTCACCAACCACCCGGGCAACACCAGGGGAGTGGTCGACACGGTGCTCGGCGTGATCGCCCGGCCCGACGCGGACGTCGGCAACATCGGCTTCGAGATGGACCGCCTGGTCCAGCGGTTCGCGCCCCACATGGTCACCGCGGTGCGGCAGGACGACGGTTCCCGATGACCCCGCGCCCCGGGCACGAGCCTTCCAGGACCGAGGACGTGACGGAGACGGCCTCGTTCGTCCGGACGTACATCCTCACCGCGGGCCGCACCCGCCCCCGCCACACGCTGAGCCTGGAGACGGTGCTGGAGCCGGGCCCCGGCCGGGCGGGCCCCGGACTGCCGTACGAGTGCGAGCAGATCCTGACGCTATGCCGACGGCGGCGGCGGTCGGTCACCGAACTGGCCGGCACCCTCGGCCGCCCCGTGAGCGCCGTCAAGATCCTCGTCTCGGACCTGCTCGACGCGCGGGCCCTGGTGATGCCCGTCACCACCGCCTACACCACGTCGTCCGACCCCTTGATCGGGCCCCGCCCGAGCAGACAGCTGTTGGAGGCAACCCTTGCCGGTCTCAAGGCCAGGTGGTCCGATGCGTATCCCCAGGCCGTCTGAAGCGTCGGCACCGACCGGTGCCGAGACCGCCGTCCGGGAGGCGAGCGGACCCGCTGTCCTGAAGATCGTGGTCGCCGGCGGCTTCGGCGTCGGCAAGACCACGTTCGTCGGGGCCGTCAGCGAGATCCCGCCCCTGACCACCGAGGAGTACCTCACCCAGGCCGGCGCGGCCACGGACCGCCTGGAAGGGGTGGCGGGCAAGACCACCACGACGGTGGCCTTCGACTTCGGCCGCCTCACCCTGGAGGTACCGGTGCCGCTGGAGCTGTTCCTGTTCGGCGCACCGGGGCAGGACCGGTTCCTGGACATCTGGCACGACCTGTCCCACGGCGCGGTCGGGGCCGTCGTCCTGGCCGACACCCGCCGCCTGGACACCAGCTTCACGGCGGTCACCTTCTTCGAGCAGATCGGCCTGCCCTTCGTGGTCGCGGTCAACGAGTTCGAGGGCGCCCACCGCTATCCCGAACACGAGATCCGCGACGCCTTCGGCCTGCACCGCGGCGTGCCCGTCCTGGCCTGCGACGCCCGCGTGCCCGCCTCGGTCGCCGGAGTCCTGCTCGCCCTGGTCGGCCATGCCCTGTCCACGACGCCGGCCGAATCCACCCGCCCGACCGACCCCGCCCTCCTGGACGCATGATGACCGACCGACCGCACCTCCAACTCCCGCCGTCACCAGCCACGTCCGGCACCGCGGCGCCCTCCGACGCCATCAGCCCGCCTCCCGCCCTCATCCCGCCGAGCCCTGGAGCAGCCGGTGGGGAGACAGCGCGTGAGCTGGCGGAGTTGACCGCGCGTATCGACCTCGTCCGGCGTCTCGGCTTACCCGTCGGGCCGGATCCCGCCTTCGACGAGCTCGCCACCCGGATGGCCGTCTCGGCGGGCTTCCTGTACGGCATGGTCAACCTGTTCCTGGCGGAGCAGACCTTCGTCGGCCTGCACAACCCGCCGCGCGACAGCGGGCACCCGATCGTCGGGCGCACGATGAGCCGACGGCACGGCTGGTGCCCGGAGGTCGTCAAGCGCCGACGCGCCCTGCCGCTGCACAACGTCCACGCCAGCCACCGCTTCTCCGGCAACCAGGTGGTGGACGCCGTCGGCATCCACAGCTACTTCGGGGCACCCCTCATCCACGCCGACAGCGGCATCGTCCTGGGCACCGTCTGCATCATCGACCCCGAACCGCGCCCCCTGGAGGACGCTCGGCGGCTGCGGGACATCGTCACGGCCACCAGCAGCCAGGTCATGGACGCCATCGGCGCCAGGACCTCCCGTCCCTGATCCACCCCGACCGTCCTCGGGACAGCCCCGCACGCGGATCGGCCGCGCCCCGTCTTGCGACCACACCGGGAGAGGGAACGACCATGCCCATCACGCCCAGTCCACACCTGGCCTCTGACCACGAGGCGCTGCACCGGGAGGCCGACGCCGTCGCCCGTGACGAGATCGCCCCGCTCGTGGCGCGCATGGAGAACTCACCCGACCGGGTCGAGCGCGACGTCCCGCTGGTCTTCGGTGAGCGGCGCTGGTTCGGGGTGACGATCCCGCAGGAGTACGGGGGTATGGGCGCCGGTCATGTCGCCAAGACCGTTCTCATCCACCGCCTCGCCGCGGTGTCCGGGGCGGCGGCCGCGATCCTGCAGGCCGGCCTGATCCCGGTGGCCGCGCTGCTGCACTTCGCCAACGACGAGCAGAAGAGGCGGTGGCTGCCACCGGCCGCGCGCGGGACGGCGTTGTTCTCGATCGCGGTGACCGAGCCGGAGGCGGGCGGGCACCTCGGCGGCATGCAGACCACCGCCGAACGCAGCGGCGAGGAGTGGGTGATCACCGGCAGCAAGATGCACGTCGGCAACAGCCACCTGGCCCATGTGCACGTCGTCGTCGCCCGCACCGCGCCGCCCGGGACGAGCACCTCACGCGCGCTGACGGCGTTCCTGGTCGAGCACGACCGGCCGGGGCTGACCGTACGGCCCCACCGCCCCGCGCTGGGCCTGCACGGTTTCTCCTTCGGCCGCCTCGACCTCGACGGCGTGCGCGTCCCCGCCGCCAACGTGCTCGGCCGGGTCGGCGAGGGCATGCGCGTGGCGCAGAGCAGCAGCATCCTGTACGGGCGGCCCAACCTGGCCGCGGTCAGCCTCGGCCTGCACGAAGCGACCGTGGAACTCACCACCCGCTTCCTGCGACAGCGGCGGCGCTACGACGGCACCCTGTACGACCTGCCGGTCCTGCGCGACCGACTCGGCGCCATGGAGGCCCGGCTGCGGGCCGCCCGCACCCTGACCTACCAGGCCGTGGCCCTGCTCGACGCCGGGCAGCCCTGCGACGCGGAACTGATCAACTCCAAGTACCTCGGCCACGACTGGGCCGTCGAATCCGGCCAGGACGCCATGGAACTGCACGGTGCCCACGCCCTGGCCACCGACTATCCCCTGCAACGCCTGTGGCGCGACATCCAGTGCACCTACGCGCCGGCCGGAACCGGCGAGGTCCAACGCATCCGCCTCGCGGACGCCGTGCTCCACGACACCCCCGTGCAGTGGTCCCAGCTCCTCACCGACGGCTACAGCCGGCCGCAGCCCGATCCCAGCACCGTGTGACTCCCGCGCGCGGCGGCGACGGTCCCCCCGCTTCCTCGCTGCCGCGTGCGGGTCCCAGCCCCTGCCGCCGGGAGTGTTTCCCGTCTTCCCCTTCCGGCGGCAGGGCACCGAGACACCCGCGGGAGAGGGCCGCCGCACATCAGAAGCCCACCCCGGCACCACACCCGCCCCGGGAACGGGCCGGACCGTCCCCCCAAGGGACTTCGCTCGCACCCGGACGAAGCCAACCGACTCAGACCCGTCACCTGAAGCCGGTGTGACCGGCAGACAGCAACACCAGCCCACGACCCCTCGGCGCGCCGACGTCGAGAAGGAGACCGCTCGTGAACAACGCCCCCGCAACGACGCCCGACGACAGCGAACCCGCTCCCCGCTCCGAACAGGAGCTGCGCGACGCCATGGTGCGGCGGCTCATCGAACTCGGCGCCGCGCGCAGCCCGCGGGTCGTGGCCGCGTTCCGGACCGTCCCCCGGCACCTGGCCACCCCCGGCGTGGACGTGACCAAGGCCTACGACGCCGAATACGTCGCCGTGACGAAGACCGACGCGTCCGGCGTGGACATCAGCTCGGTGTCCGCCGCCCGCATCCAGGCGATGCAGATCGAACAGGCCGACATCCGGCCGGGGATGAACGTCCTGGAGATCGGCTCGGGCGGCGTGAACGCGGCCTACCTGGCCGAGATGGCGGGAGAGCAGGGTCAGGTCGTCACGGTGGACATCGACCCGGACGTCACCCGGCGCGCGCGGGACTTCCTGAAGGCGACCGGCTACCACAACGTCACCGTGGTCACCGCCGACGGCGAGCACGGCGTGCCCGAGCACGCACCGTACGACCGCATCGTCGTCACCGTGCAGGCCGCCGACGTCCCGCCGGCCTGGGTGCACCAACTCCGCGACGGCGGACGGCTGGTGGTGCCGCTGCGGATGCGCGGCATGACCCGCACGGTCGCCTTCGTCCGCGACGGCGAGCGCCTGGTCAGCGACGGGTTCGAGCTGTGCGGCTTCGTCCCGATGCAGGGCGCCGGCGAGAACCGCATGCGCCTGGCCGTCCTGCACGACGCCGAGGGCGAGGAGATCGCCCTGCGCCTGGACGGCCACCCCGAGCCCGACACCGAGGCTCTGCGCGCCGCGCTGCGCACCCCGCGCGCCGAGGCGTGGTCGGGGGTGACGCTCGCGGGCGACGAGTCCAACGAACACCTCGATCTGTGGCTGACCACCGCGCTGGACGACCTTCCGCTGATGGCGGCCAAGCCCGCCGCCCGGCAACGCGGCCTGGTCGCCTCCGCCTCACCGCTCGGTGTTCCCACCCTCGTGGAGGGCGACAGCTTCGCCTACCGCACCGTGCGTCCCACGAACGACCCCGACCGGTACGAGCTGGGCGCGATCGGCCACGGGCCGCGCGCCCGGGCCGTCGCCGAGCGGCTGGTCGAGGAGATCCGGACGTGGGACCGCGACCACCGCGCACACCGCGCCCGCATCGAGGTCCATCCGGCGGGGACGCCGGACGACCGGCTCCCCGCGGGCCGTGTCATCGACCGGCCGCACACGCGGATCACCATCTCCTGGCCGTGACGCCGCCGGCGTCGCGACCAGGTCTGCCAGGCACATCCACCCGCCTCTTTCCAGTCGAGGAGAACGAGATGGCATCACAGACCACCGGCACCACGCTGAAGGCCGCTACGGACTTCGGCACCGACGGCGATGCGGACTTCGACCTGCGTATCGAGACCGTCGCCTCCGCCCCGGTACTCGGTTCGCTGCTGAACGACACCAGCGACGGCTGCACCTCCACCTGCCAGTCCGCCTGCTCCAACAGCACCTGCATCGGCGGCTGATCCCGCCGTGCGGGGGCCGGGCCGTGCCGTGCCCGTCGCCGGCCCGGCCCCCGCACCACCACGACGTCGAAGGAGGCACAGCCATGTATCACGCAGTCGACGCATGCATGATCAGAGCGTCGGTGTTCGCGCCGTCGGCGACGCTGCCTGCATGGCCGGACCTGAGCGGCGACACCGAGGCCGACGTCCGCCGGTGGCGGGAGTGGACGGCCCGAGTCTGGGCGGACGAGTCCGTGGCCGCCGCGATCGAGGTCGCCTCCCCCTCCCTCGCCGACGCCGTCCGGCAGGTGCTCGCCGGAGAGCGCCGGCGCCCGCGGGCGGTGCGGCGCACGGTCGTCTCCTTGGCCCGCTACCTGCTGCGGATGCGGCACCGCGCCACCCCCTTCGGGCTGTTCGCCGGAGCGGCCCCGGTGCGCATCGGCCGCACCGCCCGAGTCCGGTGGGGCACCGGCCACCGCGCCTTCGCCCGGGCCGACGCGGTCTGGCTCCACGGCGTCGTCACCGCTCTCGAACGCGATCCCGACGTCCTGCGGCGCCTGCACGTCGTCGCCGACCCCGCCTGCACCGTCCGCGGCGGCCACGTCACCGTGCAGCACCAGCCGGGCATCGACGGTCCTACTGACACCACGCTGCGGCGCACGCCCGCCGTCGAAGCGGTGCTCGCCCTGGCCCGCACGCCCCTGACCGTCGGCGACCTCGCGGCCAAGCTGTCCGGCGACTACCCCGACACCCCGCCCGGCGTGATCGAGGACATGCTGCGCAGCCTCGTCGCCCACCGTGTGCTGCTGACCGGCCTGCACGCCCCCATGACGTGCACCGACGCCCTCGGCCACCTGGTCACACAGCTCGAAACCGCGGGCGCCGCCCCCGACACGGCCAGGGATCTGCGGCAGATCCACACCCTGCTGGTCCGCCACGACAGCGGGCCGCCGGAGGAACAACGCGCCCTGCGCGCACGGGCCGCCACGCGGATGCGCGCCCTGAGCGGCGCCGCGGACCACGGCCTGGCCGTCGACCTGCGGCCGGAGTGCGACATCGTCCTGCCGCAGACCGTGATCCGCGAGGCCGAGCGCGCCCTGGCGGTCATGGCCCGGATCACGCCGTACCCGCACGGCTCCCCGGCCTGGAAGGACTACCGGGCGCGCTTCCTGGAGCGCTACAGCTTGGGCGCGATCGTCCCTCTGCGGGACCTCGCCGACCCGGACACCGGTCTGGGCTTCCCCGCCGGTTACCGCGGCACCGTCCTGCCACGTCCGGTCCTGGCCGCCGGCCGCCGCGACGAGCACCTCCTCGCCCTCGCCCAGGAGGCGGCTCTCGACGACCGGCGTGAGGTCGTACTGGGCGAGGAGGACATCGAGGCGCTGTCCCTCGGCACGCCGGACCAGGTCCCGGCCCACGTCGAGCTGTGCTTCACCGTGCTGTCCCCTTCCCTGCAGGCCCTGGAACGCGGCCGGTTCACCCTGTCCCACGGTCGGACTGTCCCTGTCGGCGGGCACGACCACCGGCCGCTTCCTGCCCCAGCTCCAGCGGCCGGACCGGGACCGGATGATCGCCGCGTACGCCGGCCTGCCGACGCTCACCGCCGGCGCGACCCGCGTCCAGGTCTCCAGTCCGCCGCTGCGGCGGACGACGTACAACGTCGCCCGCGCCCCGGCCGTCCTCCCCACCGTGGTGTCCGTCGGCGAGCACCACCCCGACGCCGCCCTCGACCTGGACGACCTCGGCGTCGTCGCCGACGCCCACCGCCTCCGCCTGGTCTCGCTGTCCACCGGCCGACCGGTGGAGCCGTCGGTGATGAACGCGGTCGAACTCAGCAACGCCACCCACCCGTTGGCGCGCTTCGTGTGCGAACTGCACCGCAGCCACACCGCGGTCATGCTGCCCTTCACCTGGGGCGCGGCGGCCCGGCTGCCGTTCCTGCCCGGGATCCGTGTCGGGCGCACCGTCCTGTCCGCCGCCTGCTGGCGCCTGCGCGCCCGTGATCTCGCCGACGGCGGGAGTTTCGCCTTCCGCCTCACCGACTGGCGCATCCGCCGCGGCGTCCCGCGCACCGTCCACGTCGGCAGCGACGACCGGCGGCTGCGCCTGGACCTCGACGAACCCGCCCACGTACAGCTCCTGCAGGCCGAGCTGGACCGGCACGGCACCGTCGTGCTGCACGAGGCACCCCCGGACGACGCGTTCGGCTGGATCGGCCGCGTCCACGAGATCACCGTCCCCTTCGCCGCCGACCAGCCACCCGCCCCCGCACCCGCCTGGCGGACGACGGCCGTGATCGGTCGCACCTCCGGCCGGCTGCCGGGCGCCTCCGCCTGGGCGTACCTCAAGCTGTACGGCAACGCCGACCGCGCCCCGGAGGTGCTGACCGTCCACCTGCCGCGCCTGCTGCACGACTGGGAAGACGAAGCACCCGCCTGGTGGTTCACCCGCTACGCCGACCCCGACAGCCACCTGCGCCTGCGCCTGCGCTTACCCTCCCCGGACGCCTTCGCCCACGCGGCCCGACGCGTCGCCGCCTGGGCGACCGAGCTGCGCGCCGAGGGCCTGATCCAACGAGTGCAGTGGGACACCGACGAGCCGGAGACCGGGCGCTACGGCACCGGCCCCGCCCTGCAGGCCGCCGAGCACGTCTTCGCCGCCGACTCCGCCGCCGCCCTGGCCCAGCTCGCCCTGCCCGTCCCCGCCGGTCACCGGCCGGCCGTCACCGCCGCCAGCCTGGTGGACATCGCCACCGCCTTCCTCGGCTCACCCGCCACCGCCTGGGCGTGGCTGACGGCGAACCTCTCACAGAACGAGGGCGACGCAGCCCCCCGCGACCTCCAAGACCTGGCCGTGCGACTCGCCGCCCCGGACCCCCGCCACGCCGCCGTCCGGGCGCTGCCGCGCGGCGACCAGGCGGCCGCGGCGTGGACGCGGCGCCGCGCCGCCCTGACCGCATACCGGCACGCCCTCCAAGCGGCCGGAACCGACCCGGCCACGGTGCTGCCGTCCCTGCTGCACATGCACCACAACCGCGCGGCAGGCATCGCTCCGGACGCCGAAGCCGCCTGCCGCCGCCTCGCCCGCACCGCCGCCCTGTCCCTCGCCCGCCGCACCGAAGGAGTCCCGCGGTGACCACCACCCCGCCGACGACCCTGGCGGAACGGCAGTCCCTCGCCCACGGCCCGCTCGGCATCGCCCTGCTCCACATCGACCGCGCCCACCGCGGCCTGACCTCCTGGCAGGTCGTCCACCGGCAACTCGCCCAGGTCCATCCGCTGATCGACGGAGACGAGGCCGGGCTGTTCCTCGGCGCACCGGCGATGGCGTACGTCCTGCACCTGGCCGCCGCCGGCAGCACCCGGTACGCGGCAGCCCTGGACACCCTCGACCACGTCGTCGCCGCCCACACCCGCCGTCGCCTCGCCGCCGCCCACGCCCGCATCGACCACGGCCGCTACGCCGCCTTCGCCGAGTACGACTTGCTGCGGGGCCTGACCGGCCTGGGCGCCCTCCTGCTGCGCCGCCGCCCGGACGGCGACGAGCTGCGGCGCGTGCTGGAGTACCTGGTCCGGCTCACCGAACCTCTCACCGCGCCCGACGGCCGGCAGCGGCCCGGCTGGTGGGTCGGCCACGCCCCCACCATCAACTCGGCGGCCACCCCGGGCGGCCACGCCAACGCCGGCCTCGCCCACGGCATCACCGGCCCCCTCGCCCTGCTCGCCCTGGCCAAACGGCGCGGCATCACCGTGGACGGCCACGACACCGCCCTGACCCGCATCTGCCGCTGGCTGGACCAGATCCGGCGCAGCGACCACCGCGGCACCCGCTGGCCCCGCTGGATCAGCGACGAAGGCCCCGCCCCCCCCCCCCCCCCCCCCCCCTCCTGGTGCTACGGCACCCCCGGTCTGGCCCGCGCCCAACAACTCGCCGCCCTCGCCCTCGGCGACACGGACCGCAAACGCATGGCCGAACGCGCCCTGCTGTACTGCCTGGCCGACCGTCACCAACTCGACCGGCTCACCACCCGCGGCCTGTGCCACGGCCTGGGCGGCCTGCTGCGCACCGTCCAACGCGTCGCCCAGGACGCCGACGACCCGAAGCCCTTCACCGACTGGCTGCACCGCGCATCCCAGCGGTTCCTCACCACTCAGGCGCCCCAGGAACCCGGCTTCCTCCAAGGCACGGCCGGCGCCGCCCTCGCCTTCCAAGGCGCCCCACCAGGAGCCGAACCCGGCACCGACTGGGACGCCTGCCTGCTGCTCGTCTGAGGAGACACACCGTGGAGCAGCGCGACATCGACGCGACCGAGAGCGCCGTCCTGTCCGTCCTCGGCGGCACACCGATCGAGGAAGCCGCCAGACAGGCCGGCACGCCCCCCGCCCGCCTGGCCGAGGCCGTCGAACGCTACCGCGCCGCCGGCCGGGCCGCCCTCGACACCCGCACCACCGGCTGGTACCAGACCTACATCACCTTCGCCGACTACCGCACCGCGGAGGACGCCTTCCGCACCCACCTCCTGCCGGCTCTGCGCAGCGAGCCCGTCGGGGCATGGTGGTTCGTGCGCAAGCACCCCTGCTGGCGCCTGCGCGTCCACCCACCCCCGCACATCCCGGTCGAAGACACCGTCGCACACGTCACGAAGGCCCTCGACACCGCCGTGTCCCGCCGCGCCGTCAAGGAATGGTCACCCTCCCTCTACGAGCCGGAGACCGTAGCGTTCGGCGGAACAGAGGGCATGACGATCACCCACGCGCTCTTCCACGTAGACAGCGACGGCGTCCTCGACTACCACCGGCACGTCACCGACCGAACCGCCGCACTCCCCGACGCCAAGACGACCTCCCTGCTGATCACCACGCTCTTCCTGCGAGCCGCCGGGCTGGAATGGGGCGAGCAGGGAGACGTGTGGGGGCAGGTGGAGGCCAGACGCCCCCTGCCCGACGACGTGCCCGTCGGCAAGGTGGAGGCCATGGCCGAGCCGCTGCGACTGCTGCTGCTGCTCGACCCCTCCCCGGCCCTCGCCGACGGCCCGCTCGCCCCGCTCCGTCCCTGGGCGACCGGCATGCAACACGGCGCCCGCGCCCTGGCCGCAGCCGCCCGGGACGGCCGCCTGGGGCTGGGACTGCGCGGCATCCTGGCCCGGCACGTCCTGTTCCACTGGAACCGCATGGGCTTCACCCCCCGCCAACAGGCCATCTGGGCGCGAGCCGCACGAGGGGCGATTCTCGGCCAGTGATCGAACACCTTCCGCCGACGCCCTCTCCAGTGAACAGAATGGCGCCATGACGGAATCCGTGTTACCAACTGCCCGCCAGGCCGAGGAGGCCCACGGCACCCTGGATGTGCCCGGCGACGGTTGTCGTCGGAGCGCAGTCTCCCTGTCCCTCCCACGGCCGCTCCGGTGCCGTACCGTCGACGCGAGGCGGGACGGGGGGCGCCGGTGAGCGACGAAGCGCGCCCGGTCACCGTCGAAATAGCGGAGAACGCGTGGCAGAACCACGCCAGGAAAGTCCACGGCATCGAAGCCGCCGTGGAACGCCTGCGCCGGGACCTGCGGAACGATCCCCTGCTCGGGGAGGCCACGCGCCTGCCCTCCCTCTACCACACCCGGATCTCCACCGGCGAGAACGGGCAGGGCACGCAGGTCGACATCGCCTACGTCTACGGCCCCCCGACGGCAGCCGAAGGCACGGTCCGCATCGACTCCATCCGGCCGGTGCGCCCCGTCGCCTTCGACTACGAGGAACCGGGCGTTCCCCTCCCCGAGAAGCCGGAGCCGGAACCGGAGCCGGAACCGGTGCGCGATCCGGCGATGGAGGAGATCGAGGCCCGGCAGGTCACGCAGGCCTGGCAGCGCATCACCGCATGGCTCGGCGCGCACGCCCCCGCCTCCCACCGCACCCTCCTGCCCGGTGCCGCACCCGAGGAGCTCGCCCGGGCCGAGGAAGCCTTCGGCGTCCGGCTGCGGGGAGGGCTGAAGGCCCTGTGGAGTCTGTGCGCGGGCGTACGCGACCAGCGGGGCGCCGAGTTCATGCTCGGCAACTGGGCGCTCATGACCCTCGACGACGCGGTCGAGCTGCACGGCCGCTACGTCCGGATGGGGAAGGACGTCTGGCAGCAGGGCTGGATTCCGGTGTGCGCGTTCAACGCCCACGACCAGGCCATCGGGCTCTGCCTGGACACCGACAGCGGACAGCTGTGGTACTGGGACCGGTACGGAGATCGCCATCCCGAATTCGAGTCGCTGACCACCTACCTGGAGGAGATGGCGGACGCCCTCGACGTGCCGGACCTTGCCGGGCCTCCGGCACCGGGGTTGATCCGCGGCGCCCTGCGCTGGGGGCCCACCGGCGAGTCCGGGGACGGCTGGGAGCCGTTCACCGGCTGAACGACGGGCGGGAACGGCCACGACCGTTCCCGCCCGCGCAGCACGGGTCCACGGACTGCTACCCGATCTTCTTCCAGGCGCAGGTGGTGTTGGCGTTCGCGCAGTGCTCGAAGCCCGGGGTCCTGACGAAGAACCCGTCGTCGTCGAGCAGCCGCCACGGAGCCGGGTTGAGATTCTTGAACGCCCCCGTGTTCTGGGCGGTCGGAATCGAGGCGCGCCCGCATTTCTCCCACGAGGGTCCGGCCGTCGCGACACGGGTGTCGGCCAGCAGTCCGAACGACGTGCCTGTGCCCATCTTGTCGGCCGTCAGCTGCGCGCAGTCGTTGCCGGAGCCCACCTGGTTCGGGCCGCCGGGGAAGCCGCCGCTCTCGTGCGTGGAGGCCATGGCGTACTCGTCACAGGACAAGGCACCCAGGGAGGCGTCGGCCGGATGCGGGCTCCAACTGCTCGGACATATCTTGTCGCGACTGTCATTCGTGGTCCATGGCTGCCCGTCGCTCGGCCGCTTCACGGTGGTGTCCGGGCCCAGACGGTGCAGCAGGGAGTCCCACTTCTTCGAGCCGGGGTGGGAGGTCATCTTCTCCTGCATCAGCCAGTAGTAGGCGCCGGCGGCAGGGTAGAGGTTGGTGTCGACGGTGTAGATCGGCTTGAAGTACGGGAACGCGCAGCCGGGGGCGACTCCCTTGAGGATGTTGTCGCAGCGCGGTGCGAGTTCCCTGACACGGGTGTCACCGCTGGTGCCGAAGTCGGCGGTCGCCGACACGGTGGCGCTGGCGTCCACCGTGGCCCGGATGGACCAGCCGAGGTCGATGATCTCCTTGCCGGTGCCACTCCAGGCCGTCTGGATGGTGCCCCAGCGCTCACCGAATGGGTTCGCCTGATCCGGCGTCCAGTGCGCGGTGGTCTCGTTCTGGTTGATGTCCCGCCACTTGATGGGGGAGGTGGAGCAGGCGTCGCAGTTGTTGGTGGCGTACCAGTTCAGGTTGACGCCCTCGAGGGCCTCGTCGATGTGGGTCGGGATCACAACGAGCTGCTGATCGAACTCGCCGAAGTCGCTGCCGCTGTCGCCCTTCTTGGTGTACAGCTTCATCTGTTGCTGCAGGTCGAAGGTGGCCGTGCCGAGGGAGGGCAGCTCCGGATCGGAGTCCAGGAAGATCAGCGTGGCACTGCCGATGTTCTTCAGGCAGGCCTCGGTGCGGTTCATGTAGTCCTTGGCGCCGCACCAGGAAACCAGGTCGTCGCCGAGGGGCGCGCGCAGGGACGGGGAGGACCGGTCGCTGTCCTCGGACGGCGGGTTGATCTCGATGCACAGCCTGCGGCCCTCGGTGTCGGCCGTGGAACAGTTCCGCTTCCGTCCTGCCCGGAGGCCGGCGGCGACGTTACCGGGATCGGTGCGCGTGATCGGGATGACGTCCTGCTTCGTCGAGTCGATCGTGGAAGACGCCTGCGGGGCGGGGAAGGTCACGTAGGGATCGATGCGGAAGTCGGCCCACGGCGACCAGGACGTCTCGTACAGGCCGCCGTCGTAGGCGGAGGTCCGGAACGTGTACGTCACACCGGGCTTCAGCTTGCCGTAGTCGACGGTGACCTGAGCGGTCTTGCCCGACGCCACGAAGTCGGAGACCAGGACGCCGTACGAGTTGGCGTCGGTGAGCTTGACCTGGTCCTTCGGATTCCCGTTCGCGTCGGTCGTCCACACCTCGAACGTCAGGTCGGCCTTGTCGCCGTCGGGATCGGTGACCGTGTTGCGCAGCACCACCCGCGAGGTGACCACGCTCCACACGCCGTCCTTCTTGGTGAACTGCGGGCCGGCCGACGGATTCTTGCCCGACACGGTGCTCGGCGGCTCTGACGGTGAAGGAATCCCCTTCGAACTCCCACGTCCACCGGCTCGTCACCGGAAGCGGCTCGTACGCGAGTGTCCCGTCCGCACGGTAAGCGGCGGTGGCGAAATGGACGAACTGCCGGTGCGGCATCCGTGTCCAGACCGGCTCACCGCCGACCCAGCGCTCCACCTCCTCAGGGCCGACGGCACCGCGACGAGCAACCTTGTCCTCCGGCCAACCGCGGACCCGCAGGGCTTCCATCTCCTCCGCGTGATCGTCGTTCCACTGGTCGGCGACCTGTTGCGCAAGGTCGCGATCGGCGAAGGCCACTTCCTGCCCGCCCAACGTGACCACGAAGACGGGGCCTATACCTTGTGCCGGCTCGGCCCCAGGCGTTCTGTCGGCGTTCGTCCAGCCGTTCGGCACCGGGCCGGAACGCTGATGCGGAACCTGGCGCATCCCGTTCGCGGCGTCCGCCGACCCGGTGAGGCGAAGGGCCCCGGGCAGCGGCGCCGCAGGATCCATGGCCCACTCGACCGCGGCCAGTACCTCGCCGTCCAGGGCGTCGAGCAGATGGCCGTACCGGTCCACGGTGGTGGTGATCGACTCGTGGCCCAGCCGGGCCTGGATCGCCGGCAGCGGCACCTTCGCCGCGATCAGCCACGAAGCGTGCGAGTGACGAAGATCGTGGATGCGAGGCCGCTTCGTCAGGCCGAACTCCTGCGCCGCCCGCTCGATCGCCGGCACCCACCGCAGGCGCCGGAACGTTCCGGCATCCCACCGGCCGCCCTCCGGGCCGGTGAACAGCAGATCGTCCGGCGCCTTGCCCTTCGCCCTGCGCCGCAGCATCCGCTCCAGCCTGCTCGTGATCACGATGGTGCGGCGGCTCTTCTTCGTCTTCGGCGCACCCAGGTACGGCCTGCCGTCCTCGTCCCGCTTCCAGGCCCGCTGGATGCGGATCGCGGGCAGGCCGTTACGACGGCAGAGGTCGCGGGGCTGCAGCGCGGTGACCTCGCCCCAGCGGGCGCCGGTCTCCGCCAGGGCCTCGGCCAGATCCCGTGCGTCCTCCGCCAGGCACCGGTGGACCCAGGCGAACTCCTCCCGCTCGAGGAAGACCATCTCCTCCTCGACCTGCTCACCGTCCAGACGCGGCAGACGCGTGAAGTCACACGGATTGGTCGAGCGCAACGGCGGCTCGGCGTCCACGGCGGCCTGCAGGATGGCGTGCAGCAGACCGTGCTGGTTGGCGATGGTCTTCGGCTTGTACTTCGTCCGCGGCCTGCGGTCCTTCGGATCGTGCGGAGCCGGCCTGCCGGCCGCCAGGTCGTTGACCCACCGCTGGACCATCTCGCGCGTGATGCCGCCCTCGCCGTCGCGCACCGAGTAGCTCTTGAACCACGGCGACATGTTCTGCTCCACCAGCCGCCGGTACTTCGCCCTGGTGTCCCCCTGCACACCGGTCAGCAGCTCGATCTGCTTCATGGCGAACGGCTCGAACATCTCCTCCGGGCTGCACAGGTCCGCGACGAAGCCCTGGCCACGGATCCAGCCCGGCGGCCACTGCTCACCGTGCCCCTTCACCAAGTCCCGGAACCGCTCGGCGGCCTTCCTGTCGTCGAAGATCTCCGACTCCCGCTTGCCGGTGCGGGACCCGTTTGCGCGCCAGCGGACGACGTAGCCGACCTGTCCGTCCTTCCTTTGCTTGATCTCGATGTACGCCACGGTCAGGACCGTAACCGAACCGATGTGCCCACTCCGTGCCCATCCGAAGCAGCGCAAAAGCCCCTCCGACCCACGTTTCCGCAGGTCAGAGGGGCTTCGAGGCCGTGGAGCCTAGGGGAGTCGAACCCCTGACATCTGCCATGCAAAGACAGCGCTCTACCAACTGAGCTAAGGCCCCGGAAGGGAAGGCCCGGCCGGAGGAACGGCCCACCGGTCGGCACCGCACAACAGAGTACCGGGTCTTCCCCTGGATCCGGCAAAAAGATTGGGGGTCCCCCTCGACGACCACGCTCCGTAAGATGCTCCGCGTGGTTCGCTACAGCGAACCGCCTACTCGGGGAAGCGATGGGGAGACGCAATGGACGCCGCACAGCAGGAAGCCACCGCCAGAGCGCGGGAACTGCAGCGGAACTGGTACGGGGAGCCCTTGGGGACGCTCTTCCGCAGGCTCAT
>Ga0164243_10001451_pt1 | contig 40138 bp, 38 predicted proteins | sample OricompcompostOP_FD_108781 | JGI IMG/M metagenome (GOLD analysis project Ga0164243, IMG submission 108781) | Organic Plus compost microbial communities from Emeryville, California, USA - Original compost - Organic plus compost (OP) | ecosystem: Engineered > Solid waste > Mixed feedstock >... | reverse complement strand
TCTATTGTACCGCCGTCGCTTTGGAAAGATCGGCAGAACGCTTACGGTAGGCTGGCAGAACAGCATTAACAGGAGTGATGGTACCGGCACCAACTATTCGCCTTACGTATTTTACGATGCATTGGGCAACAGCAGCGAAGTGATCCAAAACCTGCGCAGCACGCAGGCAACGAGAAGCAACAGCAACGTGATCAGCGCCTCATATACAGAACCGATCGGCAATAACAAACTGCTGGAATTTAACTACGCCTATACCAACCGGCACAATACTTCCGACAGAAAGGCAATGGACTATAACGGCGCTACCAAAGAGTATGACCAGGTGAACCTGGCGCAGACCAACTATTTTGAAAATGATTTCATAGCGCATCGTGCGGGTACCAATTTCCGGGTGCAGACCAATACCTACAGTTTCCAGCTGGGCGGCGCAGTTGAAATGTCTGAACTGGCAAGCCGAAGCGTTCGCGCGCTTACGGGAACAGATACTACCATATCGCAACGGTTTACCAATTTCTTCCCCACGGCCAATTTCAACTATGCCTTCAGCAGAACCAAAAATTTACGCATATCCTATCGCGGCCGCACCAATCAGCCCAATATATCGCAATTGCAGGATGTGCCCGATGTGAGCGATCCGCTGCGGGTGGTTACCGGTAATCCTTCGCTGAAACAGGAGTTTAACAACAACGTGAACGTTAATTTTAGCTCCTTCGATCCCGTTTCGTTCAGGTACCTGAGTGCCAATATCAATTTCGGGAATACCAGCAACAGGATCGTCAACAGTATTGATTCAGCCGCCAAAGGCGTACAGCTGATCAGGCCGGTGAACCTCAACGGTTCCTATAATGCGGGTTCTTCCATTTCTGTAGGTTTTCCGCTGCGTGGCAAAATGAAAGGCAGCAATATCAACCTGAGCAACAATATCAATTATAACCGCGATGTAAGCCTGGTATATAAACAGGAAAATGTAACCAGCACTTTCTCTGTTACGCAATCAGCGGGCGTGAATCTCGACTTTGAAGAAAAAGTAAACCTGGGGCTGAATGCCAGTCTTACCTTCAACAATGTAGACTACAGCATTGAAAATGCCGGTTCGCAGGACCAGCGGTATTACACGCAAACCTATTCTGCAGACATTTCAGTGACCTTCCTCAAAAGCCTGATATTGTCTACCGACTTTGATTATCTCATCAACACCGGCCGTTCGGATGGATTTAACCAGAACATTCCTTTGTGGAACAGCAGCCTGGCACTGCAGGTATTTAAAAAGAAGAACGGGGAGATCAAATTTTCTGTTAACGACATCCTGAACCAGAACCAGAGCATTACCAGGATGGCCACTGCCAACTACATACTGGATACCCGTACGGTTGTACTTCAACGTTATTTCATGCTCACCTTTACCTACAATCTCAATCGTGCCGGCGCACCCGAAGGTCAGCGCAGGAACATGCCCAATATGCCGAGAAGCATTCAAAGGCAGATGCAGCGGAGTATGAATTAGGGTAAGAAAAAAAGAACTGGCAAAGCAGAAGGCGGAAATTCTTTCTTCCTGCTGCTTTTTTTTTGCGTCCGGCAATAAAAAAAGTCCCGTCTTGCGACGGGACCAGCACATACTATTGTGGTTTCAGAGGTAAGTGCTCATGCGTTTATAAATAATGTTATTAATAGCGTTTACGGGAATAGCCGGCCTGTCCGATAGGAGAACGGCCGATGAGCAGTACTGTTAACACGCTCTTTACAAAACGAGCCACGTTGGATGAAGGCCGGTAAATATCCTTATGAATGCGCGTAAGGCTGGTGTCGTAATACATGTTGTTCTTTTTCATTGATATTGAATTGTGTTGAAGGTGAATAAAGAGACCAAATGGTATAACGACCGGCTCCTGGTATTATTGTGTGTAGCGGGGTATCGTATTTTTCCTATTTCACGACCGGGAAGTTTTTGATATTTTTCGAAAAATCCCTTTTTATGAAAAACGTAACGCAACTGTTGCTGTTTTTCTGCATCACCCTGCACTGCGCTGCCCAGGGCGTATTCAGTAACCAAACCAGTACTGCCCTGCAGAAAGTGATTGAAGACTTTCCGAATCAGTTCCGCAATATCAAAGGCGACAGAATAACAGAATATGCCGTTGGCGCGGATTATCAATCCAAAGTGCAGATACCCGGCGCTATTACCTGCGTGGTTTCCGAAAATGGTCTGAAGAAAGACGTTTTTTCATGGAAATGTGAGTTATACCAGACCACCGACTTTGAGACCGCCTCGGAGAAATATAAAGAGCTGTACAACCAGATCCACAATACTATTATCAAAGTACAGGGTGAAAAGCCTGTTATTCTCAACGGCAAATACGAAATTCCCGATAATGACAGGAAAAGCACCTCCATTGCTTTCCAGGTGCTGCCCGCTACTTCGCATATGCGCAAACTGAAAGTGGAACTCATCCTTACACAGGAAGGCTCTAACTGGAAGATTTGCCTGCATGTATCTGAACAGGATGGCCGGACCGACCTGGTGGCGGAGCAGTAGCCGCCAAACCCGCCATATCCTCAGCAAACTGCTGCCTGCAGCCAGGCATGGGGTTACCCTGCCGGCTCATTAACCTTTATTAACATTAAAGCAAGACTGGTTAACCTGCTTTCATATCTCGTAAGAATATTTTCGTAGTTCAGATACAACTACGAAAAATAGACCGGTATGAAAAAATTGTACCTCCTGCTGCTTGCCGTACTGACAATGTGTTTTACTACAGTGGCGCAAAAAGGTATTGTCAAAGGCGTGCTGCAGGATACGGTAACCAGACAGCCTGTGGCGTCTGCAACCATCACCCTTCTGCAGAAAAAAGACAGCTCGCTGGTAAGTTTTACCATGACGGATGCCAAAGGTGCTTTTCAACTCTCCGGTCTCTCCGATGGTGAATACCGTATACTGGTGACGCATATAAACTATCATGGCGTAAACAAATTCTTCAGCATTGACGCGGCCAACAGGCAGGTTGACCTGGGCAATATCATCATGCACGATAAAAGCCGGGTACTGGAGGAAGTGGTGGTAACGGCGGAGGCGCCGCCGGTAACGCTGATAGGCGATACCGTACAATACAATGCCGGTTCCTTTAAAACACCACCCAACAGCAACGTGGAGCAATTGCTGAAAAAACTGCCGGGGGTAAAAGTGGAAAAAGACGGCACCATCAAAGCGCAGGGTCAGGAAGTGAAGCGCGTATTGGTGGATGGCAAGGAATTCTTTGGCAGCGATCCTAAAATTGCCACCAAAAATCTGCCGGCCGACGCGGTTGACAAAGTGCAGGTTTACGACCGGGCAAGCGACCAGGCGCAATTAACGGGCTTTGATGATGGCAATTCGGAAAAGACCATCAACCTGAAACTAAAGCAGGATAAGAAAAAAGGGATGTTTGGAAAAGTAATGGCCGGCGGCGGTACAGATGACCGCTTCGAAGGACGGTTTAATGTGAATTCGTTTAAGGGCGCCCGTCAGTTTTCAGTTATTGGTATGGCCAACAATACCAATGCAGAAGGTTTTTCCTTTATGGACATGCTCAATTTTTCAGGTCAGCTGAGCAGGATGCGGTCGGGCGGTGGCGCTTTCTCTATCAACATCAACAGCAATGACATGCCGGCCGGCTTTAACAACAATAACAACAGCATCCGCACCATCTGGGGAGGAGGGTTGAACTACAACAACATCATCGGAAACAAAACAGATTTTACCAGCAACTATTTCTATAACCATTACAATCCGGAAACAGAAAGCCAGGTACAGCGGCAATATTTTTTACCCGATACATCGTGGTTATACAATCAACGGTCGAAAAGCGATAACATCAACAACAGTCACCGCCTGAATCTCGGCGCCGACATTATGCTTGATTCCTTTCATTCCATTAAAATAAAACCATCCTTTGGCTACCAGCAAACGCGCAATACCAGTTACAGTGAATACAGCACCCTGTCGCTGGACGGCCAAACCGGCAGCGAAGGATTCAGTAACAGCACATCGGATAACGAAGGGTATAATTTTTCCAATGAGTTTTTATTCCGCAAAAAATTCAGGCAGAAGGGCCGCACCATTTCCCTGTCGCTCAACACCAGTTTAAATGCCAATAGCGGCGATGGCAGTCTTGAATCAGTAAACCGGTTTTACGACCCGCATGGCAACCTGGCCCGCAACGATTCCATTAACCAGGTTTATACTACAGAAGCCGATTTTAAAAGCTACCAGGCGCGACTGGCTTACACAGAACCCATCTTCAAAAAAACATTGCTGGAATTGAGCGTAGGAAAAAGCAACAGCATCAGTACCTCGCAAAAAACCACCTGGAACTTCAATAAGCAAAGCGGCAAATTTGACCAGCTGAACGACCAGCTGACCAACGATTTTCAAAACGAATATGGTTATACCACCGCCGGCGTGCGCCTGCTGACGCAATGGAAAAAGCTAACGGTTATTACCGGCGTCAACTGGCAGGAAGCGGCACTGGAAGGCAAGATCATAGCCGGCAACAAAGACTCCGTCATTGCCAAAACATTTACCAACCTGTTGCCGAACGCCCGGCTGGAATATAAGTTTACCCGGTATAAAACACTCACGCTAAACTATACGGCGGCCACCAATCAACCCACGCTGTCGCAACTGCAACCGGTGCCCGATATCAGCGATCCGTTGAATATCCGTGCAGGCAATCCTGATCTGAAGCAGGAGTATATGCATAGTGCACAGCTCAACTTCATGTCGGTAAATCCTTTCAGAAATAAAAACCTGTTTGCCTTTGTTACGCTCCGCCACACCAACAATAAGATTGTGAATTATGATACCATTGATGCTTTTGGTATCAAAACCACCCGGCCGGTGAATGTTGACGGTGTAATTGACCTCACCGGCGATATCAGCCTCGGCCTGCCGGTCCGGTTCCTGAAAGGCAGCATCAATATTGGTCTGAATGGCGCATACAACAAAGGGAAGCAATTTATTAACGGGTATGGCAACAATATCAATACCCTTAGCCTCGGTCCGGCCATCCGGTTGGATATGTCGCCTCATGAAAAACTCAATCTGTCACTTACCAGCAGCTTCAACTATTACAAAACGGAATATTCCTTACAATCATCGCTCAACACCCGGTATTTTACGCAGCAGTATGGAACGGAACTGGATTGGCAACTGCCTGCCAATTTCTTCTTCAGCACCGGCTTTACCTATACCATCAACAGCCGCCGTGCTGATGATTTCAATACCAAAGTTCCGCTATGGAATGCATCCATCAGCAAGATGATGTTGCGGTATAATCGTGGGGAACTGAAGCTTACGGCATATGACCTGCTGAACCGGAACATCAACGTGAGCCGCAACGCCAGTCAGAACTATATTGAAGACAAGCGGATGGTTACGCTGCAGCAATTCTTCCTGCTCAGCTTTACCTATAGTTTAAGCAAGACCGGGTTGAACAATGGGCCGGGAGGGCCGCCCGGTATACGCTTCATCAGGCGATAAGCGGCTGTCCGCTTATCACATGGATATGCGATTGTAGTGCGCCTGCTGTTTCCGATATTTTGCCATTTCCCCACCCATGATGCCTGTAAAAGGCAGACAGGATTCCGTTTCTCTTGACCGCCCTCAACAATTTTAACCGGTAAAGGAAAATACTTACCCGTAAACTGCTTTTGTTTGTAGTTATTACAAAGCAGCTATTTGCAGCATGCAAAAAACTCCTACCTTTTATGCATGACCGAAACCGACAATTTTTCTCCCGGGCAGATCAATGTGGTTACGCTATCGGTGGCCGGCAATATTGATGTATTTACCAGGTATGCATATTGTGATATCATAATAGAGCAGCTCAATAGTTTTGTAGAACAGAAGCACCTGCTGGTGTATGAATATGTGCTGATGCCGAGTCGTCTCCACCTGATGGCAGGAACTGCAAAAGGTAATATATCCAGGTTGCTGCGCGATTTTAAAAGAATAACCGGCCAGCAGCTCTTCCGGGCGGTAAGCACCAACCCCGAAGAAGATCGTAAGGAATGGCTCAACCGGCTGTTTCATTTCTATTCCAATCGTTACCAGGATAACTCCGACCGGCATTTCTGGCAGTTCGGGAATAGTTTGCGTACGGTACAAAAAAATTCGCTGGAGGTCCAGCGAAATGCATTGTTGCAGATACCGGTACAAGCCAGGCTGGTAGCGGATCCCAGCCATTACCTGTATTGCAGCGCCTGGCCTTGTCAGCGGGTAAAACTATGCAGGCTGCCGCAGGAATAGGTAATAAACAAACCGAAACCTATTCCAGCTCTTTCAACCACAATTCCACTTCTTCACGGGCGGCCATAATTACCGCTTTGCCGGCACGATAGCACATTTTCCATTCTCTGCTTTTGGCTTCATATTCGGACTTCACAAAGCGTCCGCCACTTACTTCAGCTTCAAAATCTACACTGGCAGATAAGGTGAGAAATTCCTGCAGGCGTTTTTTGATCAGTTCATTGGGGTCTGCCGGGAGCTTCTTGTCGTCTTCAGCTTTGTTAAGTTGTTTGTCAATCGCTTTGTCGATCATTTTCATGGGATTGGGAATACCCAATTTTTTCTTTTGTTTGTAGCCGAGTTGCTGATCGCGCCAGCGTTTGTATTCTTTTTTGAAGTCGGCTGTTTGTGTGTATTCGCGGGCAAAGCGCACCAGCTGGCGTACGCCTTCCACACGGGCAGGTTCTGCAAGTGAGCGTGCTTTTTTTACCACATCATAATGCAGGTTGAGGTAGCCCCAGCCAAAGGTTTCCACAAGTCTTTCTTTAGCCTCATCACGGGAAACGGAAACTTCATCAAAAATATTTACTACAGAAGCGGCAGTAAGAATGCCGGCCAGCAAAATCAATCCGAGTGTTTTCATAAAAAATGTTGTTATCGTATGAACGGGTGTATGTTAGCAGCCGGCAAACCTACTGCTTTCAACGGGGGCAGGCAATCGCATAAGCATGTGAATCGATGAGCGAAAATGGCCGCCGCGCAGGTGTTATGGGGAGAATACTTCCCAATTGTGCAGTGGCCGGGTAAGACGGTTGAAAGGCAACACCTTACTGTACTACCGCCATTGTTTTTGACATAAAAATGATCGTCTGCTGCGGTATTTCTATGTGCAAGTTTTAGTAAATTACATTTTTCCTTACTACCCGTTAAATGCAGGCCCGGCGTATTTCTCCAATAGCCGGCCCTGGTATGCAGCACCTTTTTTGTAGCGTATATACAGGAATTGTTGAGAATTGTTAAACATCTGTGTATGCAAAACGGAAAAAAAGAAGCCCCACTGCAAAAGACCTGTTCTTATCTTACTTTCAATATCGTTGACTGGATTGACGTATTCATTCGCCCTGTGTACAAGCAGATCATTATTGATGCATTGAACCGCTACATAGCAGAAAAGGGTTTGATCGTGTATGCATGGTGCCTCATGACCAATCACCTGCACCTGGTTGCCAATTGTAAACCGAACACCAGCCTGTCGCTGCTGGAAAGGGATTTCAAAAAACATACTACCAAGGAAATACTGGAAGCCATTGACCTGGAACCCGAGCTGCGGCGCGAATGGATGCTGCAGCGTTTTGAATTGTTCAGTCATTGTTTGAAGCGGATTGAAAAATTCCAGGTATGGCAAAACTGCAGCAACCCGGTACTGATTGACTTCAAGCAAGTGTATCGCCTGCAGGAACGCATCCTGTACGTACACGAAAACCCGGTGCGTGATAAGATCGTTGCCAGACCCGAAGACTACCTATGCAGTTCAGCGGGAGACTATGCAGGTAAAAAGGGATTGGTCAACGTTACTGTGATCAATTTTGATCAACTGCGCGTATCGGCGTTTAAAACGGAGTAGTTTGTGCGTAATACAAATGGCCAATCTCAGTCCGAAGTACTTCCGGCCGTTCACTGAATCCTTTCTGCCACCGTTTACAAAGAAACCGGATAGCGGCCCCTGCTGTCTTTCGGCACTTCGGGACGAAACTCCCGCTTCTTGCGTTTTTCAGGTTTCTTTTCTTCCGTAATGTTTCCCAGGTTAAAGGTGAGCTTTACACCTCCGAAATAATACCAGTCGTTTTCTTTCGGGTTGCCACGTGGGGTGCCATAAGGCGGGAAAGGGTCATAAATGCCACCAACTTCTCCGCCGCGGTAAGTCATTTCTGCCGATTTAGGTCCCACCACATCCATCAGCAGGTCGGCATCCACGTAAGTATTGCTCACATCATCAAGATGATCGGTAAACAATTTGCGGAAGCCTGCTTCCACAGCCAGGTTAAGGCGTGCATTCAGTTTAAAGGAAACACCACCGCCGAAAGGAATGCAAAACTGCGTGAGGCTATATTCTTTTCTGTCCGGGTATTGCGGTAACCCCTGCCCTTCTGTACGCAGCGGGCGCAGGAACACTTTATTGTTATTGTAGTCACGGGCCCAGGGTTTGTAGCGGAAGCCGCCGATGCCGGCAAAAAGGTAGGGATAGGTATCGAACTCATTAGGGTCGAGCAGGGCTGCCTCCAGGCAGAGGCTGGCTTCGAGCAGGGAGGTGCGAAAACTGAGGTTGCGCATTTTGAGCAGGGAATCGCCCGTGTATTTATCGTCGGCGGCCAGCCAACCCCAGGCCACTCCTGCCCGCAGGGTGAAATACTCATTGAGGCGGTACCTTACGTTGGCATTCAACACCGGCCGGATGTTTTGAGGCGTGATGGCGCTTTTGGTAAGATCGCCATTGTAGCCGGCAATGCCGGTAAAAAATTCCAGTTGCCAGTTCTGACACCACGCAGGGGTAGTGTACAAGGCCAAAATCAGGACCAGGCCAGGAAGCCTTTTCATGGTAAGCACATTTAGGTGTTAACTGAGAAACAGTGTTTTTCAGCTTTTCAGGAACATCGGGAGGATAGTTGGAAAAAAAGAGGTAGGAGAAACAATGCCGAAAATTAGAACAAATATTCCGTATTTGGAAGTACCCCCGTGGCAGAAATTAGCCGGCGGCGGTCCTCTTTTAATTATTAGCGGGAAACCCGGGAAGGTCTCCTTCCCAAATGCGCATTTCCACTTACCCTGAAAGCCTTCCATGAAGAGAACCAGGTAAGGATACCAAACTTAATGGAGGCCTGTTGTAACAAATCATGCATCATTTCGACCAACTTTGTATCTTTTCGCTAAAACCACCTAATTGCAGACTAACCTTAACCAGGAAGAGTTTATTGCTTTGGTAACGCAGCATAAGGCCATGTTATATAAGGTCTGTAACCTGTATTGCACCACCGAGCACGACAAACAGGATCTGTTCCAGGAAATCGTGATCCAACTGTGGGGGGCATATCCCAGGTTTCGTGGTGAGTCGAAATTCAGCACCTGGTTGTACCGGATTGCATTAAATACCGCTATATCAGACCTGCGCAAGCAAAAGAGAAGAATCAAGACTGTTACAGCTGAAAAACTGCCGACCGACTTACAGGATATTCAGTATAGCAAAGACAAGGAAGAAAAAATACAGCTCATGCACCGCGCCATAGCCCAGCTGACAGAGATTGAAAGGGCTATCGTGATGCTGTATCTCGAAGACAGGAGTTACGATGAAATGGAAGACATTTTGGGTATCAACCAAAACAACCTGCGGGTGAAAATGAACCGCATAAAAGAAAAGTTACGGAAACTCACTAAATCAGTAGAACATGGAGTTGGATAGCCTCAAAGATATCTGGAAGGAACTCGACGAGGACGACCTGCGACCAGGTGGTAATGAAGAGATTTTGTCCATGTTGCACAAACGCTCCCGCAGCCCGGTAGCTAAAATGAAACGCAACCTGTACTGGGAAATGGGCGGATTGGTAGTATGCTATTCGCTGGCCATATGGTATTACATTTCCAGCTGGCAGGGACGCTATTGGGAAGTAGCCTTATTGCTGTTCCTGATAGGGGCGTTTGCATTATTCTATTACCTCCGCAAGCGCAAACTGCTCAATGAAATGCAGTGTGTTTCCTGCGAAGTGCGGTCGAACCTGCGCATGCAGCTGACTACACTGGAGAAATATGTGAACTTTTATTTCGTCAGTACCATATTGCTCACACCGGCAGCCTATTTTGCTGCCGGATTAATTGTGTTCTTCAAAACACCCGAAAAAAGTACCGCCAAACCGCTCGACTTTTTCGGCGGCGCCGGCGATGTGGCCATTCAGATTGGCGAACAATTTCCCAACCAACGCTTTTTTATCACTTCCATCGTAGTAGGGGTAATCCTCAGCATTGGCGCTTACTTCCTCGTTCGCTGGGCAATAGACCGCATGTACGGGCAGCATATACAAAAACTGAAAGAACTGGTACGACAAATGGAGGAAGTGGAGTAAGGCAGTGAAAAAGTCCGGGATAAGTGTCTACAATACAATTAACAATATGGCTACAGCATTACCTATTCAAGTTGTGCGGGAGAGCATTTGGAAACGCCATTTTTCGTTTATGGAAGGCGACAAGAAGGTGGGTGCGCTGCAATATGAAAAGGTATTTAGCTGTAAGGCAAAAGGATCTTTCAGGAATCATGAGTGGAAATTCCTTCGGAAAGGTTTATGGCGCAACCGTATAGAAATAGTAGCGCAACAAAGTCCCTATACCAAAACGCGCATCAGGTGCAGCTGGCGCCGCAGGTTTGAAGTACGGGCCGAAGACGGCAACAAATACTATTTTAAACAGGCCAGCTTCTGGCATAGCAAATGGGTATGGAAAGATGCCCGTGGTGAACCGGTTATGGAAATCAAATCACGCCGCTTGTCCGGGAAGAACCGGGGCACGATCACCTTTTTACAAACTCCGCAATCAGCACATCAGCTGCTGGTGCTCCTTGGCTGGTACCAGCTACTGGCATGGGAAGACCAGGCCAGGATAGCTGGTTAATGCGCATCCTTCCTTATTGATCTGTTTACTTCACCGGATTGATACTTTTTTTGCGGAAACCAATACGCTTTTTACATCCATACACGCGCCGGGTATTTTTAGTAATTTCATGAGCTGCTGTTGCCCCGGCAACTGCCTGATCATTACTGTTAGTATAAATAAATAGCAAACTATGTCACGCCGCAAATTTATTCGCGACAGTGCGCTCCTGCTAGCGGGAGGAACTGTATTGTCTGCACTGGATAATCAAACCTTTGCCATTTTCCGCAACCGCATTGCCCCCAGTGATCAGTTAAATATTGGTGCTATCGGCATCAAGGGTATGGGGTGGTCCAACCTCACTGCCGCGCTCAAAGTTCCCGGCGTAAATGTCGTGGCGTTGTGCGATGTGGACCAGTCGGTGCTGGACCAACGCAAAGCCGACCTGGCCAAACTTACCGGCGATGCATCAAAAGTAAAAACGTATAATGATTACCGTAAGTTGCTGGAGCAAAAGGATATTGATATTGTAATTATCGGCACACCCGATCACTGGCATGCATTGCAGATGATTGAAGCCTGCCAGGCAGGAAAGGATGTGTATGTTGAAAAACCGGTGGGCAATAGCATAGGCGAATGCCGCGCCATGATTGCTGCCCAGCAGCGCTACAACAAGGTGGTGCAGGCAGGCCAGTGGCAACGCAGTCAGCAACATTTCAAAGACGCCATTGAATTTGTTCACAGCGGACAACTGGGTATGATCCGCACGGTAAAAGTGTGGTGCTACCAGGGTTGGATGCGTCCTGAACCTGTACGGCCCGATACAGCGCCTCCTCCCGGTGTTGATTATGCGTTATGGCTGGGACCGGCTCCGAAGCGACCCTTTAATGCCAGCCGTTTTCATTTTCATTTCCGCTGGTTCTGGGATTATGCCGGCGGCCTCATGACCGACTGGGGCGTGCATCTGCTGGATTATGGCCTGCTGGGTATGAAAGCCGATGTGCCCAAATCCATTGCAGCACTGGGCGGCAGGTTTGCCTATCCCGACCTGGCCCAGGAAACGCCCGATACGCTCACCACCTTATATGAATTTGATGGCTTTAACCTGGTATGGGATTCCGCCATGGGGATAGACAACGGGTCGTATGGAAAAGACCACGGCATTGCCTTCATTGGCAACAATGCCACGCTGGTATTGTACCGCGGCGGATGGGAAGTAATAGAAGAAAAGAACAGCAGGAATAAAGTAAGCAAACCTTTTACCAAACCATCCGAAAACGGTTTGCAGGCGCACTGGAACAATTTTATTGACGTGGTGAAATCGCGTAAGATGGAGAACCTTGCCTGTAGCATACAGGCCGGGTCGCATGTAGCTACCGTGGCGCAGATGGGCAATATTGCGTATCGTACCGGTAAGAAACTGGTTTGGGATAAGGATAAAGGTAAGTTTACGGAAGAACAGGTGAACAAAGAATACCTGATGAAAAAATATCACAATGGCTGGAAATTGCCGGCGGTGTAATGTGTAAACAGATTGCATAAAAAAACCGGGGAAGTAAAGCCCCGGTTTTCCTCATAACTTCAACTATTATTATTTCAGTTTTTTGATCTTGATATTCCTGTACCATACCGGGTCGCCGTGATCCTGCAAGGCAATTTTCCCTTTCTTGAACACACCGAAATCTGACCAGTTTTTGAATTTGCTGTTGGCGATCATTTGCTTCCAGTTTTCATCCCACATGGTAGTGCTTACCACCTTTACACCGTTGAGATGAAATTCGAGGTTGCCGTTCTTGCTGATGATCTCCACTTTATTCCACTCGCCTACAGGTTTTACTGTTTCCGGTTCGGCAGCAATGAGATCATACAGATCGCCGGCGCGGTGTTTGTTGATCTTTGCATCGGGGTGTGCATCGTTATCCAGCACCTGCATTTCAGGACCGGTAACATAGGTTGCCTGGTATTGGGGTTCTTCCTTTACATAAAAGATGATTCCGCTGTTACCGCCCTTGCTGATCTTCCATTCCAGCTTCAGGTGAAAGTTCTCATATTCTTCGTCGGTGATCAGGTCGCCACGGCCGGCAGATTTTCCATCTACTTTGTGACTGGGATCAAAATAGAATGCGCCGTCTTCTACTTTCCAGGCAGAGCCATCGCTTCTGTTCAAATAAGAGTGCCATCCTTTTTTGGAAATGCCATCAAACAGCAGTTCCCATCCTTCGGCTTTTTCTTCTTCACTGAGCGTATTGGGAGCAGCTGCGGTTGACATAGTATCTGTTTTGGGTGATTCAGATGCAGGTTTGGTTTCAAATAAATGACAGGCGCCGATAATAGCCCCGGCCAGCAAGGTAATCAGGAACTTCATGGATTGTATGTTGTTGTTACGTAATTGAGTTTATTGGTTCTTCAGCGACAATATATACTTCACCATCAGGCGTGCATCGTCCATGCTGAGGGCGGGATGCTCTGTCATAGGCACCTGGCCCCATACACCACTGCCGCCTTTGATGATCTTGGTTGCCAGCGTATCAATAACAGCTGAAGAGGCTTCATACTTCTGCGCTACCTTGGTATAAGCAGGACCAATATTGTCTTCGCTGATCTTATGACAGGTAGTACAGTCCGAAGCGCCAATCAATTCCAGGCCTTTTTCCAGGTCCGGATCAGTGGCTTTTGTTTCCGCTGTTTTGGTTTCTTCTGCCGGTTTATTGTTATCGGAGCCGCCACAGGCAAAAACAGTGATGGAAACAGCCAGCATTACAAATACTTTTCTCATTGCTTGTTCTTTTTAGTTTTCAAATGTCCGGCAAGTTACTTCAAAACCAATCTACTTCAAACCCAGCACGGAGCGATTGAATTTTTCATCGCTGCCGGTACCGGCAAAATCATCAAATGCCTTTTCCGTAACGCGGATGATATGATTCTTTATAAAAACGGCTCCTTCTGCTGCTCCGTCTTCGGGATGTTTTAAACAACACTCCCATTCCAGCACGGCCCATCCTGCATAATCATAGGCTGCCAGTTTACTGAATATTGATTTGAAATCTACCTGCCCATCGCCCAGCGAACGGAAACGTCCTGCACGGTCTACCCAGCCCTGGTAACCGCCGTAAACGCCCTGCTTGCCGGTAGGATTGAATTCCGCGTCCTTTACATGGAACATGCGGATGCGTTCATGGTAAAAATCTATGTATTCAAGATAATCGAGGCATTGCAATACAAAGTGCGAAGGATCATACAACAGGCAGGCGCGCGGATGGTTGTTGGTATGTTTCAGGAACATTTCATACGTAATGCCATCGTGCAGGTCTTCGCCGGGATGAATTTCATAACATACGTCCACACCACATTCATCAAATTGATTCAGGATGGGGAGCCAGCGATTGGCCAGTTCCTTAAAACCTGTTTCCACCAGGCCGGCAGGACGTTGCGGCCAGGGATATACTGTGGGCCACAGCAGCGCTCCGCTGAACGTAGCATGGGCATTCAACCCGAGATGCTGCGATGCTTTGGCGGCATATTTCAATTGCTGCACGGCCCATTCGGTGCGTGCTTTGGGGTTGTTGCGCACGCTTTCGGGTGCAAACCCATCGAATAAGGTATCATAAGCCGGGTGCACCGCTACGAGTTGTCCCTGCAGGTGGGTAGACAGTTCCGTGATCTCCAATCCGCATTCATTCACGATGCCTTTGATTTCATCGGCATAGGTCTTGCTTTCGGCTGCTTTTTGCAGATCAATACAACGGCTGTCCCAGGTGGGAATCTGTACGCCCACATAGCCGAGACTTTTTGCCCACTGGCAGATGGATTTAAGCGAATTGAAGGGCGCTGTATCGCCCATGAACTGTGCCAGGAATATACCGGGTCCTTTTAATGTTCTCATATGATGTTATAAGGTTTGGGGCAAAGGCGCCAATCGTTAGCGGCAGCGCATTTGCCGGCATATTTTATACTATAAAATCGGTCCACTTTTTATCAGATGCGCTGGAGGCGACTACATTGTCAATAAATGCCATGCCGCGCACGCCGTCGTCAACGCCGGGGAAATCGAGCATTTCCGGTGTAGGCGTTTTGCCTTCGATCTTCGCTGCCACGGTCAGCGCAAAATTGCGATAGATATTGCCAAAGGCTTCCAGGTATCCTTCAGGGTGACCACCCGGTGTGCGGGTATTATGTGTAGCAAAAGAAGACAGCGGTTCTTTGTACCCTACGCCGGGACGCAGCAGTTGCGTTGGTTTATCCAGCCATTTTACAATAAGCGTATTGGGTTCCATCTGCGCCCATTCAATACCGCCGCGTTCGCCATATACGCGGATCTTGAGTGCGTTTTCTTCACCGGCGGCTACCTGTGATGCCATCAGCACACCATTGGCGCCGTTATCGAAGCGCAGTAACACATTACCATCATCGTCCAGCGCACGGCCTTCTACCATAATGTTCAGGTCGGCGCAAAGTTTCGTGATCTTTAAACCGGATATGTATTCTGCCAGGTGGGCGGCATGTGTGCCGATATCGCCCATACAGCCGCTCTTGCCGCTGCGTTTGGGATCGGTACGCCAGCTTGCCTGTTTGTTGCCATCTTTTTCTGATAAGGTGCTGAGCCATCCCTGCGGATACTCCACATACACTTTGCGAATCTTTCCGAATACGCCCTCCTTTACCATTTGCCTTGCCTGCTTCACCATGGGATAACCGGAATAGGTATGGGTAAGACCAAATACCAAACCGGTCTCCTTTACTTTTTGCTGCAACTGTTTTGCTTCATCCAGCGTAAAGGTCATGGGTTTGTCCAGCATCACGTGGAAGCCATGTTCCAGCGCCATCATGGCCGGTTGAAAATGCACGTGGTTGGGAGTAACGATGCTTACAAAATCCATTCGTTGGTCAGGGGGCAGCTGACTTTCTTTGCGGATCATTTCTTCATAGCTTTTATAGATCCGCTCTTCGGGAAGGAATAAAGCGCGTCCGCTTTCTACTGCATTGGTGGCGTCGCTGCTCAGTGCGCCGCACGAAAGTTCAATAAGGCCATCCATATTGGCAGCAATCCGGTGAACGGCGCCGATAAAAGCATTCTTCCCGCCGCCGATCATGCCCATCCGTAGTTTTCTTTTCATTGTATGTAGTGAATTAAAAAATTACAAAGAACAAAAAGCAAACAGCAAAAAAAGAGTCAATATTACACTTATTCCATTTCAAAAGGACCGGATAGTTCGGTAAAAGGTGCAGCAGGGATTATAGTTTTTTGTTATCTGGTTCTTGTGATTTTTCAAGGAACGGTTGGTTTTAAAAATAAAAAAATTACATTTATGGGCTCGTTCGAATCTAACGAATTTACTATAGTGTTTGATAAAATTACGTTGGATCAGTAAATCATTTAAAAATTATCAATAAACCAACCCTTTTCGCACAACCAAAACATTCTTGCCATGCAACAACCAACTATTCATCGCGGCCAGCTCTTCTGGGCCAGCTGTTTAGCCTTATTAGTTACTTCACTTTCATTTGGCATACGGGCAGGGTTACTGGATACCTGGAAATATGAATTTGGCCTGAGTCAGGAAGATGCCAGCATTATTACCAGCACTGCATTCTGGGGATTCCCGCTCGCGGTAATTATCGGCGGTATGCTGGTTGATATTATGGGTATGAAACGGTTGCTCATCTTTGCCTTCCTGTTTCATGCAGCAGGTATTATCTTAACCATTACTGCCGGAGGGTTTACAGCTTTGTTCATCAGCACCCTGCTCATCGGTTTGGGCAACGGCACCGTAGAGGCCGCCTGTAACCCGCTGGTGGCAAGTATTTATACCGATAACAAAACTACCAAGCTCAACCACTTCCATCTCTGGTTCCCGGGTGGTATTGTGCTGGGCACATTGATCGTTTTCTTCCTCGGACAAAAAATTCCCGAAACGCAATTCCTTTCCAACTGGAAATTGCTGGTTGGTTTGATGCTTATACCCACGGTGATCTATGGCATCATGTTTTTCCGGTTACACTTTCCCGTTACCGAACGGGTGGCCAGTGGTATCAGCACCGGCGAAATGTACCGTTCACTGCTGAATCCGCTTTTCCTGATCATGATCGTGCTGATGTTCGGTACGGCTATCACAGAGCTGTTTACCGGTCAGTGGATTGATGTACTGTTGAAAAGCGTAACCGATAATGCTATTTTGATCCTTACCATTTCTACAGGCGTAATGGTGATCGGCAGAGGCCTGGCAGAACCGGTAGTACACCGTTTGTCGCCTTCGGGGGTATTGGTGCTGTCTGCATTACTGTCGTCTGTCGGTTTGTATATGCTGGGTCACAGCACCGGCAACATGATCTATGTAGGCGCCCTGATATTTGGTTTGGGCGTATGTTATTTCTGGCCCACCATGCTGGGTTTTGTTGCAGAGAATCTGCCCAAAACCGGCGCCGTGGGGTTAAACCTTATGGGTGGGGCCGGCATGTTTGCGGTGGCAGTGTACATGTTGTTTATGGGTAAATTCTACGACAACATTGTGGCTTCCAAACTGCCTGCCGGAGCAGATATCGGAGCGTATAGCGCGCCTACCGCCACCAAAGAAATGGCCGATGCGCTCGCTGCCGCCAAAACAGCAGCAGGACCGGAAGTGATCAACGCCACGCTGATCATCCCGATCATACTTACCGGAGCCTTCCTGTTCCTGTATTTTTATATGCGCGGCAGAAAGAAACCAGATAAGTTAACGCCTGTTAGTGCATAATCAAAAACAACGGAAGCACTTAGACATTTTGATCAATTGCGATAACATTTCGTAATTTTCATACTCAGTAATTTTATAGTGCGTAGCGAAAAGATTTTACTGCAGTAATTTGTCTGAAACAGGATTTGTGGGATTGCAGGCAGATTTGGTTACATCCTGTTTCAGACAGCCGCTGCGGTAGCAAAATGCGATTGTCAAACTCAACATTCTGTGAGAATGCCCAAACAACAGTCACGACGGCTTGCTATTAAAAACCTCATGGCCGGTACAGCAGCCTTAGGTACTATGCCTTTACTTTCCTCCTTTACTGCTTCAGAGGAAACCAAATCAACTTATACATTGAAAGGAAACATTAACCACGCGGTATGCCGCTGGTGCTACAACTCCATTCCGCTGGAAGAGTTTTGTGCAGCGGCAAAAAAAATCGGCATTAAAGCCATTGACCTGGTAGGCCCCAAAGAATGGCCCGTACTGAAAAAATATGGCCTGGATTCATCCATGTGCAACGGCGCGGAGATTAATTTGGTAGATGGCTGGAACGATAAGAAATTCCACGCCCAGCTGATTAAGAACTATACCGAAATGATTCCGCTGGTGGCAAAGGCAGGTTATAAGAACCTGATCTGCTTCAGCGGCAACCGTCGCGGCATAGATGATGAAACCGGCTGGAAAAACTGTGCTGAAGGATTGAAGCAGATCATGTCGCTGGCCGAAAAGCACGGTGTCATGATCATTATGGAATTGCTGAACAGCAAGGTGAATCATAAAGATTACCAGTGCGACAAAACTGCCTGGGGTGTTGAACTGGTGAAAAGAGTAGGTTCTGACAACTTCCGCCTGCTCTACGACATCTATCACATGCAGATTGATGAAGGAGATGTGATTCGTACCATTCGCGACAATCACCAGTACATTGCACACTACCATACCGGGGGTGTGCCGGGCAGAAATGAAATTGATGACACGCAGGAATTGTATTATCCAGCCATTATGAAAGCTATCGTTGAAACCGGCTTCAAGGGATACGTGGCCCAGGAATTCATACCAAAAAGAGATACCAATGAGGCCAGGCTGGCTTCGCTGGAAAAGGCGGTACAGATTTGTGACGTGTGAGGAGTGATAGCGTAAACATCAGATCACCAAACAAGCAAACCAATCAACGTAATCATAAAAATTACAACATGGCCGATAATGTGTATGATGCCATTGTAGTAGGTTCGGGCATCAGCGGCGGATGGGCTGCCAAAGAACTTACCGAAAAAGGGTTGAAAGTACTGTTACTCGAAAGGGGAGAAGATATCAAACACGTTTCAGGGTACACAAATGCCAATAAACATCCCTGGGAATTTCCGCACCGCGGCGGCAGAACGCAGCAGATGATCAAGGATTACCCGGTATTGAGCAGGGATTACCCGTTAAATGAAACCAATCTCAACTACTGGACAAACGAAAAAGATTGTCCTTATGTGGAAATAAAGCGGTTCGACTGGTTCCGTGGTTATCATGTGGGCGGCCGCTCGCTGATGTGGGGCCGGCAAAGTTACCGCTGGAGCGATTTCGACTTTGAGGCCAACGCCAAAGAAGGCATTGCCGTAGACTGGCCCATCCGCTACAAAGACATTGCCCCCTGGTACGATTACGTGGAAAAATTTGCGGGCATCAGTGGCAGCAAAGAAGGGTTGCCACAACTCCCCGACGGTCAGTTTCAACCTCCCATGGAACTGAATTGCGTGGAGAAAGATGTAGCTGCGCGCATTAAAGAACATTATAAAGGACAACGGCATTTGTTCATTGGCCGTGTAGCCAATCTTACGCAGCCGCTTCCCGGCCGCAGCAACTGCCAGTACCGCAACAAATGCTGGCTGGGATGTCCGTTCGGCGCTTATTTCAGTACGCAGTCTTCTACCCTGCCCGCCGCCATGGCTACCGGTAATCTTACCCTGCGTCCTTTCTCCATTGTACATCGTGTGTTGTACGATAAAGACGCAAAGAAAGCTACCGGCGTAGAAGTAATAGATGCAGAAACCAACCAGACGATTGAATACAAAGCCAAAATCATTTTCCTCTGCGCATCTGCACTGAACAGTACCTGGGTGTTGTTCAACTCCGCTACCGATGTGTGGCCGGGCGGACTGGGCAGCAGCAGCGGTGAACTGGGACATAATGTAATGGACCATCACTTCCGCGTGGGAGCTTCGGCTACCGTAGAGGGTTATGAAGACAAATATTATTTCGGTCGCCGGCCTACCGGCTTCTATATTCCCCGCTTCCGCAACCTGTTTGGCGAAAAACGCAACTACCTGCGTGGCTTCGGATACCAGGGCGCTGCCAGCCGCCAGGGCTGGAACCGCAATATTGCCGAACTGAGTGTGGGCGCAGAATTGAAAGAAGCCTTGTCGAAACCCGGTCCCTGGACCATCGGTATGACCGCCTTTGGTGAAATTCTGCCGTATCACGAAAACAGGATTTTCCTGGATAAGGAAAAGAAAGATAAATGGGGACTGCCTGTGCTGGCCATTGATTGTGAGATCAAGGACAATGAAAAGAAAATGCGCGAGGATATGAAAAATGACGGCATGGAAATGCTGGCGGCAGCGGGCCTCAAGGATCCCAGGGGCTTCGACAATGAATACGGCTTTGGCATGGGCATTCACGAAATGGGTACTGCCCGTATGGGACGTGATCCTAAAACCTCTGTATTGAATGCGCACAATCAGGTATGGGACTGCAAGAATGTATTTGTAACCGATGGCGCCTGCATGACCTCCGCGTCTTGCGTGAACCCGTCGCTCACCTACATGGCCCTTACCGCCCGTGCAGCAGACTTTGCCGTGAGTGAATTGAAAAAAATGAATCTGTAATTAACCAATCAGCCATTGTACTGTAGGGAAGCCCGTGTATCAGGGTATACTCAGCGGTACTTAAAATATAACAACCATGAACAGACGAGACGCATTACAGCGTGTAGCGTTGCTGGTGGGCGGCACAGTGATCGGCGCCGAGTTTTTCCTGTCGGGCTGTAAGGCCAATGACAAATACGGTGCTTCGCTGGAGTTCACCGAAAAAGATATAGCCTTCCTGGATGAGATTGCAGAAACCATAATTCCGCAAACCGACACGCCGGGCGCAAAGGCAGCCAAAGTGGGTGAGTTTATGACCGTAATGGTGAAAGACACCTATAATGAAAAGCAACAGCAGGCTTTCCTTGAAGGCATGACCAAACTGAATGATGCCAGCAAGGCTTTATTTAATAAAGGCTTTATGGACATCACACCCGAGCAGCGCAAGGAATTGCTTACGGGGGTGGACACGGAAGCCAAAAAATACAAGGAGGAAAAAAAGAAAGATGATCCGCCACATTATTTTGCCCTGATGAAACAACTTACGCTTCTTGGTTACTTTACCTCCGAAGTGGGAGCTACCCAGGCGCTCAACTATGTGGCCATACCGGGACGTTTTGATCCCTGCATCCCTTATAACGAAGGAGATAAAGCCTATGCACTGTGAGTAGTGACTGAAAAACGATACTACTATTCAGTAACTACTCACCATCAAACACCAACCAATGTCGTACGATCGCAGAAAATTCCTCAAAGCAACCGGATTGCTGGCTTCCGGGTTAGTAGCCGGCGCACAAATGGCTAAGGCATGGGTGCCTTTTGACGACGAGACGGCAGATGCTGCCAGCCGCTTGAAACAATTTGGCCTGCAGCTGTATTCACTGCGCGATGTTATGCCCAAAGACCCCAAAGGCGTTTTGAAGCAGGTAGCCTCCTTTGGTTACAATCAGATAGAAAGCTATGAAGGTCCTATGGGTATGTTCTGGGGCATGAGCCATACCGATTTCAGGAAGTATATGGACGACCTGGGCATGACCATCATTTCCAGTCACTGCAATATGAGCGCCGACTTCGGGAAGAAAGCGGCGCAGGCAGGGGAAATTGGTATGAAGCATCTCATTTGTCCTTATATCGGTCCCCAAAAAACGATAGACGATTATAAGAAATATGCAGACCGCTTCAACGCCTGCGGCGATATTTGTAAGAAATATGGCTTACGGTTCGCTTATCACAACCATGGTTATACGTTTCATGAACTGGAAGGGGTGATGCCACAGGATGTGCTGATGCAAAATACCAATCCCGATACGGTAGACTTCCAGATGGATATTTACTGGGTGGTGACACCGGGCGCCGACCCCATTGCCTGGATCAACAAATACCCCAACCGCTTTGTTACCTGCCATGTAAAAGACCGCGCCAGAGAGGCTACAGGTGATGACGCCAGCTGCGATCTCGGCACCGGTAGTATTGACCTGGTGAAAATCATGAAGGCTGCTAAAAAGAAAGGCATGAAGTATTTTGTGGTAGAACAGGAAAAATATGAGAACAGCACGCCGCTGAAGAGTGTGGAAGTAGATGCAGCCTGGATGAAGAAAGTTCGCCTGTAAGGCACGCATCGGGTAAATAACAAAAAGAAAATCCTGAAATATACCGGCGCGATGTGGTTACCGCATCGCGCTTTTTTTATCTTTAAAAAAACTAAGCGCTATGAAAAAATATTTGCTGCTTGTATGCCTGCACATTTGTTGCCTGGCCGCATGGTCGCAGGATGCGGACGAAACAGCTATCCGTCAATTACTGGCCGCGCAGACTGCCGCCTGGAACCGGGGCAGTATAGACGATTTTATGAAAGGTTACTGGGAAAGCGACAGCCTGATGTTTATTGGCAAGAGCGGTGTAACATATGGCTATCAGAATACACTAACCAATTATAAAAACAGCTACCGGAACGCGGACGAAATGGGTACGCTCACTTTCGACCTGATCAAAGTGCAACGGCTCTCGGCAGAGTATTTTTTTGTGGTAGGCAAATGGCATTTGAAACGAAATGCCGGCGATGTGGGCGGGCACTACAACCTGTTGTTACGAAAGATCAATGGCAAGTGGGTGATTGTAGCCGATCATAGCAGCTGATGGGTATGGAATCAATTAACTCTAAATAACCCGAATTACTATGGCTATAATTATTGTTGGTTTCATTGTTTTATTGCTGGGCGTGGTGATTGGTCGCAGCAACGATTCTTTCAGGCGCTTTGGTCTCCCTGTACGGCTGATTGGTATTGGTTTAATGGCAATTGGTTTCCTGATTGCTTCGGTGATACAGATTGACGCAGGATATGTAGGCGTGAAAAAACTATTTGGAAAAGTGCAGCCGGATGTGCTGGGCAGCGGCCTCCATTTTGTAAATCCCCTGATAGAAGTGGAGAAAATGGACATCAAAACGCAGAACTACACCATGGCCGGTCAGCACGATGAATCCGACAAATCATTTGACGACGCCATTCGCGTGCTCACTTCCGACGGTCTGGAAGTAACCATTGACCTCACCGTACTGTACCGGCTGCTGCCTTCGGAAGCGCCCCGCATGCTGGTAGAAACAGGCGCCAACTATACCGACAAGATTGTGCGCCCGCTTACCCGCACCAAAATCCGCGATAACGCAGTATACTACGATGCCGTATCGTTGTATTCTACCAAAAGAGACGAATTTCAGCAGCGCATTGTTACCAGTATTGATGATGATTTCAAGAAAAGAGGGCTGATGCTGGAACAATTGCTGGTGCGCAACATCACGCTGCCCGCCTCCGTAAAAGCAGTGATAGAGCAAAAGATCAATGCGGAACAGGAAGCACAGAAAATGCAGTTTGTATTGCAGAAAGAACGCCAGGAAGCAGAGCGCAAACGCGTGGAAGCGCAGGGTATTTCCGATTATCAGCGTATCATCAGCCAGGGCCTTACCGACCGCCAGCTGCAATACGAGCAGATCAAGGCCATGAAAGAACTGGCTACCTCCGCGAATGCAAAAACGATTATTATGGGGAAGAGCAATACGCCGGTGATAATAGATACGAAGAATTAATGGGGAATGTGCTGGAGTGCAAAGGCAACAGACTTTTATTAGCGCATCAGCACATTTACTTTTTCCATATGCGCACATAAAAGCGTATAAGTGCTACCAGGCTGATAACCATCCATACATAAAAAATAATGTTACCGGTGCGGATGCGGTTCCGGGGAACAAGCAGATCAAAGTAAGTGCCGATGGCCAGCGTTAATACCAGCCACAGAAAGCCAAGCGACACGCTCCACAGCACGCGCCTGAGATATTTTCTTACGTCGTCTTCTTGCCTGGTCATACAAGGAAGAATTGCTTAAGTATTGCAGCAGGCATAGCAGGGAAGCAATTATTCTATTGTCCCGGTCATGCGGTCTTTTACCAGTAAGTTGCTGAACGCAACCGAATCGCCGCTGAATGCATTGAAATCCACTTTGTGAAAAATACCATTTACCCTTCCTTCTTCACTGTATTGCCAGAAATGCCATGGCCGGTAAATGCGTGGTTTTTCTTTTTGCAGATAATGCGCTACCCATAGCGGATATTCATCAAACTCATCTTTCAATATCTGCTCGTAAAAATCCACGTTGGTATACAGGATGGGTTTCACGCCATAGTATTGCTCCACCGTCTGCAGCCATTCTTTTACACGCGTGCGCAATTTTTTATAAGGCACGCCATAGGTTTGTTCCACATCCAGTACAGGTGGGAGATCGCCGGGCAGGAGTTCAACGGTGTTAATAAAATTCTCTGCCTGCGTTTTTCCGCTTTTGGTAGCAATAAAGAAATGATAGGCGCCGCGTGTGATACCTGATTCGCGGGCTTTTTTCCAGTTGCGCCGGAACAACTTGTCTTTATTGGCATTGCCTTCTGTGGCTTTGATAAAGGCAAACTTCAACTGAATGCCTTCCACATTCATTTCCTTTACACTTTCCCAATCAATAATATCCTGGTATTTTGAAACATCTATGCCGTGAATAGCGTAGCGGGTGGGAATCTCGATGCCAAAGGCCTGGTAGCGTACAAAATGGGCACGGCGGGCCATCCACCATTCATACGCCTGCAACGCCAGCATGCCGAGGATGCCTGCTACAAAAAGGCCCACGAAAATCTTAAACAGTACACTTGCTTTTTTATTTCCTGCCATAAGCGGATACGCAAATATATTGGCGCCGATTATCACGGGAATGGATTTTTCTGATTTAAAGATGTAAAATTTGAAAGCGGTGTTTTTCTTTCAGCGAGAGGAAAGGCTTCCCTCTCACAGGCAAGCCTTCCGAAAATGAAACATTGCCAGGTTGAAAACGTTTTACGAATCTTTATTAAAAACGATTGGATGTACAAAACATTGCCTGTATACCAAGTAACGCTATTTTTACAGTATCAATGCCTTCGCTAAATATTCACGATAGCGTCAATTTGTTGCGCCGGCTTACGCCGAGGCGGGCCTGGAACGCAGCTAAAGTATTGAGCAGCTACTATTTAAGCAAGTTTACCGGCAAGCCGGTGCAATGGGGGTATCCCATATCCATCAGCTTTGAGCCTACCACTTCCTGCAATTTGCGATGTCCTGAATGTCCGAGCGGATTACGCGCCTTTACGCGCCCTACCGGCATGCTGCAAAAAGATTTTTTCCGCGAAACCATTGACCAGTTGTATAAAGAACTGTTGTACCTGGTATTTTATTTCCAGGGCGAACCCTATCTGAACCCGCAGTTCCTCGACATGGTGCAGTATGCCCGCAGCAAAGGCATTTATACCGCCACCAGCACCAATGCCCATTATCTGAATGATGCAAATGCACGCAAAACGGTGGAAAGCGGACTGGACAGGCTGATCATTTCCATTGACGGTACAACACAGGAAGTATACCAGCAATATCGTGTGGGTGGCAAACTCGATAAAGTGATTGAAGGCGCCCGCAATATTGTTAAGTGGAAAAAAGCCCTGAAATCAGGAACGCCCTTTGTTATATTTCAATTTCTGGTGGTGAAGCCGAACGAACACCAGGTAGAGGATGTTAAAAAACTGGCGCGTGAGATTGGCGTAGACCAGGTGCGCTTTAAGACGGCGCAGGTATACGACTATGAAAAGGACCCGAATAACCTGATACCGGAAAACGAAAAATACAGCCGGTATAAAAAGAACAGCCGAGGCGAATATGAATTGCGCAATGCCCTGCATAACCACTGCTGGCGCCTGTGGCATGCCACAGTGATCAGTTGGGATGGATTGGTGGTTCCCTGCTGTTTTGATAAGGATGCGCAGCATACTTTGGGCGATCTGAAAGGAAAACCTTTCCGGGAAATATGGCACAATGATGCGTATATTCAGTTCCGGAAACAGGTGTTGAAGAGCAGGAAGAATATTGACATTTGCGCCAATTGCAGCGAAGGCACCAAAGTGTGGGGATGAGCGGATAGTATTGTGTTTTGTGCTTTGTAATTTTTCAAGATAAACCTTCCGTAATACTTATGGGTATCGAAAAAGATATACAGCAGTCGAAGTTCCGGAATGAATACCATAAGGCCGTTGTTAACCTTATTTATACGTACAACTGGGTAACAGAAAAGAACAAGCAGATATTTGAGCGGGCAGATATCACCATGCAGCAATACAATATCCTGCGCATCCTGCGCGGTGCAGGAAAACCGCTTTCGACCCTCCAGATCAGGCAGCGCATGCTTGACAAAATGAGCGACACCAGCCGCATTGTAGACCGCCTGCTGAAAAAAGGACTGGTAAAAAAAGTGATCTGCGAAACAGACCGTCGCCTGGTAGATGTAAGTATATCTGATACGGGTATGCAGTTGCTGACCGAAATGGACCAATATCATGCAGACCTTGATGGTATATTGGCGAATTTATCAGAAGAGGAGACCAAAATGTTAAATCACCTCCTCGATAAAATAAGAGGGTCGGAATAGGCGTTGCCTTGGCGTAAGGGTTTTGTAACCACAATCCGGTACAACAATCCGTACCATCTGTGGTTAACACATCGTTGCCGGTGGCAACAATAATTTTTAACGTGGCTTAGCACCTGATTTGAGTTATGAAAAAAAAGGGGACTGTTTTTGTAGTGTTGGTTCTGCATGCCCTGACCGTACTTGCCCAGCCCGCAGAAGAATTCCGGGCAGCGTGGATTGCTACTGTTGACAATATTGACTGGCCTTCCAGGGGGAATTATGATCCGGAAAAGCAAAAAGCAGAATATATTGAGTTGCTGGAAATGCACCGCCGCAATGGCATGAACGCCGTGATTGTGCAGGTGCGCCCGGCTACTGACGCTTTTTATCCTTCTCAGTACGAGCCATGGAGTGAATGGCTCACCGGCAAACAGGGCAGACCTCCTTCGCCCTTTTATGATCCGCTGCAATTCATGATTGAAGAAACCCACAAGCGGGGTATGGAGTTTCATGCGTGGTGCAATCCTTACCGCGCCGAAATGAGTATCGGCAAATCTTCTATTGCACCCAATCATATCACCAGGAGAAGACCAGACTGGTTTATTTCCTATGGCGGCAAACGGTATTTTGATCCGGGCAATAAGGAAGCACAGGAATATGTTGTGAAAGTGATCACCGACATTGTACGGCGCTATGATGTGGACGGGCTGCATTTTGATGATTATTTCTATCCTTATCCCATTCCCAAAAGACCATTTCCCGATCATGTCAGCTACAGGAAATATGGCAAAGGCATGAGCCTGGAAGACTGGCGGCGTAGCAATGTAGACAGCATTATTGTAAAGCTCAGCCGCGCCATCAAGAAGGAAAAACCTCTGTGCCGCTTCGGCATTTCGCCATTTGGTATCTGGCGCAACAAGAGCAGTGATTCACTGGGCAGCGATACACGTGCCGGGTTAACCAACTACGATCACCTGTATGCCGACATTTTACTATGGCTGCGCGAAGGATGGATTGACTATGTGGCCCCGCAATTGTATTGGGAATTTGAACATTCGGTAGCTCCGTTTGAACTCCTGCTCGACTGGTGGAGCAAGCATACGTATGGACGTCACTGTTATATAGGCCTGGGTGTTTATAAAGCCGGCGTCAATAAGGCATGGCGCGATAGTACACAATTGCCGCGCCAGATTGAAGCCATCCGCCGATACCCCACCGTTCAGGGCGCCATTTATTTCAGCAGCAAATCGTTTGTGAAAAATCCCAATGGCTGGTCCGACAGTCTGCAACAGGTGTACTATAAAGAACCTGCCGTAGTGCCTTCCATGCCCTGGCTTGATACCCTGCGGCCGGCATCGCCCGAAGTGCTGGCGTTTGAACCGGCCGGGTCGCAGGTGAAGATTACACTGTCGAAATCAACCGGCAATAAACCCGTGAGAACCTACCGGTTGTATGCCTGTTACGATCAGCAGGAAGGCTTTAATAACCTGTACAATGCACAACTGCTGGGCGAGTTGCCTGCACCGGACAGCTGTACGTTTATAGCAAATTTGCCGGCAGACAAAAAAGTCGTTCGCTTCTTTGTAACGGCGGTAGACGCCAATAATATCGAAAGCAAGCCCTACCCCAACTTCCCCCTGCGTTTGGAGGCCACCCGCACAGATGGCGCAGTATGGGTTGTAAATGAAGAATGAGCGGAGGTTGCAGGTGCACCGTAACCCCCAAACTCATTACTTTTGCACAAACTTTATACTCATGCCAGGATTTGAAAAATTCGGAGCGGAAGAAAGCAAGCATATCAATGATGTAATGCAAACCGGGATTTTTATGCGGTACGGTTTTGACGGTCCGCGTAAAGGAATCTGGAAAGCAAAAGAACTGGAACAGGCCATCTGTACTAAACTGGGATGCGGTTATGCGCAACTGGTGAGCAGTGGTACGGCAGCACTTACTACTGCTATGGCTTCGCTGGGTATTGGCTATGGCGATGAAGTGATCATGCCCACCTTCACTTTTGTGGCCAGTTTTGAAGCCGTGCTGAGCGTAGGCGCTGTGCCGGTGCTGGTGGATGTGGACGATACGCTTACCCTTGATCCTGCTGCGGTAAAGAAAGCCATTACGCCCAAAACAAAATGTGTGATGCCTGTGCATATGTGCGGCAGCATGGCGGATATGGATGCATTGCAGGCCATTTGCCGCGAACACAACCTGCTGTTGCTGGAAGATGCCTGCCAGAGTTTTGGCGCCACGTATAAAGGAAAATATCTCGGCACTATTGGCGATGCCGGCACCTTCTCTTTCGATTTTGTAAAAACCATCACCTGTGCTGAAGGCGGCGCCATAGTAACCAATAACGCCGATCTGTATACGAAACTGGATGGTTACAGCGATCATGGCCACGATCACAAGGGTGTGGACCGCGGCGCAGACCTGCATCCGTTTATAGGGTATAACTATCGCATTTCTGAATTACATGCCGCGATTGGTCTGGCGCAGATCGGTAAACTGGACAGTTTCCTGGAAATACAGAAAAAGAATCATGGTATACTGAAAAGCATACTGGAGCAGGTGCCGGGTGTGAGCTTCCGCCGTATTCCCGATCCGAATGGCGACAGCTGCACGTTCCTTTGCTGGTTCTTACCCACAGAAGATATTACCAGGGGCGTGGTAAATGAGCTGAAGGAGCAGGGAATATTGCCGGGCAATTTCTACTGGTACGATAATAACTGGCATTATATACGCAAGTGGGACCATCTTAAAAACCTCACCATACTCAATGCCGTACATCCTGAACTGAAAGCAGCCGTAGTGCATCACGCCAACAAGGATTTTGCAGCGAGTGATGCGGTGATGAGCCGTTGTATTTGTACTGCTATCAGTTTGTCGTGGACAGAAGAACAGGTAAGAGAGAAGGGGCAAAAGCTGGCGGCCGCAGTGCAGAAAGTGATGAAGGGACAGGGGCAGCTGGCGAAGTAACTGGCAGAACGGGGATGAATGGCTGTCCGGCTGTGTTCAGGATGCAAATTCTCCTGCAAATTACGGCTGAAAAAGCAACCATCAGATAACGGAAAGAAAGTGAGTATAGTAACTGTCAGTTAATGGAAACCGGGATAAGTGCTTCCTGAATACAACGCAATCCAGTTTTTATCCTGATTTTTTATGTGATCCTGTGATGCTTTTTCCGCTCCCAAAGCCCGCTGCAGCGCGCTGCAACAATAATTTTATAAAATCGTTGTACCTCCTTATCCCCTTTTGTCTGTAAATTTAGGCCTGATTTTTGTGGTACCCGCGGCCCTTTAAAATTTTTTGAGAGGTTCCGATGGGTTAAAACCCTTGAGGCACATGGCATTAAGTCAAAGTTTACAACAAAAGTTACTTCAGAAGCTCTCACCGCAGCAGATTCAGTTAATGAAATTGCTGCAGGTGCCGACGGCTAACCTGGACGAAAGGATAAAGGAAGAGCTGGAAGAAAACCCGGCGTTGGAACTGGCAGAAGATAGTCACGAAGACAATTACGATACAGAGATCCGCGATGAATTTGAAAGTACAGATGATGAATATGAACGGGATGGCAGTGAAGAAGATTATGAGAATATTGATATCAGTGAGTATGTAGGTGATGAAAACGGAGAAATTGCAGATTATAAATTACGCGACGATAATTATCCCGAAATAGACGACAAGAAAGTTATTCCTTACCGGGTTGAAACCACTTTTCACGAACATTTGCTGGGACAGCTGGGGCTGGTGAAGATGGACGATAAGCAGCGTCGTATTGCCGAACAGATTGTTGGCAGTATTGACGATGATGGCTATTTGCGCCGCGACACAGCCGCCATTGTAGATGATCTGGCATTTCGCCAGAATATCGAAACCAATGAGCAGGAAGTGGAACAGGTGATTCGCCTGGTGCAGCAGTTTGATCCTCCCGGCGTAGGCGCCCGCGACTTGCAGGAATGCCTGTTGCTGCAACTGCAACGGCAAAAGGCCGAAGGAAGAAACGTAGAAAAAGCCATTGCTGTTCTTACAGATTACTTCGACGAGTTTACCAAAAAGCACTACGATAAAATTCAACGCGGCCTCAACCTCGACGATGAAGGCCTGAAAGAAGTTATTACCCACATTACCCGTCTTACACCCAAGCCCGGCGGCAATCATGGTGATATCAACAAGGCCGAAAGTTATGTAGTGCCCGATTTCTTTGTATACAACAACAACGGCAAACTGGAGCTGACGCTCAACTCAAAGAATGCGCCCGATCTGCGCATCAGCGAAGGCTATCGCGATATGCTGCGCGAATATGAACGCGGCAGCAAGAAAGACCGCCGCCAGAAAGAAGCCGTGCTGTTCATCAAACAAAAAATTGATGCGGCCAAATGGTTCATTGATGCCATTAAACAACGGCAGCACACCCTGACCAGCGTAATGGAAACCATCATGGATTATCAGCGTGAATTCTTTTTCACCGGCGATGAAACCACGTTGAAACCCATGATCCTGAAAGATATTGCCGAGCGCACCGGTCTCGACATCAGTACCGTGAGCCGCGTGGCCAACAGCAAATTTGTGCAAACAGAATTTGGTACCTACCGCCTGAAATTTTTCTTCAGTGAATCGCTGAGCACAGACAGCGGTGAAGAGGTGAGTACGCGCGAGGTGAAAAAGATACTGAGCGATCTGATAGAAGGAGAAAGCAAGAAGAAACCGCTGAGCGATGAGAAATTAACGGAACTATTGCAGGAAAAAGGATATAATATTGCACGTCGTACGGTGGCAAAATACCGGGAGCAATTGAACATTCCCGTCGCCCGCCTGCGCAAAGAACTATAATGATGAACGCTCCTACTGCACCGAATCACCAACCGGCTGTCATCCGTGTACTGGCCCATATTGTTTCTTATGTATTTCATCCCCTGTTCATAGCTACTTATGTTACCGCATTGCTCGCGTATGTACATCCGTACGCCTTTGCAGGTATAACGGGGATGAAAAAAATGTTCATGGTGATCAGTGTTTTTTTCAACACGGCCTTCATTCCGCTTTTTGCGGTGTTTATTATGTGGCGGCTGAAATTGATTGAATCGCCTTATTTGCGTACGCAAAAGGAGCGCATTATACCGTATTCCGTAGCCATGATCTGCTACTTCTGGGCCTGGTATGTATGGCGCATGCAGGGCAGCTCTGATATAGTGCAAAGTTTTTTGCTGGGAAGCTTTCTGGCGGTATGCCTGGCATGGATTGCCAATATTTACCTAAAGATCAGCATGCATACCACCGCCGCGGGTGGTGCGGTTGCTTTTTTCCTGCTGCAGGCGTTGTACGGACCTGATCCCACCGCTTATTATGTTTCCATTGCATTGTTGATTGCCGGCCTTACCGGTACAGCCCGTCTTATTGTATCGGACCATCGTCCCCTGGAAATATATCTTGGTTTTTTTGCCGGAGGCTTATGCCAGCTGGTGGCGTTGTGGTTTGTTTGAACCGGCTCTTCTGCCCACCACAAAAACAACAAGGGCGCACATAGTGCACCCCTGGTTTCACCTTCAAAGCCATCTGAAGCTTTCGTTTATATTTAACCGTTCAATATGCTGCTCCTGGAAAGATAACTTTCGGAGGGATGATAAATAAACAGGCAGGTACCTCCTTTGATCGCTTGAATCACCTTATGCGAATCTTTGGCCGGTACAGCCGGACAACCAAAACTGCGTCCGCTTACCCGGTTCGATTTTAAATAGCCTGCCCCTACATAGGGAGAACCGTGAATCACAATATTGCGCGCTCTCGCCTTATCATTAATGCCCTGCTCAATACCGTCAATCTTCAGCGACAATCCATGTTCGCCATAATATTCCTGGCGCGTGAGATAAAAACCCAGGCTGCTCTTATGCGATTCGGGTTTATTGGAAAAGGAACGTGCATATTCTCCGCCTGAATTGCGGCCGTGCGCCACCCAGGTGTTCATCAACAATTTTTTGTTGGCAACATCAATGATGTACATTCTTTTTTTGCGCGATGACTGGCTGAAGTCGCATATAGACAATACCTCGTCATTGCGTATCACGCCTTTTTGAATAAGCTTTGTATATCCCTTCCAGGCGTACAGAAACGCTTTTTTTGATAAACCGGCACGACGCAGTTTCATACTGTCATATAAAGCATAGGCTTCCTGTTCTACAAGTGCTACGGGGGAAGGAGCGGCAATTGCCGGGGCGGGTGGAGGTGGTGTGGTATTTACTACCGGGACCGGTTTGCGGGCTTGCTGCCGGGTGCCGGATATCAGCACAGGCCAGCCTGTAAACAGCACAACAAGGATCCCAAAGGATATGGATGCAAAAGGTTTCATTGGGTTAGCGGATTTCAGCGGTTACGATTCAATCACTTAAACGGCCAATGGGGGAAATTTAGTATGACATTTCGCAATTATACGTGGTAGGATTCCCAACCACGATCCTGTTGCAGGGGGAAGGCCGCACCTATTTCTCCGGCGGATTGAGTTTCCGCTTTTGCAGGCTGAATTCGTTGGCATAAATGCGTATCAGCACCAGGAACAGCGATATCAGGATGGGACCGAATATAAGACCGATAAAACCAAAGAGCGGCACTCCGATGATCACGCCAAAACCGGTGATCAGGGGATGTACATCGCCCAGGCGTTTTTGCAACCAGAAACGAAACAGGTTGTCTACCGAGCCAATGATCACGAATCCGTAAATAAGCATGATGATGCCTTTGGTGGTATCCCCGTTGGCAAACAATACCAGGCTTACCGGCACATAGGCCAGTGCAGCGCCCACTACCGGCAGCATGGCGGCAATGGCCGTGATCACAAACCAGAACCAGGGTTCATTTACACCCAGTATGAGATAAGCGATCAGGGCTACCAGTCCCTGGGCTATTGCTATGAGTGGTATGCCGATGGCGTTGGAATATACAAGATTGTTGAGGTCGCGGCGCAACAGGATGGCGTTTTCATCTTTCAGCGGCACCCAGTCGTAAAAGCCAGATTCCATCTTACGTCCATCCACCAGCATGAAATAAAGAATGAAATAGGTAATAACGATCGTGCTGAGCGTGTTGAAAGTGGCGCCAAGCACTTTGGGCAATGTCTGTTGTCCCCAGGTGCTGAGCCGTTGTATGTTCTCTTCTGTGAGAATACCAATGTTGAATTGCTGTTCGTATTTCCGGATAAAGCCTTCAATGGAAGCAAGCACTTCTGAGGAGTGTTCCACCGCAAACGTCACCTTCTTGGCCAGCATATTGACTACCAGAAAAGAAGGAACGAGAATGATCAGGAACGAGAGCAGCATCAACAGCGCCGCCGCAAGACTGCGGTTCCACTTATACCTTCCTTCGAGCAGGAACATGGACTTGCGCAACAATACATACAGCGTATAAGAGCCCAGGAAAGCAGGCAGAAAGAAACGCAGTTGCCGGAACAACACCACACCCAGCAGGATGATGGTGAGCAGTATAAGAATCTGCCTGATGAAATTATTGGGTATTTGCTGCTGCTGCATGCAGGATGGTTTAGTGTAAAGAATTAAAAACACAAATGGCAAATAACAATTACCATGGCGCAACCAACAGGAAAATGCGGAAACCTATAGCGTTTTGCTTGTCATTTTCAGTATTGGTATTTATCGGGAACCTGTTATTTGTCATTTGAAGTTTGATACAACGACCTCAGATCAAAAATACCGAATAAAAAAGGCATGCCACTGATTATATCTGCACGGTTTTCCAGGCGCCTCGCCGGAACAGGATAACGCCTGCTATGGTAATGGCCGTTTCGGAAACCAGTACGGCAATGAATACGCCTTTGGGTCCCATATCCAGCAACAGCGCCAGCGCGCCTGCCAGCGGTATCTGGAACAGCCAGAAGCCAAACAGGTTGATCAGCGTGGGTGTTTTGGTATCGCCGGCGCCATTAAATGCATTGGTCACTACCATGCCCACGCCGTAAAAAATATAACCGAGACTCATGATTTGCAGGGCCTGCACCGCATAGCGCACCACATGGGCATCCTTATTCATAAACTCTACAATGGGCGTTGCCATGAACAGAAAGATCAGCGTTACAAAGATCATGAAAACGGTATTGTATTTTGCCGTTGTCCAAACCGAGCGTTCTGCCCGGTCGGGCTGTCTGGCGCCCAGGTTTTGACCTACCAGTGTAGCGGCAGCATTACTGATTCCCCATGCAGGCAGCAGGAAAAACATGATCAGGCGGATGGATAGTCCGTAACCTGCTACTGCTGCCGGGCCAAATGCTGCCATGATGCGGCCCAATACCATCCAGCTTGCCGAGGCAATTATGAATTGCAGCGTAGCTGTCCAGCCCAGTTTGAAAATGGCGCGGATCAGCTTCCAGTCAGGCGCCACATGCGCCCGCCGGATTTTGATGATCCGTTTGCTGCCAAACAGGTGATACAACTGGTACAGCACGCCAATGCCTCTTCCTATGGACGTTGCCAGTGCAGCACCGGTGATGCCCAGCGCCGGTATGGGCCCGATTCCATAGAGCACCAGTAGCGGGCACAGTATGATGTTGCAGATATTGGCCAGCCACAACGAACGCATGGCCATCGCTGCATCGCCCGAACCGCGGAATATGCCATTGATAAGGAACAATAGCATCACCACCACATTGGAGGCAAACACAATGCGTGTATAGGGGGTGCCTATCCGCACTGTTTCTTCCGTTGCACCCATCAAACGCAGAATATCGGCAGGAAACACAGCGCCAATGATGGTGATCACCAGCGAAACCAGGATGCCCAGGTAGATCGCCTGCATACCCGATCTGGCGGCTGCATCATGGTCCTTTTCGCCTACCCGGCGCGCTACCATGGCTGTGGCGGCCATACTCAATCCTATGCCGATGGAGTATACAATGGTGAGTACAAATTCTGTAAGTGCAATGGTGGTAACGGCTTCCGTTACACCCAGTTTTCCTACTACATAAATATCAACAAGGGCAAATACCGATTCCATGATCATTTCCAGCACCATGGGTATGGCAAGCAGCACTACTGCACGACGAATGCTGCCGCTGGTAAAATCCTGGTGCTCCGATCCTAATACAGCCTGTTTTAACAGGGCAAAAAATGATTTCACACGAATGCCTGACGCATTGTTTTGATAAGACATACAAATCCTGTTTACTACGTTAACGCTAAATAAAAAATAAGGGGATAACCGAACAATCAGTTCGCTTAAACGAGAGTGGTAGTGGCGTTCGCCGGGCACGACTGGCGCCTGAGGGCGAAATAATTAAAACTTCATGGTTCGAAGAAATTGAGAGCGCAAAGGTAGAAAAAGGTTTTGCATGACCAAAAAATTGTTACAGACTGCGTAGATACATGGTTGAACGGTTATCCCGCTTCCTGGTTCACTTCGTTGATGGCCAGCGCCAGCATGGGTTCGGTACGTTGCAGCCATTCGGGCATATCCTGTGATTGCATTTTCCACTGTCCGTCTTCATCTATGCCCATCGTAACGGTGAGCAGTTTACCATCACTGTCAATAACGGAAACATGATAATAGATGGCCGCGGTATTGGTGCGGGCAAAATGAAATTCTCTTTCACGGCCATCATCGCAGATGATAAATTTTGAAAAGTCGGATTTCATACTGCTAACTGCATTTTATCAAAGGGTATACTATTGATCATCACAAATGTTTTATGGGTGTTTGTAGTGCGGTGAGCTTTTTGCTCAACTGCTCCAGCTTTTTTTGCGCCGCCTTATCGTAAGCCTGGCTATGCGCCATAGCCTGTACCTGCCGTTCGAAATAGGCGCCGGAAATGTTTTCCGTCAGCTGCAGGTTCAGTACGTGCATGACCGTATTTACGCCCTCTGCTACGGTGCTCTTTACCGGCAGGCCGCTCTGGCGCACCATGTTGGTGTCCATAAGCGAAGCAGGATGCAGGGCATTGACCGTTATGCCGGTGCCTTTCAGTTCTTCCGCAAGCGCAAAAGTGAATAGTACAAGCGCGAGTTTGCTTTGGGCATAAGCCTGTTCGCCGGTGTAATTCTTTTGCAGCATCACATTGTCAAAATCAATGGCTGCCTGTGCGCCGGATGCCACGTTTACAATGGCGGCAGGTGTGCTTTGCCGTAACAGGGGCAGCAAACTTCGTGTAAGCAGATAGGGCGCCAGGTAGTTTACCGTAAAGCGCAACTCGTATCCATCGGCCCCGGTTTGTCGCGGGCTGCCACGTTTGCCGGTACCGATGCCGGCATTGTTGATCAGTATATGAAGATGGTCGTGTTCGCTGCTGATGGAGGCCGCCAGGTGATGCACCTGCTCCAGCGATGAAAAATCTGCGTTGTAATATTTATGCGGAGCCTCACTGTTAATTTGTCGTATTGCTTTTAATACCTCATATCCTTTCTGCGGATTCCTTCCATGGAGTAACAGGGTGCCGCCCCTGCGCGCTAATTCCAGGGCTACCTGTTTGCCCAGGCCGTCGGTGGCGCCTGTAATCAATATCAATTTACCTGTGAGAGAATCCATATGCCATTGGTTTAATGGTGGTTGTCTGGAGCAGATTGATGGTATTAAAATGAGCATTATTGAAAATTCTATGCCACCCGTTACCTTTGCATTCTTTTATGCAACAGTATCGTTTTTACAGAGAGCCTGACGGGCGCTGGTATATTGATCTGCCTCAGTATATTGAAATGGGCGGCGACAAAGCTGATCTTGAAATGGTGGCGGGCGCCGACACGTTTCTGCATGTTATTGGCAATGGCCGCGATAATGTGTATGCCGTATTGTCTGACCAGCCATTTGATAACGCAGATCAATTGCATCGCGTTAGCAGGGAAGTGGACTCCGGTTCTTTTTACAAGCTGGCTACGTATCAGCAGAAGAATGTTAATGATTTTGAAATGTGGTTATGTGATGTAACTGCGTATGTGTTTAACGGTGAGTTTCCCGATATCATTTACTATAAAGTGGTTGAAGTGAAGTGAAAATCAGCCCAACATTTTTTTAACAATCCCTCCTTTCTTCTTAAGATTTCTTTAGTAAACGATTCCTTCCCCTGCAGTCTATTAGTGTAAAGAAACAAACGTAAGAAACCAATTTATTCACAATAAAATGCAGGGTTATGAAAACGTTCTTTACACTGATGATGCCGGTAATGATTATCGGATTAGGATATGCAGGATTCATATTGTTTCAACATGCTGCCTACGTTACTTCGGCCTGCTGCATTGCTGCCAGCCATCTTACCGGCGCCTACTGGATTTATAAGCTGATCAGCAAGAAGAAAACGGTGATGCACTAAGATCATATGCACCGCGCCCTACACAATAAAAATTGCCGCGCAGTCAGTTGCGCGGCAATTCTTTTTATTGTCAATAGCTGGGATTCTATTGTCAGTAGTTGGGGTTCTGCGTCAGCAGGCCGCCACTCAACTGGATCTGTTCTGCCGGAATAGGAAACACTTCATTTTTTCCTGCCACGAAATTTTTTCCCTGTGCCTGCAACAATTCTGCTGCACGTCCCTGGCGTACGATATCAAAAAAGCGATCGTGTTCCATAGCCAGTTCAACGCGGCGTTCCTGCCAGATGCGTTCGCGCAATTGCGCCTGGTCGGTAGTGGTAATATCGGGCAGCACATCTTCATTGTTGCCTCTGGCTCTTGCCCGCACACGGTTCAACGCGGTTAATGCTTCTGCTGGCAACCCGAGTTCGTTGGCGGCTTCTGCATGCATCAGCAACACTTCGGCAAAACGCATCAGGCGTAAATTTTTCGGCAGGAAGTCGTTGTTACCGCAATTGCTTTCCTGCGTGCGACTGTGATAGGCTTTGTAGTTGTAGCGGAAATTTTCCACTGAATCTTTTGAAGGAATTCTGAAACCATCCCATAACACCGTTCCATCCTGGTCAATAAAAATAATGGTGGCATCGCGGCGGGGATCGTTCGGCTCGTAGGCATTCACCAGGTCTTCTGAGGGAGAATTGAAACCAAATCCCAGGTCCTGCCAGCCAAATGCACCGCCTGCGCGCGGTCCCTGCGATACCACATATAGCTGAATGGCATTGTTACATTGATTGTTTTCGCCCGTCTGCACTTCAAAAATGGATTCTACATTGTTCTCTCCTGATTCTCTCCACAGTTCAAAATAGTTTGGATGCAGATCGTACGTACCGGTTTCTCCGTTGATCACCATATTGGTGAGGTCGTATACCTGCTGCCAGTTTTCCAGGTACATGTGCACCTTGGCCAGCAGTGAAGCAGCGGCGCCGCGCGTGGCGCGACCTATTGCTGTTTCACCTTTATTGGGAAGATTGTCCACGGCAAACTGCAGATCGGCGACGATGAAATCATACACGCTGTCGCGCGAAGCGCGGGTTTGAAATTCCGGGTTATTGGCTTCCGATGGGGCAGGTACACGCGTGATCAACGGCACGCCGCCAAAGAAGCGAACGAGGTTAAAGTAAAAATATCCGCGCAGGAAACGTACTTCGGCCATCAACTGGTTTTGCCGTGTCTCGTCCAGCGGACTGAGCGGTATGCGGTCAATAGCCTGGTTTACACGGGCAATAGCGCGGTAGTACCCTCTCCATATATTGTTCACAATGCTGTTACCCGGTGTGAGGGTGAAATCATCAATCTCCGCTGCCGGTGAATAATCGGGCGGAGAACTTCCTTTATCGGAATTGTCTGAAGCCACTTCGGTCAGTATCACAAAATTCAGACTATGCACATCGGCCGGTCCGAATGCATCGCCCAGCCAGAGGGCATTATACGCGCCATTGACCAGGTTGAGGGCGGCCTGCGGGTCGCTTGCAATGGCTTCTTCCGTTACCTGTCCCTGCGGCGCTACATCCAGATAATTTTCACACGAAAAAAACAACAGGCAGCAGCATACCACTACTGAGCATTTATATGACGTACACTGTTTCATAACCACTGCAATTTTAAAAGGTAACGTTAATGCCTATCCCATATGTTCTGCTGGTAGGGTAGGCATTGAGTTCTATACCGGCATTCAGGGCAGAACCGCCCGCAGCAGCGTTTACCGTGCTGGAGGTGCCACTGCTTTGCGTAGCAGAAGTGCCGGGCAGATCGGCCGGTGTAAAACCGGTATAGGGCGTAATGGTAAAGAGGTTCTGAGAGGTGACGTAAACGCGCAGGCTGCTGATGCCCCATCGTGCAGTAGCTGATTCCGGAATGGTATAGCCCAGGGTAATGTTGTTCAACCGCAGGTAATCGCCCGATTCAACAAAGTAGGTAGAAGCAGGCGTGTTGGTGGCGAGAATCCGGGGATCCTTGCCGCCGGTATTTTGTGGCGTCCAGCGGTTGTTGGCGTAATCAGCCTCTACATTATCGCGCGAGTCGTAGCGGAAAGCCTTTTTACCGTTGTACACTTTGGCGCCTGCATTGCCGTAGAAGTCGGCATTGAAATCAAAACCGCGCAAGGTGAAGCCGAGGTTGATGCCATAATAGAATTTGGGCTGATAAGAACCTGCAAATACTTTGTCACTGCTATTGGCAGACACATCTATAATGCCATCATCGTTGATATCGGCATACTTCAGGTCGCCGGGTTGTGCATTGGGTTGAATGGGAACACCATCTTTGTTATAAGCATCAATCTCTTCCTGGCTGCGGAAGATGCCTATTGCCTGCAGTACATAAAAAGAACCGATGGGTTGTCCCGGTGCGGAATAGGTAACAAAACCCTGGTTGC
>Ga0164243_10001450_pt1 | contig 40157 bp, 33 predicted proteins | sample OricompcompostOP_FD_108781 | JGI IMG/M metagenome (GOLD analysis project Ga0164243, IMG submission 108781) | Organic Plus compost microbial communities from Emeryville, California, USA - Original compost - Organic plus compost (OP) | ecosystem: Engineered > Solid waste > Mixed feedstock >... | reverse complement strand
CCCCAAACCTTCGTACCCTCGCTACAGTTAGCGCAGATATCGATATTTTTCCGGGATTCCAGTATCTCACTACGGAAACGGATATACTCTTTATTATGCCATAGTTTCTTAAAAGATTCCTTTTTCAGGTTACCCAGGCGGTGCTGGGCATCTTTATCGAAGCAGCAGGGTACTACCAGGCCATCCCAGGTTACAACAGGGGAGTGCCAGAGGCGCCAGCAATGGTTACCCAGCTTGTTCTTGATGGTATAGGTGCCATCTTCATTGCGGTGGTAACGGGAGTATTTATCGATCGTAGGAATCAGGCGGTTGCCTTCCTCGTAATCGTACACCTGCGCGGTTTTGAACCGTACCTGGTCCACGCCGATTTCCTTTGCCAGCTGCTTGATCTCTTCAATCTGGTGTTCGTTGGGCTTTACCACGAGGAACTGGAAGAAGACAAATGGCTTGGTGGAGTTCAGTTCCTTTTTCCACTTCACGATGTTTTTAGCGCCCTGGATTACTTTATCCAGCTGGCCGCCTACCCGGTATTGGGTGTAAACATCCTGGGTAGTGCCGTCTATGGAAATGATCAACCTGTCGAGTCCACTTTCCACCGTTTTTTTGGCGTTGGCATCGGTGAGGTAATGCGCGTTGGTAGAGGTAGCGGTATAAATACCTTTATCGGAAGCGTACTTCACCATGTCCAGGAATCCCGGGTTGAGGTAGGGCTCTCCCTGGAAGTAAAAGATGAGGTAGAGCAGTTCCTTATGTATCTCGTCGATGGTTTGCCTGAAAAAGTCCTGCTGCAACATGCCGGTAGGGCGTGTAAAAGCGCGCAGGCCGCTGGGGCACTCGGGGCAGCGCAGGTTGCAGGAGGTGGTGGGTTCGAAAGATATGGAAATAGGATATCCCCATTGAACCGGCTTTCCGGTCCATTTGCTTGCAAAGTAACTTCCCAGCACCTTTCCGGCGTTTAACGCCCGTTTAAAAGTGAACTTGGAAAGGAGGTTCAGGGTATCATTCAGGTTAAAATCCGGCATAAAAATTCACTTGACCTTTGTAAAAGTAAGCCCTTTAAACAAATTATAACCTATAATTGCGATAAAATTAAGTCCGGAGCTATTGCGGTGTCACACCCGGATTCCCTGCAACTAACATCGAATTACGTGAAAAAAAATGCGCTGATATTTACAATTATACTTTTGACCCTGGCTATGGTGGTTGTCCCCTTTTGGTATTTCTGGTTCAGGGATGAAGATGAGGTGAAGTTTGTCAGGTATGATGAGTTTGGTATAGATATGCCCGTGAATTACAAGATTCATGGCATCGATGTGTCCAAATTCCAGAAAAATATTAACTGGAAGGCGGTAAAGCAGATGAAGGTGGACAAAATTCGTATGTCCTTTGCGTTTATAAAGGCCACGGAGGGCATTACCCGCCAGGACGAAGCGTTTCAGCGCAACTGGGTCAATGCCGGCAAGGCCGGCCTGATACGGGGGGCCTATCATTTCTTTTATTCCACCCGCGATCCTATCAAGCAGGCAATCAATTTCCAGAACGTGGTAGACCTGCAATCGGGCGACCTGCCGCCGGTGCTGGACATAGAAACCTCCAATAACCAGCCGGCCGCGGTGATCCGCAGCACGGCCAGGATATGGCTGGAGGAAATGGAAAAAGCGTATAAAGTGAAGCCTATCATCTATACCAACATACATTTTTATGAAACGTATCTTGGAGATGAATTTGATGACTATCCTTTGTGGATAGCGCATTACTACCAGAAGGAGCGGCCTGCTTCGAAGCGGAGCTGGGTCTTCTGGCAGCACAGTGATATCGGCAGGGTAAACGGTATTCGAACGACAGTAGATTTCAACGTATTCAAAGGGGACAGTGCCGCACTGGCGAAACTGCTCATCCCATAACAGCAGCATCATGGAAGAAGAAAAACAACCAGAACAGATGCCTCCGGCCCCTCAGCCACCTGCACCGCAGGAGGAGAAACCGCCGTTTGATCTTGAATTACTGATGTACTTTATCAAAATCATCCGAACGGTTTTCGTTGGGTTATTCTGGATGCTGGTAAACATATTTCTGGGCCTTTACCTTGGCTTTGCCGTGCCGGAAGAATCGACCCCCGGCCGTTTGATTTTCTTTTACGCGTGGCTAATTTTCTCCCTAACCCTTTTTATTTATTATATCTGGAAGATGTGGCGTAAAAAGGAGAAAGCGCCCTGATTACTGCACTATATTGCGATGGCCCAGTTCCATGGTCCATGCCTTCTCGTAGCGGCCCACGGCAAACTCCGTGTAGCTGGCGCTCATCATATTCCTGCAGTGACTCGGGCTGTTCAGCCATCCCAGTACTACCGCCTGCTCGTCCATATTGCCGGTAGCAATATTTTCCCCGTAGGTATTCCAGCGGTATCCCGCCGCATCCAGGCGGGAGCCGGGCGTGCTGCCGTTAGGCGCGTTATGATCGAAATAGTTATTTAAAAACATATCCTTACTGTGGAGGTAAGCCGCCTTTTCCAGCAGGCCGTTCCAGGTAAGGGGCGGAACTGCAGGCATACTTACGCCTCCGCAATTGCAGCCACGGCTGCGAAGTCCGTTTACGAGGGTGAGTAGCGCCTTGCGGTCTACCCGGTTTTCGGGTAGGGTTACCGTATCAGTTACAGTGGGTGTGGGGGCAACGGGTGCAACCTCATTTTCAGTTTTGGAGCAGCTGCTGAAAATCACAATTGTCAAAATAGCAGCACAAATAAATTTCCCGGGCATAACCAGTTCAGTTAATAGCAATTTTGGTGAAATAGATACCGGGTTTTAAACAGGAACGAGTCAAAATTATGGTCGTCTTTCAGCGGAAACGGGTAAAACTATAAGAGGTTGATCAGAGGTTATGGGGTTGGTTGTGGTCAGTACATTTTAGTGTAAATCACAACGTATTTTGGTCGTTTTCTCTTTCGAGGCCCCAAAGATAGGGCGTAGTTATGAAAGTTTTATCCCAGGTTTTGCAAATCTAATGTTAACGCAAACTGCCATACGGTTGCAGTGGGGGACCAGTTGAAATTAACCACATCAGGGCCAGCCCCAAACGCATGTGAAATTTTTAGCAAAAGTTAAACAGAAAATACCGTGTAGGGGAAGCCTGATTATAGTAACTTTGCAGCACCAATAAACAACCATATTTCAATTATATTTTTAAAATCAACAGGTTATGCCCGGATTTGAATTATTTGGAGCCGAGGAAAGGAAAGAAGTAAATGATGTACTGGAAACAGGTATCATGATGCGTTATGGTTTTGACGCTGCCCGCAAAGGCATCTGGAAGGCCAAAGAGCTGGAAGCTGAAATGTGTAAAAAGCTGGGCGTGCAGTATGCGCAGCTGGCATCCAGCGGTACTGCAGCACTTACTACCGCCATGGCTGCATTGGGCCTGGGAGCAGGCGATGAAATTATCATGCCTACCTTCACCTTTGTTGCCAGCTTTGAATCTATCTTTTCCGTAGGCGCTACCCCGGTACTTGTGGATGTGGATGATACCCTCACCCTCGATCCTAAAGCCGTGGAAGCAGCCATTACGCCCCGCACCAAAGCCGTAATGCCGGTGCATATGTGCGGCGCTATGGCCGATATGGACGCCCTGGTGGCCATCTGCAAAAAGCATAACCTCATCCTCCTGGAAGACGCCTGCCAATCCTTCGGCGCCAGCTATAAAGGAAAAGCCCTGGGCACCATCGGGGATGCCGGTACCTTCTCTTTCGACTTTGTAAAAACGATCACCTGTGCTGAAGGAGGTGGTATCGTTACCAACAATAAAGATGTTTATATCAAATGCGATGGTTATACGGACCATGGCCATGACCACATCGGGAATGACCGCGGCCTGGAACAACATCCGTTTATCGGCTACAACTACCGTATTTCCGAGCTGCACGCCGCAGTAGGCCTGGCGCAGATCCGCAAGCTCGATAAGTTCCTGGAAATCCAGCGCAGCACCAAGAAGATATTCAAGGATGCCCTGTCTACTATTCCGGGCGTGACTTTCCGCCGTTTGCCTGATCCTGCGGGCGACAGCGCTACCTTCCTGTCCTTCTTCCTGCCGGAAGCGGAACAGGCCCGTAAGGCAGCAGCAGCCATGAAAGCAGCAGGCCTGGCCGCTTTCTATTACTATGATAACAACTGGCATTATATCCGCCAGTGGGATCACTTCAAACAAGGCCAGGTGCTGACTCCTTTTGCACCAGGACTGAAACAGGCGATGGAAATTTATAAAACGAAAGAATTCCCTGCTTCCGATGCCATCATCAGCAGGAATATTTCCACCCCGATCAACCTTTCCTGGTCCGAAGCCGAGATCAAAGAAAGAGCAGAGAAAATGGTGAACGCTGTAAAAAGCGCATTATAATGCATGGTAAAGGCGTAACCGGGTAAGCAACAGCTGCCCGGGTACGCCTTTATACTTTAAACATATAGCTATGAAGAAAATAGCATTGATACCTGCCCGTTATGGCGCCTCCCGCTTCCCGGGCAAAATGATGGCCAAGCTGGGCGATAAAACCGTGATACTGCGCACTTACGAATCTACCGTTAAAACCGGCGTATTTGACGAAGTGATGGTGGTAACCGACAGTGATATCATCTTCCAGGAAATAGTGAGCAACGGCGGTAAAGCTGTAATGAGCAAAAAGGAACATGAATGCGGTACGGATCGTATCGCGGAAGCCATGGAACTGCTGGATTACGACATTGTAGTGAATGTTCAGGGCGATGAGCCTTTCACCCAGAAGGAACCGCTGGAAAAATTACTCAGGGTATTTGAAGGGGAGGAAGGTAAGAAAGTGCAGGTGGCTTCCCTGATGCAGGTGCTCACCGATCCGCAGTCCATCGAAGATCCCAACTACGTGAAAGTAGCGGTAGACAAGAACTTCAACGCCCTCTTCTTCTCCCGTTCCGTGATCCCGTACCCCCGCGCAAAAGATGTACAGACCATCTACTACGAGCATATCGGTATCTATGCCTTCAGGAAAGATACCCTCATGAACTTCACCAGGCTGGAACCAACTCCCCTGGAGCTGGCGGAGAAAATCGAATGCCTCCGCTACCTGGAAAACGGTATCCCGATGAAAATGGTGGTGACGGAGTACATGGGCGTGGAAATAGATACCCCGGAAGACCTGGAGAAAGCAGCAAAACTTTTATAATAACATACTAACTAAGACGCATATATGAAATTCAGGAATTTTAAAATGGTGGACTATGTGGTTTACGGTAACGGATCTTTTGATCAGTTAGATGAAATCCTGGCCCCAAAACGGAATGGAGACGCTCCCATGATCTTCTTCGTGGATCAGTATTTCCAGGATAAGAAAGCATTTTTATCCCGTGTTCCTTTGCGTGGAAAAGACAAAATTGTAATCATCGATGTAACCGACGAGCCTAAAACCAAATATGTAGACCAGATCCGCGATGAGCTGAAAGCTGAATTCGGACAGGTATCCGGTATCATTGGTATTGGCGGCGGTTCTGTGATGGATATGGCCAAAGCGGTTGCGCTGATGATGACCAACCCCGGTTCCTCTGCGGACTACCAGGGATGGGACCTCGTGAAAGTGCCCGGCGTATATAAAGTGGGTATCCCTACTATTTCCGGTACCGGCGCGGAAGTGAGCCGCACCTGCGTGCTGACCGGCCCTACCCGCAAGCTGGGTATGAACTCCGACTTCACGCCGTTTGACCAGATCGTGCTGGATCCGTCCCTGACTAAGACAGTGGAACCTAACCAGCGTTTTTATACTGCTATGGACTGCTTTATCCACTGCGTGGAATCCCTGCAGGGCACTTACCTGAACGCTTTCAGTAAGTCCTACGGCGAAAAAGCGCAGGAGCTCTGTGAAGAGATCTTCCTGGAAAAAGACCAGTGGGACGATGATGCGGACGAAAAGCTGATGATGGCTTCCTATGCCGGCGGTATGAGCATTGCTTATTCCCAGGTGGGCGTGGCGCACGCCGTGAGCTACGGCCTGGCTTACCTGCTGGGTACCAAGCACGGCATCGGTAACTGTATTGTGTTTGATAAGCTGGAAGAGTTCTACCCTGAAGGCGTGGAAAAATTCAAGCAGATGGTGAAGAAACACAATATCACTATTCCGCAGGGCATCTGTAAGGATCTGACGGACGAGCAGTTCGACATCATGATCAACGTATCGCTGGGTATGGCCCCGCTGTGGGAAAATGCGCTGGGCAAGGACTGGAAACAGATCATGACGCCGGAGCGTTTGCGCAAGCTGTACGAAAGACTCTAAGGGGGCCGGTAAATATTTTTGGGAGAAGGCATTCCGTCGTTTCGGCGGAATGCCTTTATCTTTTTAACTTCAGCTAAAAAAGTCATGGATAATATCGAGAAATTGGGCCAGGAGCTGGCCCAGGTATTTTTTAGGATAGAAGAACGGAGAAACCACTGGCACACTATTTCGCGGGACCTCATTGCGACAACGCTGAAAGAGCTGGTGGCACGCTTTCCCATGTTTGACTGGACGGTAGACATCAATGAAGCCTGGCAGAATATGGAGTCCGTATATGTGATGTTTAATTACACAGCCAGCGGCATCGTGGAGAAAACGCCGAATGCCATTGTGCAGAAGATGAAAAAAGGAGGCCTGCTGTCCTTCTCCCAATCCCGCAACGGGCAGGTGGTTACCTGGGTGTCTTATCCGTATGTAGATGGAATAACCGAAGACGGGCCAAAGAACACGGTACTGCATACTGCGGAACCGGAAGAAGTGGACCAGGATTATATTCACCGGTATGTGGAGAAGTTCCTGGAGGAAATGATCAGCTGGGAAAATGACTCCCGTGAGGAAATCGGCTTTATGAAGAAACATCGTTAGTACGCAAATCCAATGCGTAGCGGGGAATTAAATTTGGATAAGGAGGAAGATTGTCATGTTAGCAGCCCTTATAGCAACCGTCATCGTGTTGCTGGTTTTAATATACCTTTTGTTTACGGCTAAAGCGCGTCAGCAACAGCTGGAATCCCAGCAACGGCAGATGCAGGAACGCGCCGTGCAGCTGGAATCCCAGCAGCTCTACCTGGATGCGGCATTGAAGGACCGGGAGCGCCAGTTGCAGGACCTGCAGGAGCAGCTGGAACGGTTAAACGAAGAATACGCTCTGCAAAAAGGGGATCAGGGCCGGCTCCTGGAGCAAAATAAATACCTGCAGCTGCAGCTTACGGAAGAGCGGCAGCGGCTGATCCAGCAGCAGGAGGAATCCCGGCATCAGTTTGAGAACATCGCCAACCAGCTGCTGCATCGTATTTCCGGCAACTTTATGGAGCAAAACCAGTCCAAGCTGGATGACCTGCTCAAACCTTTATCAGAGAAGATAGACAACTTCCGCAGCAGCGTGCAGCAATCGCTGGTGGCGGAAACTACCCAGCGTACGGAATTGCGCGCGGAGCTGCAAAGGTTGTTGTTGCTGAACCAAACCCTGACCAAAGAGGCGAATAACCTCACCAACGCCCTGAAGGCGGATACGAAGAAGCAGGGTAACTGGGGCGAGGTGATCCTGGAAAAAGTCCTGGAAGCATCCGGCCTGGAAAAGGGGATACATTATGTTACCCAGGATTCCCGCTATGATGCGGACGGGCAGTTGCGCCGGCCGGATATGGTATTGCACCTGCCGGAAAACCGCCGGGTGATCATCGATTCCAAGGTATCGCTCAAGGCTTATGAGCAATATTGCAGCGCAGAGGATGATACTGCGCGGCAGCAGTTCCTCAAGCAGCACCTGGCCTCTGTGAAGAACCATGTGAACGAGTTGAGTGCAAAAGCCTATCAATCCCTTTACAATAACACGACTGATTTTGTGCTGCTCTTCATCCCCGTGGAGCCGGCGTACGCGCTGGCCATCATGCAGCCGGATGAGGACCTGTATGATTTCGCTTTCCGCAAGCGCATCATCCTCGTAAGCGTACCGTCCTTGCTGGCAACGCTGAAGGTGATTGAGAACATGTGGAAGCTGGAAAAGCAGAACAGGAATGCACAGGAGATCGTAAAGCAGGGAGGCGCCCTGTACGACAAATTTGTAGGGTTCATTACTGATCTCGAGCAGGTGAACAACTACCTGGGCAAAACCCGCGACGCCTATGATGAAGCCATGAAGAAGCTCACCACCGGCGGCGGTAACCTGGTTAGTCGCGCTGAGAAGATGCGCAAGCTGGGCGTGGATAACAAAAAGAAGCTGCCTGAAATTTATGTACAGGAAGCGCCAGAGGATAATGCCAGCCTGGAATCCGGAACGCAAACCATATAAGAAGAGCAGGAGTGGGGTGGGGCAATGCGGCTAGCAGGAAAGGTGGGAATCAGTTCCCTGCCTGCTGCCTTGCCACCTGTTCCTCATAGTTCTTAGGCACATGAAAAAATGACAAATAGAGTGTAGCCATGGCCGTGATACCCGCTAAAATGTAGAACGTCAGCGGGAAACGGCTGGCGTGGTTGTGGTAAATCAACGCAGAGCCCCATGCGCCCAGGCCAATACCCGCTTCCATAGCTATGTACATGCTCGCCAGGGCGCGGCCTTTATACAACGGGTTGCTTAAATCGACCGTCCATGCTGTAACAGCAGGGGAGTTGAGGCCGGTGGCGGCGCCGTACAGCAATGCCGCGGCCAGCAGGATGGCAGGGCTCACCGCCAGGGCCAGCATGGTCATGGAGGCGGCCATTACCAGTGCGGAAATTTTCAGCACGGGAATACGTCCGTATTTATCGGATACCTTGCCTGCCAGCAGGCGGATACCCATGGAACTTGCGGTATAGAACGTAAAGAATAACCCCTTGTTGGTAATCCCTAAATAGGTACTGTAATCAGGAATGATGGTGAGTACAGCGCCATAGCTGAAAAACGTCAGGAAGGTCACAATCACCGGGCCCCATACCAGCGGTTCAAAAATTTCATCCCGGTGGATACGCAATAATGACAGCCGGAAAGGCTGTTTGTTTGGCAATGTTTCTTTCATCGCTCCCATGAGGATAACCACGGAAAGCAGTGCGAATGCGGCAGACAGCTGGAACATCACGTTGATATTCCACCTTACTGCCACCCAGCCACCAATGGCAGGCCCGATGGCCATACCGATGATAGAAGCCAGGCCAATCATGCCCATGGCCTCGCCGCGGCGGTTTGCCGGCACCAGGTCCGACACATAGGCCGAAGTGCCCGTTGGCTTGAAACCCGTCGAAAATCCATGGAAAAACCGCAGCAACAGGAAGGCCGCTACAGAGCTCACCAGCGGATACATCAGGCTGCATACTACGCATATCAGGGAGCCAAACACCATCACCGGCACACGGCCGATCGTATCCGTCAGCTTACCGCTGAAGGGCCTGGAAAGCCCCGCCATCAGCGTAAAGACGCCTATGATATACCCCTTGTAATCCTCTCCGCCCAGCTTCGTCAGATACGCCGGCAACTCCGGTATCATCATATTGAAACTGGCCGAAAAAAGGGCATTACTTAAACACAATAAAATGAATTGGAGATTGTAGATCCTACCTGTCGACTGGTCCATGCGGCAAAATTAGTAACAATGGTACAATTTTAGCGAAGTAAATCACCGCCGGCACCCGGCGAACAAAAGCGGCCCCTTACTGTTAATATTAACCGGCTGTTAAATCATGATAAAATTCATGTGCCCCTGTTCCCGGATTCCGTAAATTTATAATAACCAAAAAATTCAAGGATATGAAATTAAACACCGGCCTGTTACCAGAACACACCAAAGAGGTTGCTTTGGAGTTGAATAAAGCTTTGGCAGATGAATTAGTGTTATATGCTAAAACCCGCAACTGTCACTGGAACATTGAAGGCCCGAGCTTCAGGGACCTGCACCTGTTTTTCGAAGAGCAGTATGAAACCCTGGAAGAATTCGGGGATGAAGTAGCTGAAAGAATCCGTGCCATTGGCCACTATGCCCTGGGCAGATACAAAGACGTGCTGGAACTCACTCACCTCCTGGAGTCTGAATATACCAACGACGCGAAGACGCAGTTAAAAGAACTGCTGGATGACCACGAAACCATCATCCGCAACCTGCGCCGCCTGATCGATGAATTCGACCAGAAATACAACGATAAAGGTACCAGCGATTTCGTGACAGGACTCATGGAAAAACATGAGAAACTGGCCTGGATGCTTCGTTCCTACCTCAAATAAGTATTCGATAACTCATCATTACGTGTTAGTTACAGCCAGATTGTCCGTAACTAACACGTTTTTGTTTTAATACGCCTCGAATGGATAATAAAACTGACCTCCGGCTGGCCGTGCTGATCGATGCAGATAATATCCCTTATCACAATGTGAAGGGAATGCTCGAAGAAGTAGCCAAGTACGGGAACCCAACGTTTAAGAGAATTTACGGCGACTGGACCAAGCCCACTGTAGTAGGGTGGAAGGGCGTCCTGCTCGACTATGCCATCACGCCTATTCAGCAATACAGTTATACTTCAGGGAAGAATGCCACGGACAGCGCCATGATCATCGATGCCATGGACATCCTCTACACCGGCAGGGTAGACGGCTTTTGCCTCGTATCGAGCGATAGCGATTTTACCCGCCTGGCCACCCGGCTCCGGGAAGCAGGCATGTACGTAATTGGTATGGGTGAAAGAAAAACCCCCAGCGCCTTCCGCTCCGCCTGCGACAAGTTTATTTACCTGGAAATCCTGCAGGTGAAAGAGAAGAAGGCGGAAGAAGGGAAATCCAGGTCCTCCAAAGAAAAATCAAAAGGCATCAGCAAAGCGGACAAGGAAGTGATCAGCCTCCTTACCTCGAGCATTAACGACATCGCGGATGAAGACGGGTGGGCCTACCTCGGCGAGCTGGGAAACCTGCTGCTGAAAAAGCAGCCGGACTTCGACTCCCGCAACTATGGCTTTAATAAGCTGATCCATCTCATCCAGAGTTTTCCCATGTTTGAAATAGACCTGCGCGACAGCGGTAAAAAGACAGGGAAACTGGTGTATGTTCGTAGTAAATAACCTGAACGCATATATGAACCGGGTAAGTGTTATTAAGGGCGATATTACAAAGGTCAGGGCGGACGCGATCGTCAACGCGGCCAATTCATCATTGATGGGTGGCGGAGGCGTCGATGGGGCCATCCACCGCGCCGGTGGCCCCGCCATCCTGGAAGACTGCCGTAAAATTGTAGCCCGGCAGGGCGGCTGTAAAACCGGCGAAGCGGTAATCACCACCGGTGGCCGTTTGCCGGCCGCTCATGTGATTCATACCGTAGGGCCGGTATGGCAGGATGGGCTGCACAACGAACCTGCCCTGCTGGCCAATTGCTACCGGAATTCGCTGGAGCTGGCCGCTGCCAATAATCTTCATAGCATTGCATTTCCGAATATCAGTACAGGGATCTATCATTTTCCTAAAGAGCTGGCGGCGAGGATTGCGCTGGAAGCGATTGCTGACTTCCTGGAAAAGGAGAGCAGTATTACAGCGGTTATACTTGTGTGCTTTGATGAGGAGAATTATAATCATACGTTGCATTATTACCATCAGTACGTGGGGCCGGAGTGAGATGGCCCCCGCCAAAACCTTAACCCTGAACGATATTCCCGTAATGATTATCAGCCGTTTGACACAATGTGTACCTACATAACAACTGCTTTGTTATTTTTGGCTTACTAAATCACAAAAACCACCATTAAAACAATGAAAAAATCAACCGTATGCAGGCTCCTGCCAGTAGTACTGTGCATGTCTGTTTCCGCCGCCCGTGCAACCGCGGGTCCCGGCCCGGTCCCATCCCTCACTATTATCCAGGGAACAACCAGCAACGAGAAAGCCACTAAAATCTCCCTGATGGCTGTTGAAGAAGGAATGGCCAGGGAAATTGCCACATCAGCAGTGAACGCCGACCACGCCTTTGCCTTTGCCGTACAAAAGCCCGCCGAAGGGTTCTATTACCTGACCACCAATCCAAAGGATAACGGCGCCCGCATCTACCTGAAATCAGGAGATCAGCTGAACCTGGAAGTGGATGGGATGAACTTCATTCAAAAAAGCGGCTCCGCGGAAAACAAGGCATTGCAGGCCTGGAACAAGGTAGTAGCGCCGGTTACCGGCCCGGGAAACAAAATGGATTCCACTACCTTCCAGTCATTTTTCCCTGCACTGGAAGCTACGCTGCCAAAGGCGGAGGCGTTCAAAAAGAGCTTTACCTCTTCCAACAAAAATTTCAGCAACCTCATGAAGGTAGCCATGGAGGCGGATGTAGAGTATGCGGCCATGCGCTTTTTGCTGACGCCGCGCCGCATCCATCCTAAAAAAGAGGATTACCCGGCTTATTACAAAAGCATCGTGAAGGAGCAGAAGTTTTGTGATCCGAACGCGCTGGCCCTGGCCAACATCGGCGATTACGTACGCCTGTACACCACTTTCAGCTCCGTCATCATGGGCGAAAGACCGACGGGCAAACCATCCGCAAGCGAAATGCTGGCAAAAAATGTGAACGCCATCTGCAACGATCACATTAAAGCCCTTTTCCTCACCAGCTCCCTGGGCGCTTACAAAACCTTTGAGTCCCTGGTGGAAGCTATGGCCCCTTACCAGAAATACCTGGTAACCGACCTGGAAAAGAAACGCTACCTTGAATACGAGAAGTCAGTACGTAAGTTCTCCGCAGGCGAAGCCGGCTACAACTTCTCCGGCGAGGATACCAACGGCAAACAGGTGGCATTTAACGACCTGAAAGGGAAAGTGGTGGTAGTAGACGTTTGGGCTACCTGGTGCGGCCCCTGCAAAGCGGAGCTGCCTTACCTGCAAAAGCTGGAAGAAGAAATGGCAGGTAAGAATGTGACTTTCGTAGGCTGCTCCGTGGATGAAGCCAAAGACAAGGAGAAATGGAAGCAGTTCGTAAAAGAGAAAGAGATGAAAGGCGTGCAGATCTTCGTAAACGGATGGAGCGAAGTAACCAAGTTCTATGGCATCAACGGTATTCCCCGTTTCATGGTGTTTGACCAGGAAGGTAAAATCGTGAATATCGATGCACCGCGCCCGTCTACCCCAGAGCTGAAAGCGCTGATTGAAAAGTTACTGACTAAAGGATAATGGCCGTACTCATAGCAAAATCTAACGGTACTGACTAAATGATAACAGCGTACTCATGGCAAAATCTAACAGTACTGACTAAGGGATAACAGCCGTACTCATGGCAAAATCTAACAGTACCGGCTAAAAACTAGCCACAAGTACACTTACATAATAACAACTTCCCTCCAAATAAAAAGGCTACCCGTCCAGGTAGCCTTTTTAACTATAATGCGATGTGAAAAAACGATGGAGGGTTATGCCTTAGCGTATTTAACCCAGGCATACAGGAACATCAGTCCAAAAACTATAATTGCCACTGGCGCCAGAAAGCCACCGATACTATCTCCAACTTTGTAAAAGTTGGTGGTGTGTACTACGTCTAAGAAAGTCATCATGGTATAATGAGTTTATTATTTCCGGGTGCAAATTAGAACTTTAGCCCCAAATTCCCAATCATCCATGCCCCTACCAGGCCATTAATTGCTGAATGTGCGCGTCCAGTCTGGATTTGGCCAGAAAATTTTTTTCCAGTTCGGTGGAGAAGGGGACTGGCGTGTCGAGGCTGGCACAGCGCACCACCGCCGCATCCAATAAATGAAAACAGTGTTCCCCGATCCAGGCGCTGATTTCCGCGCCAAAGCCGCCGGTCAGCGTATCCTCATGCAGCACCAATACCCGCCCCGTGGCGGCCACTGCCTGCTGAACAGCATTGTAATCCAGCGGGATCAGCGTCCGCAGGTCCAGCACGCAAATGCTGAGGTGCTGATGATTGGCGGCATATTCCATGGCCCAGTGTACCCCGCTGCCATAGGTGATGATGGTAAGGTCGTCGCCGGACTGCACCAGGCGCGCTTTCCCGATCTCGATGGTATAATATTCATCCGGTACCAACCCTGTGATACTGCGGTACAGCGCTTTATGCTCAAAAAACAGGACCGGGTTGGGGTCCGCTATCGCGGCGCAAAGCAGCCCTTTGGCATCTTCCGGGGTGGAAGGGTACACCACTTTCAGGCCGGGTACATGGGTAAACCAGGCTTCGTTGCTTTGCGAGTGAAACGGCCCCGCGCCTACGCCTGCGCCGGTAGGCATGCGTATCACCACGTCGGCGTTCTGTCCCCAGCGGTAGTGTATCTTAGCCAGGTTGTTCACAATCTGGTTAAACCCGCAGGTGACAAAGTCCGCAAACTGCATTTCCACCATGCTTTTAAAACCCTGTATAGATAGGCCCAGCGCTGCGCCGATGACGGCGCTCTCGCAGAGCGGCGTATCCCGCACCCTGTCCGGCCCGAATTTTTCCAGGAAGCCTTCCGTTATCTTGAAGGCGCCGCCATACGCGGCTATATCCTGGCCCATCAGTACCAGCAGCGGGAATTCCTCCATCGACTGGCGCAGCGCCTCGGCAATAGCGTCAATAAAGCGTTTTTCGGTACTGGTGCCAATGGGGTAATGAGGCGCCGGCGCGGGAGCAAAGATGTCCGCCAGTTCCTGTTCGGTGCTGACTAACGCCGGGCGTGGCTGCAAGCCTGCCGCCACGGCCTCTTCTATGTCATGTTTAAGTGATTCTCTGATTTCGTGTATGCGTTCCTCTGAGAGGATGCCCTCTTCCAGCAGGAAGGCTTCGTATTGTGCTATGGGGTCTTTTGCAGCCCAGGCTTCCAGCAGCTCCGGCGGCACGTATTTGGTACCGCTGGCTTCTTCATGGCCGCGCATCCGGAAGGTCATTGCCTCTATGAGCACCGGTTTATTCCGGCTTGCGGCATACGCACGGGCGGAACGTACCGTTTGATATACCTCCAGGAGATTATTCCCATCTACCTGGACCCCCTCCATACCATACCCCGCCGCTTTCTCGACCAGGGAGGCGCAGCGGTATTGCGCGGATACCGGCGTGCTGAGGGCATATCCGTTATTTTCTATGAGGAAGATCACGGGCAGGTCCCACACGGCGGCCAGGTTCAGGGCTTCATGGAAGTCCCCTTCGCTGGTTCCGCCTTCGCCGGTAAATACGAGGGTCGCCCGGTTATCTTTCCGGAGCTTATGCGCCAGCGCAATGCCATCGGCAATTCCCAGCTGCGGCCCCAGGTGCGAGATCATCCCGCAGATCTGGTGCGCCCGGTCCCCAAAGTGGAAGGAGCGCTCCCGCCCTTTGGAATAGCCGGCAGCCTGCCCCTGCCACTGCAGCAGGAGCTTCTCCAGCGGCATGTTACGCGTGGTAAACACGCCCAGGTTGCGATGCAGCGGCAGTATCCACTCGTCCGCATGCATGGCCAGCGTAGCCCCTACGGCAATCGCCTCCTGGCCGATGCCGGAAAACCATTTGCTTATTTTCCCCTGGCGTAGCAGTAACAGCATTTTTTCCTCTATCAGGCGCGGATATACGAGCGCCCGGTAGAAAGACAATAACTGTTCCCTGCCAAGGTTGGAACTGTCGAAATGCATGCACGGTAAATTTTTCAGGTTAGTTGCTGCCGCCGGCCAGGCCGATCAGCACGCTGTTGATGATGGTCATCACAATGCTGAACAGCAATGCCCACCAAAAGCCGTCCACCTTAAAGCCGGGAACCAGCTTGGCAGCCAGCAGGATGATAATGGCATTGATCACGAAGAGGAATAAACCCAGGGTAATAATGGTAACGGGGAAGGTAAGCAGCACCAACAGGGGCTTAACAAGCGCATTGAGAATAGCCAGCACGAGCGCCAGAATGAGTGCGGTAACAAAACTATCCACTTTTACGGCCGGTTTCAGCAGGTAGGCGGTAAACATGGCGGCAATGGCACTAACAAGGATGCGTAATAGGAAACCCATAGCAATAAGTAATTTAAAATAACGGTGTCAGTAAATAAGACCGGCAAGGCACCGGATAAATGGAATTTACTGCATTTATCCGGTACTCCGTTATTTAAATTACAGAAAATTGTCGGCATCACGATAGGCTTTGATAAGCGCCAGCTCGCCTTCAGCGCCTTTTCCAAAGTTCCCGTGCTCCATTCCAAGGATGCCTTTGTAACCTTTCTGATGCAGGTGTTTGAAAATATTGCGGTAGTTGATTTCGCCGGTGCCGGGCTCTTTACGGCCGGGGTTATCACCGATCTGGATATACGCAATTTCATCCCAGCAGAGGTCCATTACCGGTATCAGGTTGCCGGTATTCCGCTGCATATGGTAGATGTCGTACAGGATCTTACAGGACGGGCTCTTTACCGCCTTGCATATTTCATAGCTCTGCTCGGCCGTGCGGAGGAAGAGGTCCGGATTGTCGCTCAGCGGCTCCAGCACCATCACAATCCCATGCGGCTCCAGGATTTCAGCCCCGCGGCGCAACGCGTCCACCACGTTGGCTGTTTGCACGCCTATCGGCAGGTTGCGCTCAAAATAGCCGGGAACAACGGTTACCCATTTGGCATTCACGCGCTTGGCAGTTTCCACACTCTGTTTGCAGGTGTTGATAAAGGCGTCTTTAAACTCCTGTTTGCCCGTAGTGAGGGAGGTTTTCCAGTTGTTGCCGGTATCTACCACAAATACGCCCATGGTCATGTTCTTCTGGGCCAGGAGGCTGCCTATCTTCTCCTGCATGGCCACATCCCGCTTCAGCATGCCGTTATCCTCAATGGAACGGAAACCCTGATCGTACATGTATTTGATCTGGTCCAGGAAATCGGCGCCGCCGTTGTTTTTAAACATACCGTCGTGCGGGGCATAGTCAAGGTTAAATGGCTTACCTGCGGTGGCAGCTGCTTTGGAGGCGGCCGTCGCAGTGCTGCCTATACCTCCGAGGGCCAGGGCGGATATGCCGGCCAACGCACCCTGTTGCAGGAAATTTCGTCTTTTCATAACGATGCAATTAAAAGTAAAAAGGACACCCTTAAATTTAAAATGTTTTGAATGTAAATGCTAACAAAAAGGAAAAAAATCAAAAAATCACTGCTTTTTTTGCGTTCATCACAAAAAATTTGAAACAAGACTTTCATTTTCTATCTTGACCAACGTACACACCCAATCTACTCAGATGAAGAAGTTTTATGTGACCTTATTGGCAGGCGGAATGCTTTATCAACCGGCATCTGCCCAAAAGGACAGCGAATGCACCGCGTACGAGCAAAAGATACCTGGTACTGAAGTGCATTTTAAAATGGTGCCCATCAAAGGAGGCACGTTCACGTTAGGAAGTCCGCAAAATGAAAAAGGCAGAAAAGCCGATGAAGGCCCTGCCAAAACTGTAAAGATCGATGACTTCTACATGGGAGCCACAGAGGTTACCTTTGAAGAATACAACGAGTTTGCCGACCAGGATAAGCCGCAAACGGACATTCCGGATGGTATGACCCGACCCAGTCCGCCGTATATCGACCTTACGCTTGGTATGGGCAAAGCCGGCGGCTACCCCGCCAACAGCATGAGCCAGTACGGCGCCCTGATGTACTGCCGCTGGCTGTACTACAAAACTGGCGTATTCTACCGCCTGCCTACCGCAGCGGAATGGGAATATGCCTGCCGTGCCGGGGCCAAGACTGCCTATCCGTTTGGCAACGACGCATCCCAACTCAAAGCGTACGCCTGGTATAAGGATAACAGCGGTGGCAAATACCACCCTGTAGCGCAACTGAAGCCAAACGCCTGGGGATTGTACGACATGCTGGGCAACGTACAGGAATGGACCATGGATCAGTACGACGAGCAGGGCGTAGCCCAGGCCGCCGCTGCCAACCCCTGGACCATGCCGACTAAAAAGTCGCCACGGCTGCTCAAAGGCGGTAATTACGATGACGACGCCACGGCCCTCAGAGCCGCTGCCCGCATCAAATCGGACCCGATGTGGAACGACCGCGACCCGCAAAATCCCAAGAGCCGCTGGTGGAACGCCGATGCGCCTTTCGTCGGGTTTCGTGTAGTCCGCCCCGTTAAGCAGCCTACTAAAGAAGAAGCTGAGAAATTTTTTGAAGAACAGATCGATAAATTCGTTGGTTCCCGCTAGTATTCACACCTTAAAACATCCTTTTATGGACACTGAAAAGAAACAAGAATTCCACGTTCAGGGTCGCCGCGATTTCGTAAAACAATCGTCCATGATCGCCGGCAGCCTGCTTGCAATGCCTATTCTGTCCAAAGCTACCTCCTTCGAGGGTTCCGGCAGCGCCGGCGTGATCAAAGTAGCCCTCATCGGCTGCGGCGGCCGCGGTACAGGAGCCGCCACCCAGGCGCTCAAAACCAAGGAGAATGTACAGCTGGTAGCCATGGCAGATGCGTTCCCCGACAGACTGAAAGACAGTTATGACAACATTAAGGAAGCCCTGGGCGATAAAGCCGACAGGGTCGCCGTTCCGGAAAAAAATAAGTTCATCGGCTTCGATGCCTATAAAGAGGCCATCGCCCTGGCGGATGTCGTGATCCTGGCCACCCCTCCAGGTTTCAGACCTATCCACTTCGAAGAAGCGGTGAAACAGGGTAAGCACGTTTTCATGGAAAAACCGGTAGCTACTGACCCCGCAGGCGTTAAACGCGTGCTGGAAGCCGCTGCGGTGGCCAATACCAAAAAACTGAATGTGGTGGTAGGACTGCAACGCCGTTACCAGAACTCCTACCGCGAACTTTATAAACGCTTCCAGGACGGTATCATCGGCGATATTACTTCCATCCAGGTATGGTGGAACCAGGGCGACCTCTGGGTGAAACCCCGCAAACCTGAATACACTGAAATGGAATACCAGATGCGTAACTGGTACTACTTCAACTGGCTCTGCGGCGATCATATCGTAGAACAGCATATCCACAATATCGACGTAGGTAACTGGTTCAAAAACGACACCCCGGCTACCGCTTCCGGTATGGGCGGCCGCGCCGTGCGCACCGGTAAGGACTATGGCGAAATTTACGACCACCACTACGTAGAGTTCCGCTATGCGGATGGCGTGGTGATGAACAGCCAGTGCCGCCACTGGAAAGCCGCTGCCAGCAAGGTAGACGAGGAGATCGTGGGTACCAAGGGCCGCATCTACTGCGACCGCGCACAGATCGTAGACGCCAAGGGAAAAGTGATCTACCAGTTCGAAAAGAAAGGCAACGAAAACAATCCCTACCAAACCGAGCATGACGAGCTGTTTGCCGCCGTGGCAAAAGGAGAGTACAAGTACTCCGATGCATTGCGTGGCGCGCAGGCTACCATGTCGGCCATCCTGGGCCGTATGGCTACCTATTCAGGCCAGGTGATCCACTGGGATAAAGCCCTGGATTCAGGCCTGGATATCCATCCGAAAACATATGCATTTGACGCCACGCCACCGGTAGTGCCGGGCGCTGATGGCTTCTATCCATATGCAAAACCTGGTATTACGAAATACGTTGGTTAATTATAATGATGATGGCAGAGCCGGGGTTTGGAAAAGGACACACAAATTCCCGGCTTCTTCCTTTGCATTAATTTGTAATTTCCCGGCATGAGGAATTCTATCATTGCTTGCGGAATAGTACTGCTGGCCGGTTCGGCCAGGGCGCAACAGGCGGCCATCGCCAAATGGGCAGCTACGGAAGTGCTGCAGTCCGCCGCCCTGAAAGGGGCCCATACCGGTATCTCCATTTACGAGCCGGCAACCGGCAAATACTGGTACCAGTACCAGGACACGAAATATTTCTCCCCCGCTTCCAACACTAAAATATTTTCTCTTTTCGCCGGCCTGAAAATACTGGGCGATTCCCTGCCGGCCGCCCGCTACCTGGAAAACGATACGGCCATCTTCATCAAAGGCACAGGCGATCCCACTTTCCTGCATCCGGATTTTACCTATCAGCCACTGCTGGCCCTCTTGCAGCAAACCAAAAAACAGATTTGGATCGTAGGCGCCGGCAACGCCAACCGCCGCTTTGGGCCGGGATGGGCCTGGAGCGATTACCCGGACTACTACCAGCCGGAGCTGAATGACTGGCCGATGTACGGGAACGTGGTCCGCATCCGGCACTATGGGGACAGTGCCTTCATGACGCCGGACCTTTACCCCCTGGCCCTGCTGCCGGACGATACCAGCGCTGAGGTAGTAACGGACAGGGATGAACGAAATAATTATTTCTCCATAAAATATAACCGGAAGGACCGCTCCGCCTCCACCAACGAAGTGCCGTACATCACCGGCTCCATCATGGACCTGAAGGAAAGACTGGAAGATACCCTGCACCGGCCTGTAGGCGTGGCTTTAACGCCGCCCAAAGGCCAGTTTACCTTGTTGCGCAGCGTACCGGCAGATACGCTGTTTACCCCCATGATGCACCGGAGCGATAACTTTTTTGCCGAGCAAACCCTGATGATGGCCTCCGCGCTGCTATGGGACAGTATCAATACCAAACGGCTGATCAAATACGTAACGGATACCTACCTGGCGGCCCTGCCGCAGGAGGCCCAGTGGGTCGATGGTTCGGGACTGTCGCGCTATAACCTCTTTACCCCGCGCGACTTTGTGACCGTCCTCACGGAGATGTACAAAGCCTTCCCCAGGCAACGCCTCTGGGAGATATTGCCCACCGGGGGCAAGGGCACCCTTAAAAATTACTACAAGGAGCAGTTTGTACATGCCAAAACCGGAACCCTCACGGGCAGCGTATGTTTGAGCGGTTACCTGGTCACAAAAAAGAATAAAACCCTTGTTTTCAGCGTACTGGTGAATAATAACAAGGAGAGCGCCACGAGTGTGCGAAGGGCTGTAGAGCAGCTGCTGACGAAGATTTACAGGGATTACTGATAAATACAGGGTTGCTGAAATGGCAACCCTGTTATTTTATATTAAAATTGACAAGCCGGGTGGTATCCTGCGCCTGGTCGGACTCAATCAGCCCTATTCCGCGCGCGTAGTAGTTTACAGCCACCGTGCCTACCGGCAGGGTAGCGCTGGCCGTGGTGGCGCTGGCATCTATCTGAATGCCGATCACATCCGTATAGTCGTGCCCGTTAACCACTTTATTACTGCCTTTTTGCACAATGGTGTATTGCAGCAGGGCCCTCGTGCTGATGCCGCCCGCGCTCACGGTAATGGTATCGGACCAGGTGCTGCCGGCGGGCAGGAAGTCCTTCAGGTAGGTGAGCCGCAGGTCCGAAGCGGTATAACCATCGAAACTAAGGATAGACGCTATTTGCGTGTACACCCCGTCCGTACAGTTGGAACACATAAACGCCGTACTGTCGCCCAGTTTACGGTACACGTTGCCGTTAATAGTCGTATCCCCGTTCACCGTCAGCGTGTACTGCGTGCTATCCCCGCCGGTACTCACGTTCAGGTACGTAAAAGTAGACCCCTGCGTATAAGGCGCATAGTCGCACTTTGAGTTGACCTCGCCCTCTTCCGTACTCATCTCCTTGCTACAGGAAATGAGCATCAGCACACAAAGCATGATGGTTCCCAGATAGAGGCCGGTCTTCATGAAAAAATAAAGATTAGGATAAACTATTAACGCATAAGTCCCGGTTTTTATTCACTGTTTCTGATATTTTTTTGGGGGGAAGATTTAGCGCCGCGGCTGCAGTATGGCCCCGGTATCAGCCACTTTGCGCCAGGGGCCTGCCATTGCGCCGGCGCCGCCTGAGGACCCATGGCTCCTTTACCTGCCAGATGAAGCTGGCAGCGCTTATGTAAAACCGCCTTAATTGGATTTAAATGATAATGTATAAAAGATGGCGTTTTAATTAGACAAGAGGGTTTTAAATACGCTTATTTTTCGAAAATAATTAACAAGATTCATGATAACTTGATGGGAGATGAATTTGCTGTACTCGTAGATAAAGAAAGCCCGTTCATCTATAAAGTTTTATCACCCAAAATTTTAATTTATGGTTCCACGTTATGTGAAGGCAATAGCATTGCTATGCCTTCTCGGGTCGGTTCTGCAACCGCAGAGCACGCGCGCGCTGCCTATTTCTCCCTGGCAGCAGGTTAATCTGACCATCAGAGGAAAAGTTAAGGACATCAACGGCAATCCGTTGCCGGGGGTAACCGTATTGGTAAAGGATACCAAACGCGGCGCCACCACGGATGAAAAAGGTAACTTTTCCATTAATGATGTGAAAAAAGAATCGGTACTGGTATTCCAGTTTATCGGTTATGATCCGGTTGAACAGGTGGTGGATGGAAAGCCCCTGACAATCACGCTCAAGGAGAGTCAGAAAACCCTTGACGAGTATGTGGTGGTTGGTTACGGTACACAAAAGAAAGTGACCAAAACCGGCGCCGTTTCCATGGTAAAAGGCACTGAACTGCAGCAGTCGCCCAACGTCAACATTTCCAACTCGCTCGTAGGCCGTATCCCGGGCATTATCGCCGTTAACCAGAGCGGTGAGCCGGGCTACGATGGTTCCCGCATCTTCATCCGCGGGCGCAGCACCCTGGGCAACAGCAATCCGCTCGTGGTGATCGATGGTTTCCCCCGCGATGGCTTTGAGCGCATGAATCCGAATGATATCGAAAGCGTATCCATCCTCAAGGATGCCGCTGCCGCCATCTATGGAAGCCGCGCCGCCAACGGGGTGATCCTCGTAACTACCAAGCGGGGTAAAGGCGGTAAGCCCAGCGTGAGCTATGGCTACAACCAATCCTTCGTGACGCCCACGCGCCTGCCTAAAATGGCGGATGCGCCCACCTACGCGAAGATTGTAAATGAAATCCTGTCCTACGGCGGCGATGCGCCCCGCTACACAGATGAACAGATCAGGAAGTTCGGCGATGGCTCTGACCCATGGCTGTATCCCAACACGAACTGGTACGATGCTACCATTAAGAAAGTATCCCTGCAGAACCGTCACGACCTGAGTCTTTCCGGCGGTACGGAGAAAATGAGCTACTACGTATCCCTGGGATCCCTCTTCCAGGACGGGATTTACAAGAACAGCGCCACCAATTACAAACAACAGAACGTAAGGGCCAACCTGGATGCGGTGGTAAATGAATATGTGCGCCTCCGCTTTGACCTGGCCGGCCGGCTGGAAGACAGAAACTTCCCGCCCCGCAGCGCAGGTTCCATCTTCCGCGCGCTGATGCGCGGCCGCCCTACGGAAAACGCCATCTGGCCGAACGGGCTCCCGGGGCCGGATATCGAATACGGCGATAACCCGGTGGTAACGGGCACTAACGCTATCGGCTATACGAGCGATAAAAACTATGTGGTAAACGGAACCTTCGTAGCCGTGGTCAACATTCCATGGGTACAGGGGATGTTCGTAGACGGTAGTTTCGCCTATGACCAGAATTTCGAATTCTTCAAGTCCTTCGTGAAGCCCTGGACGCTGTACACCCTGGACCCCAACAGTCCTGATCACGCGCTGATCCCCGGCTCCCGTGGCGTATCCGCACCGGAGCTGACGGAAAACTTCGCGACCGGTAAAAGCAGCACCGTCAACCTCAAGCTGAACTATACCCGTACCTTCGGGAAGCACTATGTCAGCGGTTTTGCGGCGGTGGAGCAAAGCAACATCCGCGGCGATAACTTCGGCGCGTTCCGGAAATTTTTCGTGAGCGATAAGCTGGATCAGCTTTCCGCCGGCGGCGACAAGCAAAAGGACAACAACGGCTCCGCGTTTGAATACGCCCGCAGGAACTACTTCGGCCGTATTTCCTATAACTACAGGGAAACTTACCTGTTCGACTTCAATGGCCGGTACGACGGTACGCAGAACTTCCCTAAAGGCCGCCGTATGGGCTTCTTCCCCGGCGCCTCTGCAGGATGGGTGCTTTCCAACGAAAACTTCTGGAAAGAGAACGTGCATTTCATGAACTACTTTAAGATCCGTGGTTCCTGGGGCCAGATGGGGAACGACAATGTGCCTTCCTTCCAATACCTCACCACCTACGCATTTAACAGCGGTGGCGTGATGTTCGGCTCTGATCTTAATAAATCGATTTACCAGGTGCGTATCCCCAACCCTTACATCACCTGGGAAGTGGCCAACAACTACAACGTAGGCGTGGAAGCCAAGCTCTTTAAGGAAAAACTCTCCGTGGAAGGGGAGTACTTCTACAGCAAACGCTCCAACATCCTCATCCCCCGGAATGCCGCCATTCCTGACTTTACAGGCCTTACCCTGCCGGACGAAAATATCGGGATCGTAAACAACAAAGGATTCGAACTGGTCTTATCTCACAAAAACGATATCAAAAAATTCCATTATGAAATAATTGGTACGATGACCCGTGCCAAAAACAAGATATTGTACTGGGCCGAATCCCCGAACGTACCTGCCTGGCAGCGGTACACCGGATCCCAGATTGAAGCGCCGCTCTACTACAAGGCCATCGGCATTTACCACACGCAGGACGAAGTGGATAAATCCATTCACCTCAGCGGCGCACGCCCGGGCGACGTGATTTTTGCGGACATCAACGATGATAAGAAGATAGATGATCTCGACCGGATCCGCATCGATAAAACCCAGTATCCTACCATGATCTATGGCCTGACCATGTCCGCCAAGTACGCCAATTTCGACTTTACCATGTTATGGCAGGCGGCTACCGGCGCCAGTCAATACATCCGTACGGAATCAGGGCTGATCGGCAACTTCCCCGAAGCGATTGTGAAAGACCGCTGGACGCCGGAAAACCCGAACGGCAGCTGGCCAAGAGCGTACGACCGTGACCGTGAGTATTGGGTAAACCGCCAGAACACTTTCTGGTACTGGAATACCAACTACGCCCGTCTTAAAACGCTGGATTTTGGCTACAACGTGCCCGCCGCATTCTGCAAACGCATCGGCATCCAGAACTTCCGCGTGTACTTCACCGGGCAAAACCTGATCACCATCGACAAGGTGAAGATCTTTGACCCGGAAGCACCACAGGGTAGCGGTCAGTATTATCCACAGACCAAGATTTACAATGTGGGATTAAACGTAACCTTCTAATCTTAAGCGCTATGAAAAAACTGCAATTATTCAGCTATATATGTGGACTGGCAGTGCTGGCAGTTACCATTGTTTCGTGTAACAAGGATTTCCTGGAAAAGAAGCCGCTGTCCGAGTTCGAGGAAAGTGACGTCTGGAAGGACAAGGGGCTGATACAGGCCTTCGTAAACGACCTGTACGTGCAAATGCGGCCCGGCTTTAACGAGGTAATGCTCAGCTCCATGTCCGACGAAAGCCGGTTTATCCATGATTATAACACCTCCCGCGTAGTGCAGGGAAACATGACGCCGGACGACCTCGGCGGGCTTAACGACTTCGCCCGCTGGGCGCCGCATTACAAAACCATCCGTAACTGCAACATGTTCCTGGAAAAGATTAAGGACGTGAAAGGCATCGACCAGGCGCTGATCAACCGCCTTACCGGGGAAGTGTATTTTATGCGGGCATGGTATTATCACATGCTGGTAAAGTATTTCGGAGGGGTGCCGCTGATCACCTATACGTTTAACCTGAACGGGGAAAACAGCGACTTCTCCAAGGTGGAACGCGCGAAGTTTACGGATTGTGTCAACTTCATTGCGGACCAGTGCGACAGTGCCGCCAAATATCTCCCCAACAACTACGAGGAGATCGACAACAAGGGCCGTGTTACAAAATACGCCGCCTATGCCCTTAAATCCAGAATGCTGCTGTACGCTGCCAGCAAATTGTACAACGATCCCGGCATACCGGAAATGACGGCTTTAAACAAAAACGAAACCAATATGGCCACGGCATTTGCCACGCGCGCTTTAGCCGCGGCCGATAGTGTAATTAATTCCGGCCTTTATTCTCTCTACAAACCCACCGGCAACGGCACTAATGACTATGCCCGCGTTTTCCTGGACAAAGGAAATGCTGAGCTGATCTTTGTGAAGCTCTTCGATAAATCCCTCCTGGGTACCAGCCATGATAAATACAATGGCCCGAACGGTTACCACAACTGGGGCGGTAATGTGCCGATCGAAAACTTTGTATCCGGCTACCAGATGGCGGATGGCTCGGCCTTCTCCTGGGCGGATCCGGATAAGGCGGCGCATCCTTATGCCAACCGTGATCCCCGCTTTTATGCGACCATCCTCTATGACGGCGCCAAGTGGAAAACCCGGCCGGCGGACGCCCGGCAGACGGACCCGGTGGGCGTTATCCAAACCGGCCGCTATGAAAGTGCAAACGGGAAAGACAGCGTATGGGGGCTCGATACCAGGAATAGTACCATCGAAAACTGGAACGGTACCTTCTCCGGTTATTACCTCCGCAAATTCATGGACATCAACCTGGATGCGCAGTTCCTCAACGGCGATCAGAGCTGGATCTGGCTGCGTTACGCGGAAGTGCTGCTGAACCGCGCGGAAGCATCCCTGGTGCTGAAGGACTACCCGGAAGCCCGCCGCGTGCTGAACATGGTGCGTACCCGCGCCGGCATGCCGGCCACCACGCTGGATGGAGAGGAGTTGTGGACTGTCTATAAATACGAAAGAAGGTATGAACTCGCCTATGAAGAGCACCGCTTCTTTGACGTGCGTCGCTGGATGGATGCGGCGACCGTATTCAGCGACGATGCGAAAGGTATTGACGTGCGGGGTTCCTTTGTGCCTGGCCATCCGTTTAAATACACGGTGTTTACCATGCAGGAACGTACCTTCAACAAGCAAAACTATTTTGCGCCGATCCCTTCTTCGGAGCTGCGTAAAACAGATGCGCTGAAGCAAAATCCATTCTATTAATAGCTATGCTTAAATAAACAGGGGCTGGACAATTATTTGTCCAGCCCCTGTTTATTTTGGGAATCTGATAAATGTTATACCCCGAGTGACCAGCCGTCGCGATAGGTTCTTTTCACGAACTGGTTAGCCGGATCGAAGTTGGTGATCTTCATGTTAGGACCATCCCACAGCAGTTTGATATAACGGCCCGGGTAGTTGAATCCTTTGTTGTCCGGCTTCGGCTCGCGGACGTCGTAGCTCCTGATGGCGAGGTTGCCCATGAGGATACTTTCCGTCAGCGGACCGGCGATGTCAAACGGCGAGCTGAGCGCTTTGGCTTTGGCGCTGTCGTAGCCGGCAATGGCAGCGTTTACCCACTGTACGTAGTGGCCTTCCGGTACGCGTGCGATGGTTTGCGGCACTTTCACCTGTTTGGTGCGGGAAGTAGGCAGCAGCTGGGGATCACGGCCGTAGGTGCCGCACATCATTTTGCCTTTGGTACCGATGAAGATAACGCCGTTACCGCCATCGCCCATTACTTCGTTAGGGCCCAGTTCCTCCGGACGCTCCGGCTGAATACCGCCGTCCATCCAGTGCATGGTGATTTCCTTACCTTTTTTGGTAGGGAATTTCATGATCACGTGGGAAGAAGGAGGGCAGCTTTCCGGGAAGTAGCCGCGTTTGAATTCGTCCACATACACGCTGCCGACGCTGGCTTCCACAGAGGTAGGGTAGCCGAGGCCCAGTACGCGGAAAGGCGGTTCGATCAGGTGGCAGCCCATGTCCCCCAGCGCGCCGGTACCATAATCCCACCAGCCGCGCCAGTTAAACGGCACGAGGCCTTCCACGTAATCTTTTTTAGGCGCAGTACCCAGCCAGAGGTCCCAGTTCAGTTCAGACGGAACAGGGGCGGTGGATTTAGGCCATTGGATGCCCTGCGGCCATACGGGGCGGTCCGTCCATACGTACACGGTATGCACATCGCCGATCAGGCCGGCGTTGTACCATTCCATGAGCTGGCGCACGCCGTCGCCGGAGGCGCCCTGGTTGCCCATCTGGGTTACTACCTTATAGCGTTTAGCCGCTTCCGTTAATTTGCGGGCTTCGTAAATATCGTGTGTGAGCGGTTTCTGTACATACACGTGCTTACCCAGCTGCATAGCGCCCATGGCGGCTACGGCGTGCTGGTGGTCCGGTGTGGACACAGATACGGCGTCAAAATTCTTATGTTCTTTTTCATACATCTCCCTGAAGTCAGTATAGAACTTCGCTTTAGGGAATCTTTTCACTGCTTCTGCTGCGCGGCGTGTATCCACGTCGCAAAGGAAGTTAATATCAGCAGGGCCTTCTGCAAAGCCGGTGATATCGCTGAAGCCTTTACCGCCAACACCAACGGCAGCTACGCGGAGTCTGTCGCTGGGCGCAACAAAACCTCTCCCAAGAACATGACGTGGAACGATCATGAAACCGGCGGCAGCGAGCGCTCCGTTACGGAGAAATGACCTGCGGGATACCTGGTTTCCCTCATTCTTTTTTTCTGGCATAACTTGAATGATTAGTTAATTTATAAATATAGCAACACTTTCCGCTGTTAGTCCCATGTCATAATCTTGGTCCTGTCCTCTATCTTCAGGCATTCCGCGAGGGTCTTCTCATCGTAGGACAGTCCGTATTGCTGCAGCACGTCATCAGGCACCCCGTCCCATTCGTTAGGGGTGTTCCCCACATAGCCCAGGTCTTTGATACCGATTTTGCTGGTAAAAAATCCCGTGGCGGTAAGATTACGCATGAGGTTGAAAAAGGCAACGCCCTGGCTCATTTCAGGTTTTGCTTTCTCCGGATATGCAATATCGTCAACTATTGCCAACCTTTCTTCAGGTGTGGATTCAGAAAACGATTTATTAACACGTTTGGCAGACTGTACGTCGAGCCAGCGGAGGCCGCCGCGCATAGGCAGTTGCAGTTCCGGCTTATCTTTTACGATGAAGCCGATGAACTCGGGGACGCCGGCATCGGTGGCGCTGCCGGAGTGTTCATCTGCGGGGATGATGATATCTGCCAGTATAGCGATGGTTTTCATTTCAGCATCGGTGAAGTAGGGCGCTGCGTTCAGCTGCTCGTCGCGCACCTTTTCGTCTTCTGTACGGCCGTAACCCGGGGTCTTGGCTTTATCGCCGCCTTTTCCCGCATCTGTTTTCTTATTATCGCATCCGGGGGCAGTCAGCAGGGCACTTACAGATAAAGTTCCCAGCGCAAGTGCTTTAAGGGATTTTCTTCTATCCATGTTAGTGTGGTTTTAAATGTTCTGTTTTTTCAATTGGTCCACGATGTATTCGGATGCGCGCATGGAGAGGGCGAGGATAGTCCAGGTAGGATTTTTATCCGCCTGGGATACAAACGCGCCGCCATCCACGACAAACAGGTTTTTACATTCGTGGGCCTGGTTGAATTTATTTAATACAGATTTACGCGGGTCGTCGCCCATGCGGGTAGTACCTACCTCGTGGATGATGCGGCCCGGGTTTTCGAGGCCGTACATGGTATCGGCGCCGGGTTTGGCGCCGTTGGGTACGCCGCCCATTTCGTGAATGATCTGTTCGAAGGTATCCTGCATGTGTTTGGCCTGTTTGATCTCATGATCGGTCCAGGTGTAGTTGAAGCGCAGTACAGGGATACCCCATTTATCCACCACATTCGGATCGATTTCGCAGTAGTTCTCTTCCCGGGCAATACATTCGCCGCGGCCTGCAAAGCCTACCTGCGCGCCAAAGAAGCGGCGGTAGTCGTCTTTCAGGCCGGCGCCGTAGCCGCCGGCGGGCTTGGAGGACCCGTCTTTAGCAGGGTACTTGCCGTTCATGCGCTCCATGCCAAAGCCGAAGCCATAGCCCGGCATATGCATACCGCCGCCAAATTCGATATGGTAGCCGCGCGGGAAGTCGAGTTTCTTATTATCGCCCCACCATGGAATATAGAGGTGCATACCGCCGGTACCATCCTCATTATAGCGTTTACGGTCCATCAGCTGCGGGAGGAAGGCGCTGCGGGAGGCCCCGGTGGAGTCGTGCAGGTATTTACCCACTACGCCGCTGCCGTTGGCAAGTCCGTTCGGGAATTTGGCCGATTTTGAATTGAGCAGCAACCTGGCGGATTCGCAGGCGCTGGCCGCGAGGATGATTACTTTTGCGTTAACAGAATATTCCTGGAGGTCAGTTTTATCGACATAAAGCACGCCGGTAGCCTTGCCGGAATTGTCTGTCAGCACTTCCCGGGCCATCGCGTTCGTATAGAGGTCCACGTGCCCGCTCTTCATGGCCGGTTTTACCAGCACGGAAGAGGAGGAGAAGTCGCCATACACGGAGCATCCGCGGTTACACTGGCTGCAGTAAAAACACGGGCTGCGGTCCTTATTAACCGGCCTGGTGAGGATGGAGAGTCGCGCCGGAATCACGGGAATTCCCAGTTTACCCGCCGCTTTCTTAATCATCAGCTCATGGAGCCTGGGTTTGGGAGGAGGGAGGAAGAAGCCGTCCGGTTCATTCGGGAGGTTTTCCTTAGTGCCGAATACGCCGATCATTTTATCCACCCGGTCGTAGAACGGGGCTACCTCTTCATAGGAAATAGGCCAGTCGTCGCCGAGGCCATCATAGCTTCTATGTTTGAAGTCGCGCGGACCAAATCTCAGTGAAATACGGCCCCAGTGGTTGGTACGTCCGCCCAGCATGCGAGAGCGGAACCAGTCAAACTCCGTCCCGTTCTTTTTCGTATAGGGCTCGCCGTTGATTTCCCATCCGCCGTAGGCTGCGTCAAAGTCCCCGAATGGACGGGTAGTGCTGGCGCCCCGGCGAGGTGATTCATACGGCCATTTCAGTTGGGTCATTTGATCCGGGTCCGCAGGATCGTATTTTGGACCAGCTTCCAGGAGCGCGATTTTAAGGCCTGCGTCCGAAAGTATCTTGGCTGCCATGCCGCCGCCGGCGCCGGAACCAACGATACAAACATCGTAGACCTTTCCTGTTTTTTTAATTTCAAAAGCCATTTGCGTGGAAATTTTAGACTTATTTATGAATCACAGGTTTTAAATCTATAAATTAAATGCGTAAAAAAGGAAGGTTTTTTTATGAGCGATCACATGACCTATATCATCGGTTCGGATATCGGGACCAGCAGTACTAAATCGATTTCGCTGGGAATGGACGGGTTGGTGAAATGCAGTTTTCAGGAGGCATATTCCACCTCGCATCCGCAGCCCGGATTTAGTGAGCAAAACCCTGCGGTTATTTTGCAGGCCGTGAAGGACGGTATCCGCAAGATCGTGCAGCAGCAAGGCTTTGCGCCGGCGGCCATCTGTTTCAGCAGTGCGATGCACAGCCTCCTGCCCCTGGATAGCGCCGGCACGCCTCTCACGCCCCTGATCATCTGGGCGGATAACCGCAGCCGGCATTACGCGGAAACGCTGCGTGCATCGGCATTGGGAGAGGAGATATACCACCGCACCGGCACCCCCGTTCATGCCATGGCCCCTTTGAGCAAGATCATCTGGCTGCGGGAAGAAGCCCCGGAGATATTCCGGAAAGCCGCCCTCTTCCTGGGCATCAAGGAATATGTGATCCGGGAGCTGTTTGGGCAAAACCTGGTAGACCATAGCATTGCCTCCGCCACGGGGCTGTTTGATATACGTACCTATCAATGGAACGCTACCGCCCTGGCCACTGCGGGCATAGGGGAAGGGCAGCTGCCGAAGCCCGTTCCGGCGGATTATGTGATCCGGGGGCTGAAGCCTGCCGTGGCAGCGGAACTGGGCATCCCGGCGGATACGCCTTTCGTCATCGGGGGTAGCGACGGGTGCCTGGCGCAACTCGGCAGCGATGCGCTGGATGCCGGCCATGCCACGCTGACCATCGGTACCAGCGGGGCGGTGCGCATGGTAATCCCGCAGGTGGCGACGGATAAGCAACAGCGCCTGTTTACCTACCTGCTGACGGACGGGGTGTATATCAGCGGAGGGGCGAGCAACAACGGCGGGATCTTGCTGCAATGGCTCGTGAAGGACTTCCTGCGGGGCGCCATTCCCATGGAGGAGCTGTTGCCGGCAGCCCTGGCATTACCGCCGGACGATTTGATCTGTTTGCCTTATTTATTGGGAGAGCGGGCGCCCATCTGGGATAGCAGCGCATCGGCTTCGTTTATAGGTATCCGTCCGCATCATGCCGCGGAACATTTTACCCGTGCCGTGATGGAAGGCATCTGTTACGCCCTGCTCAGCATTACCACCGCCCTGGAAGAGACGGCGGGGCCTATCCGCAAAATTTCCGTGAGTGGCGGCTTTACCCAATCCCATGGCTGGATTCAGCTGATGGCGGATATTTTTGGAAAAGAGATGACACTGGATAACCGCCCGGATGCCTCGGCCCTCGGAGCTATTAAATTAGGGGCAAAAGCCCTTGGATTAGCCCTGGGGAACGGAGGGGACGGTGAACAACTGGCATTTTCCCCCGATAGCCGGTATGCAGCCCACTACAGGCAACAATATGAGCGGTTTATATCTCTCCATAAACTATTAAAAACCATGGAGCCCCGGTAGTATTACAAAAGTAAGGAGTATAATAAACGGCAAGCGGCTGACTAATATCACTTAGTCAGCCGCTTATTGTTTTTATTATTAGTAGTTTTTATTGATTTCTTTCAAACATCCTCGCCAGGTCCGTCAGCTTAAAGGAGATGAAGGTGAATTTGCCGCCTGGCGCCACATTAGGCATGGTGCAGGCAAACAGTTCATCGATGATGTTCTGCATTTCGCGGGCGGACAGCACTTTACCGGCCGGGATGGCGTTGTTGCGGGCCATGGAGCGGATCAGGTGCTCGCGCCTGTTTACTTTGAGCTCGTGGGAGAAGTGTTTGAATTGTTCCAGCAGTCCTTCGATGGTAGCCTGGTCGTTGCCGGTCTGGATGTCAGCCGGGGTACCGCGCACTACGAAGGTATGGTTGCCGAATGGCTCCAGGTCGTACCCCAGGGCCTGCAGGTCCGGTAACATTTCCGTTACGATGGCTGCATCGGCCGGGGGCAGCTGCAGCGTTTGCGGGAAGAGGCTTTGCTGGGTGGCCACCGGCGTTTCCTGGAGGGCGCGTTGATAGCGCTCGTAAAGGATACGCTCATGGGCGGCATGCTGATCGATCAGGATAAAGCCTGACTTGATCTGCGAGAGGATGTATTGCTGGTGTACCTGGACGGGTACTTTCTGGTCCTTGGAGGTTTCCTGCCAGCGCTCATCGATGGCGGAGGCGGTGGCCGCAGGCTGCGCGCTCTCGTAGGTAACGGCGGTGCGGGTTTCCGGCTCCGGCTCCGCGGAGAAGGCCGTGGTGTAGGATTCCGTTTCAGGAGCAGCGGCCTGGTACAGGTCTTTCCAGTTTTTCAGGTTGCTGTTGCTGCGGTCGATCACGTGGGCCTGGTGGGCCTGGCTGAAGGACTTGTACAGCGGGCTGTGGGTCGACTCGTTCCGTTGCTGTTCCGTGAAAGGTTTGCTGACTGCGTCCAGCGCCTGGATGCTTGGATCCAGGTCAAAGTCGAGCGTAGGCGTAACGCTGAACTGCGCCAGCGCGTGTTTTACGGCCGCCTGCACAAAGGCGTACATTACTTTTTCGTCATCGAATTTAATCTCCTGCTTGGTCGGGTGGACGTTGATATCCACGTGTTCGGGATTGACATCGATGAAAAGCACGTACAGCGGGTAGCTGTCGGCCGGGATAATATCCGCAAAAGCGTTCATTACCGCGTGGTGCAGGTAATGGCTTTTAATAAACCGGTTATTGACGAAGAAGAACTGATCGCCCCGGGTTTTCTTGGCAGTTTCAGGTTTGCCAACAAATCCGTAGACGTTCATATAATCGGTGCTTTCCTTCACGTTTACCACGCGGGCGTTGTAATGCTGGCCCAGGATGGCGATGATGCGCTGTTTGAGCGAGCCTTTATCGAGATGGAAAAGCTGTTGATTATTGCTGGTGAGGGTGAATTGCAGCTGCGGGAATGCCATGGCCACGCGGATGAATTCATCCACGATGTGCCTCATTTCCGCCGCGTTGGATTTCAGGAAGTTACGACGTGCGGGAACGTTGAAGAACAGGTTCTTCATGGCGATGGAGGTGCCTTCCGCCGTCTGGCAGGGTTCCTGTACTCTTACGACGCTGTTATCGATTTCTATATAAGTCCCGATATCGGTGCCTCTTTTCCGGGTTTTTAGTTCTACCTGGGCTACGGCTGCGATGGAAGCCAGCGCCTCTCCGCGGAAGCCCATGGTACGAATGGAAAAAAGGTCTTCTATGGTCTGGATCTTAGAAGTTGCATGACGTTCGAAGCACATTCTGGCATCGGTTTCACTCATACCGCCACCGTTATCGATTACCTGTACTAACTCCTTCCCAGCGTCTTTTATGATAAGATGGATTTCTGTTGCGCCTGCGTCCACTGCATTTTCCAGTAACTCTTTCACCGCTGATGCCGGTCTTTGAATCACTTCTCCTGCAGCTATCTGATTCGCTATATTGTCTGGTAATAAATTGATGATGTCCGCCACTTACTAGCCTTTTGCCGCTAAGTTAACAATTTATAGCCTATTGCTCACACGTGATTATCAGAGTGTTTGAAAGATTTAGGCCGGAAATTTGATAAATATCCTCCGGATTTTGGGGTTTACTCAATCCATAAAGCTCATTCGTACGTACTTTTTTACATGAAAATTTAATATTGAGGATATAGTTTTTTACAATTTCATAGCAACTTTAGTGTTAATCAGTCGTTAGTCAAATATCTAAACAGCTAAACTCAGTAACGACGAAAATCAGAATTTCATGCAAGATGGAAAAAAGAAGTCAGATGTATATTCCCGTACTGACACCGGGAAGGTTAACCTGACAGATGAGGAATGGAAGGATGTATTACCACAGGATGTTTATCACATTGCCCGCGAAAAAGGAACCGAATGGGCGTTTACCGGAAAGTACTGGAACAGCAAGGAAGAAGGCAGTTATTATTGCGCAGCATGCGGAAATCCCTTATTTATTTCGGATGCAAAGTTTGAGAGCAGCTGCGGCTGGCCAAGTTTCTTTCAGCCGGTGAACAAAAACAGCGTCATTTACGCGCCGGACAACAGCCATGGGATGCACCGCACCGAGGTTTTATGTGGCAGATGCAGGTCGCACCTCGGGCACGTTTTTGATGACGGGCCGCCGCCAACCGGCCTTAGGTATTGTATCAACTCCGTAATACTTGACTTCGAAAAGGCGCAGGAAGCCGAAAAAAAATTCCAGCAAAAGAATCCTGAAGAGCAATAAAATGGCTGAAACCAGGGAGTTATTACTAGCCAAAAAAGCTGTACTTTTATAGTAATCAACCCCTTACAGTTATGAAGGCTTTAAAGGTTATCGCCTGGATCATAGGAACTTTACTTTTTTTATTCCTCGTGCTGGTTTTCATAGCACCTACAAAACTGCATGTGGAAGCCACTTCAGAGATAAATGCACCCGCCGGCATTGTATGGAATAACATTGTAAAGTTTGAGCGCTTCAATGAATGGAGCACCTGGCGGCAAATGGATTCAACCACTACCTATACCATTATTGGCGATGATGGTACCGTTGGAGCGGTCTATTCCTGGAAAGGTCAGAAAATCGGCGAAGGAAAGCTCCAGCATCTCTCCCTCGAACCTTATAAAACGGTTCAGCAAAAAATAACCTTTATAAAACCATTTCAATCCGAAGCGGATGTTTTTTATAACCTCTCCGAAGCCAATGGGAAAACCCGGGTGGTATGGGGTTTTGACGCGCGCTACAATCGCCCGCAAAACCTCATGTCCTGGCTGATGAAAGGGGCCATCCAGTCGGATTTTGAAAAAGGGTTGCTCAACCTCAAGAGCATGTCCGAGGCTGATGCCAAAGGGCCGGGGGCGCCTAATGGCGTAAACGAAACGGTTAAGGAAATGAACTATCCCGCCACTACGTTTGCCATTATACGTAAAACCATCTCCCAGAAAGAGATTACGAAGTTCTATAGTACGAACCTCTACCAGATCTACCAGGCCGCTACGGCTGCAAAACTGCAGCCGGGCGTACCCTGTGGCTTATATTTTACCTGGGATACCGTAAAACATCAGACAGATATGGCCGCAGCCGTGCCTGTACCCGAAGGCAGTACCCTGAAGGGAAATGGGATCAGTATCATAAAACTCCCTGCTGCCAAGGCTTTTTATGTGGACTATTACGGCCCGTACGATAGGATAGTAAATGCTCACGCCGCCCTGATGGACTATGCGGATGATAAGGGTAAAAAAATTATCCCGCCAATGATAGAAATGTATGTGACAGATCCCGGCAAAGAAAAGGACAGTAGCAAATGGCTCACAAAAGTCATTTACTTTATGCAGTAGGTAAAGAAGATGAAAAGTTGGCCTGAATGGATGAATGGGAGAAAAACAGCGGACCTATTTCTCTAACAGGGTGGCATAGGTTTGCGGCTCAAACTCAATGATCTCGTAAAGCGCCAGCTGGAATTTTTCCAACGGATCCTCCTTCATGATCTCTTCCACTTCTTTTCGGCTGGATGCCTTACATAATATCAGGGAGCCGGATTTAGGCTTGCGACGGCCGGACAGGATAAATTGGCCTGTCTCAAAATATTTTTGCAGGAACGCCGTGTGCGCCTCCATAAAGTGTTCAACAGCCGCCACCGGGCGGATGTACTGTAGCAGGATCAGAAACATGGTTTTTCTATGGTTTTAGTGATCAGTTTCATAGTAAGTAACAAAGGTATTAACTATATCAGTTAAGAAATTATTGTAAGCGATTGGGAAAAATAAGACATATAAGCTGTAAAAATATACGTACTTTTGACACCGTGAAATACCACGATAGTGGGAATGTGGTTCCAATGGCCCCGAGATTTGTGCAGCCCGACCGATATGTCAAGAATCCCGTCGCCACCTGTTTCTACCTGTGCATATTTTATCTAATATATTTTAATCATTTATGAAAAGGACAATTTCCAAGTTGTTGTTAACCGCTGGCGTAGCCGCGGTCATGTTGTCTGCCTGTTCGAAAGTGCCTGAAGAGAGCAAATACATCCCCAAAGAGGCTGGACTCGTGCTGGAACTGAATGCCAAACAATTGAGCGAAAAATTAGTGACCAATGGTTTTACCATGGATAAACTGATGCAGGCCGCTCAATCCGGCGATAGTGCAAAAGATGCCAAATCCTGGGAAGAAGCTAAAAATTCAGGTATCGATCTGACATCCAACTTCTTCGTTTCATTCGTCTTCAAAGGACAGATGAGCGAAAACAAATCCTATATCGAAGCAACCGCATCCCTGAAAGATGCCGCCAAATTCGAAAATTTCCTGAAAACCAACCTCGCCGGCTACGAAATGAAAACCGGTAAGGACTTCAAATATACGTGGGATAAGAAGAATTCCGCGTTAATTACCTGGAATGACAAAACCGTGTTGTACCTCACCCAGCTGCCTACCAGCAAGCTGAGTGGACTGCCCGGCGCTACGGACGTTCCTGCTGCCGGTGATACGGAAGAAGGCGTAGACGAAGAGGCCTACCCGGTAGACAGCGTCACCAAAGCGGATGTTACGCCTGTGGCCAACGTTACTGCGGAACTGCCGGATGAAGCAGCCGTACTCCTCACCGAAGCCGATCACCTCTATCACCTGAAAGAGGCGGAAACCGCCGGTTCCCTGGAGCCTTTCAAAAAATTACTGAAAGAAAACGCTGACATCAGCCTGTTCTTCAACTCCGAAGCTACCTATAACAGCGGTATGCTCACCATGCTGCCTGCCAACTTCAAAAAACTAATGGAAGGTTCCTATACCACCGCTACTGCCAACTTCGAGAAAGGTAAAGTGGTAATGAACACCAACAGCTACGCCGGCAAACAAATGATGGAAATCTTCAAAAAATACGGCAAACGTGAAATCGATATGGACATGCTGGATAAATATCCGGGTGAAAATATCACCGGTTTCCTCGCCTATGCCTTTGATTTCCACATGATCGGCGAAATCGTGAAATCCGTTGGTATGGACGGTATGGTAAATATGATGCTGTCCCAGAAATCCGGCCTCACCATGGACGACCTGCTGAATGCCTTCGATGGCCAGCTGGTATATGTATCCTCCGACTTCCACATGGAACGCGTACCTAACCCGTACTTCGAAGGTGATACAATGGATAAGCCTAAATCCAACTGGATCTTTAACATGAAAGTGGCCAACAAGGAAGCTTTCAATAAAGTAATGACTTCCCCGCTGCTGTCCGGCATCTTCACCAAAGAAGGCGATAAATACGTACTGGCGAACCCTGAAATGGGCGCTACCATGCCAGCCATGTCCCTGACGGAAAAATCCATCACCCTCGGTTCCGACTCCGTACTGCTGGATAAATACCTGGGCGGTAAAGGCAAAATCAAACTGCCGGAAGGCGTTAACGGTAAAGTGAAAGGGAACATGCTCTATGGCTACCTCGATTTCGAAAAACTGGCCAGCGCAGTACCTATGAACAGCGTGGGCGAAGATGAGAAAGCTGTGGTAACCAAAGCCAAAGACCTCCTGAAAGACCTGACCATCTCCGCAAAACCAATCAGCGGCGATGTACAGAGCGGCGAAGTAGTGTTAAACTTCAGGGACCAGAACAGGAACAGCCTGGTGCAACTGGTAGAAGTAGCTACAGAAGCAGCTAAACTGGCTAAGGCGAAAGAAGAGAAAAGAAAACAGGAACAAGCCGCGGAAGATAGCCTGTACAATATGGTACCAGTGGATTCTGCTGCTATTCAATAATAGGTGCAAGAGATTATTTTTATGCCAAACGCCGCAATTGCGGCGTTTGGTTTTTACGCGTTGTTTACGCGTTGTTTACGCGTGGTTTATACTTGGTTTTTATGCACCTATTTTAAATTGAGCTTTTATATTGGGCCTTTATATTGGCCTTTATAATGAGCGCCTTTACCCCCGTTTTATACCCCGCCCTGCGGAAACCAGACCCAAAATATTATCTTAGCCTCATGCAAATTCAGCTCGATCAACTCCTGCCTGTTCCCTTAAAGGATAAGATCCTACAACGGAAATCCGGCATTTGGAATGAAAATATCGTTTTTAATCCGGGCAGCTTCGTGAAGATCAAAGCGCCCTCCGGCACCGGCAAAACCACGCTGGTGCACTACCTGTATAATATCAGGAACGACTATACGGGAAAAGTCCTGGTAAACGGGAAGCCCTGGAGCGAATACGGCCGCAACGAAATAGCCTTCCTGCGCCAGCAGCAGCTCAGCGTCATCTTCCAGGACCTCCGCCTGTTTGAACAGCTCACCGCCCTTGAAAATATTGAACTCAAACGCGTCATGACGCCATCGCCGTACTGCACGCCCGAAAAGGTAGCAGCAATGGCCGCCAGGCTCAATGTAACGCACGTACTCCACCAAAGCAGCAAAACCCTGTCCTACGGCGAAAGGCAGCGCATCGCCATCATCCGCGCCCTCGTACAGCCGTTTGAATGGCTGCTGATGGACGAACCCTTCAGCCACCTCGACGAAGAAAACACCCGCCGGGCCGCCGCGCTCATCGCTGAAGAATGCAGCGCGCGTAAAGCAGGATTTATATTAACCGACCTGGACGACGATCAGCACTTTGCCTATAATGTGCTGTACCAGCTTTAACCTGATGTTGACATGCAAGCTTTTTTTGCCCTTCTGAAAAAAATTATGAGAACCGGAATCGGTAAAGGCAGGTTTATCATGGCCTCCCTGGGCCTGGGCATCGCCATGGTGCTGATCCTCATCGCCCTGCAGGCGAATTCTGATTTTAACCAGCTGCTGTATAGCGATAAAAACCAGAACGAAACCGCCGACTTCCTCGTCATCAACAAAAAAGTGACGAACAGCATGATGGGGCAGCCGCAAAAAACGGTGTTTTCCCCCGAAGAAATTGAAAATATCCGCCGCCAACCATTCGTACAGGCGTCCGGGTTAATCACTTCCAGCAAGTTCAAAGTGGTGGCCCAGGCCCCCGGCGAACTGCATTTTGCCACGGATATGTTCTTTGAATCCGTGCCGGATAGCTTTATAGACGTGAAGGAAGAAGAGTGGAAGTGGGAGCCCGGCAACCGCATCATTCCCATCATCCTGCCCAACGACTTCCTGAACCTCTACAATTTCGGGTTCTCCCTCAGCCAGGACCTGCCGCAGATCTCCCAGGAAACGGTCAAAGCCCTGCCCCTGCAAATCGTGATCTCCAACGGCCTGATCTCCGAAACCTATACCGGCCATATCGTTGGCTTCTCCGATCGTATTTCCTCCTTCCTGGTGCCGGCTTCTTTTATGGACTGGGCCAACGAAAAATACGGCGCCGCCGGCACGGCCGCTACCGCCAGCCGGATCGTCATTAAAACCGCGGACCCTTCCAACCCCACGCTGGT
>Ga0164243_10001448_pt1 | contig 40183 bp, 46 predicted proteins | sample OricompcompostOP_FD_108781 | JGI IMG/M metagenome (GOLD analysis project Ga0164243, IMG submission 108781) | Organic Plus compost microbial communities from Emeryville, California, USA - Original compost - Organic plus compost (OP) | ecosystem: Engineered > Solid waste > Mixed feedstock >... | reverse complement strand
GTTAGCGCCCGTGCGTCCCAGTAAACTGGGATAGCTCGTCCGGGTGGCGGAATGGCAGACGCGCTAGCTTGAGGTGCTAGTGCCCGTATAGGGCGTGGGGGTTCAAGTCCCCCCTCGGACACCGCATTGGTACACCATCGAGATCACTCGATACGATCTCCGCAAGCACGGTTTCGGTGCCTGGCCGGTAGGTCATCCTCAGCCCGACCCGCGAGTAGATCTCCGCGCGGTCGCGGGTGTCAGCCTGCTTCAGCAGCGTCATCAGCCCGCCGAGAGCGCCGACGATCTCGGCGATCTGATCTTCGCTCATACGCTGAGGGGTTGCCGTTGTGAGGCTGAGCCGCGCCTGGGTGGCTGACTTGATGGCGGTGGTCTCTCTGATCCAGCCGGCAATGAGGACCGGGTCGCCGCCAGCGTCGAGGGCTGCGCGGTAGTTTGCGATCTTGGTGTCGCACTCTTGGATCGTCGCGCGGAGTGGCGTGCTTTCGTCGGTGGCGTGGTGTTCAGCGAGGGCGGCGCGGTGGTGGGCGTCGGTGATCCGGCGGAGTGCCTCGCTGAGGCTGTCGTGGCCGAGTTCGTCGGTGAGGAACTGGTCGACGGGTCCGGCGATCGACTCTTGTCGGAGGTAGAGCACCGGTGGGTGGCTGATGCAGTGCTGGCGTACGTAGTCGCGGCTGGCCTTGCATCGGTAGTAGATGCGGCCGTGGTTGACGCTCCCGTCCATCAGCCGGCCGCAGATGCCACAGCGCAGGAGTCCGCGGAATAGGTAGGGATGCCGGCTGCGTCGCCGCGCCTTGCCGGCCTCGCTGTTGGCCCCACGTTGGCGGATCGTCGCCTGTGTTCGCTCGTACTGGTCAACGGTGATCAAAGGCGTGTGCGCCTCGGTGTTGGACCAGACCCATTCGTCGGGCGAGTTCCACCGATGCCGGTTCTCATGACCGAGCGCGATGTCGTCGACATCCACGAGGACTTCGTCGGTGCGTTGGCGGTTCCAGACTTGTCGCCCGGTGTAGCGGGGGTTGAGGAGGATGGCGCGGACGGCCGTGGTCTCCCAAACCTCGGTGTTCCGGTGAGGGTTGCGGGCTCGGTCGTATGCCGACGGACACGCGATGCCGTCCCGTGTCAGTCCGCGGGCGATCGTCGTCATTCCTCGGCCGGCGATGTATTCGGCGAAGATCCGCCTCACGATCGGCGAGGTGATCGGGTCTGGCTCAAGCTTGTGGAGCCGTTTTCCGTCTGCCGCCTTCGCGGGATGCGGGTGCGGTCCGGCGTCGGCGAGCCGGTAGCCGTAGGGCGGACGGCCGCCGAGGAACCGGCCTTCTAACTCGGTCTGCGACTTCATGGCGGACCGGACGCGAATCTTGATCCGGTTCCGCTCGCCCTTGCTCATCCCGCCGTACAAGGCCATCACGAGGTCGTGGGCGTCGCTGCCCGGGTCGATCGCTCCGCCGATCTCGGGCACCCAGAGCTGAACGCCGTAGTGCACGAACACGGGGAAGGTCATCCCGAACTGGCTGCCGTAGAAGGCGCGCTGCGGCTCACCGATCACTACAGCGTCAAACGTGCGAGCCGGACTCTTGATGGCGTCGAGCAGACGGAGCGCATCGGGGCGTCGCTTCCATGGCAGCGACCGGGAGAGGCCGACGTCGAAGAACTCTTCGACGACCTCGCCGCCCGCGGGAGCGATCAGACTTCGAGCGCGGGAAAGCTGCCAGCCCTTCGACGCCTCTGGGTCCTGCTGATCCTCGGTCGACACGCGTCCGTAGAAGGCAAACCTCATGTCTGTCGATTCTTCCGGGCACGGTCGATGATTCGCCACAGAGCGTCAGCGGCTGCGTCCGATAGCGGGACGTCTACGGACGTCGTGACCTGCCCATCCTCGATGACCAGCGTTTTCGTCTTTCGCGATGTGCGCATTTTGGCGGCGCTCGTTGGTTCGTCGTTATTGATCGTTTGTGCCTCCTCTCAGTCGCGGTGAGTGCCGCGCGGACGTCCGTCCGTCGTCCGTCCGCGCGTTGACGTGCGCAGACGCGCGCGCGGGAACGGACGTCCGCGCGGACGATCGCTATCTGGCGGCGCCTCGCCAACGGCCGCGGGACACTTGCTGGGCGTAGTTGTCGGCGGCGAGCGCCTGTAGCCGGTCGTAGATCCATGTGCGTCCCATTCCGGTAAGTTGCATCAGATGCGGGATGGTCAGTCCCCCGTCCGGCGCGTCGCGCAATGCCTGCCGCAGCGCGCGTTCCGGATCGTCGGCCTTCGGCGGCGCGATGACTTCGGTGGGCTCGATCGGCATCGGCTGGTCGATGGAAGCGGCGGACAGCGGGTCGAGGTGCGGCCTGGTGGCTGCGTAGCGGTGTGCGGTCGCGTTGACGTGGTCGTCAGTGACCAAGTAGCCGCGGGCGCGGCGTGGTTGGGTGTGGCCCTCGGCGAGGACGTAGAACTTGCCGGGCGCGTCGAGCGTGTGGGCGTGCCAGCCCGCGGCGAGCAACCCTTGGTCGAGGATGAGGTCGACGTCGCGGCGTTCTCGGACGCGTAGGCAGATGCGCACGCTCATCTGGGAGCGCAGCGCGCCACCGCCCATGGCCTTCTGCGTGGGGCGCTGGGTGGCGGCGAGCAGATCGACTGCGACGGCTCGGCCGCGTCGGGCGATGGACTCGGCACGGTTGACGGCGTCGGGTGCGGTGTCGACCAGCTCCGCGTACTCATCGATGATGATCACGAGGGCCGGTCGGTCCGGGCTGGTCTGCCAGACGCGGACGTTGTGTTCGGCGGCATAGTGCGCCCGTGCTTCGAGAATGGCGACGGCGTCGGTCAGGAGCGTGGCCGCCTCCGCTGGTGTCGTGGCGAGCCGGTCGAGGCAGGGTGACCAAGGGCGTAGTTCCATGCCGCCCTTGAGGTCGATGCCCCAGAGGACGACGTCGTTGCACGCGGCGAGGTTGCCGACGATGACGTTGACTACGCCGCTCTTGCCGGAGTCGGTGGTGCCTCCGATGAGGGCATGCCGGCGCAGAAGCGAGACGCGGACCTTGCTGGCGTCTTCGAAGACGCCGAGATCGATCGGGTCGGCGATCGAGCGCGTGTTTGGGCCGGGCCAGGGGATGGCGCCCGCGTGCGGGTCGGCGGCGAGGACGCGCATCATGAACCGTCCCGCGTGGGTCGGGTCTTGCTCGACGCGGACGGCGCCGGCTCGTGTGCCGAGTGCCGACTCGATGGCCGGAACGTGGGTCACCACGTCCTGGAGCGTCTGGCCGGGTCGCAGCGCCATTCGAGCGCGCCAGCCCCAGGTGTCAACCACTGCCGACATGACGCGTGAACCGGCAAGGCCGATGGCTTCGGCGATGTCCGGCCAAGCTTGGATCGTGCGGTCGACGCGGACGCGTGCCCGGCGGCGACGATGCGTCCACCATGGAATGCCATGCAGCACAACGGATGCCAGTAGCAGCAACGGCAGCGGTGCATGGCTCGGTCCGATCGCGGTTGCCGTCGCGAGCCAGCCACCGGCCGCGACGGTGGCGACCGTGGCGAAGGCGCGTTCGGTCGGACGCGAGATGCCCCATGGCAGGCCGCGGACGGCCGCCAGGATCGCCGCCACGCCTGTTGTGAGAGCGATCCAGGGCCACGTATGCGGGTTGGCGTTGTGGAGCACCAGGGCGGCGACTTCGACGGTGAGCGCGAGGCTGAACGGTGCCAGCTCCGAGCGGTATCGAAACAGTGCCCGACGGACGGCCGCGATTCCGATGAAGATCAGAGGCTCTCGGTCGATGATGAGCAACGGTTGGGCGTTCCGTCGGCTCCATCGCCGATGCCTTCGGCTGTATGCCCTCATCGGTTGGGCTCGTAGTCGTCGGTGATGGTTGCGTGTTCGGCGACTTCGTCGCGGAGGTAGCTGAGCGGGTCGTTCTCTCCGTCGCGTCCTGCGGCGAGGGTTGCGCGACCGGCGGCTAGGAGGTTCGCCAGCTCGGTCCTGGTCCAGGCGAGAAGTGTCGCCAGGCGGCGCAGTTCGGCGAGCATGACCGGGATGTCCGCGAGCGCGGTCCGTACCGCGACGGGCGTTTGTCGTGAGATGGCGGTTTCGAGATGGCACGTAATGGCCTCCTGGTCGACGGTCGTGCGAGGTTTGTCCGATAGGGATGTCATCGGATCTGCGTGACCTCCTTTCGTTCTGGTGCAAGGGTTTCGTGGTCGGTGCCAGACTCGGACGCAAGTCGTCGGCGGATCTCGGTTGCTTTCGGTCCGGCGATGCGCAGGGCCTTGCGTAACGCGTCGCGGGTGATCGGCCGCCCATTGTGTGCTGCCCGATGTTCCGCATCGGCGCGGCGGGCTGCTTCCATGAGTGCGTCGTCGGTGCGTGGCGCGGCGCGCCGACGGGGACGCGGCCGAGGGCGATCGGCGGGACGGGACCCGGTACGGTCCCGAGGCCGGTCCTCGACCGGGGACACCGGTTGCGCCGTGGCCGGATCGACCGCCGTTCGGCCGGTCCCGTCCTGCTGTGGCGTGCCGCGGGCGATCGTACGTAGCGCGTGAAGGTGTGCTGTGAGCCCGAGTACGGCAGCGGGCACGGCACCCACGAGGACGACGACCGGCCACGAGATGACGACCAGGCCGGCGGCGGCCAGGTGGTAGACGGCGTTGCCGGCGATGCTCGCCATGATGGCGCCGGTGGCGTTCGCGCGTGCGAACCGGCGCGCTCCGCGCTCGCCGTGCGGGCCGGAGGAGAGCCAGACCCGAGCGGCAGTCATCGCGTACGCGTCGATGGTGATCGGCAGCAGCCAGGCGAGGCGCTCAGGCCATCCGGCGATCAGCGCCAGCCCGCGTAGCCCGGTGAAGCTCGCCGTGGCCGCTGAGGCTGCCGCGATCGCCATGCCGACCATCACCCATGCGTCGCGGTCGGTCCGTTTGTGTCGACCCACGGCTCAGAGCTCGATCCCGGCGACGAACCGCGCGACCGAACGCAGCCCGTTGCCGATCTCGGGACCGATCGAGGACGAGGCCAGGAAGTAACCGAACGCGGCACAGATCGCGGCCTGCCACAGCGGCAGCCGTGCGTACCGCCAGAGCAGATAGACGAACACGCCTAGCAGAACCACCGCGGAGACGGAGACGATCATTCCGCACCCCCGTTCCGTCGGCGGTTGCGGCGTCGACGCCGACGGGCGGCACGGTCGACGCCCTCTTGCGATCCGCGGGCCTGCCGGCGGCTCTGCCACCGCAACCGCGCGGAGCATTTCCGGCACAGACCGGCGCCGGTCCGGTCGTCGTCGAGTCGCGCGCCGCAGGCGCATTCCGGGCCACCCGATCCCAAGTTGATGTTGATCGTGGACCTCCTCTCGCTACGTCGCCGCCGTGGTGCGGCGACGTATCCGAGAGTGCGGCGAGAGCACGAGACGTAGTCACTACGTGGCTGGACGTATCGAAGATGTCTTGACTAATGTGGTCACGCCGCGAGACGTCCTGTCCTGGGGAGACGATGGCCAACGACCGACTACGCAGCGCCATGCTCGAAAAGGGTGTCTCGACTTCCGAGCTGGCGACCGTCTTGCAGGTTGATCCGAAGAGTGTGGAGCGCTGGGTCGGCGGACGGACCCCCTACCGGCGCCACCGTTACGCCGTGGCCGCTCACCTGGGCGTCGGCGAGGAATACCTCTGGCCGGACGCGCTCACCCGCGACCAGATCGCCAACGCCAGCGAGAGCGAGATCGTCAACATCTACCCACACCGATGGATGATGCCGTCGGACATGTGGCGCAACTTCTTTGACAACGCCGAAAACGAGATCGGCATCCTCGTGTACGTCGGCCTCTCGCTCGCGGAAGACGAGGGCTTCCAGCGGATCCTTCGAAGGAAGGCCGGCGACGGAGTCAACGTCCGCATTCTCCTGGGCGACCCAGAGTCGGAGAACGTCAAGCAACGCGGCATCGAGGAGGGCATCGAGTCGACGATCGTTGCCAAGGTCCACAACGCGTTGGTCCTCTACCGACCGCTGATGTCGATCGACGGCGTCGAGTTCCGTCTCCACGGCACGACGCTCTACAACTCGATTTACCGCGTTGACGACCAACTGCTGGTCAACACCCACATCTACAGCTTTCCGGCGTCGCATGCGCCCGTGTTGCACCTGCGTCGGGTCGCTGGCGGTGACATGGTGTCGACGTACATGGAGAGCTTCGAGCGGGTCTGGGAACTTGGCCGCCCGCTGGACTGAGGAGAGCTGTGGCCCGCCGCATCGACTTCTACGACGACCCGACCGCACCCAGGCCAAACAGCATCGTCCTGTCGACCAATGTGGTCGTCACCAACGACGCGGGCGAGATCCTGCTGATCAGACGGAGTGACAACGACAACTGGGCTCTGCCCGGCGGCGCCATGGATCTTGGCGAGTCCCTTCCCGCTGCCGCGATCCGCGAGACCTTCGAGGAAACCGGAGTGTCGGTGGAGATCACCGGCCTGGTCGGGATCTACACCGACCCGAAGCACGTCATCCTCTACACCAGCAATAACGAGGCGCGGCAGGAGTGCGCAGTGGTCTTCACGGCGCGTCCGCTCGGCGGCGCGCTCACGCGCAGCTCGGAGTCGAGCGAGGTGGAGTGGGTGGCGCCGGCCGTGGTCGACGGACTGGCCATAGACCGGTCGATGCGTCTACGGATAGGGCATTTCCTCGCCGGCGACGACGTGCCGCACCTCGGGTAGCGGCGCGTTGGACCCGGACTGGCTCAGCGCGAGCGCGGACATCTTCTCCGCGGTCGGAACCGTCGGCGCGTTCGTCGTCGGGTTCACGCTCCTGCGCCGCGAGCTACACCGTGAGGCGGACCGGGCCGACGACCAACGCCGGGCGCAGGCGGAGCGCATCAGCGCGTGGGTGGAGGCGTCGCGCAAGCCCGACGGCACCCGCGAGCTGGCGTTCCACATCCACAACGCGAGCGCGATGCCGATCTACGACGTGGAGCTGCCGCTACCGAGCCACCCTGGGGAAGAGAACGGCGCCGAGTTCGTCGGCCTGGTGCCGCCCGGTCAGACCATCCGTCGCGCGGCCCCTCCCGAGTGGCTGCGGTCGTACGTGGAGCCGGAGCCGGTGCAGATCGAGTTCCTCGATAGCGCCGGTCGTCGCTGGGCGCGCGACGAGCAGGGATCGCTCGCCGAGGCTGACACCGACCGCTAAGCGTGCGCCAAGGCAGCCTCGACAGCTCGCACAGAGTCGAAGATGATCGGCGCCGCCTCGCGCATCGTCAGCGTGACGAGGTGGGCCTCGCCGTACCGCGCGGCTATCTCCGAGAGCCGGTCACTCGCCTCGACGGGTTCGCCGTCCGGGCTCGTGGTGATGTCCGCGTACGTGACGGCGTCGGCTAGAAGCCCGTCGAGCGAGGGGAACTCGCCGACGAGTTCCGCGTCCAAGCCACGGTTTCGAGCCTCAATTACGGCACAGGTGTGGTGGGCGACGAGTCGGCAGAGACGCGGATCGGCGCCGACGACATCACGTAGGTAGCGCGCTCCGTCGAGCTGATGCAGCCCGGTCCTCGCGAGAGCGGGCGCATAGCCGATGTCGTGAAGCCAGGCGGCGGTGATCAACAGCTCGGCCTGGTCGCCGACGACATGGGCGACGGACTCGGCCTTGAGCCCCACGCCGCGGCAGTGTGACCACCGCCGCGGGAGCACCTCACCGAGCACGTCGCGCGCCAGGTCACGCGCCCATTGGACATCGCCCACATGGGGAGACTAGCGATTGGCGCTGTTCACTCCGAGCGGACGAACCATCCGACCCCGTGCACAGCGGTGATGAGTCCGGCGTCCTGGAGCTGGCCCAATCCCATGCGGACCGTGCTCCGGGTGACGCCGTACTGCCGGGCGATGGCCGCTTCGCTGGGCAGGATGTTGGTCGGTCTGAACTCACCCTGCTCGATCCTCGACCGCAGCTCACTGCGGATGAGTCGGTGCCGCGCCTGCGCCAAGCTGTGATCGTTGTCCGCCATGGTCACGAACCATCCTCGACCGCTGGTCACGGTAACCAGACCCTCGGTCGCAAGCGCGCGCAGCGCACGGCGAAGAGTGTTGCGGGCGACGCCGTACTGCCTCGACAGCGTGATCTCCTTGGGCAGTTGTCTGGGCAGCTCGCCGCGAACGATTCGAGTTCGCAAACTGGCGGCGATGTCCTTGTACGGCGCCGGTCCGTCGGCCGAGCGTCCCATCACGCGCCGCCGTCGGGCTGGAGCACGATGCCTGCCGCAGCGGCTCGCGACAGGACTGTGATCAGTCGTTGGGCGGTCGACTCGGTGATCTGGCCGAGGTCGACGGCTGGCCGAGCGCGATAGTCAACGGCGCTGCGCAGCATGTCGAACTCACGACCGACGTCGAAGCCGACGTTTTCGAGCGCCAGGGCGAGTAGGTCTGCCGACATCCGCGCCGCGTGACGTGGGTCGGAGGGTCCTCGTGTCATGTCTGAAGCGTTGACGCTCCGTAGCCGCCGCTGAACCACGCGGTAGGGACGTCTCCGGACGAGTTCGCTACCATCGACTCACCATCGCCGATGGGAGCGACATGGACCATCTCCTTGCCGACGCTCTCCGCACCGTCGGAGTAAGCAAAGTCGACGTCGCGCGCCTGCTGAGCGTTGATCCGAAGACGGTAGATCGGTGGATCGCCGGCCGGACGCCATACCCCCGCCATCAACGGGCGCTCGCCGATCTAACTCGGCGAGACGCTGTCGAACTATGGCCGGCTGCAACTCGGCCCAAGCGAGGACGGCGTGCGACCGTGCCGGCTACTACCGCCTACCCACATCGCGGCGCAGTGCCGACTGCTGCTTGGCTGCAGCTCTTCCGGAGTGCCCGGGCAGAGATCGACTTACTGGCGTACGGATGCCTTTTCATCGTGGACGAGCCAGAGATCCGACTGGCGCTCGTCGAGCGCGCCGAGGCCGGCGTGACCGTTCGCGTAGCGCTCGGTGATCCGTCTGGCCACCGACTCCGGGAACGCGGCGACGATGGGTGGGTCGGGCCGGAGATCGAGACACGTGTGCGATCGGCACTGGCGACGTTCAAGACCCTGGGTCATGGCAGAGGGATCGAGGTGCGCACACACAACACGACGCACTACAACTCGATCTACCGCGCGGACAGCGACATCATGGTCAACATGCACGTCTTCGGCGTGCCTGCTGCGAGCGCACCGGTGCTTCGACTACAGGCTGACCGCGATCCGGAGGCGGCGAGCGCCTACCAAGCGTCGTTCGAACGAATTTGGGGCGCTGCTACGCGAGTGACGCAGCCCGCTGAGTGACGTCATCCTTTGCGGAAGTTGTGAGTTCGAGGATCGCCCTGGCGAGGTGGCTTGCCTGGCGTATAGGAAGTTGATGAGTGGTTGCAACTTCGTCGTCCACACACTCGATCTCCACCACAGTGATGGAGGTCCCGGCCTGGAGGAAGACCAGCCGGACGACGAGGCCGACGAGGTCGTGCCGTGACGAAACAACTCGGTCAGGAGACCGATGATCTTCCCCAGCCTGTTCTCTGACGGCGCACCATTCAGGGTGTTCGTTGAACATTTCGCCTCCTGCTGATTGGGTCTGTTCTATGCATACCGAGTTCGGTAAGCGCGGAGGAAGGCATCCGACGAGACGTCTTGTGCGACGAAGATGTCCCGCGCAGTTGCCTCGGTAAGCGGGCCGCCCGTGAAGTGCTCGATCAGGATCGGCGTGCCCGTTGACGATCTCAAACGGCTGCCTAAGGGTCGGCGGGTGGTCGAGACGACGCACTGCAAACCAGCGACGAGCAGGGCAAACGCCTCGTTTAGGCAGCCCCACGCCGTCAAGCCGGACTCGAGGAAGTTCGGCTCGCGGTGTCCCGCTCTCTAGCCGGGAAAAGTCATCAACTGGCTGTGCGTGAGCCTGTGAGCGTCGTTGCGGGCTACCTAACCTCGGGGAGCTTCGCCGATTCGGAACTCGCTGGGCGTACCTCGGTCGTCAGTGTTGCAAGCTTAGCCCGAGGCGGAGACACAATCAGGGTAAACCGAACGGCGGATCCGGGCGTGGCCTTCCGTACATCATGAATGACAGATTTGCTGAGTGTGTGACACGGCCGTGTGCCCCATATGGCGAGCCCGAGATCGGCGTTAGCCTGTGTATGAACCCGCGTGACCCTCGACGATCTAGGAATGGACCATGCAGCTTACGCTGTACAAGCTCCGACCGGACCTACATCGGAGGTCCTGGGGACTTCGCACGTCAGCAGAAAAATACGTATCGGTGCCAACTTCCTCAATCGACGGGATTGAGTTGGAGCTACGGATGCGTCAGTCAGATCCGTCGGCGCCACGCTGGCTTCGTGACCTTATGGGGATCGTCGTCGGCGACCATCTCTCCCTCTACTTGAATCGGCACAGTGCGGCGTTGCTCCTAATCCGCTACGCCGGGCATCGGTTTGTACTCGCCTACGGCACTGGTCGGTTCGCGATTGACCCATCGGCGGTAGAGCCTGGCTTTGGACTTCGCGTGGTGGCAAACGCGGTAGCCGCTACGCGCGTACGCAGTGCGGACACAAGGGGGCTTGGCGGGCGTAGCCGAAGCCAACGGACGGCCATGCCTTCGGCTGGGCCGCTCTACGAACTCGGGATTGAGCCGAGTGAGGAGTGGGTACGGCAACTTGAGGGAGTTCCCGCGTTGGACTTCGCCAACGCGGCTGCCGGCAGTGATGCGCTCAAGCTGAAGATCCGGAACTTTAGCCTTACCAGGCTGCCGGCCAAGCTGGACCAGATCATCGAGAAGTATGAAGCTCAAGATTACAAGAGTGAGTACGAATTCCTAGACTATTTCGCACGAGTTCGGCACGACGACGTGACCTTGAAGCGCGAGCTACAGGACATCGTTACGTCAATGTTAATGGATGGTGGCCGAGACGTCGATTTTGCAGACCCTGACGTCCTTGAACCGCTCAGGATCGATCACTACGTACTTCAGCATCGGTCGCGAATCAGCGAGGAACTCGATGAGCTCAATCAGCCGTCCGTAGTCCGTATCCTTGCAGACTGGGATCTGGAGGATCCACTTCGCGAGGTTAAGGTTCACGCATTTACGTCCGCAGGCGACACCGTAACCCAGGTTCACCCACTGTTGGACTACGCAGTCGCGGACTTCAAGCATCGAAACGAGCGATTCGTGCTTTCCGCAGGCCAGTGGTTCCGTGTGGCAGCAGACTACGTCGCTGAGGTTCAGCAACGTATAGACGCGATACCAGACGTCACCAACTCTTTGCATCTCGACCGATGGAACGAGGGCGAGGACGAGGGCGTCTATAATGATCGAATTGCGCGAAGCAGGGGCTGGGCGCTGCTGGACAGATCCAACTTCCCGGTCGGGGGGCCAAATCAGAAGGTCGAAGTTTGTGACATCTTGACCCCAAACAAAGAGATGCTTTGCGTCAAAAGAATGAGCAAGTCTAGTACGCTCTCTCACTTGTTTAGCCAGGGAACGGTTTCAGCCGAGCTGATGGCCGCTGATCTGAAGGGTTATCGGAATAGACTAGTTAGGTCGCTCAAGAAGTTGGACCGATCGGCGACTTTCGGCGTGCGCGATGACTGGACGATCGTGTATGCGATAGCAACAGACAAGCCTGGGCCTCTTGCTGACTCCTTGTACTTCTTCAGCAAGGTGTCGCTCGATCAGGCTGCAAGGAGGCTGAGCAGCTTTGGTTTTAAGGTTGCCCTAGCTAGGGTCGAAACCTCCAAGCCGAAGCGCCGCCCGCGCAAGCGACTCTTGCGCGCTCGCGCCGATGTCTAGCGGAATCGGCCGCAGGTGATCAATCCGCGGAACAGGTAGGGGCGGGTGGTCTGGCGTGGCGCCTTGCCGCTTTCGCCGTTAGTTCCGCGGGTCTGCACGGTTCGTTGGGCGAGTTTGTGGGTCTCCATCGTGATGAGCGGCTCGTGCGCCTGCTCGGTCGCCAGACCCACTCGCTTGGGTCGTTCCAGCGGTGGCGGTTCTCGTGGCCCAGGGCGATGCCCTCGACGTCGAGGAGGACTTCATCGGTCGCAGGCGATTTCCAGACCTGCCTGCCGGTGTGGGGGTGAGGAGAATCGCGCGGAAGGCGGTGGTTTCCCACAGCCGGGCGTTGCGGTGCGAGTTGCAGGCGCGATCGTAGCTGGACGGGCACGCGATTCAGCCCGGCGTCAGACCGCGAGCGATCACGTCATTCCGCGACCAGTGACATACTCGGCGAAGATACGCAGCCAAGATCTTAACGAGTCGGGATGCTCAGGACAGCTGACGGAACATAGAGCCGATCTGGGACCGGGTTCGCTGCCCGGGTGGCAGGCTGAATCCGACATATCCAGAGTCCGACGTCGGCGCCACCTCTTCGTCGTTCTCGCGATCTTCATAATGGGTTCGAATGCTGTCACGTTCATGTTCGATGTCGGCCTGTAGTCGGTCGAGAATCTGTAGACGCTCCGCCATAGTCTCAACGGAATCCAGCCACTGATCGTCCGACTCTTCGTCGTTGCGATTCATGGACATGTTGTCGATCTCGTTGCGAAGAGCGTCTTCCGCGAATCGGGTCAAAGTTCCTTGCGCGTCGAGATGTGGGGCGAGTTGACCGCTGTAATTGTCCAGGTAAGCTGCAAATTCACTAACTTCCTCCGCAGTGTACATGGATTCGCCCCACATTTCGATCAGATCATGGAGCCGATCCATCGCGATAGACATGTTGGAGGAGTGATGGAGGGTATATGCGCGCGTAAGTGGGCCAAGAATCTCACTGCCATAGACCGGCCCTATGGAATCCAGGATCGAGAACATGTGATTAAGCACGTCTGCGCATACTTGAGGTACAACGGCTGAGGCCGGCTCGAGAATCTCAGCTAGAGGCCGCAGAACGCTATGACGCACCCCTGGAAATCGAGAGGGATTGACCGACAACTCCGCCAGATGCCGGTCGATTATGCTGTCAATGCAACCGAGAATTCTGTCTGGTATTTCACCAAGGCGCATCGCAAGACGGGGGTATTTGGGCCTGTCGTTAGCTTCGGAAGATGCGTATTGCAGCAAGATTGCAATTTCGCTCAGTCCTCGCGCGTTGACTAATAAATCCTCCGCGTAATCTGGCTCGTCATCGACGGTCGCGAGCACGAAGTCACGAACACTAGGGTTTGCATAAGACACTTTGGTTACGTCGTTGCGGATATTAATTGAAACAAAGGTGCCTTCCAGAGCTTTGAGGGCGTGTGTGTACTCGATGGGACTCGCATTGCGCCGGCTGACGCTTCGAAGTTCGTCAGCATCGACACCCGCAACTGGAAAGGCGGCGATGGAGAGGACTATGCGGCGCGCAACTTCCGACAGAACCTGCGCAAACATCGTTCCCCACAGGTCTATAGGTCGATCCAGTGTAGAAACCATAATTCGGGAAAGTTCAGATGCCGACCCGGCGCCCCGGCGTATGACCTGTTCGATGATCCGGGGCGAGAAGTTTGGGTGGTCTATCGTTCTCCAGTAGTGCTCGCCTGCTACGTAGTCTGATAGCAGGCTGCGGGATAGAGCGGAAAAGTAGAGATGGTTATATAGAATGTGCGCGCGTTCGATCGGGCCGTAATCCGATACCTCGATGACGCACTCGCGCAACTGGAACCCGCCCCTGGCGATCACTTCTCGCCTGAGACCGGCCTGCTTAAGGATCTGTGACCGCGTCGTCATTACAAGCCGTTTAGTTGGGTCGGAAGCTACCCTGTCCATAAACCTGACAATCCTGGAGTCCTCGTTCTTGCTACCCCTCTCGCTGATGTCAGTCTGGCCCAGAAAATCGTCATATAGGAAGATTTGCTTCCGCGACGGTCTATAGGAGTTCCAAGCTTCGTTGATATCGTCGGATACTGAGACCACTTGCCAGTCGTTGTGCCAATGCGAAAGTAGAAGCATTTCCGCAAGCAGGCTTTTGCCAACGCCGGGTGCTCCAGTTAGGACCACGATGTGCCATTGGTCGAGGCGGGTCGAGGCACGCTCGTACCCGGCGTTTCGCACATACAACTTTACCCGGGCCGAAACATCCTCAAGCAGCGCTTCGCTACGCGCCCATAGACCGCTCTGGACAACTCGCTCCAATACACCCGTTGAAGCGAGCCACAACTTAAAGTGTTGTCGTTCTATCTCGGAATGTTTGCCAAGTAGCCCATTGAGATCAGACTGGATAAGAAGGTCAGCCGGCGTGCGGAGCCAGCCAAATAGATCACCGGCAAGAGCATCTTTCTGAGTGCGACTAAGACTTTGCGATGTCACAAAGAGATAGCGACCCGGTCTCTCGGAGTCCATCTTTTTGGCCTCTCGTCGCGCGGAAGCGCGGAGGTCGGCGAAGGTCGAACCTGCGTAGTGCTTACACTGAACTACGACCTTGGAGCCACGTACCCAGCCCCTGAGATCGACGCCGCCGTCAGGGCCGTGGCCGAACGCCTCTAGCCGCCATCCATGCTCAGCGGCCAACAGGTCCCGTACTAGAACCTCGAAGTCCGTCGGAGACAGGGTCTTGAAGTCGTACTGCTGCAACGCCGTAGCCCTCCTTCGAAGCTGTCGTGCGTCGGCCGTTCGACGAGATGGTCGTTCGCGCCTGACTGACCCGAAGTTTAGACATTGGGCACAGCGAGGCGGTCCAGATGGACCCGTACAGCGAGAAGCGTGCCGTAGGACCATGGCCTAGCGGTCCACGTTGGAGGTAGATCGATTTTGGCCAGTCCACCGAAGCGATGACCGGTGGTTCCTGGCCAACGTTGATAACCTGCGCGTTCAGCTACTGACCAGGGGCCGGCGGCTTCGCGCAACTCCGTCACGCACAGGTAGGAGCGGCGTGGGTGCTGGCGGCACATCTCGCGGCATCAGTTTCGACAGTGGTCGCCGGTGTTGCCTACAGACGGCGGAAAGAAATCACTGATCGGACTTTCGCACCTTGCGGCCAAGCTGCACCGCCGCTGAGTTCATCGCACTTTCATTGACTGCGCGCTTAATTTTGTAAATCACGTCCGGCACTTGTGCGGCGGAACGGCGCAATTCGTATAATCTCTCTTGCCAAACTACAAGGTCATTGCCGTCGATCTCCCCGTTGTCGCCGTTTATGCGTTGCTCAATCGACCGCGCAAGGTCCCTCCTGCCCCGTGCGGCTTTCCGCATACCTGCGACGTACTCGACGACATCCAGAAACGCCGGAAGAACAGGCAGTAGGACACCGACAAGAAATGTTGCCAGCGAAATACCGACGACCGCGCTCACTACTATAAGAGTGACAATCCAAGCCGCGGTCAGCGTTCCCCATACAACCGCAGTCGTCCGAAGAAGCCTGTCGGAATATGAGGCATTCGCGCGTTGCGAGATGGCGACGGTCACAATCCCCGCATTGCCCGGTTCAATTGGGTACCAATTTACGAGGTCCTCATCGTCCGCCACCGCCCTAAGTCGCGAGTCCGGCCCGGTGATTGCGGAGATCTCTTCCAGCGAAGGCACGGTGGACCGCTCGATGCTGGTCGGCATTCCGAATACGTAGAAGTCAAATTGCTCCTGAGTCGCTGCTGCCTTCGCCGTTGCCGTCGACTGAGTAGACATCAGTACTGTCCGCCCGAGGAAGATCCACAGTCCCGCAACTGCGCCGGAGACAACGGCTAGGCCGGGCCGAACAACAGAGACCACGGGCGCCGCCAGGCCAATGATTAGCATGCCGAACCAGCGTAGGCCCAGCCACCGCTTCGCACGGGAGTACAGACGGCGTTGCGCAATAAGTAGACGCAGAGCATCGTCGTCGTTTTGGCGGGCAAGCATTTCTGCGCTTGGCGGAGGCGTGTATTCGGATGGGGAGACTGCTGGCACGCTACTACCTCGAATCACGTCGCGAAGAATTGCCACCGGAGTCGGCTAGCGATTAAACAGCAGCTTTAGCTGTTCAATCGCGTTTACGCTGTCACCGGATTCGTCGTAGTTCTTGGCCTTTAAGGCGCGGCTGACTGCCATTCCGAGCTTTGACATCGCGTCTTGTCGACTTGACTCAGAAGAGCACGCGCCGAAACGGGAGCCAAGCCCGGTAGGGTCGTTCATGGCCGCTAGCCCCGCGTCGTGCATCTTCTTGAACGATAGATACAGATCCCACAAGGCCGAGTAGGAATTCTCACCCTCCATGTGCTTCGCCGCACGCATCTCAAGGTAACAAGACGATATGGGCACATTCCGAAGGTATTTCCAGATTTTGGCTTGGCGAGCTAATCCTTTTACTGCACCGCCAAAGTTGTTGTTGATCTGGTTAACGTAGGCGTTATGATCCTTTGGATACGTCTTTATCCATCCGTCCGTGGATGGATCGGCGATAAAGTAGCCGGAATCATCGGGATAGCCTGGAACAACTTCGACGCACCCGTCTGAAAATCGGCACACGACAGCCGGTCGCCGAATGACGATCTCAGTCGCTACGAAGCGTTCTTGGAGAGTCTCCTTGACTTTGTCAAGCATCGTCCAGATCGAACCGGGCCGGATTCCCTTGAGCGACGCCAGGAAGTCCGCGTCGCTGTATTGCCACACTCCTGTGCCCTGCCGCAGGGAGCCGATCTCGAACATCTCGCGCAGCCCAATATATGCATCGAGCCGCGACTCGATCGCGCCTCGGTGACGGCGGGCTGCATCGAACTGTGTCGACGTCGGCGTGTAGAGGTTTGTAAGTTCGGTTAGCCAACCCTTGGCCGATTGCGCCATTCATGCTCCTAGACTTAGCGTGGCCCGCCGGCCACGCCGCGGCATCGTGGCCCAGCGACCCAACGCAGCGGAGACACGGAACCAAACGCACTGACGGGGGCAGCGTAGCCGAAGGCCACGACAGTTGTCAGAGGTCGCGCCGACGTCCTGGGTAAGGGGACGGTCGAACTCGAATCCGACCGGCTCTGCATCCTGATCCTGGGCCAAGCAGCCGGTAGTCATCGACAGAGGTCGTCTCCTGGCATTGGTATGAGATCTGAGCGATTGCTCCAATTCGTACGTATTGGCTTGTCCTAACGGCTGATGCCCTCGCCGCCAACAGATCCGCAGCGCTCGCTAGAGCGCATATGTCGTCCACTCCAGAGAGACGGGCCGTGGGGGCCGGCTTTGGGGGTCACGCAACGTACGCCAGCTCTCTGGACGCGATCATCGTGTACACAACTGGCGTGTTGGCCCTCGGACACCAACCAATTGCCAACGGCGTGGCCCAAGATCGATTGTGGCGTGCGCCGTTCGTGCTTCCGGGTCGTACGTCACCGCTTGGAGGCGACGCTCGGGGGTGATAGCCGCCTGGGGTGTCAGGACTGTCGCAGGTCGGGCTGCTCCGCGTGGGTGCGGTCGCGTTGAGCCAGGCGGGCGAGCACGTTGTAGGTGGCGAGGGCGTCGTCTTCGTGGCCTTCCGCCTCGGCGCGGTCGGCGGCGCGGTCGAGGCGGCGTTGTTCGCGTTGGTCGGCTCGCCACCGTTGGACGAAGAGGGCGCCCAGCACGAGCAGGGTGGGGATTTCGCCGAAGGACCAGGCGATCCCGCCGGCGGTGTGCTGGTCGTCGAGTGGTGTCGGGCCCCAGGGCCGGGCGAGTTGGGTGTACCAGTCGGCGGCGAGCGGGGAGCGCGACTGCATGAGCGCGACGCCGAGGAAGGCGTGCAGGATCATGGCGACGATGACGACGAACATGCGGACGGGGTGAGCGACCCGGTGTGGTGCGGGGTCGATGCCGATGATCGTCCAGAAGAAGAGGTAGCCGACGCTGAGGAAGTGCAACACCATCAGGAGGTGGGCGGCGTGTGAGCGTAGGGCGAGCTCGTAGAGGCCGGTGAAGTACATCGCGTAGATGCTGACCACGTAGAGGGCGAGTGCGACCAGCGGTTGGGTCAGCATTTTCGCCGTACGGGAGGACAGCGCCGACATAAGCCATTCCCGGGGTCCGGGCCAGGCCGGGTCGGTGGCCTTGGGCAGGGCCCGCAGTGCGAGGGTGACGGGTCCGGACAGGGCGGCGAGGATCGGCGCGATCATCATCAGCAGGAGGTGTTGCACCATGTGGACGCTGAACAGTATGAGGGAGTAGCGGGCCAGCCCGCTCGATGTGGCGACGACGACGAGGACGCAGGCGGCGAGGAACGCGGCCGTCCGGCCAGCCGGCCATCGGTCGCCGCGGCGGCGTAGCCGCGCCACGGCGGCGAGGTAGAGCGCGGCGGCGGTGAGGGACCCCGCGACGAACAGCGGTTCGGGGAGCCAGCCGCGGGCCAGGTTCGCGATCGACAGCGGCGGCGGCATCGGGTAGCCCAGCAGGGTCTGCGCGACCGTCTCCTCGCCGGCCGGGGCGGGGTCGGGGTGCGTGAGAGGGCGACAGCGGTGCCCATCGCGGCGGCGAAGACGAGTATCTCGCCGATGGCGGTGAGCGTGAACCGGCGACGGTTCCCGGCGGCGAGGGCGGGCAGCGCGGCCACACGGTGCCACCAGCCCATGCCTGCCAGGACGCCCAGCAGGACGGTCTTGACCACGACGAGCTGCCCGTAGCGGGAGTCGAGCAACGCGCTCCACGCGGGCAGGCGTACGTATGCCGACAGCAGCCCGGAGACAGCGACCAGCGTGATGCAGGCCAACGCGATGCGCGAGAACCGGCGCACGGCGATGGTCTGCTGCTCGGCCGACGCACGGCCGCTGAGCACCAGCGCGAGCAGTCCGCCCGCCCATACGGTGACCGGTACGACGTGCAGTACGAGGCCGGAGACGGCGAGTTGGTGGTTGGCGGCGGCTGCGGCGTGCCCGGTGAAGAGTGGCGGGACCACGGCGAGCAGAGCCAGTGCGAGAGCGATCGCGGTGCCCCGTACGCGCAGCGTGGTGCGGCAGATCAGGAAGACCGCGGCCGCCAACCACGCCGAGAGTGCGAGGGCCCGGCCGAGTGGGACGGTGGTGGCGAAGTTGACCACCGCGTTGACCGTCACCGCATCCCGGAACGGCACCCCTAGCAGGTCGGCAAGGGTGTAACAGAGGGCGGCGACGCTGCACGCGCACCACAGCAGTGCCGTCCACGCGGCGGCCCGCAGCCGCCGGTAGCCGGTCGCGGAGAGCATCCCGCCGTGGCCCCGCGGAGAAAGGACGGCGGCGGCGAGCAGCAGGCCGATCGTCGCGACCGCGAACAGCTGTGTGCCCAGCCGGGCGGCCGGCAACGCCCATGCGGTGACCGCTCCGGGGTCGACCAGGCCGGGCAGGGCTTCCCGCCGCGCTCCGCCGCCGTACCGGAGGAAGCCGGCCAGTGCGCTCGCGGACAGGGCGACGGCGGCGATGGCGGGCCACCGGGGCTGGCCGTTCCGCCGGGACTCCGTGCCGGTCATGACGGCGGGGCGCCAGCACGGCGTCGCCGTACCACGACAGCTGACGGGTTCGGGATGGGAGCTCCCTACGACACCGCGTGGGCGTGGACTCACCCCAGTGGACATTGGGTCCCCGGTTCGCCATCGGCGATTAGGCGTCGTCGCGCCGACCGGCGGGCGGCGGACGGGAGGCAGCGTAGCCGAGGCGGCCCACGGTCGCGCAAGCCCGCGCACGCTCCACGCCGGCCACCGATCGTCGATCGCACCCTTGTCTACCAGGAGAAACGTCGGGAGACGGAGGGTCGAAAATCCACCTAAGAAGCTTAGGAGTGGCCGGGGTTCCGCGTCCGGCGCAGGATCGTCATCGTGTGCTGCCGCGTGGCGTACCGGGGATGGGTTGTTCGGTGATCCAGGCGGCGGCGATCAGGCCGGAGGCGGCGGTGAGGGCGGCGGCGGCGACGATGGTGCTGTTGAGGCCGAAGGCGTCGGCGAGGAGGCCGGCGACGAGGGCGCCGGCGGCGTAGCCGATGTCGCGCCAGAAGCGGTAGGTGCCCAGGGCGTTGGCACGCCAGGTGGGGTGTGCGTGGTCGGAGACGGCGGCGATCAGTGCGGGGTAGACCATGGCGGTGCCGAGCCCGAGTGCGACGGCGGAGAGGATCCCGGCGAGCAGTGGTCGGTCGAGCAGGGCGAGGGCGATGACGAAGCCGCCGGCCTGGACGAGCATGCCGGCCACGATGAGTGGCTTGCGGCCGATGCGGTCGGCGAGGTGGCCGGTGGGGATCTGGCCGAGGCCCCAGAGGATGGGGTAGAGGCCTTTGATGAGGCCGACGGCGGCCAGCCCGAGGCCGTGGTCGGTGAAGAGCAGGGGGAAGACGCCCCAGGTCAGGCCGTCGTTGAGGTTGTTGACGAGCCCGGCCTGGCTGGCGCCGCGTAGTGAACGGTTCTGCCACGAGGTGCGCAGGAACGTGGCGGTCAGGCCGGCGCCTTCTCTGGCGGGCCGGGGCGCGGGGTGGTGGGCGAGTTCGAGGGCGACGTGTGCGGCGGTGTCGCGGACGGCGAGGGAGAGGGCGAGGCCGGCGGCGACGAAGACGACGCCGATGAGCTCCGGGGCGGGTCGTAGGCCGTAGGCGGTGGCGAGGTAGCCGGTGAGCAGGGCGGTGACGCCGACCGCGGTGTATCCGGCGGCCTCGTTGAGGCCGGTCGCCAGGCCGCGGCGGGTGGGGCCGACGAGGTCGATCTTCATGTTGACGGTCATCGACCAGGTCAGCCCCTGGTTGACGCCGAGCAGGACGTTGGCGGCCACGATCCAACCCCATGCGGGCGCCCAGGCGAGTGCGAAGGGTACGGGGATGCCGATGAGCCAGCCGGCGACGAGGAGCTGTCGGCGGCGGAAGCGGGCGGTCAGCGCGCCGGCGGCGAGGTTGGTCAGGGCTTTGGTGACGCCGAACGCGATGATGAACGAGAACACGGCCAGGTCGCTGGTCAGGCCGAAGACGTCGGCGCCGATGAGCGGGACGGTCGTGCGCTCGAGCCCGACGAGTGCGCCGACGCAGACGTTGACGACGACCAGCAGGGTGAACTGGGGCCAGTTCTCCCGCAGGCCCAGCCGGACGGGCCTGCCGGCCCTGCCGGACGCGGTCGCGGTCACGAGCCGGTCAGGCGCAGGCGGTGGGCGGTGGCGTAGTCGGTGGGTCCGCCGGACAGGACGGTGAGGTCGGTGCGTCCGGCGCGTTCCAGGATGCTGGCGGCGGTCATCGCCCGTTCGCCGTGCCCGCAGGCGACTACGGCGCCGTCGGGGGCGTCCGCGGCGTGGGCGGCGAGGTCACCGAGCTCGATGTGCACGGCGCCGGGCACGTGCCCGGCGGTGTATTCGGCGTGCTGGCGGATGTCGAGGTAGGGGCCGGGCGGGGTGCGGTCGGCGGCGAGGAACGCGGTGCGGCTCGCGGGATGCCCGGCTGCCCGCCAGGCCCCGATGCCGCCGGCGAGGTGGCCGGCGAGCCGCTCGTAGCCGATCTTGTAAGCCTGCCAGACGATCTCGGCAAGGTCCTGGCCCTCGGTGGTGACGAACGCGATGGGGGCGTCGTCGGGCAGCAGCCAGCCGAGCCAGGTCGCGAACTGGTCGCGTAGCGGGATGGACAGTGATCCGGGGATGTGTCCGGCCGCGTAGTCGGCCGCCGGGCGGGCGTCGACGACGGTGCCGCCGCCGGCGAGCAGCGCCCGGACCTGTGCGGCGTCGAGCGGTGGCAGGAGCGGGGTGGCGGTCAGGACGTGGGGGCCGTGGCGGTTGCGCTCGCCGAGGCCGTCGAAGTAGGCGGGGTAGGAGCCGAGGCTGGCCAGGAGCCGGCGGACGAACTCGTCCTCGTCGGGCACGGCAAGCAGCGGGTTGGCGCGCTTCTGGTCGCCGACGGTGGTGGTGCGGTCGGCCCCCGTCGGGGCGGAGCAGAACGAGCCGGCGCCGTGGGTCGGCCAGACCGCCACCTCGTCCGGCAGCGCGGCCAGCCGCCGCAACGAGCCGAACTGCGCTCGGGCCAGCTCCTGCGTCCGGTCGGGGCCGAGCAGGTCGGTGCGGGCGGCGGAGTTGACGATCAGCGAGCCGCCGGTGAACACCCCGAGCTCGTGGGCGCCGTCGAGGAGCAGGTAGGACAGGTGCTCGTCGGTGTGGCCGGGCGTCTCCACCGCGCGCAGCGTCAACCCGCCGAGGTCGACCTCGTCCCCGTCGGCGAGCGGCGTGTGGGCGAAGGCTCGCCGGCCGGCGGCGGAGGCCAGCACGGCCGCACCCGTGTCGTGGCCGAGCTGGACGGCGCCGGAGAGGAAGTCGGCGTGGAGGTGGGTGTCGGCCGCGTACGCCACGCGCAGGCTTCGGCGCCGGGCGGCGGCGTGCAGGGCGCGCAGGTCGCGGCTGGCGTCCACGGCCAGGGCGTGGCCGTCGCCCAGGTCGACCAGGTAGGCGCTGTTGCCCAGCCCTTCGTCGACCAACGGCACCAGATGATCGTCAGTGAAGCCCACAGCGTCCTCCTAGAGCTGCTGGATGCGGCGGTCTCTGGTCGTCACACCCTCACATCTTCTACACTATTCCATGGAAGTACGGAGGATGTCATCGTGGAGACGACCAAGACCCGTTCGAAGGCCGAGCTGTACGACGCGTTCGCGGTCAGCGGCAAGGCGCTGGCCAGCGGGAAGCGGCTCGAGCTGCTGGACCTGCTCGGCCAAGGCGAGCGCACCGTCGACGCGCTGGCCCGGGCCGCCGGGTTGAACCTGACGACCGCGTCGGCACATCTGCAGACGCTCAAGCAGGCGGGGTTCGTCGCTACCCGCCGTGACGGCGTCCGGATCTTCTACCGGCTCGCCGGCGACGACGTCGGCCGGCTGCTCGCCCTGCTCCGCAAGGTCGCCGAAGCGCACCAGGCCGCGGTGCCCGCGGCCCGCGACGCCTACCTCGGCCGGGACGGCGCGCCGGAGGTCACCCGCGAGCAGCTGCGGGCCCGCCTCCAGGGCGGCGGCGTCGTGGTCCTCGACGTGCGGCCGGTGGAGGAATACCTGGCGGGTCATATCCCCGGCGCCGTCGGCATCCCGGTGACGGAGCTGGCCGGCCGGATCAGCGAGCTGCCCGACGACGCGGAGATCGTCGTCTACTGCCGCGGCGAGTACTGCGTGCTGGCCTACGACGCGGTCCGCCTCCTGACCGGGCACGGCCGCCGCGCGATCCGCCTCAACGACGGCATGCTCGAATGGCGGCTGGCCGACCTGCCCGTCGACGTCGGAGCGCCGGCGTGACGCCGCCGGCACATCCCGCCCCCAGATCGCCGCGTCCACCGGATCCGCCTGCCACAGCGGCACCCACACCCCGTCACCCGTGCTGTCCGCGATGGGCCTCGACCCAGGCCGTGCGGCCGCCGCGGTGCGGCTCTCGTTGGGCCGATGGACCACCGGCACCGACATCGACACGGCGGCATCAGCGCTGACCAACACGATCGCCACCAGGTAACGGGATCGACCCGATCCAACCGCAGGTTACGAAGGGCAGGAGAAGCCGTGACCGACACCACCGCACAGGGGCTGTCCACCCGCAGCGTGCACGCCGGCGAAACACGCGACCCACAAGGCGCGATCCACCCGCCGCTCTACACGCACTCGACGTTCGCGTTCGACTCGACCGCCGACCTGCTCGACGTCGTCGAGGGCCGCAAACCCGGCAACCTCTACACCCGCTACGGCCTCAACCCGACCATCCGCTCGCTGGAGGCCAAGCTCGCCGACCTCGAAGGCGGCGACCACGCCCTCGCCTTCTCCTCCGGCATGGCCGCCGAAGCCGCCACCTTCCTGGCCCACACCCGCGCCGGCGAACACATCGTCTGTCTCGGCGACGTCTACGGCGGCACCTTCGAGCTCCTCGGCACCAACCTGCCCCAGGTCGGCATCACCACCACCTTCCTGCGCGCCGACGAGGCACACCGCGTACCCGAAGTCCTCACCGACCGCACCCGGATCGTCTTCTTCGAGACCCCATCCAACCCGACCCTCGATGTCTTCGACATCCCGGCGATCTCGGCCCAGGCCCGCACGGCAGGAGCGTTGACGGTCGTCGACAACACCTTCGCCACCCCCGTCAACCAGAACCCCCTGCGGCACGGAGCGGACCTGGTCATCCACTCCGCCACCAAGTACCTGGGCGGGCACTCCGACCTGACCGCGGGCGCCCTGATCGGACCGGCCGAACTGCTGACCCCGGTGGCCGTCTGGCGCAAGAACCTCGGCCAGATGATCGCCGCCGAGACAGCCGCGCTGCTGGCCCGCTCCATCCGCACCCTGCCCGTGCGGGTGCGGGCGCAGAACGCCACCGCGGCCGCGATTGCCTCCTTCCTCGCCACCCACCCACGCGTTACCCGGGTCAACTACCCGGGCCTGGCCACCGGGGAGGACAAACGGATCGTGGACGCGCAGATGCGCGGCGGCGGCGGGATGCTCAGCGTCGTGCTCGACGGCACCGCCGCACAGACCGCCGCGGTCGTCGACCAGCTGCGCCTGTTCGCCATCGCCCCCAGCCTCGGCGGCGTCGAGTCACTGGTCACCCAGCCCATCACCACCACCCACCACGGCCTCGACCCCGCGGAGCGCGCCCGTCGCGGCATCGCCGACAGCATGATCCGCCTCTCCGTCGGACTCGAAGACGCCGACGACCTCATCCAGGACCTCACCCAGGCGCTCGACGCCACCACCAGCAGCCGATGACCCTGCACACGCCGTTGCCGGCCGCCGATATCACCGTCGACGGAACCGGACTGCTCTGCGTCACTCTCCTCCTGCGACTACGCCGCGAGATCGACGGCGCCCGGCCCGGCACTGTCGTGCACGTCATCGCCACCGACCCCGCCGCACCCCTCGACCTCCCCGCCTGGTGTCACCTGACCGGCCACCAATATCTCGGCAGAAGCGAGGACCGCACAGACCACACGGTGTACGCCGTGCGGCTCACCGCCGAACCGCACCCCACCCGCACGGACGCACCCTGGCACCCCCGAGAGCTGTAGAACGGCATCCTGTGTCGTTTACTTGAAAGTCAACATACGGAGAAGTACACTTTCGAGTTAACAACGGAGGTGGTCGTGGCCGAAGTCGGTGCCGAGCCGGTTCGGCGTCTGCCGCGCGCGCAGCGTCGCGAGCAGATCCTGGCCGCGGCGACGGAGGCGTTCGCCCGCAACGGGTTCACCGCGACCGGCTTGGACGACGTCGCCGCGGAAGCCGGTGTCACGCGGGTCATCCTCTACCGGCACTTCGACTCGAAGACCGACCTCTACCAGGCGGTCCTCGACCGGTTCTGTGCCGTGCTGAGCGACCACGTCGCCGAGCCGGTCGGCGGGTTCACCGACGCCAGCGTCGACGGGCTCCTCAAGGCGGCCGCCGCCGAACCGGCCGGCTTCCGGCTGCTGTTCGCCCACGCCGCCCGGGAACTGGAGTTCAAAGCCCTCGCGGCACGGTTCCGTTCCGACATCACCGAAGCCGCGTACCTGCAGATCGCGAAGGTCGTCGACGACCCGGCATGGGCCCGCTGGGCGGCGCAGCTCGCACCCACGGCGGCGATCGAGGCCATCATCGCCTGGCTCGACGCCGGGCAGCCCGACCCCGACCTGGCCGCCGGCCGCGTGCGGCACGTCGTCGCCGGAGTCCTCGCCGCGGCCGCCGCCCGCGACGACCTCGCACGCCTGCCACCCACCGTCTGACCTCACCTCACCGGTTGGAGGACATCGTGACCACCGACAGCGACGAGACGGGCAAGGTCCTGCGCGCGTGGGAGAAGAACGCGCCGCATTACGACAGGCAGATCGCCTTCTTCGAACGGATCCAGTTCGGCGGCGGCCGGGAGTGGCTCGGCGCCCGAGCCCGCGGCCGCGTCCTCGAAGTCGCGATCGGCACCGGGCTCAACCTTGCGCACTACCCGGCGGATGCCACGGTGACCGGGATCGAGCTGAGCCCGGCGATGCTCGCCATCGCCGAGCAGCGCGCCGCCGACCTCGGCCGCCCCGTCGATCTGCACACCGGCGACGCCGAAGCGTTACCGTTCGCCGACGCAAGCTTCGACACCGTGGTCTGCGCACTGTCGCTGTGCACCATCCCCCATCCGGCCGCAGCGCTCGCCGAAATGAAACGGGTCCTCATACCGGGTGGGCGGCTGCTGCTCCTCGACCACATCGGCAGCTCCTGGCCGCCGATCTACGCCGCGCAATGGCTGCTGGAACGGCTCACCATTGCCGCCGCCGGCGAACACTTCACCCGCCGCCAACTCCCGCTGGTACGCGCCGCCGGATTCCAGATCGCCGAAGCCGAGCGCCTCAAGGCCGGCACCGTCGAGCGCATCCTTGCCTACAAGCCCCCGGCCGAGTGAAGTCACCGATGGCCGCCGGATCCGCGGAGATGCTCGGGCCCAGGCTCGGAGAAGGCCGCGAGGCCGAGGTGTACGCGTGGGGCGACGACGCCGTCGTCAAGCTGTACCGGCCCGGCTACCACAGACACCAGGCCGAGGCGTCGACCCTCAACCATCTGGCCGGCCGCGGCGCCGCTCCCCGACTCATCGACGTCATCGACACCGACGGACGTCGCGGCCTTGTCATTGAGCTTCGCCGAGCGACTGGCCGCGTTGCTGCCGCCCGGGCGGCAGGCGCTTACAGCGTTTCGGGTCGGCCACGCCACGAGGGATGGCCAGCTCAGTCCGCGCCGGCCCCTCGCCGATGTGGTGAGGTGACCCGGGATGATCGGGTTGCGGCGCTCGCGACGGGTCGGTGCGGCGTTGGCCGCGATCGGGGCGGGCGCTGGCATCGCCGCGGGGACGGTCCCAAGCCACGGTCGGGTCCAGGATCCCGAACCTGTCTGGCGTTAGGGCCGAACCTGGTGCGCTCGGGTTGGTGACGATCGCGCTGTCTGTCCTGGCCTTGGCCGGCGCTGTCCTGCTCGATGCGACTCGCGGCCGTCCCGCGACTGCGACGCTCGCCGCGGCCAGCTTGATCGCCTGTGCCGGCCGTCGTGGGCCCCACCACCGTCGGGTGGTTGTGGGTGGTGCCGGCCGGACTCCTGGCGGCCGCGCTCACCATGAGCGTGCAGGACTGGCGGGCGGACTGAAGCTCGCGGCCGAGGTTCTCGGCGACGACACGCCCGCGTGATGCCGGTGTCGTCAGCGTCGTCGGGCCGCGTGGAGGTGCCGGATGGCGTAGACGGCTGCGCCGGGCGCGAGCACGGCCGCGCCGGAGATCACCGAGGAGATCGGTAGGGCGAACGCGAGAGCCACGCAGCCGGCGCCCCCGAGGCCGGCAACGATCCTGGGTGGGCGGTTCTCGGCCGGCGTGAGGGTCCAGGCCGACGCGTTCGCGATGGCGTAGTAGACGAGGACGGCGAAGGACGAGAAGCCGATCGCCGAGCGCAGGTCCGCGGTCGCTGCCAGGATCGCGACAACGGCTCCGACGAGCACCTCCGCGCGGTGGGGGATCTTGAATCGTGGGTGCATGGCGGCGAGGGCGTGGGGTAGGTGCCGGTCCCGGGCCATGGCAAGGGTGGTGCGGGAGACGCCGAGGATCAGTGCCAGCAGCGAGCCGAGCGCGGCCACCGCGGCGCCGACGCGGACAACGGGCGCCAACTGCGGCAGGCCGGCCACCTCGACGGCGTCGGACAGCGGCGGCGCCGGCCAGAGGTCGCGGACCCAGCACGAGCAGCACCCCGGCGGCCACCGCCGCATAGACGCCGACGGTGATGGCCAGCGCGAGCGGGATCGCGCGCGGGATGGTCCGTACCGGGTCACGGACCTCCTCGCCCAGCGTGGCGATGCGCGCATACCCGGCGAAGGCGAAGAAGAGTAGACCCGCCGCTTGCAGAACCCCACCGAAGGTCGCAACGCCGCCCACGTCCAACCGGGACGCGTCGGTCCCACCCCATCCCAGGATGGCGACCACCACGAGCGTGAGCACCGCCAGAACCACGAACACGATCACCCGTGTCAGCAGAGCGGACTTCTCGATCCCGGCATGGTTGAGCGCCGTCAACACCACCACCGCGGTCGCCGCTACCGCGTGCGCCTGATCGGGCCACGCGTAGAGTCCGACGGTCAACGCGATCGCCGCGCAGGACGCGATCTTGCCGACCACAAACCCCCAGCCCGCCAGGAACCCCCAGAAGTCGCCGAGCCGCTCCCGCCCGTACACACATAGGTGCCCCCGGAGGCCGGATAGCGGGCAGCCAACCGTGCCGACGACATGGCGTTGCAGTAGGCCACCACCGCCGCGACACCAAGACCGGGCAGCAGCCCCGAGCCGGCGGCCTGCGCCGCGGTAGCGAACGCGGAAAAGACACCCGCGCCGATCATCACCCCCAGCCCTTCGGGTAGGTTCGCGACGAGCAGGCCGATGGCGAACGTGAACGCCGCCGCCCACGACAGCCCGGCGGCGAGGGAGCCGAGCGGCAGGAACGCGAGCCCGACGGCGACGGCGACGAGCGCGATGAGCCAGGCGACCTTGCGGACCTGCCGCTCCAGCGGGCTTTCGTCACGGCCGGTGCGTTCGGAGAGGGCGGCGATGCGGCCAAGCTCGGTGTGCATACCGGTGGCGAACACCACGGCCCGGCACTCACCGCCCGTGCAGCTGGTTCGCTGAACAGCAGGTCGCGGGCGTCGAGCAGCGTTCCGCCCGGATCGGTGTAGCCGGCGGATCGGGACGCGGGGAGTGACTCGCCGTTCAACGCCGACAGGTCGACCTCGACCGATCCGTCGAGCATCCGCGCGTCGGCGCTGATCCGGTCTCCTTCCTCGACGATCATCACATCGCCGGGGACGAGGTCGCGGGCGTCGCCCTGTTGCCGGCGACCGTCGCGGATGACGCTGGCACGGGTCGGCAGATAGCTGGCGAGGGCTTCGACGGCCCGCTCGGCTTGTTGCTCCTGCACGAACGCGAAGACGGCGTTGACCGCGATCACCACCACGATGGCGATGGCCAGGACCGGCGTTCCCGCCAGCACTGACAGGCCCGCCGCCACCCACAGCAGCAGCGCCAGCGGGTGGATGAGCTGGCCGACCAGCAGCCGCCACCGGGATTGCCGGTGGCGGCGGGTCAACTCGTTGCGGCCGTAGCCGACCAGCCGCCGGTCCACCTCGCGCCCGGTCAGCCCGGCGGGCGAGGTCCGCAGGTGACCCAGCAGCACGTCCACCGGGCCGCGCGCGTCGCGGCCCGCGGCATCGGCTCCGGCCGGCTCGGCCGTCACCGCCGGCCCCGGTCCGGCGGGCTTGTGTGTCTCAACGTTCGGCGGCCGCCGTGGCCGGGACGACGGCGACGGGACAGGTCGCATGGCGTAGCACGCCCGCGGTGACCGAGCCGAGCAGCCGTTCACTGAGCCGCGGGTGGTCGCGGGACGCGACGACGAGCAGGCCCGCGTCGACGGCGGCGACCGCGAGCGCCTTCACCACGTCGGGGTCGTGAAAGGCCCGCCGGTGTACGACGACGTCGGGATACCTGTCCGACCAGCCGACGATCGCCTCGGACAGCAGCCGGTCCGCCTCGGCGATGGCGGCCTCGCTGTCGTACGCGAACGGATCCACAGTGGTCAGACCGCCGCCCGGCTGTGCGGGTGCCACGTACACCACGGTCAGGTCGACTCGACGCCGGGCCGCCTCACCGAACGCGAACTCCGCCGTCGCCGGGGCGACCCGCGTGCGCGCGTCGACGGCGAGCACCACCGCCGCCCGCACAGCGCGTCCTCCGCCCGCCGGGTCGGCGGTCAACACCGGGCACGCCGCGTGCGCCGCCACCCGCTCGATGTCGTTCCCGCCGCCGGGCCGGCGAGCGACGACGAGCAGTTGCGCCGTCGCGGACGCCTGGATGAGCGCGCCTACGGCGTCGGCCCCGACCACCTGGGTCATGACCCCCGCCGGGTACGCCGTCGGCGTGTCCGTCGGTCCCACCAGCGCGAGGACAGGGCATCCCCGCGCCGCCGCCTCGCCGACCGCCACCTCGACAGCCGCGTTCGCCTGTCCTGCCATGACCACGACCGGTCGTCCCATCGCTGTCCACGCTCCTCTCCGCGGTTGCCCGTCATGCCATCCATCCGCCGTCGGCGGTGACGACGGCGCCGTTGACATTGCTGGCCTCGTCACTGGCCAACCAGGAGATCAACGCGGCGACCTCGTCCGGCTTCGCCGTCCGCAGCGCCCGGGCGAACGACTTCTCCAGCCGGCGGTACGCCCAGCCGACCTCAGGCGCCGACGTGTCACCGATGTTGGTCGCCACCCCGCCCGGGCAGACCGCGTTGCAGCGCACACCGTCTTCGGCGTACAGCGCTGCGACTGACCGGGTCAGCCCGATCAGCCCGTGCTTGGACGCCACGTACGCGGTCCCGGCGACCCACCCGGTCAACCCGCCGATGGAGGCGACGTTGACGACCGCGCCCCGGCCGGCCTCACGCATCGCCGGCAGCGTCGCCCGGCACAACCGCATCGCCCCGGTCAGGTTGACCGCCAGGACTCGCTCCCACGTGGCGTCGTCGAGGTCGGTGACCGGCACGAAGTGGTCCATGATGCCGGCGTTGTTCACCAGCACGTCGACGGCCGTGCCGACCTCGCTCAGGACCCGGTCGATATCGGCTTGCACGCTGACGTCCGCCCGGACGACCCTGGCCTCGTGGCCGGCGTCGATGACGGCCTTCAGCGACTCGGTCAGCCGATCCTGGTCGACGTCCACACCCACCACGTGGGCGCCCTCGGCGGCGAAACGCAGCAGCGCCGCACGCCCGATGCCTGATCCGGCGCCGGTGACGAGCACCACCCGCCCCGCGTGCCTCTGCGTATCCATGGCCCGGTCCCCCTCCCGAAGAGCCGTTCGCCCCGATCGTCTCCCCGGCACGTCGGTGACCGCGAGGGCAAAAGGTCCCTTACCGCGAGGCCCTTACCCGCCCGGCAACAGAAGTCACCACCTCCCGGCGCCAGGCGTACCAGAACACACCCGCTGCACGCGGTCATCGCCTGGGGTTTCGGCCCGCTGCGGGATGGGACCGGCGCTCGTTCATGAGACCTTTCGAGGCCGACGCGAAAACAGTGCTCACCGGGACCGCTGAGCATGCGTTCGGCCTTCACCCAGGGCTCTGGTGGCCGTTGGAATCAGCCGACCGCTGTGCCGATGAGGTGGCCGATGCCGTAGGTCACGGCCATGGCCAGGGCACCGCCGACGAGTAGGCGGGTGACGGCGCGGCCGACGGGTGAGGTGCCCAGGCGTGCGCTGGCCGCGCCTGTCAGGGCGAGGGAGAGCAGGACGGCGGCGGCGGTGACGGGGACGCGCAGGCTTGCCGGTGGCAGGAGGATCGCCGCTAGTGGGAGCAGTGAGCCGGCGACGAACGAGACCGCGGAGGCGCCCGCCGCGCGCCAGGGGCTGACCAGGGCGGTCGGGTCGATGCCGAGCTCCGCGTCGGCGTGCGCGGCGAACGCGTCGTTGGCGGTCAGCTCCTCGGCCACGCGTCGCGCCGTCTCGGGGCGTAGCCCCTTCGCGATGTAGAGGCCGGTCAGTTCGGCCAGTTCGGTGGCGGGGTACTCCGCCAACTCGGCGCGCTCCTTCGCGAGCAGCGCGCGCTCGGTGTCGCGCTGCGTGCTCACCGAGACGTACTCGCCGAGCGCCATCGAGACGGCGCCGGCCACGACCCCGGCGACGCCGGCGGTCAGGATCGCGGGCCGGCCGGTGGTGGCTCCGGCGACGCCGACCACGAGGCCGGCGGTGGAGACGATGCCGTCGTTGGCGCCGAGGACGCCGGCGCGTAGCCAGTTGAGGCGGCTGTGGAGGCCGGCGCGGTGGGGTTCGCCCGAGTGCGGAGCGGGCGGGCCGTCGGTGCTCACGCCTGCCCGATCTGGTAGCCGACGCCGCGGACGGTGCGGATCGCCTGCTGGCCGAGCTTGCCGCGCAGGTAGTGGACATAGGTGTCGACGACGCCGCAGCTCTCGGCGTCGGTGAAGACCGTGTCGCGCAGCTCATCGCGGGCGAACACCCGGCGGGGCCGGGCGGCCAGGGTACGCAGCAGCTCGCACTCGCGGTCGGAGAGGTCGACCAGGCGCCCGTCGTCGTCGCGGACCCGGCGGGCGGGCACGTCGAGCCAGCCCTGGCCGACCCGGACGAGCTCGGCGTGGTCGACGTGTCGCCGCCGCAACGCGCGGAGGCGGGCCAGCAGCTCGTCGAGGTCGAACGGCTTCGTCAGGTAGTCTTCCGCGCCGGCGTCGAGCCCTTCGACGCGGTCGGCGACCGTGCCGCGCGCCGTGAGCACCAGCGCCGGCGTCACGACGCCCCGGCGGCGCAGGCGGCGCAGCAGGTCGAGCCCTTCGATCGCCGGCAGCCCCCGGTCGACGACGAGGACGTCGTGTTCGTGGGAGAGCCCCCGGTGGAGCCCCGCCTGCCCGTCACGGGCGTCCTCGACGAGGTAGCCCTCGTCAGTCAGCACCTCGGCCAGCATGTCGGCCAGCTGCCGGTCGTCTTCGACCAGCAGGACCCGGGGCAGGCCGGCCACGGCCGGAAACGGTTCACGCATAGGTCAAGCCTGCCACCAGCGGTTCTAAGAGTCTTCGAAGATCCCCCCGTGACGGTATCGGCAGAAGCCCGATGTGCGAGGAGTGAGCCCATGCCCGATTCGATCTCCGGACTGCCGTTGCACCCGCTGGTGGTGCACGCGGTGGTGGTGCTGCTTCCGCTGGCGGCCGCCGGCGTGGTGGCCCTGGTCCTCCGGCCGGCGCTGCGGCCCCGCTTCGGCGTGCTCGTCGTGGCGGTGGCGGTGCTCGCCGCGCTGGCGGTGCCGGTCGCCACGAGCACGGGCGAGTCGCTCGCCGCGCGGGTCGGCGAGCCGCACCGCCACGCCGAGCTCGGCGACAGCCTGATCGCGTTCGCCGTGCCGCTCGCCCTGGTCGCGGCCGCGCTGACGTGGGGCGAGCGTGTCCGTCCGCGACTGTTCGGGCGTTCGGCGACGCGGGCGGTCATGTCCGTGCTGGCCGTGGTGGTGGCGCTCGCCGCGGTGGTGCAGGTCTACCGCGTCGGCGAGTCCGGCGCGCGGGCGGTGTGGGGGACCGGCGCGGCGCTCGGCAGGACCAGGGTGAACGCCGCGCCTTCGCCGGGTCGGCCGTCGACCAGCAGGCGACCGGAGTGGGCGGAGACGACCTCGTTGACCAGCGCGAGCCCGAGCCCGTAGCGCCGGACTGGGCGGTCCGGCTGCGACGGGCCACGGGCGAACCGGTCGAGGATCAGCGGAGCCTGTGCCGGGTCGAGGCCGTCGCCGTCGTCGACGACCGCGACGGTGACCCGGCCGCCCTCGGCGCGGACCCGGATCGTGACGGTGCCGCCGGGCCCGGTGTGGGCGATGGCGTTGTCGAGGAGTGCCGACAGCGACCGGCGCAGCGACGTCCGGACGCCCCGGACAGGGGCCGGGTCGGCCGGGAGGTCGCGGACGAGGCGCACGCCGTTCTCGGCCGCGTACGGCTCGATCGACGTGACCACCTCGTCGGCGAGCTCGCTGGCGTCGACGGCCCGGAACGTGCCCGGCCGGTGTGCCAGCTCCGCGGCGAGCAGCAGGTCGTCGACGATGTTGCCGAGCGCGCGGGTGTCGGCTGTGAGCTGGGCCACGTCGCGCGCGAGCCGGTCGTCGACAGCCGGGCCCGCCCGCCGGAGGCGGCGCTGGACGAGCTGCGCGCGGGTGTGCAGGACGGCCAGGGGCGTGCGCAGCTCGTGGCTCGCGTCCGCCACGAACCGCCGTTGGAGCGCCAGCGCGGCCGCGAGCGGCCGGACCGCGCGCCGGGCGACGAGGAGGCCGACGCCGGCCGCGACCAGGACGCCCGCGGCGTCGGCGATGGCGAGCGAGGCGACCAGGCGCTCGCCGGCCTCCTCGCGGCCCGACACGTCGAGGATCCCGACGGTCCGGCCGGCGGCATCGTCGACGACGTAGGCCGCCAGGTGGCCGTCGCCGGCGCCCGCCGTGCCGGGCCCGGGGGGCAGGTCGGCCAGGTCGAGCCGGAGGAAGTCGGGCGGCGCGCCGACCCCGGCGGTCACCGAGCCGTCGGCGGCCCGGTGGAGGAGGACCACACCGTCGGCGCCGGCCAGCTCGGGCCCCGCCGCCAGCGTCACCCGCCGCACCGTCTCCTCCTGCGCCCGATGCTGGGCGTGGATGGTCAGCGTGTATGCCAGGCCGCTCACGACGCCGAGGGCGATGGCCACGGTCGCGGCGATCCGCACGGCGATCGACGCGGTCGCCCTGCGCAGCATCCGCATGTCGGGCGTCCGCATACCTCCCAGCGTGGCACGGCCGTCGCTAAGAAACCTCGAAGACGGGGCGGCGACAGTGGTCACAGCTGGTTCACACGGATTCCGGAACGGCCGTTCAGCTGGACGCGGGAGCCTCGGTGCGGAGGGAGGCACAGATGGGCGATCGGGAGAAGGGGCGGCGGCGGGCCGCGGCCGTCACCGGCGGGCTGGTGGTGGCGAGCCTGGTCGGCACGGCCGCCGCCGGCGGCGCCGCGTACGCCGCGCACTGGCAGGACGAGACCGCCGTCACACCGCCGGCGAGCGACACTGGCACGGGTGACGACGGCACGGGTGACGACGGCACGGGTACGGCCACCCCAGCAACCCCGGCGCAGCCGGAGCCGCAACTAGGCCAGGGCAGCGGCGGCGGGCACGCGTCGTCCGGCGGGTCGTGACCATGCCGTTGCGGGAGACCCTGCCGGTCGGCGCCGGCACCGCCCAGTGGAGCGTCTGGAGCACGGTCGCCCGCGTCGTCGTGACCGATCCGGCTGCGCTGCCGCTCGCCACCGAGCTGGTGGAGCGCCGTCTCGCGGAGGTCGACGCCGCGTGCAGCCGGTTCCGGCCCGACGCGGAGCTGTCCCGGGTCGGCAGCCTCCCGACGCCGGTCAGCCCGCTGCTCGCCGCCCTCGTCGACGTGGCCCTCGCCGCCGCCGCGGCGACGGACGGTGACGTCGACCCCACCCTCGGCGGCGCGCTCAGCGCCCTCGGCTACGACCGCGACTTCGGGGCAGTCCGCGCCGGGAAGGTCTCGGTGGTGCCGGCCGCCGACTGGCGCGCCGTCCGCCTCCGGGACGGCGAGCTGTCGGTGCCCGCGGGCGTACGGCTCGACCTCGGCGCGACCGCCAAGGCCTGGACCGCAGACACGTGCGCCGCCGACGTGGCCGCGCGGTGCGGCACCGGCGTGCTCGTCGCGCTCGGCGGCGACATCGGCACCGCCGGTCCCGCCCCGCGCGGCGGGTGGGAGGTGCGCGTCCAGGACGGGCCTGGCGAGCCGGTCGACATCGTGACGCTGCCCGCCGGCGCCGGCCTCGCCACCTCCAGCACCCGCAGCCGGCGCTGGCGCAACGCCGACGAGCTGCTGCACCACATCCTCGACCCGGCCACCCGCCGGTCGGCGCTCCCGGTCTGGCGGACGGTCACCGTCGCCTCGACCAGCTGCCTGCGGGCCAACACCTTCAGCACGGCCGCCGTCGTACGCGGCCATCGCGCCCCGGCCTGGTTGGCCGCCGCCGGCGTGCCGGCCCGCCTCGTCGCCGCCGGCGGCACCGTCACCGCCATGGGCGGCTGGCCCCGCGACGGGTACGGGCGATGAACGAGGCGCTGTGGTATCTCGGCCGCGGCACGGGCGTGGTCGCGCTGCTGCTCCTGACCGTCGTGGTGGTGCTCGGCGTCGCGAGCCGCGCCGGCCGGCCGGCGTTCGGGCTGCCCCGCTTCGCGGTCGCCCTCGTGCACCGCAACGCCGCGCTGCTCGCGGGCGTCCTGCTCGTGGTCCACGCGGTCAGCCTCCTCCTCGACCCGTACGCCCAGCTGCGCCTCGTGGACCTGGTCGTGCCGTTCGCGGGCGCCGATCGCCCGTTCTGGCTGGGCCTCGGCGCGCTCGCCTTCGACCTGTCCGCCGCCGTGCTGGTGACCGGGCTGCTCCGCGACCGGATCGGCCCGCGCGCGTTCCGGGCCGTCCATTGGGTCGCCTACGCCGCCTGGCCGCTCGCGTTCCTCCACGCGCTGGGCCAGGGCAGCGACGCCGGTACCGGCTGGCTGCGCACCGTCGCGGCCGCCTGCGCCGCCGCGGTCGTCGCCGGGGTGGCCTGGCGCTGCGTGCCGTCGTTCGACCGGCCCGCCGGTCGACGCACCCGGCGCCCGCCGCGCAGGTACGCGCGGCGGCACGTCACCGCGGGAGGAGGGCGATGACGCGCCGGCTGCTCGACGGGAGCCCGGACCTGACCGGTCATCGCCGGCGGCACGGGCCCGTCCCGTACCACGGGAAAGATGCTCTCGTCGGTGCGCTGGAAGCCGCGGGGCTGACGGGCCGCGGCGGCGCCGGCTTCCCCACCCACCGCAAGCTCGCGGCGGTCGGCGGCGCGGGGCGGCGGGTGGTGGTCGTCGCCAACGCGGCAGAGGGGGAGCCGGCGAGCGCCAAGGACCGCGCCCTGCTCGCCGCCAACCCGCACCTCGTCCTCGACGGGCTGCGGATCGCCGCCGACGCCCTCGGCACCCGGGCGCTCCACCTCTATCTCGGCGCCCGCGCCGACTCCGGCCCGGTCGCCGCGGCGCTGGCGGAGCGCGCTGGGAGCGGGTACGACCGGGCCGGCGTCGCCGTCCACACCGCGCCCGACACGTTCGTCGCCGGCGAGGAGTCGGCGGTGGTCGCCGCGATCGAAGGCCGGCCGCCCGTCCCCGCCGACAAGGCCCGGCCGGTGTTCGCGCACGGCGTCGGCGGCGCGCCGACGCTCGTCCTCAACGTGGAGACGCTGGCACACCTGGCGCTCGTCGCGCGTTACGGCCCGGCCTGGTTCCGGGCGGCCGGCACGGCCGACGAGCCGGGCACGTTCCTCGTCACGGTCGGCGGCGCGGTACGGGAGCCCGGCGTCCGCGAGGTCCCCTACGGCGTGCCGCTCGGCGACGTGGTGATCCCGGCGGCCCCGGTCCGCGCGGTGCTCGCCGGTGGCTACCACGGCACCTGGGCGCCGCTTGATCCGCGCATCCCGCTCAGCCGGGCCGGCCTCGCGGCGTACGGCGCGACACCCGGAGCGGGCGTCGTCTCCGCCCTCGACGCGCGCCGGTGCCCGCTCGACGCGGCGGCCCGGGTCGTGGCCTACCTCGCCGGCCAGTCAGCGGGCCAGTGCGGGCCCTGTCTCAACGGCCTGCCGCGGCTCGCGGAGACGTTCGGCGCGCTCGCCCGGGGCCATCCCCAACAGGGCGAGGTGGCCCGCCTCGCCGGGCTGGTGGCCGGCCGGGGCGCGTGCCACCATCCGGACGGCGCGGTGCGGTTCGTCGCCAGCACCCTGTCCTTCTTCGCCGACGACGTCGCCGCGCACCTCGCCGGCCGCTGCGTGGCGGCGGGTGTCCGATGAGGACGCTGCGGATCGACTGGACGGCCTGCGACGGGCGGGGCCTCTGCGCCGAGCTGCTGCCCGAGCTCCTCGCCGCCGACGACTGGGGCTATCCCGTGATCCGCGGCGCGGTCGAGGTGCCCGCGCCCCTCGCCGGCCACGCCGAGCGCGCCGTCCGCGCCTGCCCGCGCCGCGCGTTGCGGCTCGCCTAACCGCGGGCCGCTGAAGCGGTGTTCGTCGCCGGGCACGGGCCTGCGGACCCCCGCGAGGCCTTCATCCGCCTGGCCACCCCATTTCACCGTCCCCGCTGCCCGCCGCTGGCGCGTCCGACCGTAGGGCGCTCGGAATGCCGGCCCGACCGGCGGATGGGAGAAGCGCGCGCTCCTGAGGATTGCGGGGCCGATGCGAAGACGGCGGTTTGCCGAGGCCGATGAGCAGGAACCCGGACGTGAGACCGAGGTGACGAACCCGGTCGCGACGGGCAGCGCCGATCGACGACCCGGAGGTGGTGTCGATCGCCATCGGTTGGGAACACATGAGGAGGTGGCGCCAAGGGCCCAGCCCACGCATGCGAGGGGTGCATCCTATGCGAAAGACCGTGGCCGTCGGGGTCGACGCCTCCGCGGAAAGCCTGAACGCCGCCCGCTACGCGGCGGCGATGGCGCAGCGGCGCCGCGCCTCGCTCACGCTCGTCCACGGCTTCCTCTTTCCGCTCGGGTACGGAGCGCTCGGCCTCGCGGCGTTCGCGCCCGTGCTGCCGACCGACCCGAGGGCCGACGCCTGGAGTCTGCTCGACACGGCCGCGGCGGCTCTCCGCGACGACTATCCTGGCGTTGAGATCCACACCGTGGAGACGGCGTCCAGCGGCCAGCTCGCGCTCATCGACCAGTCCCGGACAGCCGACGTGACGGTGGTCGGACACCGCGGTCTTGGCGGCTTTCCGGAGCTGATGCTGGGCTCGGTCAGCGCGCAGGTCGTCGCCCACGTCTACTCCGAGTCGGTCGCGGGATCCGCAGCGGCCGCCGAGGCGCTCCTCGACACCGTCCTGGGGCGGTGGGCGGCGAAGCACCCCGAGGTCACGATCCGACGCCGGACCAGGTCGGTGCCGGACCTCGACGACACGGCGCTGCGCCGTCACGCGGGCCTGGCCGACAACGCCGAGGCCGTTTTCGTCGACGCCTCCCGACACGCGTCTCTGGTCGTGGTCGGGTCCCGGGGCCGCGGCGGCTTCACCGGTCTGCTCCTCGGCTCGGTCGGACAAGCCCTCACGCACTACGCCCACAGCCCCGTCGCCGTCATCCACACCGACACCACCAACCGATAGCGCACACAGAAGGAGCAGACCAATGTCCACGTCGTCAACCGCAGCGAGTTCCGCCGAGTACGACGGCATCCTCTGAGCGCACCCGAACGGGCCGGACGACAGATCACGGTCACGAAGAACTGAACCCACAGCGACGGCCACACACCCGAAAGGACGGACGATGACCACAGCGAGTCAGATCATGCACCAGGGCGTCGAATGCATCGACGAGAACGACACCCTCCAGACGGCGGCCACCCGGATGCGGGACCTGCACGTCGGAGCCCTACCCATCTGCGGCGACGACAACCGGCTGCACGGCATCATCACCGACCGCGACATCGTCGTGCACTGCCTCGCCGACGGGAAAGACCCACGCGGCGCCCACGCCGCCGACCTGGCCGACGGCCCACCCGTCTGGGTCGACGCCGACGCCGACATCGGCGACGTGCTGTCCACGATGGAGTCCCACGCCATCCGCCGGCTGCCCGTCATCCGCGACCGCCAGCTCGTCGGGATCATCAGCGAGGCCGACCTCGCGACTCACCTCGGACAACACCAGGTCGCCGAGTTCACCCACGAGGTCTACGCAGCCCCACCCAACGACTGACCGGCGCACCTCGAGACCAGGCCGCGCACACCATGGACACCGGACGCCTCGCCTTCAAGGACCGGGCCGACGCCGGAAGACAGCTGGCCGGCACGCTGTCCCGCCTGCGCGGTCGCGACCTCGTGGTGCTGGCGCTGCCGCGGGGAGGCGTTCCGGTCGCCTTCCCTGTCGCCGAGGCGCTGCGGGCTCCGCTGGACGTGATCATCGTCCGGAAGCTCGGCGTACCCGACCAGCCAGAGCTCGGCATGGGCGCGCTCGGCGAAGGCGGCGTCCGCGTCCTCAACCCCCAGGTCGTCCACGACGCCCACGTCTCCGACACCGACGTCGCCACGGTCGAGGCGGCCGAGAACGCCACCCTGACCCGCCAGGCCCGCCGGCTGCGCGGCAGCCTGCCCGCCGCCGACCTGACGGGGCGCACCGCGGTCATCGTCGACGACGGGATCGCGACCGGCTCCACCGCCCGCGCCGCCTGCCGGGTCGCCCAGGCCCGCGGCGCCGCCCACGTCGTCCTCGCCGTGCCCGTCGCGCCCGCCGATCTCGTCGAACCGCTGCGCCACGCCGCCGACGACGTGACCTGCGTCCGCAGCCCCACCGTGCTCTCCTCGATCAGCCGATGGTACGAGGACTTCACCCCTGTCACCGACGACGAGGTTCACGACCTGCTCGCCAGCGCCGCCGCCCGCCAGACGCCGCCCGACCGCGACGAGGAGGTGACGATCCGCTCGGGGGCGCTGCACCTGCCCGGCCATCTCCACCTCCCCCCGGACCCGGCGGGCCTCGTGGTGTTCGTCCACGGCAGCGGCAGCAGCCGACACAGCCCCCGCAACAAGCACGTTGCCGCCCTCCTCAACCAGGCGGGCCTGGGAACCCTGTTGTTCGACCTGCTCACCCCCGACGAGGAACAAGTCCGCGCCAACGTGTTCGACATCGCCCTACTCGCCGCCCGCCTGGCCGACGCCACAGCATGGACCCGCGCGCAGCCCTGGGCCGACAACCTGCACATCGGCTGGTTCGGCGCGAGCACCGGAGCCGGCGCCGCACTCTGGGCAGCGGCCGAGCCGAACGCCGACGTCACCGCGATCGTCTCCCGCGGCGGCCGCCCCGACCTGGCCGGACCCCGACTACCCGCCGTGACCGCACCC
>Ga0164243_10001447_pt1 | contig 40196 bp, 26 predicted proteins | sample OricompcompostOP_FD_108781 | JGI IMG/M metagenome (GOLD analysis project Ga0164243, IMG submission 108781) | Organic Plus compost microbial communities from Emeryville, California, USA - Original compost - Organic plus compost (OP) | ecosystem: Engineered > Solid waste > Mixed feedstock >... | reverse complement strand
TGGTCCCTTCTACGCGAACTGGGGGAGGTACGCGCGATGCGCGGCCAGGCCCTCGTCCAAGATCTTCTCGGCCGTGGCCTGGCTGCGTACGTTCGGGTGGGCCATCAGCGCGCGCAGCGCCAGGCGGCGGTCGCCGGTGGCCGCGGCGCTCGCGGTGAGCCGCTCGTACTGGTGGACCGCCTGGAGCAGGCCGCGGACCTGCGGCGGCAGCTCGCCCATGACCAGCGGTACGGGGCCCTGCGCGCCGACGATGGACGGCACCTCGACGATGCCGTCGCCGTCCAGGCCGCCGACCGCGCCGCGGTTGACCGTGTTCACGATCAGCCGGCGGCCCTCGTCGCCGGCCACCGCACAGATGGTGTCCACCGCGAACTCGCCGTGGTCGCCGCCGCCGCGCTCCCGGCTGGGGTCCGGGTCGTCGCGCTCGGCCTCGCGGGCCACGGACTCGTAGTACGCGGGGAGCATGGCCATGATGTCCTCGGCGCGGGTGGTGGGCTTGGCGCGCAGCTCGGACAGCATCTCGTCGTGCCAGTAGTAGTAGCGCAGGTAGGAGTTGGGCAGCAGGCCCTGCGCGCGGGCGATGGCCACCAGCTTGGCGGCGTCCGGATCGTCCGGGTTCGCTAGGCGACCGACTCGTTCGGCCACCGAACGGGTGATGTCCCGGCCGTCCTCGCGGACGCGCAGCGCCCACGTGGCGTGGTTCAGGCCGGTCCAGTCGATCTCCAGCCGGTCCGCGTCGAGGCCGAGGAGATCCGCCCACATGGCCTGGTCACCGGCGAACTGGTCGCACAGGCCGATGATGCGCGCGCCGGTGAACCCGGTGACCGCGGCGGTCACGATGTTCGTGGGGTTGGTGTAGTTCACGATCCACGCGCCGGGGGCGACCTCCTCGACCGTACGGGCCAGGTCGAGCAGGACCGGTATCGACCGGCAGGCCATGAAGAACCCGCCCGGCCCGTTGGTCTCCTGACCGATCACACCGTGCCGCAGCGGGATCGTCTCGTCCAGTTTCCGCGCGGGCAGGCCGCCGGGGCGGAACGTGGTGAACACGAAGTCGGTGGCGTCGAGGGCGGCCTTCGGGTCGGTCTCCGTACGCACGGTGAAGTCGGCGCCGCGGGCGGCGAACATGCGCCGGGCCAGGCGGGCCATCAGGTCCAGGTGGTCCGCGTCGAGGTCGTAGAAGACCAGCTCGGACCCGCGCAGGTCGTCGGCGCGGTGCAGCAGCCCGCGGATCACGCCCGGCATGTACCCGCTGCCCGCACCGACCACCGTGATGCGCTTCGGCACGTTCGGAACCCCCTCGTACGTCGTGTCAGTCGGTCAGCGAGGTGCCGTACCCGACGGTCGGGTCGGCGCGCGCCACACTGTTCTCCGCCGACTCCGGGATGTAGGAGACCACGAAGCCGTACTCCTCAAGCACCTCGGGGGGCACGTCGGCGCTCTCCCCGAACGCCGCGATCTCCCCCCAGCAGGGTGCGCCCAGCGAACCGCTGTAGTGCCGGACGGACAGGCCGGCGCACAGGTTCGCGAACTTCAGGCACTGCGGCAGCGGCCAGTCGGCCAGCATGCCGAACGTGAACCCGGCCGCGAAGACGTCGCCGGCGCCGGTCGGGTCGAGCGCGGCGACCGGCAGGGCGCCGGCCTTGGCCTCCTCGCCGGTCCGCGCGTCGATGGCGATGGCGCCGCCGGCCCCGCACTTGACCACGACGAGCGGCACCCGCTCGGCCAGCCGGCGGGCGGCGTCCTCCGGATGGTCCGTACGGGTGTACGCCATCGCCTCGACGGCGTTCGGCAGGAAGACGTCCACGTTCGCCAGGCGGTCGACGACGTCCTGCGACCAGGTCTCGCTGGCGTCCCAGCCGACGTCGGCGACGATGCGGGTGCCGTTCGCCCGCATGCTCAGCGCCCAGTCCGGGATCGGGCGCTCCAGCTCGACGAAGCAGGTCGTGGCGTTCGGTGGGCGGTCGACCAGTTCGCTGTCCGGAATGGGCAGCGGGCGGTGGTGGGTGACCATGCCGCGGTCGGCCGCGTACGCCATGGAGACGGTCACCGGCGTGGGCCAGCGGGACAGCCGGCGGGACAGCGACAGGTCCACGCCCTCCTGTTCGGCCAGCGTACGCCAGAGGTACTGACCGAACAGGTCGTCACCGAAGGCGGTGGCCAGCCCGACGCGCAGGCCCAGCCGGCTCATCGCGACGGCCATGTTCGCCGCCCCGCCGGGCGCCGAGCCGAGCCCGGACGAGTACAGCTCGGTGCCCGGCGGCGGCAGTCCGGGCAGGCCCGTGAAGATCATGTCCATGAAGACGGTCCCGGTGAGGAACACGTCCAGGGCCGGCCCCGGCGCGCCGGCCTCGTGCAGCTTCGCCCCGACGACCTCCCGCTCCACGCAGGGGTCGGTCAGCGGCGGGTCCGGCGGCTGGCCCGGCTCGTCCCACGAGACGGCGTCGCCGCCGGACGCGGAAGGGCGGTCGGGCGGCGACGCGACGGCGTGCGCGTGGTGGGTCTGTGTCATCAGCGCTCACAGGGAAGGCGACTTTGTGCAGACATTAACCCAACCGCGGCCGGAATTTCTGCGGCGACATCAACCAAGATTTCGGCCTGTCCGTCGTCACCCTCCACGTACCGTGCGGTGATCACTCGCGCGACCGTACGTAGTAGTCGCCGAGGACGCCGTCGTAGCGCCCGGTGGGCCGGCAGCACCGCTGGAAAGCGCCGCCCGGAGCCGCAGGGGCAGGGGTCCTTGCCGCCGAGCTTCTCGATCAGCTCCTTCGCGCCGCCCACGACGCGGTCGCCGCGCTTGACCCGGGACTCGCTAGAGGGAACCCCCGGCGGCGCTTGCTGGTCCGCTCAAAACCGCACCTCGTCGTCGCCGTACATGATGACCTCCTCCGACGGGCTTCATCGATGCACGCGACGACGATAGGCGGTGCGGTCCGGAGCGGGCGACGGGTTTTCTACAGGGACGTGAAGAACGCGCGGACGTCCTCGACGAGCGCCTCGGGCTGCTCCATGGCCGCGAAGTGGCCGCCGTGGTCGAACTCGGTCCAGCGGGCGATGGCGTTGTCGCGCTCGGCGTAGGCGCGTACGGGGATGGAGAGCTCGCGCGGGAACACGGCCATCGCGGTCGGCACCGTGCAGCGCTGCGGCGCCGGCCGGTCTGCGTGCCGGGTCTCGTAGTAGATGCGCGCCGACGAGCCGGCCGTGGCGGTGAACCAGTAGATGCTCACGTTGGTGAGGAGCTGGTCGCGGTCCACCGCGTCCTCGGGCGCGTTCTCGCTGTCCGTCCACACCTTGAACTTCTCGGCGATCCAGGCGAGCTGGCCGGCGGGGGAGTCGGTGAGCCCGTACGCGAGGGTCTGCGGCCGGGTGCCCTGGATGGTGGAGTACCCGGTCTCCTCGCGCTGGAAGTACGCGGCCTGTCGCGCCGACGCGCGCACCCGCTCGTCATCCGCGTCGTCCTTCGGCCGCGCGGCCGCCTGGCCCAGCAGCGTCAGGTGCACGCCGATGACCCGCTCCGGCATCCGCACGCCCAGCCCCCGGGACACGGCCGCGCCCCAGTCACCGCCGTGCGCGGCGAACCGGTCGTACCCCAGCCGAACCATCAGTTCGCCCAGCGAACGCGACACCCGGTCGATGTCCCACCCGGTCGCGGTCGTCGGCCCGGAGAACCCGAACCCCGGCAGCGACGGCACCACGAGGTGGAACGTCTCGCTCAGCGGCCCGATGATCTTCATCATCTCGGCGACCGACCCCGGCCATCCGTGCGTGACCAGCAGCGGAATGGCGTTTTTGTTCGCTGACCGAACATGCAGGAAATGCACGACCTGCCCGTCGATCACGGTGGTGAACTGCGGGTACCCGTTCAGCTCGGCCTCCGCGGCCCGCCAGTCGTACCGCGTCCGCCAGTACTCGGCCAGTTCCTTGAGATAACCGAGCGGTACGCCGTACGCCCAGCGCACACCCGGCAGCTCATCCGGCCACCGGGTGCGCGCCAGCCGTTCCCGCAGGTCGTCGAGGTCCGCCTGCGGGACCTCGACGCGAAACGGCCGGATCTCGTCCCCATCATGTTCAGCGGCGCTGATCAGTTCCATGACGGAACGGTACGCCGGACAAGCCGTGCATCCCCATGACCTTCTCGACCATGCGCGGGACGACGACGAACGGCCGCACTTCGCTAACGGTGCCCAGCCAGGCACACGGCCGCACGCGCAAATAATCAGTCTCGCGAAGCGAGGCCTTTCCGCGGGCGGGAGCGCGCAGAGCGGGAACACGCAGAGCGCGGGCCGGGGCCTGCGGTGATCTCCGCGGCGATCCGCCCCCGGTGCCGTCAGCCGGACGGCTTTGCCGTTAGTGGGGTGCCCTTGCAGTTTGGGGACTTTTTGTAGGCCTGGTCGGCGGTTGGGGAGTGGGCGGTCAGGGTCGGGAGGTCGGTGCCCTTGGGGGCGGCGGCCTGGGTGTAACTCGACACCTGTTGCGGGAGGTAGGAGCGGATGAACGCGGGCGTGGACGGGTCCTTCGCCGACTTCTCGGCCTTCTTGAGCTTGGACACGGCTCCGGTTACGGCGGTGATGTAGGCGGCGGTGACCCGGTCGCCGCCGGGGATGCCCGCCCGTCCGGCCTTGCGGAACTTCTTCAGGTTCTTCTCCAGGCCGTCCCGTACCGCCGCGGCGAAGCCGGCGAGCTGCTTGGGTGTCGGGTGCCGCGCGGTGATGCTCAGCGCGGCGACCCGCGCGGCGCTCTGCTGGGTCTGCAGGTCCGCGTCGGCGGCGCAGATCTTGTCCATCCAAGTGATCAGGGCCTGGGTGGGGGCCGACGGGGTGGGCTTGGCGGACGTACGGACACGGTGTCCGTCCGACGCGCACCCCGTGACCAGCGTGGCCGCGGTGAGCAGGGCGAGCGTGGTGAGGGCGCGTGATCGTCTCATGGCCCGGAGCGTAGGTCCGGGTCCGCGGGAGGGGTCCTGCCGTCGACGTTGGCGGCCAGGGTCCGCAGGACGGCGGGCAGTTCGGCGACCGTACGGGCGGGCAGGCCGGCCACGGTCTCCTCGGCCAGGTCGCGCCAGAGCGCCTTCACCCGGTCGGCGAGGGCCGTACCGCTGTCGGTGAGCTCGACGATGCTGGCGCGCCGGTCCGACGGGGCCGGCGTACGGCGGATGTGGCCGGCGGATTCGAGCTTGCGGGTCATGAGCGTGACGCTGGGCGGCTCGATGCCGAGTGCCGTACTGAGCCTGGTCTGGATCATCGGGCCGTTCCGGGCGAGCTCCAGCAGGAGCGCCTCCTGGCCGGGATGCAGGCCGAGCGGGGCGAGCAGCGCCGCGGCGCGGGCCCGGTGGCGCAGGCTCAGCAGGCGGATGGCCTGGTTGAGGGCGTCGGCGTCGGCGAAGTCCACAGGCTCTCCTTGACAGGATAGTTAGGCGCATAATTATTATGCGCCTAACTAATCGTACCCGACAACGGGGAGCCGACATGACCGTGAAGGTCGCCGTCATCTACTACAGCGCGACCGGCACCGTGCACGCGCTCGCGCAGGCCGTCGCCGAGGGGGCGGCGTCGGCCGGGGCCGAGGTCCGGCTGCGGCGGGTCGCCGATCCGGGGCCGGACGGCGCGAGCGACCAGGACCCGGCCTCGGTCGCGGACCTGGCCTGGGCCGACGCGTACGCGTTCGGTACGCCGACCCGGTTCGGCGCGCCGGCCGCGCCGCTCAAGCAGTTCATCGACCAGGCCGTCGAGCTCTGGCACGAGGGCGGGCTGGCCGACAAGCCGGTGACCGCCTTCACCTCGGCGCACAACCGGCACGGCGGCAGCGAGGCGACGATCCTGTCGCTGGCCAACGTGTTCTACCACTGGGGCGCGCTGATCGTCCCGCCCGGATACACCGACCCGGCCGTGTACGCGGCGGGCGGCAACCCGTACGGCACGTCGGCGACCGGTCCGGGCGGCCTCGGCGCCGAGGCGCGGGAGGCGGCCCGGTACCAGGGGCGGCGGCTGGCCGAGATCACCATCCGGCTGCTCGGGGACCTGGCCGGGCCGGCCGCGCGGAGGGCGTCATGACCAGTACGGACACGCGGGCCGGTGCCCGTACGCGCTCGGCATGGGTGGTCCTCGCGCTGGCGTGCGCCGGCCAGTTCATGGTGATCCTGGACGCGTCCATCGTGAACGTCGCCCTGCCGGCGATCCGCCGGGAGCTCGGCTTCACGGCCACCGGGCTGCCCTGGGTGGTCAACGGCTACCTGCTGACCTTCGCCGGCTTCATGCTGCTGGGCGGCCGCGCCGCCGACCTGTTCGGGCACCGCCGGATCCTGGTCGCCGGCCTGTTCCTGTTCTCCGCGTCGAGCCTGGCCGGCGGCCTGGCGCCCGGGCCGGCGGTCCTGGTGGCGGCGCGCGTTACGCAGGGCGTGGGCGCCGCGCTGCTGGCCCCGGCGACGCTGGCGGTGATCAACACCGCCTTCCCCGAGGCGTACGCGCGGGCCCGGGCGTTCGGCGCGTGGTCGGCCGCGGGCGGCGTGGGCGGGATGGCCGGTGCGGTCGCGGGCGGCGCCCTCACCACCGGGCTGTCGTGGCGCTGGGTCTTCCTCATCAACGTGCCGATCGGCGCGGTGCTGATCGGCACGGCCCTGCTGGCGCTGGGGGCGGCACCGGCGCGTCGGCGCGAACCGCTCGACCTGGCCGGCGCGCTCACCGGGACGGCCGGGCTGGCCGCGGTGATCTACGGCGGCATGCGGAGCGCCGAGCACGGATGGGCGTCCGTGCCGGTTGCGGCGGGCGTGGTCTTACTCGCCGCGTTCATCGTGGTGGAGGCGCGGTTCGCGGTACGGCCGATGGTGCCGCTACGGCTGTTCCGGATCCGTAATGTGGCGGTCGGCAACGGCATGCTGCTCCTGTTCGGGGCGGTCGCCATAGCGATGTGGTACTTCACGGCGTTGTTCCTGCAGAACGTCCTCGGCTACAGCGCCCTGCGGGCCGGACTCGGGCAGACGCCCGCCGCCGTGACGTTCGTGGTCGTCGCGCGGGTGGCCGCCGCGCTGCTGCCGCGGACCGGGGTGCGCCCGCTGGTGCTCGCGGGCTGCGGATGCCTGGTGGCCGGGTTCGGCTGGCTCGCCCAGGCGGGCGCCGGCAGTGGGTACGTCGCGGGCGTACTCGGGCCGACGCTGCTCGTCGCGGCCGGGATCGGGCTCACCTTCCCGACCCTCACGGCGGCGGCGACGGCCGATGCCCCCGGCGGAGACGAGGGGACCATCGGCGGCCTGGCCACCACGACCAACCAGGTAGGCGGCTCGATCGGCCTGGCCATACTCGCCACGGCCGCCAGCGTTGAGGATGGCGCGGCGGGGTACGACCTGGTCTTTTTCATCGCGGCGGGGTTGGGCGTGGCCATCGCGGCGGGCACTGTGCTCCTGCCGCGACGCGGGTAAGCGTCGCCTGCGGCGGGCTAGTCGAAGAAATTCCGCAACGCGGTCGCGACCTGTTCCGGGGCTGCCTGGGGGCCGGCGTGGTCCAGGGCGGGGAGGTCGATGTGGCGGGCTTTGGGGATTGCCGTCGCGACTGCGGCCGCCGCCGTACGGAGGTAGGACGGGCCGCGGGCGCCGGTGAGTAGTAACACCGGGATGGGGACCGCCGCGTACGCCTCGGCCGGGCCGTCCAGTGCGATGCCCGCGCCGACCTCGGCGGGGACCGTGGGCAGGGTCGCGCGCATGGAGCGGCCGGCGGTGCGTAGGAGGAGCCAGGACATCGCGGTGGCCACCGGGTACGGGACCCGGTTGAGCGGGCCGCCGACCTCCAGGCCCTGGATGAGCAGCGTCGCCGCGCGCGACTCTCTCCCCGCCGCCACGGCCTCGGCGAACGACGGTACGAAACCGCGCGGGATCGAGCCGTCCACGGACACGGCCGGTTCGTACGCGGCCACCCGGTCGAGCAGGGCGGGTTCGCGCAGCGCCGCCTGGAGGACGACCAGGCCGCCGAAACTGTGGCCGAACGCGTACCGTGCGCCGGTCGCGCGTACCACCGCGGCCAGGTCGGCGACCTCCGTCTCGATCCCGTACCCGGGGCCCTGCGGGCCGCTGGTCCCGCGGCCGCGCCGGTCCACGAGGTGCACGGTCAGGCCGGGCAGGTGCGCGGCCAGGCCGTCGTAGTCCGCCCCGGTGAGCAGCGCGCCGGACAGGACGACCAGCCCCGGGCCGGTGCCGCGTGAGCGGTAGCCGATCCGGGTGCCGTCCGCCGACGTGACCTGCGGGGTCACCGGGTGCCGAACCAGGTGGACAGCGCCTCGGCAAGGCCGGAGACGTCGCCGGTGGCGGACGCGGCCCAGGCCACGAAGCCGTCCGGGCGGACCAGCAGCGCGGCGACGCCGGGCAGGTCGGCCTTCGCGGTGACCGTACGCACCCGGTCCGCCCACGGCGCGGCCACCGTACGGACCTCCGCCGAGTCCGCCAGGTCCAGCAGCAGCGGCGCGCCGTCGTGGCACAGGTCGGCGAGGCGTACCGCGGTGCCGTCCGGCAGCGCGAGGTCCGGGTCGGGCGTGCGGTGGCCGACGAGCGGGTGGCCGCCGCCCAGGTCGTAGTGCAGCCACAGGCCGGAGATCAGCTTGGTGAAGTACGTGTTGCCGTCGCCGGTCTCCATCAGGTCCGACACCACGCCGCGCAGCGCCGTCGTCAGGTCGTCCGGCCGCAGCAGCGCGACCTGGGCGCGGGTGGCGTCGAGGATGCGCGCGCCGACCGGGTGCCGCTCCGCGGTGTAGGTGTCGAGCAGCCCCTCCGGGACCTCCCCGCGCACCACCGCGGCCAGCTTCCAGCCGAGGTTCACCGCGTCCTGGAGCCCGAGGTTCAGGCCCTGGCCGCCGAACGGCGAGTGCACGTGCGCGGCGTCGCCGGCCAGCAGCACGCGGCCCATCCGGTACGTGGCGGCCTGCCGGGCGTTGTCGGTGAAGCGGGTGGCGGACCGGATCGCGGTGACCGTGACGTCCGTGCCGCTCGCGCCGCGCAGCGCGGCCTGCAGCTCCTCGATCGTCACCGGCGTGTCGCGGTCGGCCGGCGCGCCGTCGAACCGCACGCACAGCACCCGGCCGGGCGTCGGACCGTGCACGACCAGCCCGTACGGCGTGCGGTGCCAGCCGGTCCGCAGCTTTTCCGGGTCGGCCAGCGTGCAGATGGCCTGGTGGCCGGTGATGGTCGGGTCGGTGCCGGGGAAGTCGAACCCGGCGGCCTTGCGTACGGTGCTGCGCCCGCCGTCGCAGCCGACGACGTACCCGGCGCGTACGAGATCCGGGCCGAGCGCGAGCTCCACGTGGTCCGCGTACGCCGTCAGCCCGGTGACCTCGCGGCCGCGCCGTACCTCGACGCCCAGCGCCGCCGCGTGCTCGGTCAGGATGCGCTCGATCTCCTGCTGCGGCACCACGACCGTGGTCACCGCGGGGCTGTCCACGATGTCCGGGTCGGCCGGGTCGAGGCGCTCCGGGTCGAGCTTCCACAGCCCGGCGAAGTGCCCGCCGACCCGCTTCGGCGGCCCGCTCCCGGGCGGCGGCCCGCCGCGCGACTTCATGAACTCGGCCATCGCCGCGAACGCCTTCTGCTGCACCTCCTCAAGCGCGGGCAGCAGGCCGCGCCGGTAGAAGGCCTCCGCGGTCGGTACGTTGATCGCCCCCGCCTTGATCGTGTCGCTCGGCTCGGTCAGCCGCTCGACGACCAGCGTGGACACGCCGCGCAGGCGCAGCTCGCACGCCAGCATCAGGCCCACCGGCCCCGCGCCGGCCACCACCACGTCGTACGTCATGACTGCTCCACGTTTCTCGGTGTGCCGTCCAGCATGCCGGAGAAACATGGACTGAGTCAAAACTTTTGTCGGGTATATTCGAGCCGTGAGCGAGGGACTGCGGGAACGGAAGAAGGCGGAGACGCGGCGCCGGATCGCCGACGTGGCGACGCGGCTGTTCGTCGAGCGCGGCTTCGACTCGGTGACGGTCGCCGACGTCGCGGAGGCCGCGAACGTCTCGAAGATGACCGTGTTCAACTACTTCCCGCGCAAGGAGGACCTGCTGCTCGACCGGCAGCCCGAACGGCTGGACGCGGTGCGCCGGGCCGTCCGCGAGCGCGAACCCGGCACGTCGGTGGTCGAGGCGCTGCGCGCGCACTGCCAGGAGCTGCTGGAGACCGGCCACCCCACCTCGGGCGCGGTCGCCGCGGCGGGCTGGTTCTTCGGGATGGTCCGGGAGAGTCCCGCGCTGCGGACCCGCTGGCTGGAGCAGGAGCGGGAGATCGAGGACGCGCTGGCCGAGGTCCTCGCCGAGGAGTGGGACGACGAGCCGCGCGCCCGGCTCGTCGCCGCCCTGCTGGCCGCCGCGCTGAACACCACGTTCCGCATCGCGGTCGACCGGATCCTCGCCGGCCGCCCGGCCACCGGGGTGCGCCGCGACCAGGCGGCGCTCATCGACCAGGCCTTCGACCTGGTCGCCCGAGGCGCCGACGGCTGAACCCAATTATGGCGAAGCATTTTCCGGGCTATAGCCCGGAAAATGCTTCGCCATAATTGGGAGTTCGGCTGCCTTGAGGTGGGTCTACGCGTCGGACGGCGGCCGCTGCTCCGGTGGGCGGGTGCGGCGGACGACGTACAGTGCCGCCACGCCGAGCGCCCCGAACAGGAACAGCAGGAAGCCGATCGGAAAGATCAGCCACCAGCCGGGCCCGCCGCCGTGCCCGTACATGTGCGGGCCCCAGCCCGGACCCCAGTTCGCCGCGGTGACCGCGAGTTGCGTCAACATCTCCGTCCCCTTTCATGTGGACTCTGCGTATTCAGAGTCGCCCCGCGGGCCCGGGATGTCGTCGGACGGCGGACGGCACTTCGCCTACGCTCCCGGGGGTACGTGACGGCGGCCGGTAACCGCTCTGATAGATCAGGAAGCGAGCGGGCCTACTCCCGACCGTGCGGAGGATGCATGTCGTCACCGTCCGACCTCGTGATCTATCCGGCGAAGCTGGTCCGTACGATGGACCCGGCCCGCCCGACCGCCCAGGCGATCGCCGTGTACGGCGACCGGATCCGCGCCGTCGGCACCGTCGAGGAGCTGCGTACGTACGGTGACGCCACGGTGGACGACCGGTACGCCGACAAGGTCCTGCTGCCCGGCTTCGTCGAGGCGCACAGCCACGCGAAGACCGGTGGCACCTGGCGGCACACGTACGCCGGCTACTTCCCGCGGACCAGCCCGGACGGCCGGCACTGGCCCGGCTGCCCCACGCTCGACGCGGTGCTCGACCGGCTGCGCGAGGCCGACGCCGCGCTCGCCGACCCGGACGAGCCGCTGGTCGCCTGGGGCATGGACCCGATCTACTACCCGGGCGAACGCCTGGTCGGCGCGCATCTGGACCGGGTCTCCAGCACCCGGCCCATTTTCGTCATGCACGCCAGCGGCCACCTGGCCACCGTCAACTCCGCGCTGATGCGCCGCGACGGCATCACCCGCGACACCCGCGTCGAGGGCGTCATGCGGCGGCCCGACGGCGAGCCCGACGGGGAGCTGCGCGAGATGACCGCGATGGCGCTGGCCTCGCCGTACCCGCAGCTCGGGCCGGTCGTCCTCGACGAGGACATGCTGTGGGACTTCGCCCGCGACGGCCGCAACCACGGCGTCACCACGCTGGCCGACCTGGGCTCGCGGATGCTCATGGACGACGACGGCGTCGCCGTGTACGAGAACGCCGTACTGCGGGAGGACTACCCGGCGCGGCTGTCGGTCTTCCACTGGGGGCTGCGCGCCGGTACGGAGATCGCCGCGCCGGCCGACGCCGTACCGCGGCTGAAGGAGCTGCGCGACGCCCGGTCGCATCCGAAGCTGCACTTCGGGCACGTGAAGTTCGTGCTCGACGGCACCGTGCAGGGGTTCTCGGCGCGGTTGCAGGAGCCCGGGTTCCTCGGGCGGCCGAACGGGATCTGGGTGCAGACGCCGGAGGAGTTCCGCGCGGCGTTCACCGTCTTCCACGAGGCCGGGCTGATGGTGCACGTGCACTGCAACGGCGACCAGGCCACCGAGCTGTTCCTCGACACGGTGGAGGATGCGCTGGCGGCGCACCCGCGCTGGGACCACCGGCACACGGTGACGCACTCGCAGCTGTCGACGCCGGCGCAGTACCGGCGGATGGCCGCGCTCGGCATGTGCGCGAACATCTTCACCAACCACCTGTACTACTGGGGCGACCAGCACCTGGACATCAGCATCGGGGTGGACCGGGCGTCCCGGATGAACGCGGCGGCCACCGCGCTGCGCTCCGGCGTGCCGATCTCCATCCACTGCGACACGCCCGTGACGCCGCTGAACCCGCTGCACACCGCGCAGACCGCGGTCACCCGGCGCACCGCGTCCGGGCGCAGCATCGGGGCGTACGAGCGGATCACCGCCGAGCAGGCGCTGCACGCCATCACGCTCGGCGCGGCGTACATGCTGAAGCTGGACCACGCGGTCGGGTCGCTGGAGGCCGGCAAGTACGCGGACCTGGCCGTACTCGGGGCGGATCCGCTGGCGGTGGGCGACGCCCTCGCCGACGTGCCCGTACACGGGACCGTCGTCGGCGGGCGGCACTTCCCGGTGCCGTCGTCATGACGGACGTGCCGCTCACGCTGCTCGGCGGGTACCTCGGGTCGGGCAAGACCACGCTGGTCAACGCCCTGCTGCGGGACGCGTCGCGGCGGATCGCGGTACTGGTGAACGACTTCGGCGCGGTGAACATCGACGCCGACCTGATCCGGCGGCGCGGCGCGACCACGCTCGAACTGGCCAACGGGTGCGTGTGCTGCAGCCTGGTGGACGGGATGGCGTCGGCGATGGTCGCCCTCGCCGGTCTTGACCCGCGTCCGGAGTACGCGGTGGTCGAGCTCAGCGGGGTGGCCGATCCGTCGGCGATGGCCACCTGGGGGCGGTACCCCGGGTTCACGCCCGGCGGCGTGCTGGTGTGCGCGGACGCGGAGACCGTACGCACACGGGCGGCGGACAAGTTCGTCGGCGACACGGTCACCCACCAGCTCGCCACCGCCGACCTGCTCCTCCTCACGAAGACCGACCTGACGGGCGAGCGCCAGGCAGAGTCCGTACGCGCATGGCTGTCCCGTACGGCCCCCGGCGTCCCGGTGGCCGACGCCGCACCCGAGCTGCTGCTCGACCCGCCGCTCGACACCGCTCCCGGCCCGGTCGGCTCCGGCCCCGCCCCGGATTCCGGGGGCTCCGGCCCCGCCCACGCGGCCCGCGGCGCGGCGGCCTCCGGCCTCGCCCCGGCTTCCGCCATGCCCGGCTCTGCCGGGCATGGGCCGCATGCCGTGCATCACGCCTGGGCGGGGGAGTCGGCCGTGCCGGTGGATCGGGGTGCGCTCGAAGCCGCGCTTGATGCGCTCGACGCCGGGGTCGTCCGGGTGAAGGGCGTCGTCCGGCTGGCCGGAGCGCCGGACCGCCGTACGGTCGTGCAGGTCGTCGGCCGCCGCCGTGAGCTGACCGATGACGGCCCCTGGCCCGATCCGGCGGTCCCGTCCCGCCTGGTCGCCATCGCCGTGCACGCCGACGCCGCCGCCGACGCGGCCCGCCGCCTCAGCCGGTCCAGCCCGGCCGGACCAGCCCTGACTCGTACGCGAACACCACCATCTGCGCCCGGTCCCGCGCCCCCAGCTTGATCATCGACCGGCTGACGTGCGTCTTCGCCGTGGCCGGGCTGACCACCAGCCGGTCCGCGATCTCCTCGTTGGACAGCCCCTCGGCGACCAGCGCCATCACCTCGCGCTCCCGCTCGGTGAGCTGGTCGAGCCCGCTCGGCGCGGCCGGCCGCTTGGCGTGCGCGGCGTACTCCGCGATCAGCCGCCGGGTGACGCCGGGCGACAGCAGCGCGTCGCCGGACGCCACCGCGCGCACGCCGCGGATCAGGTCCGGGGGCTCGGTGTCCTTGACCAGGAACCCGCCGGCGCCGAGGCGCAGCGCCTCGAAGACGTACTCGTCCAGGTCGAACGTGGTCAAGATGATGATCTTGACGTCGTCCAGCGCGGAGTCCGCGGTGATCTGCCGGGTGGCCTCGAGCCCGTCGGTGCCCGGCATGCGGATGTCCATGAGCACGACGTCCGGCCGCAGCTCCCGGGTCAGCCGTACGGCATCGGCGCCGTCGGTGGCCTCGGCGACGACCTCGATGTCGTCCTGGGCGTTCAGCAGCGCGCCGAACCCCGCCCGTACGAGGGCCTGGTCGTCGGCGAGCAGGATGCGGATCACGCTGGTCCCCTTCCATCGGTGAACGGCAGGCGGGCGCGCACGCGGAAGCCGCCGCCGGGCCGTGCGCCGGCGTCGAGCTCGCCGCCCAGCGTGGCCGCCCGCTCGCGCATGCCGACGATGCCGTTGCCCTGGCCGTCCGGTTCGGCGCCCGGGCCGAGCCCGTCGTCGTCCACCTCGACGGTCAGGTCCTCCGGGCGGTAGCCGACGCGTACCGTCACGTTCCGCGCGTGCGCGTGCCGTACGACGTTGGTCAGCGCCTCCTGCACGATGCGGAACGCGGCCAGGTCCACGCCGGGCGGCAGCGTACGGTGGTCGCCCTCGACCGTCAGCTCGACCGCGACCCCGGCCGACCGCGTCCGCTCGACCAGCGCGTCGAGCTGGTCCAGCCCGGTGGTGGGCGCCCGCGGCGCGCGCTCCCCGGACTGCCGCAGCACGTCGAGCGCGGACCGCAGCTCGACCAGCGCCTCCTTGCTGGCGTCCTTGATCGCCGAAAGCGACGGGCGGGCCCGCTCCGGCTGGTCATCGAGAAGATGCAGCGCGGTACTGGCCTGCACGTTGATCATGGAGATGTTGTGCGCCAGCACGTCATGCAGCTCCTGGGCGATGCGCAGCCGCTCCTCACTGGCCCGCCGCCGCGTCTCCTCGTGCCGCCGCCGCTCCTCCTCGGCGCGCGCCTGCTGGTTCTGCACGATCCGGTCCCGCGTCAGCCGTACGACCTCCGCGAGGATCAGCACCGCCAGCGGCCACGCGAACGGGATGATCCCGTCGATCCCCGGCCCGGCGCCCCGTCCGAAGATCGGCGCCGACCACACGGCCAGCGTGTACGAAACCGGACACAGCGCCCACGCCAGCAACCGCGGCCCCGCCAGCACGGCCACGAAGAACGCGACGATCAGCGAAACGAAGGCGGGCCCCGACGTGTACCCGACCGCGAAGTACGCACAGTCCGCCGCGAACACCCCGAGAAACGCGAGCACCCGGTGCATCCGCCGGAACCCCATGGCCACCGGCCCGGCCACCAGCAGCGCGTACCCCAGCCCGTCCATCGCCCGCGCCGCCGCGGCACCGGGATCCGGCGCCTCCCGCCACCCATGCGCCTGCGCCCACGGCGGCCCCTGCCCCGGCGGAAAGTGCACCTGCGTAAGCCGCGCCATCCCCAGCTGCACCACCACGACCACCACCGGCAAAACCCACACCGGAAGCCGCCTCGGCCACGAAAGCCGCGTCCCCGGCCGGATCTCTGCCACGAACAGCACGTTATGGCAGGTGAGTGCTCCCCGTCATCGGCACGGAGACGATGTGGCCCTACTCCCGCGGGAGTAGCCCGGCGCCCTACCGAACCAGCGCGGCCAGGTACTCGCGGGTCTCGGCATCGGTGGAGTACAGCACTGTCCCGACCATCCCCCGGGTGAGCAGCACCTTGTAGATGTTCCGTACGTGATGGTCGAACTCGGTCGTGCTGACCTTCTGCTTCTCCGACGCCGGGCCCTTCGGTTCCTTGAACACCGGATCCTTGTTCGCCCCGCGGACGGAGATGAGCCGACCGTCCCGCGCCACAAGATCGGGTCCGATGATGACGCCGTTCCAGTCGTACTCGAAGCCCTGCGCCGTGTAGACACAGCCAACCTGGTCGAACCCGGCCGGATCCGTCGCCCAGAACGCCCGCCCCGGCGCGTCGCCGACGGCGCGCTCGCTGTTGGCGTTCCACGGACGCGCCCATTCACCGACGCGCACATCCGGTACGAGCGTGTCGTCGTCTCGGGGTTTGCTCCAGGGCCAGCAGAACCCGGCTGTCATCCGCGCCCGATAACCCTCGTCACGCTTGGCGCGAAGAAGGGCCTCCAGCTCCTCGGGCGACTCGGCGAGGGTGAGCTCGTACCGGTCGTCTCCCGGCCATGCAGCGGGGCCGTGATCGCTGAGGCCGAGGAGGCGGAGGACCCATTCCTCGTACGCCTCGCTCCCGCCGCAGCGGAACTGGCCCGCAAGGGGGATGTGCGTGACCCGCAGGCCGAGCGACTCAGCGTAGGAGGTGATCGTCGCGAGGCTGCCGAGCTCACCCGGCCGCACCACCTGGTGTTCATCGAGGAGGAAGACCGGGACGCGTGCCGCCGCGATCAGCTCGTCGATCTGCGGGCGGTTCGTGCGCAGCTCCGCCTTCTTCCACCGCGTGGCGGAGACGCGGCGGATGCGATGGGCCTCGTCGCAGATGAGTACGTCCAGATCGTTCGGCTCGGCCTGGTCGTAGCTGTTGAAGTACGTGAAGAGCTTCTTCAGCCGAGTGGATCCCCGGCCCGCGTACTTCCGCAGCGTCTGGGTGAAGGAGCTCGAGCCGGTCGCGTGCGTCACCCGGTACCCCTGCCGGGACAGCTCGCCGAGCAGCGACAGCGCGATCACGCTCTTGCCGCTCCCCGGGCCGCCGGAAACGACCACGACCTCCTTCCGGTCCGCCCGCCCGGCCCGCTGAACGGCGTGCTGGACGGTCCGGAATGCGAGCCGCTGCTCGTCGAGCAGCACGAACTGCTCCCGGTCCTTCAGCTCCGCCGCCGCGTGCTCGAGCAACTGCCTGCTCGGGCGTACGCGGCTGTTTAGCAGGCGGTCGGCGGCACCGGGGTCCGGGGTGATCCGGGACTTCAGATAAGTCAGGAAGTCGCCGCGCTGGTTCCGCGTGAACAGCTGACCGCGCTCGTCGACGTCGTAATCGAACAGGTCCCGGACGTCGGGCGTCGAGGCGTTGTGCAGGTACGCGACACCGTGGACGGCGCCCTCGTGCCCATCGAGCGCGCCGACGAAGTCGGCGATGTAGTCGCAGTAGGTATGTACCTGCACCGCGGGGTGCAGCCTCGGCCCGCCCGGCGCTTGATCGACGAGCACGAGTTCGTCGTCGCTCTCGTACCGCTCGGCCCGCGTCCACTGCTTCAGCTCTATGACGATGTACGAATCCTCGCCGGTGTGCGGGTGCGTACCGGCCAGAACGACGTCAGCGCGCTTGCTGCTCAACGGAACCTGGTACTCGACGAGCATCTCCACCCGGCCGAGCCCGGCCTCGACCAGGTCCCGCGCCAGCACCGGGATGCTGCGATCCCACGACCGCACCTCCGCGGCCGCCGGGCGCCGCCCGGTCGCGTAGGCGACGTGCTCAGCCAGCGCCGCGGCGAACTTCTTCTCGATGCCCGACCAGCCGATGATCGCCTCGGCGGACGCCCGGAACGCCCCCACGGACTACCCCCACGCAGCACGAATCGCTTCGTGCGGTTTGGGGGCATATCCGCCACAGCGGAAGCCCGTCGGGCCGCATCACTTTCGCCGGACAGGCTATCGGCGCCCACCGACAACCCATCCCGAATCCTCGGCCGTCTTGATCGCCGGATCCGGCCAGCGGGGAGCCTCGCGCGCCCCCGGTACCCCTCGACGAAGTCCCGCCACCTCGGCCAACGCCATGGGCAGAGTCTTCGGCGTCTGAAACGGCAACCGGTCCCGCTCGACTGCGAACTCCCGGCAGCGTTCGTTCCGCTCATCCAGGCGATCCATGTGACCCAGGCCCGATGGATCGGGCCGGTTCCGATCACGCCCCGAGGTGCCGCAGGAGCCGGCAGAACTCCCGCAGCGCTTGAAGGTCGCTCTCGGGAAGGCGGTGGCTGTTGAAATGCATGACGGAGTTCCGGATCACGTTCACCCGGTGGAGCTTGGCCACGAAGTCGGTGCGGTCGTACGCCCAGTGCGTGCGAGCGAACCTGTCATCCGCGTTGAGCAGCGTGTGGTATTTACCGAATGTGAGACCGTTCGCGTTCTGTGGCTTTTTCTTCTTGTCCAGCCACTCGAAATCCTCCGGTGCGAAGCATTCGTTGAGTCGCCTGCGGATCCGGCGCTCGATCTCCCCGATGATGTAGAAGGGTTCTACGACGCCCACGAGATATTCGGTTACCTGCTCCGCGGTCACCTCTCCGCAATACCGGCCGCGCTCGTCGAGGACGAACACACATCCGGTACGAAGGACAGCCTCCACGGTGTCGAAGAGACCGTCGTCGAGCCGAGCGGTCGGTACCGCGACGCGGGCGTCCTCGACCTTGGGGTCGCGTTGGTGGCCGGAAGCCGTCGCGATCGACCCCAGGGTCACCATGCCGAGGCACACCGTCGCCGAGCTGAGGATCGCCAGATGCTGATACCCGTACCTGATCAGCCGGTCGCGCGCCACGGACGCCGGGGTGCCCGGCCTGACGGATTCCAGCCCGGCGCGTGCCGCCGGCAGGTCCCGGACCCGGGGCGCCACCTCCGGCAGTTCGAACTCGTCCGTGGACTCCACAGTGCCGGGGTCCGGCATGGGCTCGTCCGTCGCCGGAACGAGCCGGACCCGTGTGTCGCCGTCACAGTTGGCGAAGTCCGGCTCGGTGCGCAGGCGGTAACGCGTCAGCAGGTCGCGAACCTGCGGGATGGTCGTATAGCCACGTACGGGGTTGCCCGTGCAGCGCCTGCACAGATCGATCGCGGACACCTCGACATACGACCCGGGCGCGCGATGCGCGGCGTTCTGGAGGAATTCCTCGGCTTCCATTGCCGATCAGTCCGTGATCACTTGGATTCCGGCGTCACCGATCAGTTCGAGGAGCTTGTTCCGCCGGTTATAGCAGAACGAGTCGAACGCGTCCTCTCGCATGAGCGCCGGATCGACCCGCTGGCTTTTCAACGCGTCGTCGAGTGACGACCTCGGCACCCCGGCGTCGCGTTCCAGTTCACTCATGTACTCCTTGGGTGCGCGGTTCCCGATCGTCCGCCGCACGCGCTCGGAGAACAGCGCCTTGTTCAGGACACTGTCCTGGAGCCGCTTGTCGATGTGATTGCGCTTGCAGCATGCTTCGGGAAACACCCGGCTGATATCGACCCGATGGTCGATGACGGTCTCGGCGCTGAACGGACGATCCAGGAAGTACCAGTCGTTGCACTTCTGCTGGATCATGCGCGCGAACACGCCGACATACGCGGCACTGTTGCGCGTGGCCATGGTCTCGAGGCGGCTCGCGTTGAACGTGGCACCCCGCACCGAGTCGGGTACGGAACCACCCCGCACCCAAGACGCAACCTGCGTGAGATCCTGCACGAACCGGGAGTCCAGCGAGCCGCCGTACTGCTCGCCGAACACTCCGCACCAGTACCACTTGAGGATTTTCTCCTGAGCCTCGTGGGAGTCGGCTTCCTCTCCGAGGACCACGCGGATGGCGGCCAGCGGCGGGAACTGCGTCCGGTACGGCAGGAACTCCTTGCTGACGACACCCTGTTCTTCCAGCAGCTTTCCCGCCCACAGCAAGGCGTCGACGACGGGCCGTTCCCATGCCCGGTACTGGTCCAAAGGCAGCTCGAGCAGATCCTTGCGCTTGCAGGCCGGTTGGCTCCGCTTGTGGTACGTGGCCGCCAGGCAGACGGCCTGCAGGAAGGCCGTGTCGTCCAGGGCCGCCAGCATCGGAGACGACGCGACGAGCTCCGCCTTGACCTTCTCCCACCGCGGCGGCAGCTCGAAGTCGTCGGCCGCATAGGTCGCGGTGACCAGCTCGAACGTGTTGAGCGGAACCCCACCGGTGTTGACCTTCTCGAACACCCGGCAGACGGCTTCCTTGTCGGTGTGCGCACCCAGGCTGATGATGTGCACCTCGTACCGGCTGATGCGGCCGAGCACCTCTTCGGCGAACCGTCCCCAACGGCGCAGCTTGGTCTCATCGTTGCCGGTGTACCGGTTCGCCCACACGGCCTTCTCAGGCCCGTTCAGCGCGATGCTCAGCGGGAAGTAGCCCTGTTCGCATTCGAGCTGTGTCGAGGTGAGATCCAGCTCAACCCGGTTGTGCCGTTTGAGCTGCTTGTTGGCCGGCACCGAGACGATCGCGTCCTCGACGTCCGTTTCGGAGTCGAGGGCCGCGTCGATGTTGACGTAGTACCAGCGGCTCACCTTGTTGTTCCGCGTGTCTTCGGTCTCGACCGGCAGGCCGGACTTCAGCACCCGGTACAGCGAGGTGGTCCGCTGCTGTCCGTCCAGCAGGAGCTCCTGAGCCGCCGCCGGGTCGAGGTTCGACGGCGTGCCCTCGAGCGGCCGCGGCTTGAACCGGGTGGTGGCCTGCGGCCCCGTCTGCAGCGTCATGACAACGCCCATGGGGTAGTCGAGGATCACCGTGGCTAACAGGGCGACGATCCGTTCGTCGTCCCATGTCCACCCGCGCTGGAAGTCGGGAAGCTGAACGAATCCTCGGTGCGCGCTGTCCAGCACTTCGCTGAGGGCCGGGCTCTTGATGCTCACGCGATACCTCTCCTATCGTGTCAGTGCGTCACATTACGCCCCAATGCGGCGCAAGTCCGTAACAAATTGCCAGTTGACCGGAATGTGACAACGGGCGGTAATCCTCGCCGCCGAAAGGCGCGTCTCTACCCGTACGGTGGCATTCTGGCCGCCCGGGATTCACGTTCCGCGATGAGGCAGGGTCGATGGTGAACCGCTGGTGGGGACCCGCGTCGGGCTACCGCTGGGAACAGGACGCGCTGGACTACCTCCGGTCCAAGATGGCCGACTACGGAGAGCCATACCGCGCGTGGCAGACGTTCACGTTCACCGCGAACAATGGTCGCGTCCGCGAGTGCGACCTCCTGATCGCCACGCCGGCCGGGCTGCACTTAGTCGAGATCAAAAGCCACCCGGGCCGGGCCGCCAACGACGGACCCCGCTGGCTCTTCCGCGGCCCGGACCGTACGCGGACGATCGACAACCCGCTGTCGCTGACCGATCTGAAGGCGAAGGAGCTGAAGCAGCAGCTCGAATGGGCGCGGCGGGAGCTGGGCATTCGCGGCGGCGATCTGCGCATCCCGTTCGTCCAACCCGTCGTCTTCCTCTCCGACCCGTCCCTGCGCTGCGGGTTCGACGACGTCCAGCGGAAGAACGTGTACGGCCGCGACGAGATCGCCGAACAGACGACCCTCCCCGGCATCTGGCGCGACCTCCTCGGTGCCCGCCCGGCCGCCCCGCGCCTGGATGCGCGCACGTCCCGGCAGCTCGACAAGCTCCTGCACAAGATCGGGCTGAACGGACTGCGCGGCCCCGGCAAGGTCGGCCCCTTGGAACTGCACGACCGCATCGACCTCGGCCCGGGCTGGGAGGACTACCTCGCGGACAACCCGGCGCTGCCCGGCGACGTGCCGCGCCGCGTCCGCGTGTACGTGACCTCGCGCGGCACGAACCCCGAGGAGCGTAAGCAGATCCAGCGCGCCGCGCACCGCGAGTACCTCTCGTTACTCGGCGTCACCCACGAGGGCATCGTCCGCGTCGAGTCCTACAGCGACGAGCTGGACTCGGGCCCTGCGATCGTGTTCCGCCACGGCGCCGACTGGCAGCGGCTCGACCACTTCATGACCGAGCGCGGCGCCGGACTGCCGATCGAGACACGCGTCGAGATGGTGCGCCAGCTCGCCGAGGCCGTCGACCACGCGCACCGCCGCAACCTGTACCATCGGGCGCTGTCGGCACGCAGCGTCTACGTGGAGATGGACGGCCGCTACCCCCGGCTGCGGATCGCCGACTGGCAGACCGCCGCGCACCGTACGGGTACCCGTACGAGCGGCGAGACGACGGTCACCGACCTGCGGTCCCGTGTGGAGTCGGCCGCCCAGGCGTACCTGGCGCCGGAGTTCGACACCCCGGACGCCGACGGCGTGCAGCTCGACCTGTTCGGCCTGGGCGCGCTGACGTACCTGTTGCTCACCGGCCGCCCGCCCGCCGACGATCGCCGCGAGCTGGCGCAGCGCATGCGCGACGACCGCACCCTGGTGCCGTCCGCCGTGGTCGACGACATGACGACGAACATGGACGACCTGGTACGCGGCGCCACCCACGTACGGCCGGCCGACCGGTTCGAGTCCGTACGCGAGTTCCTCGACTACCTGGAACTGGTCGAGACCGAGCTGACCGACCCGGACGTCGAGGTCGCCGACCCCCTGGAAGCGAAGGTCGGCGCCGAGATCGAGGGCTGGAAGGTGGAGAAGGTGCTGGGCAAGGGCTCCACGGCCCGCGCCCTGCTCCTGTCCCTCAACGACCACCACCGGGTGCTGAAGGTGGCGCTCGACGACGACGCGGCGCGCCGCCTGGAGCACGAGGCCGCGCAGCTCGAGGTGCTGAACGAGACGCACGACGCGCATATCGTCCGGCTGCTGGACGGCCCGCGGCGCATCGGCGGCCGCATGGTCATCGCCACCGAGTACGCCGGGGGTCGCACGCTCGCCCAGTACCTGCGCCGCGAGGGCCCCATCACCGGCGTGGCCGACCTGGAGAACCTCGGCGAGGACCTGCTGAGCGCCATCGAGCACCTGGACGCGGTGGACGTGCGGCACCGCGACATCAAGCCGGACAACCTGGCCGTGAAGGAGCTGCCCAAGAAGGGCCGGCGGCTGATGCTGTTCGACTTCTCCCTGGCCGGTGCCGGGGACCAGTCGATCGGGGCGGGTACGCAGCCGTACCTGGACCCGTTCCTCGGGGGCGACCGCCCGCGCTTCGACGCCGCCGCCGAACGCTACGCCGCCGCCGTCACGCTGCATGAGATGGCCAGCGGCGAGACGCCCTCATGGGGCGACAACGCCACCGATCCGAAGCTGCTGGACGAGGACACGCCGCAGCTCTGGGCCGACCTGTTCGACCCCAACCTGCGCGACGGCCTGGTCGCGTTCTTCCGGCAGGCCCTGCACCGGGACGCGGGCCGCCGGTTCGGCACGGTCAAGCAGATGCGCCATGCCTGGACGGCGATCTTCGCGGCGCTCGACCGGCCCGCGCCGTCCCCGAGCGGCGAGGACGCGACCGACCCCGAGCAGGCGCTCCGCGACAAAGCCGCGCGTGCCACCCTGGACACTCCGCTGGCCGCCGCCGGCCTGCCGCCCCGTGCCCTGTCGGTGGCCGAGCGGCAGCTCGGCGCCTCCACCGTCGGCGACCTGGTCGACATTCCGGCGCAGAAGGTGCAGCGGCTGCGTGGCGTCGGCCTCGGTACCAAGAACGAGCTGGTACGCCAGGCCCGCGAATGGCGCCGCCGCCTGCGCGTGTCCGAGCGCGCCGACACCGGCCACGAGACCGTCGACGGCACCGTACGACCGCACGTGGACGAGTTGGTCGGCCACCTGCTGCCCGCCGCGAAGGGAAACAACGCCACCGAGATCCGGGTGATGCGCATCGCCCTGGCGCTACCGGCCGACGACGGCTCCCCGGCGCCGCTGCGCCCGTGGGCGACGCAGAGCGAGGTCGGCAAGGTCGCCGACGGCGTCCACCAGGCGCACGTCGCGACGATCTGGAACGCGAGCCGCGGCCGCTGGAAGAAGCTCGGCACGCTGATGAAGGACCTGCGCGACGAGGTCGTGGAGATCATTGCCGGGCACGGCCGGGTCATGGAGGCCGGGCAGATCGCGGTGGAACTGCTGGCCCGCCGCGGCTGCGGCCTCGACGACCCGGCCGTACGGCTCGCGTACGCGCAGGCCGCCGTACGCGCGGCCATCGAGACCGAGGAGTCGGTGACCGAGCCGCGCCTGCTCAAGCGCCGTCGCGGCCGCGGCCTGTCCAGTACGCCGGACGGCCCGGGCGCGCGCGTGCTCGTCGCGCTCTGCGACCCGTCCGACGCCACCGCCCCGAACGAGCGCGACCTGCTCGACTACGCCGAACGCCTGGGAGACCGGGCCGACGCGCTGGTCGCGGCGGACACGCTGCCGGGCGGCGCCGAGGTCCGCACCGCGCTGCTCGCCATACCGCGCGACCCGGACGGGTCGATCGCCCCCATGCCGGACGCCGACCTGGTGGGCCTAGCCGCCGCTGCGTCGCGCACTGCCGCCCTCACGCCGCGCCTCGAGCTGTACCCGCGCGACCTGCCGCTGCCGCGCGCCCTGCGGCTGGCGCAGGTGGGTGCCCTATTCGGGCCGGCCGTGGTGGTGGACCCGGAGAAGGTACGGGCCCGGGTGCTGGCCCGCTTCCCCGAGCTGACCGGCGACGCCCCGCTGGCCGACCGGCCGCGGCTGCGCGCCCTGCTCAAGGACGTCGGCATCGAGACGACGTACGAGGACGGCACGGACCACGGCCGTACGTTCGCGGGCCTGCGCTTGGACCTGCCGGTCACCTCCGTGTCGTACACGCCGCTGTCGCGCTCGTCGTCCGTCGACGCCTGGGTCCCGGGCGCGGACCCGTCCGCCGACACCGGCCGGCGCCTGGCCGCCGCGGCCGAACGCGGCGGCTTCCTCGCGCTGAAGGTGCATACGGACCTGGCGCCGCGCGCCGCCGAGGCGGTCGCCGCCCAGCCCGGCGTCACGGCCGTTAACGTGACGTCCGAATTCGTCGCGACGCTGCGCGCCGTGGTCGCCGAGCGCGGCCGCCCCCGCTGGGAGACCGTCATCGCCGCCGACGTCCCCGACGCGTCCCCCGCGGCCCGCGTCGGCTTCGGCAAGCTGGTCGACGAGGTGTGGCGGCGCTTGGCCGACCGCGTACGCGAGGCCGCGCAGCAGTCCGGTACGGCCGTGTTCCTGCACGACACGGCGCCGCTCACCCGCTACACCGGCGGCCTCGACCTGCTGGCCCGCCTCGCGGACGCGGCCCGCCGCCCCGACGAGGCCCCATGGGGCCTGTGGGTGCTGTGCCCCATGGGCCACCCCCAGAACGACGCGCTGCTCGACGGCGAACCGGTCGGCGTGTACGGCGCGGAGGAACAACTCGACCTGCCCCGCGGCTTCGCCGCGGAGAGGAGAGCCTCATGATCGACCGCGCGGCCCTGTTAGCGGACTGCAAGCGCCAGGTCCGGGCCCTGGAGGACGACCTACGGGACCGGGCCGCCGACCCGGAGGCCGGGTTCGGCGCGAAGCTGCACGCCGAATGGCAGGACGCGGCCTCGCGAGATCGCATCGCAGTCACATACGAGACATGGCTGGAAGGGAGCGTCTCGCAGGCGGGGCAGGTCACGCAGGCTGCGGTGGCTTGGGTGCTTGCCACAGTGTTCCTGCGGTTCTGTGAGGACAACGGCCTGATCGAAGAGGCATACCTGTCCGGCCCGGGGGAACGGGCGACGATCGCTGCCGAACGCCAGGAGGCGTACTTCGCAACGGTCGAGCACCGGCATGAGACCGACCGCGAATGGATCCTCACCGGAATCGAGGCACTGAGCCGTGCCGCGCGCGGCACAACGATCGTGGGGAAGCTGTTCGACCCGGCGCACAACGCCATGTGGCGGATCACCCCGTCGCCGGAGGCCGCCAAGGACCTCATCGCCTTCTGGCGCCGCCGCGACGAAGCAGGCGAGATCGTCCACGACTTCACCGATCCGGCCTGGGAAACTCGGTTCCTCGGCGACCTGTACCAGGACCTCTCCGACCAGGCCCGCAAGCAGTACGCACTTCTCCAAACGCCAGAGTTCATCGAACGCTTCATCCTCAAGTACACGCTCGCCCCGGCCATCAAGGAGTTCGGCCTCACTCCGCCGAACGACGATGGCCAACCACCCGGCCTCCGCCTCATCGACCCGGCCTGCGGCTCCGGTCACTTCCTCCTCGGCGCCTTCGACCGCCTGGCCGACGAGTGGACCGACCGCGCCCCGGCCCTGAGCCCCGACCAGCAGGTCGCGCGCGCCTTAGCGTCGGTCCACGGCGTGGACAAGAACCCATTCGCGGTCTCGATCGCCCGCTTCAGGTTGCTACTGGCCGCCATGCGCCGCCTGGAGATCCGCCGCCTCGCGGACGCCGGCGACTTCGTCATCAACGTCGCGGTCGGCGACTCGCTCCTGCATGGCAGAGGCGCCCCGGGCTTCCAGGACTCGCTGTTCACCGAGCCCCACCATTTCGTCACCGAGGACGTGACGGATTTCCAGCGTTCGTGCGACATCCTCGGCGCGGGCAGTTACCACGTGGTGGTAGGTAATCCGCCGTACATCACATCGAAGGATCCCCAGGAGAACAAGAACTACCGCGTGTACCAGAGCTGTGCGGGCCAGTACGCGCTGAGCGTCCCGTTCGCGGAACGGATGTTCAAACTCGCCCGAATCCCGGACACGGATGGTCGCGGCTCCGGGTTCGTAGGACAGATCACCGCGAACTCCTTCATGAAACGCGAGTTCGGCAAGAAACTGATCGAGGATTACCTTTCCCAGAAGGTCAACCTGACGTACGTCATCGACACATCAGGCGCCTACATCCCCGGCCACGGCACGCCAACGGTCATCCTCATCGGCCGCCGAATGATCCCATCCGACCGCCAGACCGTCCGCGCCGTCCTGGGTGTCCGCGGCGAACCCGCCCAACCAGCCGACCCAGAGAAGGGCCTCGTCTGGCAGGCCATCGCCAACCAGGTCGATCACCCAGGATCCGATAGTGAATGGATCAGTGTGGTTGACCTCGAGCGATCAGTCCTTCGGACGTTTCCGTGGAGCCTCGCTGGCGGAGGCGCAAGTGACCTGGTGAACATCCTCGAAGGCGAAGGAAGCTCACGCCTGTCGTCGCTTATGGATGGTCCGATCGGTTTTGCGAGCTTCCCCGGGCAGGACGAGGTGTTCTTCGTCGGCTCGTCATGGCTCGACCGCCATGGGCTGAAATTCCCCCTTCGCCGCCCCTTGATCACCGGAGATGTAGTTCGCGATTGGATAACTCACCTCAGCGATGACGCCTTGGTGCCCTTCGACCGCGCAAGTGCGCCCATCGGCTTGGATCTTGACACCATCTGGGGGCGGCACCTTTGGGCGTACCGACGGGTCATGCAGTCAACGACGAGCTTTGGTGGTGTAACACGTGGTGAGACCGGTGGTCCGTGGTGGACTTGGTATCGCTGGATACCGAAGAGGTACGCGACGCCAATGTCACTAACGTTCGCCTTCGTCGCAACGCATAACCACTTCGTGCTGGATCGTGGCGGCCAGGTCTTCAACCGATCCGCGCCCGTGATCAAGCTGCCGGACGGAGCGTCGGAGGAGCAGCATCTGGCGTTGCTCGGCGTGCTGAACAGCTCGACGGCCTGCTTCTGGCTCAAGCAGGTCAGCTATCCGAAGGGTGGGGATCCGATCGGGGACAGTGGTGCTCGGGTCAGCGCCGAGAGTTGGTCGGACCGATACGAGTTCACCGGGACCAAACTCCAGAAGTTCCCGCTCCCTAAAGCGATCCCCACCAAGCGGGCCCGCGAGTTGGATGGGCTCGCGCAAGAGTTGAGCGCTGTCGAACCTGCATCCGTATGTGCGGCGGGGACGCCTTCTCGGCAGCGGCTGGACGCGGCCTGGGACGAGCACACCCGGATCCGCACGCGCGTGATCGCGCTTCAGGAGGAGCTGGATTGGGACGTCTATCTCCGGTACGGGCTGATCTCCGAGGCTGACGCGGCGAACCTGGTGGCCGAGCCAGACGACGTGCCGGAGATCAAGTTCGGGGAGCGGGCGTTCGAGATCGTGCTGGCGCGTAGTGGCGCCGAGACGCAGTGGTTTGCGCGGCATGGGTCGACGCCGATCACGGAGATTCCGGAGCGCTGGCCGGAGGCGTACAAGCGGGTTGTGGAGGCGCGGGTTCGGGTGATCGAGGGGCGGCCTCGGGATATCGGGTTGATCGAACGGCCGGAGTGCAAGCGTCGCTGGTCCACCGAGCCGTGGGAGAAGAAGGAAGCAGCAGCGCTTCGGAGCTGGTTGCTGGATCGGTGTGAGGATCGTGCGCTGTGGTTCAACGGCGCGGGGGAGCCGCGGTCGCTGACCGTGAACCGGCTGGCGGATCTGTTGCGCGCGGATCCAGACGTCGTCTCGGTGGCTCATCTGTACGCGGGCAAGGACACCGACCTGGCCCAGGTCCTCGCCGAGATCGTCGCCGACGAGCACGTGCCTTACCTCGCCGCATACCGGTACAAGGAACCCGGGCTACGCAAGCGCGCCCAGTGGGAGGCCACCTGGGACAGGCAGCGCGAGGAGGACCGTACCGGGACCCGCCTCGACATTCCGGTGCCGCCCAAGTACACCTCCGCCGACTTCACCAGGAACTCTTACTGGCGAAACCGCGGCAAGCTCGACGTGCCGAAGGAGCGGTTCATTTCGTATCCGGACGCGAGTCCGAACGGCGACCGCTCCTTGATGTTGGCCTGGGCCGGGTTCGACCACGCGGAGCAGGCGCATGTGCTGGTCGATCTGATCGACCGTGCCACCGGTGACCGGCTCATCCCGCTCATCGCCGGGCTGCGCGAGGTCATGCCCTGGATTCGGCAATGGCATGGAGAGAAGGACGAGCTCGGCACCAGCCCGGCCGACGACTACGCCGCCGTCCTCGACGAGCAGAAACTCGCGCACGGCATGTCCGACACCGACCTCGACACCTGGCGGCCGCCCAAGCCCCGGGGCCGTCGCTAGTCCCAGATGAGGAAGCTGCCGTGCATGTCGGCGGTGGCCTCGGCGGACTCCCGCACCTTGATGTGGAGCTTGCACTCGCGGCCGGCGAGCGTGACCACGATCGAAGTCGCGGAACAGCTCGGCTGGGGATGACAGCAAGCCCGTCCTCCAACGTACGAACCCGCCCGAGGCCGATCGGAGCGTCTTCGCGGGCCAGCCCCGGCATGTCCAAGGCGGCCCTGCCCCGGAGGCGACCGCGAAGCGGCTCGGCAAGTCCACGTGTTCGGTCAGCCACGGCGACAACCGCGTCGAGCTAGCTAGACGGGGGTGCGAACACGAAGAACCTGGACGCCGGGATCATCGCCGTATCCCGCCCCGCCTGGACGGCCTTTTCCGCCGCCACAGCGTCCGCGCGGCTGATCCGTCAGCCTGTAGGTAGCGGTTCGCCGGGGTAGAGGTCGCGCCACAGGCGGGTGAGGAACTTCTCGGCGGAGCCGTCGGGGTACACGGCGGCCCGGAGCAGCGCATCCACCGGGACCTGTGACGGGTCGCGGATCGCCTCGGCCAACTGCTCCTTGAACCGGTCGAAGATCGGGTCGCGCTCGGGTAGATGGACGGCAACCTTGAAGTCGTCGTACGCCTCGTCGTACGCCTCGGGATGGCAGTACGTCTCCACGAGATCCAGCAGGGTCGCGAACGGCGCGTCCGGGTCCTGCTGCCAGTATCGATCGTCCATCACTGTTGATCCCTTCTCACCGGATCGACGTACATGGTCGAGATCTCCCACGCCGACCGGTCGGTGTTCGGCCGAAATGCGAACACCACCCGCGCGTCACGGAAATCATCCGCCTCAAGGTGCCGTGCCGTCGGTTCCGGCACGTCTGGGTCCCGGCCCTCGCGTACCGCACCCACCCAGGCGGCGCGACGTTCGTACGCGGCCTCCCGGCTCCCCTCGACAGGTTCGATCCGGTGACCATCACAGTACTGGTGGCCATCGGGCCCGAGCAGGTCGGTGAGCGGAACCCGGACCGAGGGCGGTGGCCTCTCGCCGCGCCCGCACGGCCGGTCCAAAGATGCGCGGACGTCCGGGTGTTCGACACCTTGTGCGAAGCAGGTGGCGAACGCGTGCGGGTCGCGGATCCGGGTGGCGGAGTCGCCGCAGGCGTGAGTCCCGGACTTGAACGCGTCGCGGCCCGGCGTCCGGTTCTCCGCGATCGCCGGATCCTCCAGCCTCGTCACCCGGTTCTCGGTCATCTCCGGTGTGACGGTGCTGCCATGGCGTTCCAGGGCGTGGCCGTTGCCGCGGTCGACGGCCGCGAGCACTCGGCGGGTGTCCGGGCCGACGAACTGGGAGTGGCCGAGCGACGGGCGGTCCCCGGCATGGTCGCGGACATATCGGTCGGCTTCGTCATGAGTGATCGGGTCCAGGCCCGCACGCTCGGGGTCGAAGCGGCGGATCGTCTCGCGCGGCGTGTCGCCGCCCGGCTGGGCTGGACGGTCCAGCCGGCGCGCGTACGGTTCCTGGACCTCGCCGAACGCCGCGTCCACCCGGTCCGGCCGGTCGGCGCCCCGCCGCCGTTCCGGGTGGTCGGGGACTTCCGCCGGGCCGGGCCGTTCCGGTGTCGCGGAGATGTCCCTGGCCATGCGCGGCCTCGCTATCGCGTCGTGACGGGCAGCCGCCGGGGATCATACGCGGGGCCGGGTGCGGCCTTCCAGCCTGCGGGCAAGGTGGTGACGGCTGACGGACCTCCGCACTACCGTGAGAGGCGTCTCACACGGGAACGGCGGTGACATGAGAAGCGAGTGCGATGGCTGATACATCTGCGCGGATGCTGCGCGACCTGATCGACATCCCGGAGCGGGTGCACGCGGGGGAGTTCGTCCTCGACCTCTCGCGTGAGATCGGCTTAGCGGCGACCATCGACTCCTATGTCGTCACCGAGCAGTTAACGGACTGCTTCGACCAGGCGCTCGGCACGATCGCCTCGGCCGTACAGGGGCGCGTCTCCCGGGCCGCGTACCTCGACGGGTCGTTCGGCGCTGGTAAGAGCCACTTCATGGCCGTGTTGTACGGCATCCTCACCGGGGCGCCCGCGGCTCGCGGCAAGGACGGTCTGGCCGAGGTCGTCGGCAAGCACGATCCCTGGCTGGAGGGCCGGAGGTTCCTCCTGGTCCCGTACCACTTCATCGGTGCGGAGACCATCGACGCGCAGATTCTCGGCGGCTACGTCCGGCACGTCGCCACCGTCCACCCCGAGGCGCCGCCCCCCGCCGTCTACCGCGACGACGAACTGCTCGCCGACGCCCGCGAGACCCGCGACCGCTACGGCGCCGAGGCCATCCTCCGCGACCTGCCCGTCGCGTCCGGCGCCGACGAGGAATGGGACGAGCCCGCGTGGGACGCGACGCTGCTGGACGCGGCGCTGTCCGCCCCGCCCGGCGATGACGACCGGCGCCGCCTCGTACAGGACCTCCTGAACGGGCCGTTCCGCCGGTACGCGCGCGCCGTGCAGGGCCGCGGCGAGGCGTACATCCCGCTGGACGCCGGCCTGTCCGTCATCAGCCACCATGCGAAGGACGTGCTCGGCTACGACGCCCTCGTCCTGCTGCTGGACGAGATGGTGCTGTGGCTGTCCGGCCACCTGTCGGACCGAGCGAAGATCAGCCACGAGGCGCAGAAGGTCTCCACCCTCATCGAGTCCGCCGAGCACGACCGGCCCGCGCCGATCATCAGCTTCGTGCCCCGCCAGCGCGACCTGCGTGAGCTCGTGGGGACGAACACCGCCGGTGCGGCCACCGCGTCCCTGTTCGACACGCTGAAGTTCTGGGACGGCCGGTTCGACCGCATCAAACTGGAGGACCGCAACCTCGCGGAGATCATCCACAAGCGGATCCTGCAGCCGCGCGGTACCGACGCGATTGCCGAGCTTGACGCGGCGTTCACCCGCACGACCGCCACCCGACCCGAGGTGTGGGAGGCGCTGCTGGATGCCCAGGGCGACGCGCACAGCGCCGACCGCGACACGTTCCGCCGGCTGTACCCGTTCAGCCCGGCGTTCCTGCACGCCATGGTCGACGTCTCCGGCGCGCTCCAGCGGCAGCGCACCGCGCTGAAGCTGATGCAGGAGCTGCTGGTCGAGTTCCGCGACGAACTGCCCGTCGGGCAGCTCATGCCGCTCGGCGCGATCTTCGACGTCCTGCTCTCCGGTTCGGACCGGCCGTTCAGCGACAAGCTCAGCGAGGAGTTCGGCAAGGTCCAGCGGTTCTACATCGGCCGGGTCCGCCCGTACCTCCTGGACAAGCACGGCCTGGACGAGGACGCCGCCCGCCATGTGCCGCTACGCCACCAGTTCCGCGCCGACGACCTCGTCGTCAAGACGCTGCTGCTGAAGGCCCTGGTACCGAACGTGCCCGCGCTGCGTACGCTCACGGCCAGCCGGCTGGCCGCGCTGAACCACGGCACCGTCGTAAGCCGGGTCCCCGGGCGGGAGAAGAGCCTGGTGTTGCAGTCGCTGCGCGCGCTGGCCGCCGAGTTCGGCGAGATCCGCGTGGCCGACGAGGGCGACGACCCGGCTGTGGACATCGCGCTGATCGGCGTGGACACCAGCGCCATCCTGGACCGCGTACGGCACGTGGACACCGACGCGGCGCGGCGCGGGCTGCTGAAGGACCTGCTGTGGCAGTCGTTCGGCGTCACCGATCGCAGCGACGCCGTCGCGTACCACTCGGTCATCTGGCGCGGCACCCGGCGGCAGGTGGAGCTGCTGTTCGGCAACGTACGCGATGAGACCGAGCTGAGCCGCGACGCGTTCGTGCCGCACGAGCCCGGGGCGCTGCGCCTGGTCGTCGACTACCCCGACGACGAGGCGGACTACGGGCCCGACCACGACGCCCGCCGGGTGCAGACCCTGCGCACCGAGCTGGCCGCCCCGGCCACGCTGGTGTGGCTGCCGCACTTCCTGTCCGACCGGCGGGTCGCCGACCTGGCCGAGCTCGTGAAGATCAACTACGTGCTGGAGCGGGACCGGCTCGACGACCTCGCGCCCGACCTCACCGGCGACGACCGGTATCACGCCCGCCGGCAACTTGAGAGCCGCCAGGCCAACCTGAAGGCCAACCTGGAGCGTGCCATGCGGCGCGCGTACGGGCTGGACGGCGGCGACGACGGCGACCTGGGCGCCCACGCCCAGGACAACGTGCTGGCGCTCGACCCCCGGCTGCACCTGGAGCCCGCCGCCGGTCTCGGCTTCGAGGCCGCGCTGCGGCGGCTGTGCGGCCACCTGCTCGACCACCGGTACCCCCGGCACCCGGACTTCGACCAGGCGGGGCGGGGGCGCGAGTACGAGCGGCGCGACCTGTCCGCCGTCCTGCGCGTCGTGGACGCCGCCGCGCAGGACAAGGTCGGCCGGTACGAGGTGGAGGCCAAGCCGGATCGCGACGCGCTGCGCCGGATCGCCAACCCGCTCGGCCTCGGCACTATGCACGAGTCGGCGTTCGTCCTGGACGACGCGTGGCCGCGGTTGATCGATCGGGCCGCCACCGCGGCCGGGAAGACCACCGAGATGACGGTCGCCGACGTTCGCGGCTGGGTGCGGGACGAGCAGGACGGTATGCCCGAGGCGATCGTCGACCTCGTCGTGTGCTGCTATGCCATGCAGACCGACCGGGCGTGGCTACGGGCCGGGCGGCCGGTGACCCCAGCGCCGGAACCCGGGCGCCTGCACGGTGACATGGTGCTGCGGCGGCAGGAGTTGCCCGGCGCCGAGCAGTTCGAGCGGGCGTCCGAGCGGGCCGCGCGTATCTTCGGGGTCGCACGGCAGCCGGTGCTCACGGCGCGGGCCACTCAGCGGCTCGCCGCCGACGTACGCGCCGCGGCCGCCGAGCGGTTGCCCGCCGCCGAGGCGCTGTGCGACGCGTTGACCGCACACGCCGCCACGCTCGACCTGGCGTCCGACGCGCCGCGTCGGGAGACGGCGCGGGTGGCCGCCGAGCTGGTGGACGCGCTGGCCGGTAGTACGGACTCCACCAAGCTGGTGACGGTGCTCGGCGACGCCGAGCTGCCCCGCCCGGCCGAGATCTACCGCGCCGACCTGGACCATGCCGCCGACCTTGTCCGTACGTTCGCCGACCTGCGCTGGCAGATCCTCGACCAGCTCCCCGCGCTCGCGTCCGGCGGCGGCACCAAGGCCGGTCCGGCCCGCGCGACCCTCGAGGCGCTGCGTACGGCGGCCCGCAACGACGAGCACGCCCAGCGTCTCGGCCCGATCCTGACCGACGCCGAGACCCGCGCCATCGCGCTCGTCATCGACCCGATCGATCCGCCACCGCCACCCCCGCCGCCACCACCCCCGACGGGGCGGACTACGCGGCGGGCGGCCGGCCGCGAGCTGGCGGGGATCGCCGCCGAGCTGGCCGAACTGGGCAAGCGGAACCCGAACGCCCGCTACGAGGTCACCTGGCGCGAGCTGGAGGCGGAATGAGCGCTTCGTTCACACCGAAGTGGTCACCGGTCGAGTGCCGGGGCGGACGTGCGGGGGCCCGAACATGAGCGTGCCCGCTGCCGCGACCCTGCCGGAGGCCAACCTCGCCGTCGTGGCAGCCGAACTGCGACGGGCCGAGCGGCGAGCCGAGGAACGGAAGGACCGGCGCCGGACCGCCGCCTACGTGCCGCACGTCCTGCTGCTACGCGCCGCGCCGTCCTGGACCGGGGACGAGCGCGTCACCGTGGACGGCACCCGTGCGCTGGTCGTACCGGCGCCGACGGTCCTGGCCGTACTGGAGGCGCTGAGCCGGCCCCGCGAGCCGGGGGAGTACCTGGTCGTGCTCACCCCGTGCGAGGACCTGGGCGAGTCGGTCCTCGCACGCGCGGTGGACCGGCATGTGCGGGCCATCAACCGGTGGGACCTCGTCGCCGAGGGGTTCGGCGTCAAACGCCTCGACCCGCGCCTGTACGCGGAAGCCTGGCTGGCCGAGTCGCTGCTCGACGCGCAGCCCTCCGAGGGCTGGCGGCGACCCGGCCCCGTACTGCTGTACGACACGGCCATGCGCGCCCTGTGCGCCGCCCGGTTCGGCGGTGGCGACGGCACCATCGACGGGGCCGCGCTGCTCGCCTGGAGCCGGGATGGCGCGAGCGTCGCGCGTCTCGCTTCGCTGCGCGACGCAGAGCGTGACGGTATCGTGCACTGGCTCGAAGACACCGTTGGCGCCGTCGCCCGCGTCGTGTTCCGCCTGTTCGCGCACGGCCACGCCACCGACGCCGTACCGATCGGTCTTGCCGTCGCGCCGCTGTTCGACTCCTCCGTCACCGGTGAAGCCGCGATCAGTGCCCGGGTGCGCGCCGAGGAGCGCTACTTCGGCGGCCAGGGTCCGTCGGCCGCCGACTTGGACGCGTTCGGCGAGGCCGTGCATTCCCAGGTACTGCGCTGGCGGGAGTCCGGCCGGGCCGGCTGGGTCGCGCCGGTCGTGGCCCGCGCCGAACGACTGCTGGCCGACCTCGACGCGGTGGGCCTCGCCGCGGCCAGCCCCGTACTCGACACCGGCCTCGACGCCCGGCTCACCGCACTCGCCGACGCCATCACGCCCGTGCTCCCGCGGCCGGCCGCGGAGGATCTCGAACCGGTGGAGAAGCGGCTGGCCGAACTGCTCGACCATCGGCGCCGCGAAGACCGCGCGGGCGAGATCGAGGCCGCGCGCGCCGCCGTACGGCTGACCCGCTGGCTCGCGACGGACGAACCCGGGCCACGTACGGTGGCCGAGGGCGTCCGGCGTCACCTGAATTCGTGGTCGTGGGCCGACCGGGCGCTGGCCTGGCTGTGGAACCCCGACACCTCACGGGTGCCGCGCGTGGCCGTCCTGTACGAGCACCTCTCCGCAGCCGTCCGTACCCGGCGCGCCGAACTGGACGCGGCGTTCGCGGACCGCCTGGCCGCCTGGACGGGATCCGGCACGTCCGGCGACCTGTTGCTGATCGAGGACCTGCTGACCCGGATCGCGCGGCCGGTCGCCGAGCGCAAGGCGCCGCTGATCGTCGTGGTGGACGGCATGTCCGCCGCCGTCGGGCACGCGCTGGCCGAGGAGATCGCCGGTTCCGGGGCGTGGACCGAGTGCGCCCGCGGCTGGGAACGCGAGGCCGCGCTGACCGTCATCCCGTCGATCACCCGCTATGGGCGTACCAGCCTGCTGAGCGGGAAGCCGGCGGGCGGCGGGCAGGCCGAGGAGAACACCGGGTTCGCCGCGTTCTGGCGCGGCCGCAAGACCCGCCTGTTCCACAAGGCCGCCCTCGGCGCCGGTGCCGGGGCGCGGCTGCACGCCGACGTGCTGGCGGCCATCGAGGAACCATCCACGATCGTCGGCATCGTGCTGAACACCATCGACGAGGCGCTCGACCACGGCCCGAGCGGCGACGACCACATCTGGCGGCTGCGCGACATCCGCTACCTGATCGACCTGCTCGCCGCGGCCCGGACCGCCGGCCGCTCGGTGGTCCTCACCGCCGACCACGGCCATGTCCTCGACCGAGGCGACAGCGAGCTGACCGAGCGCGCCGAGGCGGCGCGATACCGTACCGGCGCGCCCGGCGACGGCGAGATCATTGCGAAGGGGCCGCGCGTGCCGACGGACGGCGGCGCCGTCGTCGTTCCGTGGTCGGAGCGGATCCGCTACACCCCGCGCAAGGCCGGGTACCACGGTGGCGTGTCGGCCGCCGAGATGGTCGTACCGGTGACCGTCTGGACGCCGTCGGAGGAACGCCTCGTGCCACAGGGCTGGTCCACGCTCGACCCACGGCAGCACGCGCCCGACTGGTGGGACATGCCGGTCGCGGTCGGCGAGCCCGAGCCGGCGATCACCGGTACCCGCAAGGCTCGCAAACAGGACGTGCAGGACTCGGCTCTGTTCGACGCCGAACCCGCGCCGGCCGCGCCCTCGGTACGTACGCTCGGCCGCCGGGTCGCGGAGTCGGAGTTGATGCGCAGCCAGCGCGAAGCCGTACGCAACGCGCCGCCCGTCGCGGAGATCGCGGCCCTGATCGACGGCCTCGCCGAGGCGCACGGCCGCCTGTCGGTGACGTCCGCGGCGGCCCTGGTCGGCAAGCCGCCCGCGCGCATGGCCGGCTACGTCGCCCAGACTGCGCGCCTGCTGAACGTGGACGGCTACCCGGTCATCGGCGTCGCCGACGCCGGCCGCACCATCGAGCTCGACGTCACGCTGTTGCGAGAGCAGTTCGTCGGGGAGACCAGGTGAGCGGCGTGGTGAGTTCGGCGCGTCGGCGCGAGGTCATCGACGCGCTGCGGCGCGGTACCGTGCCTCAGGCCGGGCTCGACCTGTTCGCTGTCGGCCTCGACCGGTTCACGAACGCCATCGACGGCGAGCTGTCCACCATCGGCTCCGGAGGAGCGGTCTTCAAGGCGGTGCGCGGCGAGTACGGCTCCGGTAAGACGTTCTTCGCGCGGTGGCTGGCCGAGCGGGCCAAGCGGCGCGGTATGGCGGTCTCCGAGATCCAGATCTCGGAGACCGAGACGCCGTTGCACCGGCTCGAGACGGTGTACCGGCGGCTGGTCGAGCAGCTCTCCACCGCCGCCCACCGGCCCAGCGCGCTGCGGGAGATCATCGACGCGTGGTTCTACACGCTTGAAGAGGACGTGCTCGCCTCCGGTGACGTACCGACCGGCGCCGCCGGCGCGCCCGACATGGACGCGTTGACCCCGGCCGTCGACCGGCTCATGGAGCGGAGGCTGGCCGATGTCGCGCGGACCACCCCTGCCTTCGCCGCCGCACTGCGCGGCTACCGGCACGCGCACGTCTCCGGCGATCAGGCCATCGCGGAAGGCCTGATCGCGTGGATCGGCGGACAGCCGGGCGTCGCCGCGTCCGTACGGCGTGCCGCGGGGGTGAAGGGGGACCTCGACCACTTCGCCGCGCTCGGTTTCCTCCAAGGGCTGCTCACCGTCCTGCGCGACTGCGGCCACCCGGGGCTGCTCGTTGTGCTCGATGAGACCGAGACCTTGCAGCGCGTCCGGTCCGATGTACGGGACAAGGGCCTCAACGCGCTCCGGCAGCTCATTGACGAGATCGACGGCGGCCGCTTTCCCGGCCTCTACCTGCTCATCACCGGCACGCCCGCGTTCTACGACGGCCGGCAGGGCGTCCAGCGGCTGTCGCCGCTCGCGCAACGCCTGGCCACCGATTTCACCGTCGATCCGCGCTTCGACTCCCCGCGTGCCGTCCAGATCCGGCTCACGGGTTTCGACATCGGCAGGCTCGGAACCCTCGGCACTATGATCCGTGACCTGTACGCCGACGGCGCCGACCATCCCGAGCGGGTGCGCGACCGCGTGGACGACGCGTACGTGGCGGAGCTGGCCCAGGCCGTGACCGGCGGACTCGGCGGCCAGGCCGGTGTCGCGCCGCGCGTGTTCCTGCGCAAGCTCGTACAGGAGGTACTGGACCGTGTGGACGAGCACGAGGAGTTCGATCCACGGCAGAACTACGGGCTGACCATCTCGCCCTCTGACCTCACCGAGGTGGAACGCAACGCCTGGGCCACCACCCAGCGCGCAGACCGTGCCGACGATGTGGAAATCGAGTTGTGAGCCGCGCGACCGACCTTCACCCGTCGCTGACCCACCACCTGGTGAACACGCTCGGCTGGCCTGCGCTCCGGCCGTTGCAGGAGGCAGCGGTCGCGCCGCTGCTGGACGGGGACGATGCATTGCTGCTCGCGCCCACGGCCGGAGGTAAGACCGAGGCCGCCGTTCTGCCGCTGTTGACCCGCATGGAGCAGGACGGTTGGTCGGGTACGTCGCTGTTGTACGTGTGCCCGTTGAAGGCGCTGCTCAACGACCTGCTGCCGCGGCTGGAACTGTACGGGAGCTGGGTCGGGCGGCGCGTAGCCCTCTGGCATGGTGACGTGGCCAGCGGCGTACGGGACCGCATCCGTACCGACCTGCCCGATGTGTTGCTCACCACGCCCGAGTCGCTGGAATCCATCCTGGTCAGCGCCAAGACGGACCACAGACGTTTCTTCGCCGGGCTGCGTGCCGTCGTCGTCGACGAGGTGCACGCGTTCGCCGGAGACGACCGTGGCTGGCACCTGCTGGCCGTACTGGAACGGCTGTCCCGGGTCGCCGGGCGCGCGGTACAGCGCGTGGGACTGTCCGCCACCGTCGGCAACCCGGCCGAGCTGCTGACCTGGCTTCAGGGCTCCGGCGTGGGTGAGCGACCTGGCCAGGTCATCGTGCCGCCCGCACCGGCCATCGCCGCCGACCCGGATGTGCAGCTCGACTACGTCGGATCCGTGACCAACGCCGCCACGGTGATCGCCGCACTGCACCAGGGCGAGAAACGACTGGTGTTCTGCGATGCCCGGCGGCTGGTCGAGGAGCTGGGGGCGGCGCTGCGCGCGAGGGGCGTGACCACATTCCTGTCCCACGCGTCACTGTCGCTGGACGAACGAAAGCGCGCCGAGCAGGCGTTCGCCGAGGCGCGCGACTGCGTGATCGTCGCGACGAGCACCCTGGAGCTGGGGATCGACGTCGGCGACCTGGACCGCGTGATCCAGATCAACACCCCGGATACGGTCGCCGCGTACCTCCAGCGGCTCGGACGCGCCGGCCGCCGGGCGGGCACCGAACGCAACTGCCTATTCCTGACACTGGACGAACCCTCATTGGTCAAGGCGGCCGCCCTGCTGACCCTGTGGAAACGCGGCTGGGTGGAACCCGTAGCCGCGCCGCCGGAGCCGCGGCACATCGTCGCCCAGCAGCTCATCGCGCTCTGCCTCCAGGAGCACCAGGTCGGCGCCAACACATGGCAGGAGTGGTGGAGTGGCCTAGCGCCGTTCGGGTCTGCCGCAGAGCCGATCGCCCGCCACCTGGTGACTCAGGGATTCCTCGACTCCGACGGCGGCATGCTGTTCGTCGGTCCCGAAGCCGAACGCCATTTCGGCCGCCGCCACTTCATGGACCTGACGGCCGTATTCACGGCTGCACCGCAGTTCATCGTCCTGAACGGCCGTGCCGAACTCGGTCGCATCGACCCATCCCTACTCACCGAGCGCGTCGAGGGCCCGCGGCTCCTGCTCCTCGGTGGACACAGCTGGCGCGTCACCTGGGTGGACTGGAAACGCCGCCGCTGCTTCGTCGAGCCGGCGGACGGCGGCGGCAAGGCCCGCTGGAGCTTCGGCGGCCTGGGCGGCATCTCCTACGAACTCGCCCGGGAGATGCGCGAGGTCCTGCTGGGTACTGAACCGCCCGTTACGCTGACCCGCCGGGCGGCCGACGCCCTGGGCCGGGCACGCACCGAGTACACCGGCGCGGTCCACCCGGGCGGAACCCTGATCGTTCGATCAGACCCCAGCGACGTGCGCTGGTGGACCTGGGCCGGCTATCGCGCGAACGCCACCCTCCAGGCCACGCTCGGCGCGGTCGCCGACAGCAAGCAGCGCCCGTCAGACCTGTGGCTGCGTCTGCGCGCGGATCTGACCAGCGACATGTGGCGCGCGGCCATCGCCGATGCCACCGAACGCCTGTGCCTCCCTGAGGTCGACGAGAAGGCGCTCACCGGCCTGAAGTTCAGCACCGCGCTGCCTCGTCCGCTGGCCGAAGCCACCCTGGCCGCCCGCCTCGCCGACCTGGACGCCGCGGCCGC
>Ga0164243_10001446_pt1 | contig 40197 bp, 37 predicted proteins | sample OricompcompostOP_FD_108781 | JGI IMG/M metagenome (GOLD analysis project Ga0164243, IMG submission 108781) | Organic Plus compost microbial communities from Emeryville, California, USA - Original compost - Organic plus compost (OP) | ecosystem: Engineered > Solid waste > Mixed feedstock >... | reverse complement strand
GTGGGCGATACAGGACTCGAACCTGTGACCTCTGCCGTGTGAAGGCAGCGCTCTAACCATCTGAGCCAATCGCCCGGGGCACGGAACCCTAGCCGACCGCTCGCGCGCCGCCCAACCCGGCGGCGGCGGCCCCGGTCACGTCGGCGACGGGTCGTCGCTGACCTGTTCGTCGTCCTGGACCCACTGCTCGGCCTGCTCCCGCTGGCGCTTCCAGACGGCGTGGGCGATCAGATTGGCGCCCACCGGGAACGTGAACAGCTGGAGCGCCAGGGCCAGCAGCAGCGTGGTGGTGGCGCTGGTGGAGGCGAGGGCGATGCCGGTGCCGACCATCGCGCACGTGATGCCCCCGGTGGCCGCCTTGGTGAGGGCGTGGGTGCGGGCGAGGACGTTGTCGAGGCGCACCACCCCGATGCCGGCGATGGCCGCCAGCACCGCCCCCACGGCGACGAGGGTCTCACCGATCATCGTCGCCCGCCTCGATGAAGCGCCCGAGCAGGGCGGTGCCGGAGAACCCGAGGAGGCTGAGCACCAGCACGACCGGGAGCATCGCCTCGCTGTCGGTGCGCACCGCGTTGGCCAGGATGCCGATGACGAGCACGCTGAGCAGCCCGTCGAAGCCGACGATGCGGTTGGCGAGGTCGGGGCCACGGAGCAGCCGGTAGGCGAAGCCGGCGGCGGCCACGGCCAGGGCGACGCTGGTGACCACGATCATGGCTGGTCCTCCGAGGCGGGGGCGGGGTCGGGCACGCCGTCGGGGGAGAACGCGGCCGAGACGAGCTCCTCGAGGCGCAGGACCGTGCGCCTGGCGGCGTCCTCGTCGAACAGGGACAGGACGTGCACGTCGAGGGCGGATCCGTCGGGGCGCCCGTCCACGGGCTGCATGCCCGGGGTGAGGGCGGTCAGGTTCGACACCAGGGCGGCCAGGCTCGGAGAGGTCGAGCGGAGCTCGACGTGGAGCACCCCAGTGCGCACCCACCGGGAGGGGAAGAGGACGGCCCGGGCGACCGACAGGTTGGAGAGCACGAACTGCCAGAGGAACCACACGAGGAGGTGCAGGGCCGGCAGGGGGCGGAACGTGAGCCCCGACGAGGAGCGCGTGCCTCTGGGGAGGAGCACCAGGACGGCGGCCGCGACGGCGCACCCGAGGATCACCTGCCCCAGCGTGGGCTCGTCCCACAGGAGCACCCAGACCACCACGAGGACGGCGCCGAGGGCGAGGCGCTTCACGACCCCAGCACCTCGGCACGGTAGATGGCCGGGTCGAGGAGGCCGGTGGCGGCCCGGGTGACCACGTCGTACACCGGCCCGGCGAAGACCCCGAGGAGGATGGTGATGACCACCAGGGCGGCGGTGGGCAGCACCATGAGGGCGGGCCCGCCGAGGCGCCCGACGGGCTGGGCGTCGCCGACCGGTTCGCGCTCCTTGGGGCTCCAGAACACGCCGGCCCAGATCTTGGTCATGGAGAAGAGCGTGAGGAAGGCGGCGACCACGGCGGCGGCGACCACCCAGTAGGAGGCGTCACCGACCCCGGCGTCGAGGAGGGCGAACTTCCCGACGAAGCCGGACATGGGCGGGAACCCGGCGAGGCTGAGGGCGGGGATCAGGAACAGCACGGCCACCACCGGGGCGCTCCCCAGCAGGCCGCCCACCCGGTTCAGACGGCTCGAGCCCCCGACGTGCTCGACCAGGCCACCGGTGAGGAAGAGGGCGGTCTTCACCACGACCTGGTGGACGATGAAGTAGATGGCCGCGGCCACCCCGGCGACGGTGAAGAGGGCGAGCCCCATCACCATGTAGCCGATCTGGCTGACGATGTGGAAGGAGAGGATCCGCTTCATGTCCTTCTGGGCCACCGCGCCCAGCACCCCGATCACCATGGTGAGCCCGGCGATCCAGAGCAGGATGGTGTCCGGTCGGGTCTCGGGCGGGAACAGCAGGAGCTGGGTGCGCAGGAGGGCGTAGACGCCCACCTTGGTGAGGAGCCCGGCGAAGATGGCGGTGACGGGCGAGGGTGCGGTCGGGTAGCTGTCGGGCAGCCAGAAGAAGAGCGGGAACACCGCGGCCTTCAGGCCGAAGACGACGAGGAGGAGCAGGGCGATGGCGCGCTGCACGCCCTCGTCGAGCAGTGGGATCCGCTCGGAGAGGTCGGCGAGGTTCACGGTGCCGGCGGCCGTGTAGATCAGGGCCAGGGCGGTGACGAACAGCACCGACGCCACCAGGCTGATGACGACATAGGTCATGCCCGAGCGGACCTGGTCGCGGGTGCCGCCCAGCGTCATCAGCACGTAGCTGGCGGTCAGCATCATCTCGAAGCCCACGAACATGGTGAACAGGTCGCCGGTGAGGAAGGACAGGGCGACGCCGGCGGACAGCACCATGTAGCTCGACTGGAACCCGACGTGGTTGCGTTCCGCCCCGGGTTGGCCGATCGCGTAGAGGAGCACCAGCAGGAGGGTGACGGTCGCGATGGCGAGCATGATCGCCGCCAACCGGTCGGCCACGAGGACGATCCCGAGCGGGGCGCCCCAGCCGCCGGCGTCGACCACCAGGGTGCCGTCGCGGTCGACCGCCACGAGCACGGCCACGGAGGCGGCGCTGGAGGCGGTGAGGGCGGTGATGGACACCGCGCGCTGCGCGATCCGGCTGCGCCCGACGAGCATGCAGAGGGCGGCGGCCAGGAGGGGCACGACGACGGGGACGACGACGAGGGCGTTCACCGCGCACCGTCCTCGGGCTCGAGGGGTGGCTCGTCGACCGGAGGCAGGTGGAGCTCGTGGTCGCGGCGGTGGTCGTCGAGGCGCTCGAGGAGGTCCGTGTCGTGGTCGTCGAGGCGCTCGAGCAGGTCGGCGTCGTCCTCCCGACCGCCGCGGCCGAGGAGGATGTCGAGGTCGGAGAGGTCGTGCTCGACCTCGTCGTCGTCGGTGAGCAGCCAGCTCCGGTAGGCGAGGGCCAGGAGGAAGGCGGTGACGCCGAAGGAGATGACGATGGCGGTGAGCATCAGGGCCTGGGGAAGAGGGTCGCTGAGCTCGTCCACGTCCCCCGCCCCGACCAGGGCGGGCAGGCCGCGGCGGCCGGCGGTGATGAACAGGAGGTTGGCGCCGTGGGTGAGCAGGCCCAGGCCGATGATGATCCGGCTGAGCTTGCGCTGGAGCACCAGGTAGGTACCCATGGAGAAGAGGGCGGCGGACGCCGCGGCCAGCAGCACGCTCACGGCTGCACCGCCTCGGGGTGGCTACCAGCAGTCGGCTCGGCGCCCGGCTGCCGGTCGCCCGGCCGGGTCGTCTCGCCGCCGAAGGCCTCGAACACCATGAAGACCAGGCCGACCACGACGAGGTACACACCGGCGTCGAAGAAGAGCGCCGAGGTCAGCGAGACCTCGCCGATCAGCGGCAGGTCGAGGTGCCACGCCGCGTTCTGCAGCACGGGCTCCCCGAAGAGGAGCGGCACGGTGGCCGTGACGGCGGCGATGAGCACGCCGAGGCCGAGGATCGACCACGGCTTCAGCCGCACCATCCGGCGGACTTCGTCGAGGCCTCCGGCGAGGTAGCGCAGGGCCACGGCCGCGCCTGCCACCAGGCCGCCGACGAAACCACCGCCGGGGTCGTTGTGGCCGGCCATCAGCAGGTAGATCGACACGACGAAGGCGATGTAGACGAGGCCCCGGACAACAACCTCGACGAACGCGTGGCGGGTGGTGCCCCCGGGCCCGAACAGCGGGATGCCGGGTTCCGGACGGGGCGTGTGCCCGGCCCGGGCGAGGGCCACGGCGCCGATGGCGGCCACCGCCAGCACGGTGATCTCGCCCAGGGTGTCGAGGCCACGGAAGTCGACCAGGATCACGTTGACCACGTTGGCGCCGTGCCCGTCGGGCTGGGCCCGCTCGACCATCTCGGTCGACACGTCGCGAGGGTCGGTGTCGGTGCCCACGGCCATGGCGAACCCGAACACGGTGACGCCGACGAGCAGGGCGATCACGACCCGCAGCAGGCGGGTCCGCCGGGTGGAGCGCCGCTCGAAGCGGGCCGGCAGACGGCGGAGGGTCAGGACGAACAGGACGGTGCCGAGGGTCTCCACGGCGGCCTGGGTGAGGGCGAGGTCGGGGGCGCCCTGCACCACGAAGAGGGCGGCCATCGCGTAGCCGGCGACGCCGAGGAGGAGGGCGGCCGACAACCGGTGGCGCAGGAGGACCGCGCCGAGGGCGACGGCGAGGAGCAGGCCCACGATGGGGACCTGCACCCAGGTGTCGACCACGGTCGGCCAGCCGTCCCACGCCTGGGAGGTGATCAGGGCGACGCCGGGCAGCACGGCCGCGGTGGCCAGGATGACGCCGAGGTAGACCGGCATGGAGCCGCTCTGGACGATGCCGGTGACGCGGTCGGCGCCACGGAGGAGGCCGTCGACCACGGCGTGGTAGCCGTCGCTGCCCGTCGGGACGGCCGACCCCAGGGAGAGGCCGCGGTCGATCGGACGACGGCGCAGGTAGATCAGCACGCCGACGCTGAGGGCGACCGCGGAGAGGAGGAGCGCCGCGTTGGGCCCGTGCCACAGGGCCAGGTGGACGGTGACCTCGGCCAGGTCCAGGGCCGAGGCGGCCGCCCCCAGGAACCCGTCGAGCAGCCCCGGCACGAGCCCGAACACGACGGTCAGGGCGGTGAGGGCCATGGCGGGGGCCACGAACGAGATGCTCGGGGCGTGGACGCCCTGCCCGGCGTCGTCCCCTGCGATGCCGACGCCGCCCGGGTCCACCCGGAACCGTCCGTAGAGGCCGGCCACGAAGCGCAGTGCGTAGCCGGCGGTGAGCGCCGAGCCCACCACGAGCACGCCGAGCACCACCGCGCCGCCCCCGATGCCACCGTGGAGGAACGCCTCGAACCCGAGCTCCTTGGCCACGAAGCCGAAGGCGAGCGGCACCCCGGCCATGGACGCGGCGGCCACGACGGCGGCGATGCGCACGAGGCGCCACTCGGACCCCAGCCGGGGGAGGAGGCGCACGTCGCGCGTGCCGGTTCCGTGGTCGACGATGCCCACCACCATGAAGAGGGCGGCCTTGAACAGGGCGTGGGCGAGGATCACCGCGCAGCCGGCCAGGGTGGCGGCCTCGGTGCCCACCCCGAACAGCACCATCATGAAGCCGAGCTGGCTGACGGTGCCGAAGGCGAGCAGGAGCTTGAGGTCGTGCTGGCGCAGGGCCCGGAGGCCACCGCCGACCATGGAGAGCAGGCCGACCACGACGACGAGGGGCCGCCACCCGGCGAAGAGCACGGCGAAGGCGGGGGCCAGGCGGGCGACGAGGTAGACGCCGGCCTTCACCATGGTGGCGGAGTGGAGGTACGCGCTCACCGGCGTGGGTGCGACCATGGCGCCGGGGAGCCAGCCGTGGAACGGGTACTGCGCCGACTTCGTGAAGGCCCCGAAGGCGATCAGCACCAGCGCGAGGCCCACGAGGGCCCCGGCCGGGGGCTGGGCGAGGATCTCGCTGAGCCGGTAGGTGCCGGCCTGGTGGCCCAGGATGACGAAGCCGAACAGCATCGCCAGGCCGCCGGCGCCGGTGACGAGGATGGCCTGCAGGGCGGCGGACCGGGCGGCGGCGAGCTGGAACTTCTGGCCGATCAGCAGGAACGACGTGATCGAGGTGAGCTCCCAGAACCCGTAGAGGACGATGAGGCTGTCGGCCACGACCACGCCGAGCATCGCCCCCGAGAAGAGGGTCAGCAGGCCCAGCGTGCGGGCGACGGGCTCCGAGCCGAAGTACGCGCCGGCGTAGGCGAACACCGCCACGCCGATGCCCGAGACGATGAGCACCATGAGGGCGGCGAAGCCGTCGACGCGCAGCACGACGGCGAGGTCGAGCTGGGGCACCCAGCGGCGAGACTCCTCCACCACCTCACCGTCGAGGACCGTGTGGAGGTTCGCCGCCCACCAGGCGAGGGCCGCCACCGGGCCGAGCAGGGAGACGGGCACGGCGACGGCTCGTGGCGCTCGCGGGGCGAGCAGCAGGCCGGCACCGAGGACGGCGTGGAGGAGGAGGACCAAGCTCACGGCGTCACCGTCCGTATGGGCGGGAGTCAGGGACGATGGTCAGTGCGCGGTCGTGTCGTGGCGAGAGGACGGACTCCACCCGTGGCAGCGCAGGGACACCTGGCCGCACGCGGGTCATGGGGTCAGGTGCGGCACCTTGTGCTGGACGCTCATCCCGAAGGCCATGGGCCCGGACTCTACTCGCCGTCGGAAGCCCGCTGGCCGCTGGTCGGGGCCCTGGCCGCACCGGGGCCCGCGGTCCGCCTACGCTCGGGCCGTTCGCAGCGAAGGAGGGCGCCGGTGACGATCGTGATGGGGTTGGCAGTCGTGACGGGTCTGGCCGCGGCGGTCCGCGGCACGTGGTCGCCCTGCGGCCTCTCCATGCTCTCCACCGTCACGCCGCTGGCCGAGGCCGGTCGTGGTCGTCGCTGGGGCCCCACCGCGGTGTGGTTCGTGGCCGGTGCCGTGCTCGGCGGGCTCACGCTCGGCGCCGTCATGGCGGGCCTGGCGGCGGTCGTCGGCACGCTCGGCCTGTCCACCGGTACGGCCCTGGGCATCGCCACGGTGGCCGCCCTGGCCTGCGCCGCCTCCGACCTCGATCCGTTCGGGCTGCACCTCCCCTTCCACGGACGACAGGTGAACGAGCGCTGGCTCGACCAGTACCGCGCGTGGGTCTACGGCGGCGGGTTCGGCTGGCAGATCGGCTGCGGCCTCGCCACCTACATCACCACCGCCGGTGTGTACCTCACGATCCTCCTCGCCGCCCTCACCGGCGAGCCGTGGTTGGCCCTGGCCATCGGCGCCGGCTTCGGGCTGGTGCGGGGGCTGGCCATCTTCGCCGGGCGCTCGATCACCACCCCCGACCGGCTCCTGGCGGTGCACCGTCGCTTCGGGGCACTGCGTCGCCCGGCCCGGCTCGCCATGATCGGCGTGATGCTGGCCGTCGGGGTCGTGGGCGCCACGGCGTGGGCCGGCACGACCGGGCTGGTGGTCGGTGGTCTCGCGGCGGCGGGCATCGTCGTGGTGGCCACCCTCAGCCACCGCAACCGTCCGGTCGTCGAGGCTGACCTCGACGCCGCGGGCGCCTCGTTCGCCCGCTGACCGTCGCCGTCCTCAGGGAGCCCTCAGGCTCAGGACGTCCGGCGCGAGGTGGCCAGGAAGCGGGCGACGGCCCGCTGGTCGTCGAACTCCCGCAGCTCCACCAGCGACAGGCCGGCGGCGGCCGCCACCGGCCGGAGGCGGCGCACCTGGCGGGCGCCGTGCGCCTGGAGGAGCACGGACCCACCGGGTAGGAGGTGGCGGGCCGCCACCGCGAGCGCCGTGCGGCAGACGGTGGTGCCGTCGGCCCCGCCGTCGACCGCCAGCGGTGGGTCGTCCGGCCAGGCCGGGACCTCGCTGCTGGGAAGGTAGGGCGGGTCGGCGAGGATCAGCGGGAAGCGCTCGTGGGGCCCCAGCACCTCGGCGAGGTCACCTCGCCGGATCTCGGTCCGCTCCGCCATGCCGTTGGCCACCGCGTTGTGGTGCGCCCAGGCGCACGCGCGGGCCGACCGGTCGACGAGGACCACCCGGCGGTTGGTGCCGGCCACGGCGGCGAGGCCGATCTGCCCCGCGCCGCAGCACAGCTCCAGGACCGGCCCTCCCGGCACGACGTCGAGGAGGGCGCGGCCCCACCGGGACTGGAGCGCGGTCCAGGGGCGGGGTTCGAGCACCCCGGCACCGTGCGCGATCCGCAGACCGTGGAACGTCGTCGGCCGTTCGGGCGCGGCGAGGGTGGGAGGCGGGGCGATGGCCATGACCTCCTCCTGCCCGCGTCGGTCGGGACCTAGAACCGGGTCAGATCCCGAGCGCCTCTCGGGTGCGGTCGAGCTCGGTGACGTCGGCGGTGGTGGGGACGAGGAAGAGCTCGTCGCAGCCCAGCTCGGCCAGGGTGGCGACCGCCTCGGCGAGGGCCGCGGGTGTGCTCATCGAGAGCAGCCCCGCCATCGAGGAGGCGAGCTCGTCCCCGAAGATCCGCATGTAGGCGTAGCCGTACTCGCGGAGCCGCTCGGGGGCGCCCTCACCGAGGGCGTACCAGAGGCTCGCGGACAGGTGGGGCCGCTCGGTGCGGCCGGCGTCGGCCCACGCCCGGCGGACCCTGTCGAACCCGGCGGCGACCGCGCCCGGGTCGATGCCGAAGACGGTGCCGCCGTCGTCGACGCCCACCGCCCACCGGGCGGCCCGGGCCAGGGCCTTGGGTCCCATCACCCCGGCGACCAGCGGCGGACCGCCCAGCTGCACCGGGGGCGGGCCCACGGGATCGGCGCCCTCGAAGGGCGGTTCGCCGGCCCAGGTGCGCCGCATGACGGCCACCTGCTCGTCCATGCGCGCCCAGCGGCGCTCGAACGAGCCGTTGATGGCCCGGTAGTCGTGCTCTCGCCCGCCGACGCCGATGCCCATGGTGAGGCGTCCGCCCGAGAGGACGTCGATCGAGGCGATCTGCTTGGCGACGTCGACGGCGTCGTGGGCGGGAAGGACCACGATGGTGGTCCACAGGCGGACCCGCTCGGTGAGGGCCGCGCACGCCGAGAGCTCCACCACCCAGTTGTGGGCGGGGTAGGTGATGCGCTCGGGCACGGCGAGGCTCGACCACGGTCCGTCGTCGACGGCGCGGCACCAGGCGAGGGTGTCGGCGCGGTCGTGGGCGACCATGGTCGGCATGGTCATGGCGATGTCCATGTCGGCTCCTAGGGCGCCATCGAGGTGAGGTCGGCGAAGCCGCTGGGATCGTGGCGCCCGAGGCTGAAGTGCTCGAAGATCCCGTAGCCGACCTGGCCGTCGAAGGTCGCCCGGGCCGCGTGGTCGATCATCGTCCACGCCACCCGCTGGGCCACCGCGGGATCGTCGAGGTCGTGGTCGACCCGCTGGAGCCACTCGGGGCCCATCCAGCGCCCGTGGTTCCAACCGTCGTCGTCGGGCCCGTATCCCAGGCCCACGCTCAGCGGCATGGGGCCGAGGGGTTCGATGTCGAGCTCGAGCTGGCGCCCGCCCCGCTCCTTCAGCCCGATGCGGGCCCGCACCGGGTAGCGGGTGCCGGACCGGTACTCGATGACCGGCTCGGCCCATCCCAGCTGCTCGATGCGGCCGTCAGGGCGCACCCGGACCGCCTCGTTGATGGTGCGGTACCCGTCCGCGTCCTCCTCGAGGACGAGCATCAGGGCGAAGTCGTCGAAGCGCAGCGGGATCCAGCACCACCACATGCCCGGTTCCACCGGCTTGCCGGCGGGAGCGCCCTGGCCGACGGGGCGGATGCCCCACGAGCGGTCGCGGGCGCCGCTCCAGCCCTCGGCGGTGGCGTCGATGACCTCGCCGTCGATCGTCACCGTGCCGGTCACGTGCGCGGTCTGCACGAACCGGAAGGCGTCGAGGATGACCTCGCCGGAGGCGTTGCGGCGGATGTGCCGGGGCTCGTCGATGGCGGGGAAGGCGCCGTGCCAGGTGAGGTCGACCTCGACGCCCTGGTCGGGGGCGTCGCACACGAAGCGGACCTCGCGGAGGCCCTCGACGACCTCGATCCGCATGGGGCCGACCTCCTGGCGCATGCGGTCCTCGCCCAGCTCACCCGAGGTGCGCAGCGAGGTGAGGGTGCGGCCCCGCCGGGTGGCGACGTAGCAGTCGATCACCCCGACGTGGGGGTACACGCCGAGCCCGGTGGCGAGCTGGTGGTCGCCGTCGGGGGAGAGGGCGTGCATGATGCAGCGGTCGTAGACGTTGCGGTCGCTCGTCAGGAACCACTGCATCGACTGGGGTCCCTGGTGGATCGGGTACTCGTCGAGCGGAACCGGCACGGTCGTCTCCCCCTGTCTCCCTCGGCCCCGCGGGTGGGGCGTGACGGGTCACCGTAGCTGGGCCACAATCGGCGGCGTGCCGAGGCCGAGGGGCGGCCCGGGCCGGGGGGAGAGCCGTGAGCGAGCTGGTGGACCTGTGGGACCCGGACGTCTTCGTCGACGGACCCCCGCACGAGATGCTGACCGAGCTCCGGCGCACCACGCCGGTCTACTGGCAGGACATGCCGGACGAGCCGGGGTTCTGGGCGGTGCTCACCCACGCCGACGTGGTGCACGTGTCGCGCAACCCGACGCTCTTCTCGGCCGAGACCGGCGGGGTGGTGATCGAGGACCTCGACCCGGAGCGGCTGGCCCGCATGCGGGACATGATCCTGTCGATGGACCCGCCACGGCACGTGGCCTACCGCAAGCCGCTGGCGCCGGAGTTCTCGGCCCGGGTGGTCGCCGGCATGGAGGGCCAGATCCGGGAGATCACGCGCTCGATCCTGGCCACGGCGGCGGAGAAGGGCGACGTGGAGATGGTCCACGAGGTGGTCGGCTCGCTGCCCACCCAGGTCATCGGTCGGCTGTTCGGGCTGCCGGAGGCCGACTGGGACATGCTCCACGCCCTGGCCGAGCGCAACACCAGCGGCCAGGACCCCGACATCAACCCGGACGGCTCGCTCGAGGAGGCCGGCGACGCCGACTCCTCCATGCAGATGGCGATCTACGGCATGCAGTTCGCCGCCTCGCGCCGGGAGATGGAGCCCCAGGGCGATCTGATGGACATCATCCTCGGCCAGCAGTTCGCGGGCCGCCACCTCACCGACGCCGACGTGGGCAGCATGCTCGTGCAGATGATCACGGCGGGCAACGACACCACCGTGACCATGATCGTCGGCGGCATCTGGGCGCTGCTGCAGCACCCCGAGCAGCTGGCCGAGCTGCGGGAGGACCCGTCGCTCGTCCCCCAGGCGGTGGAGGAGATCCTGCGGTGGCACAACCCGCTGCACTACTTCCGGCGCACCGCCACCGAGGACACCGAGCTGAGCGGCACGCCGATCGCCAAGGGCGACAAGGTGGCCATGTACTACACGTCGGCCAACCGCGACGAGAAGGTGTGGGAGAACAGCCAGGCGTTCGACATCCACCGGAACCCGAACCCGCAGCTGTCGTTCGGCATCGGTGAGCACTTCTGCCTGGGGGTCCACATCGCCCGCCTCGAAGGGAGGGTGTTCTTCGAGGAGCTGCTCTCGACGTTCCCCACCATCGAGCCCGCGGGCGAGCCGCGCCGCACCCGGTCGAACCTGAACAACGCGTTCAAGTCGATGCCGCTCCACCTCGCCACGAGCTGAGGCGATCGCATTACCATGCCCGGGCCGGCACACGTCGGCGGGGAGGGGACCCCATGTCGCACCTCGTCACCACCAACCACCCGGAGGTAGCCCGATGAGCACGATCCTGATCCGCGGCGGCACGGTGGTCGACGGCACCGGGGCGCCCGGCGTGCGGGCCGACGTGCTCGTCACCGACGACCGGGTGGCGGCCGTCGGGCCGGACCTCCCGGCCGGTGGCGTCGACACCGTGCTCGACGCCGCCGGCTGCGTCGTGGCTCCGGGCTTCATCGACATCCACACCCACTACGACGCCCAGGTCTTCTGGGACCCCGGACTCACCCCTTCGGCGTTCCACGGCGTCACCACCGTGGTGGCGGGCAACTGCGGCTTCTCCATCGCGCCGACCCGGCCCGAGCACCGAGACCTCATCGCCCGCACGCTCGAGAACGTCGAGGACATGGACGTCGCCGCCCTCGCCGCGGGCGTGCCCTGGGACGACTTCGCGTCGTTCCCCGAGTACCTCGCCGCGGTGGGGCGCCTGCCGCTCGGGCTGAACTACACCGCCTACGTCGGCCACACGGCCCTTCGGCTCTACGTGATGGGTGACGACGCCTACGAGCGGGCGGCCACGCCGGAGGAGATCGAGCGCATGCGCACCGAGCTCCGTGAGGCCCTCGCGGCCGGGGCCGCCGGCTTCGCCACCAGCCTGGCGCCCACCCATCGAGGCGCCGATGGCAAGCCGGTGCCCTCCCGCTTCGCCGAGCGGGCCGAGCTCGAAGCGCTCTTCGGCGTGGTGGGCGAGCACGGCACGGGCGTCGTGGAGGTCACTCCCGGCACCGACCTGGCTCCCGACGACATCTACGACCTCCAGCTCGCCGCGGGTGTGCCGTTCACGATGACGGCCCTGCTGTCGATGCCGACGGGCAGCCACCGCCGGCTGGTGGAGCTCAACCGGGCTGGGTGGGAGCGCGGGGCCCGGGTCTACCCGCAGGTGACGCCTCGACCGCTGGCGTTCGCCATGACGATGGCCGAGCCGTTCACCCTCAACGTGAACCCCAGCTTCGCCGAGCTCATGTCGGCGTCGCTCGGCGCCCGGCGGTCGGCCTACGCCGACCAGGCGTGGCGCGACCAGACCCTCGAATGGTGGGAGACCGCCACCGGGATGATCCCCCGGTGGGACACCTACGAGATCGCCGAGACCAGCGCCCACCCCGAGCTGATCGGCCGACGCCTCGACGACCTCGCCGCCGAGCGGGGCACGCGACCCTTCGACGTGCTGCTCGACCTCGCCCTCGACGAGCCCGACCTGGGCCTGCGGGTGCGCTGCATCCTCGCCAACGACGACCCCGAGGAGGTCGGCCGCCTCCTGACCGAGGAGCACGTGGCCCTCGGGCTCTCCGACGCCGGCGCCCACGTCGGCCAGCTCTGCGACGCTCCCCAGGCCACCGACCTGCTCGGCAACTGGGTGCGCGACCGCGGCGTGATGTCCGTGGAGGACGCCGTGCGCCGGCTCACCAAGGCCCAGGCCGATCTGTTCGGTCTGGTCGACCGGGGCGAGCTGCGACCCGGCGCCTTCGCCGACGTGGTGGTCTTCGACCCCGCCACCGTCGCGCCTGGGCCGATCCGACGGGTCGCCGACTTCCCGGCCGGGTCAGAGCGCCTCACGGCCGACGCCCCCTCGGGGGTGCGCCACGTGCTGGTGAACGGCACCCCGATCCGCGTCGACGAGCAGCAGGTCGACGCCGCCCCCGGTCGCGTGGTCGCCCCGGGCCGGTCCTGACCGGCCCTGACCGGCGCTCCGGGTCACCCGTCGTTCCCGTCCGATCCCACATCCGCCGTGCGACACTGGTCACCTCGGTCGAGCCGAGCCTTCCCTCAGGAGACACCATGACCCTCATCGATCCCACCGCCCCCGAGGCGGTCCACGTCGGCGCCGACGAGCTGCCCTGGGCTGACATCGGCGGCGGCAACAAGCTGCGCCTCCTCCAGCTCCGGGAGAAGGAAGGCCTCTGGATCGTGGAGAACATCTTCCAGCGGGGCTTCGACGTGCAGACCCACCGCCACACCGGCCCGGTGTGGGGCTACACGGTGCGCGGCGCCTGGAAGTACAAGGAGTACGACTACGTCAACCGGGCCGGGTCGTTCCTCTATGAGCCTGCCGGCTCGGTGCACACGCTCGAGTGCATCGAGGACGACACCCAGGTGTGGTTCCACATGTACGGCGTGAACCTCAACCTCGACGAGGACGGCAACGTGGCCTCGGTGTCCGACGGCCGGGGTACCTACGACGCCTACGTGGCCATGTGCGAGGCCCAGGGCTTGGGCACCCCGAACGTCGTCGTCGACTGACGCGCCGGCCACCGGCCGCCCCTCCTTCGGGATCCGGTGCGCTCTTCGCTCGCTCCAGCGCGCGAAGGGCGCACCGTGTCGCGCGGCGGCGAGGATGGGGGTCGGACGGCGCGGGTGGGAGGTCGCTGCGGCGGTCAGAGGTGGGCGAGCAGGAAGTCGCGCATGACGGCGACCACGGCGTCGAAGGACTCGTCCTGGTAGTCGACGAAGTGGTGCCCGGGCACGAGCTCGAGCTGCTTGGGCTGCGCGGCCGTCTCGAACGCCGCCAGCGCGGTGGCGGTCGGCGCCACCACGTCGTCGCTCGCCACCACCATCAGCAGGGCCGCGGGGGCGACGTGGCGGGCGCACACGAAGGGGTCGAACGGAGGATCGTCGCTCATGTCGAGCGTGAAGTGGTTCTCCCAGCCCGTACCCGGGCCGTGGGCCAGGAACCACTCGGTCGACTCCGGCTGGGGGAGGAAGGCGGGGTCGTCGGTGCCGGGTCGGCGCACCACGGCCATGGGGCCGATCCGGCGGGTCGGCGGCACGGCGCGCGCCGGTGAGCACCTCCGCGATGGCGGTGAAGCGGGCCTCGGCGGTGTCGTGGTCGGCGGGGTCGAGGTCGCCCAGCCCGGCGAACGGGGCATTGGCCACCACGGCCTTCACCCGGGGGTCGACGGCCCCGAGGGCGATGGCCTCACCCCCGGAGAAGCTCGACCCCCACACCGCGAGGCGCTCCCGGTCGACCTCCGGGCGATCGGCGACCCAACCGACCAGGACCGCCATGTCGAGGGTCTGGCGCCACGGGTCGATGGCCTGCCGGGGCTCGCCCCCGGACCCGCCCAGGTTGCGGTGGTCGTAGAGGAGCACTGCGAGGCCGGCCTCGGCGAACGCCTCGGCGAACGCGGGCAGCGCCATGCGGCGGGTCGCCGAGAACCCGTGGCTCATCACCACGCCCGGCACGGGGTGGTCGGCGTCGGCCCCCTCGGGCAGCCAGAGGTCGCCTTCCAGGACGACGCCGTCGGTGGTGGGTACGGTCACGACCGTCGGTGTGGGCATGGGCAGATGCTAGGAAGGGGGGCGGCCGGGCGCCGGGGTGGTGCCCGCCGAGAGAGGGGGGCCGGCTCGCCCATGGCGCAGCACCCGTTCCACGACGTCGCGATCGTGGGCATTCACAACACCCGCCAGGCGAGGGTCCTCGACGGCCACGACGACCGCACCATCACCTTCGAGGCCGCGCTCGGGGCCATCGCCGACGCCGGGCTCGAGGTCCGAGACGTCGACGGCGTGGTCGGGCCCCTCGGCAGCGACTTCCTCTACCAGTCCCGCAACGGCCCCATGTGGCGCTCCATGAACGCCCTGGGCATCCCGGCGCTGCTGGAGGGGGCGATGGCGATCGCCTCCGGACAGGCCACCACCGTCCTGTTCGCCACCGGCGGCGCCGGCAGCTACACCCAGCGGGCGTCGACTGCCCCGTGGACCAGGCCCACCAACGAGTTCGTGGCGGCCTACGGGATGTTCACCGCGGCGGAGTTCGCGCTGATGGCCCGTCGTCACATGCACCTCCACGGCACCACGCCTGAGCAGATGGCCCACGTGGCCGCGGTCATCCGCAACAACGGCCACGCCCACCCCGACGCGGTGTACTCGGGTCGGGGCCCGTTCACCGTCGAGGACGTCCTGTCCTCGCGGATGGTCGCCGATCCCTTCCACCTCCTCGAGTGCGCCATGACCTCCGAGGGCGGTGCGGCCGTGGTGCTCACCCGGGCCGACCGGGCCGCCGACCTGCCGAACGTGCCCGTGCACATCCTCGGGGGCGGCACCGACTACTACGGACCGGCCTACCAGCACCCGCCCGTCTGGGATCTCGGCGGCAACCAGCGCGCCGACCTGGTGGCGGGCTACGTCGGCCGGCGGGCGGCCGAGGAGTCCTTCGCCTGCGCCGGGCTCGGTCCCGACGACGTCGACGTGTGCGAGTTCTACGACCCGTTCTCGTTCGAGATCATCCGCCAGTTCGAGGCCTATGGATTCTGCGCGCCGGGGGAGGGGGGCCACTACGTCACCTCCGGCGTGATCGAGCCGGGGGGCCGCCACCCGGTCACCACCGACGGCGGCACCATGTCGTTCAGCCACGGCGGTGCGGCCGTGCAGCTGCTCCAGCGGGTCATCCGTGGCGTGGAGCAGCTCCGGGGCACCTGCGCCTCGATGCAGGTCGAGGGCGCCGAGGTGGCCATGTGCACCGGCGGCGGGGCCGGTGCCCTCTTCACCGACGTGCTGCTGCTCGGGAAGGAGCGCCCGTGACCCTGCTCAAGCCCCAGGAGGGCGACATCCCCCTCCCGGTGCCCGGCGTCGTGTCCGCCCCCTATTGGGAGGGCTGCGCGGCGGGGGAGCTCCGGTTCCAGCGGTGCGGCACGTGCGGCGGCGCCACCCACACGCCCGCCACCCTGTGCGCCCACTGCACCTCCACCGACCTCCGGTGGGAGGTGAGCTCGGGCCGGGGCACGGTCTACAGCTGGACCACCGTCTGGCGTCCGCAGACCCCTGCCTTCGAGGTGCCCTACGTGCCGCTGATCGTGGAGATGGAGGAGGGCTGGTTCATGCTGGCCGACCTCGTGGGCTGCGAGCACGACGCCGTGCACGTGGGCCTCCCGGTGGAGGTCACGTTCCACACCCATCCCGGCGGTGTGACCCTGCCCTACTTCGCGCCCCGCACCTGATCGTCGACGCCGGACCTCCTCGGACAGCAACGGCACGGCTCGGCTCGAGAGGCCGGGAAGGCCCGCGCGAGGCGCGTGACCGATGTCGCCGTCCTGGTGTTGACCCAGTCAAGACTGGGTCGGGTACGGTGGCGGCACCGGGGGAGGGCTCCCCCGTGGCACTGATCCGAGGAGCATCGATGGCGCCGACCGACCGCTACATCATCATCTCGTCCGACGGCCACGCCGGCGGGAGCCACGCCCAGTACCGGGAGTACCTCGACCCGGCCTGGCGCGACGAGTTCGACGCCTGGCGGGGGAAGTACAAGAACCCGTTCCGCGACCTCCAGGACGACGGCCGCACCCGGAACTGGGACAGCGAGCGCCGCAACGCCGACCTCGACGCCGAGGGCGTCGCCGCCGAGGTGCTGTTCCCGAACACCGTGCCGCCGTTCTTCCCGACCGGCGTGGTGATCGCCCCGGCGCCCTCGCCGGAGGACTTCCCCAGGCGGCTCGCCGGCCTGCGGGCCCACAACCGCTGGCTGGTCGACTTCGTGGCCGAGTCCCCGGCTCGCCGCGCCGGGCTCGCCCAGATCGCCCTCAACGACGTCGACGAGGCGGTGAAGGACGTCTACTGGGCCAAGGAGGAGGGCCTCGCCGGCATCCTCCTCCCCGGCGTCTCGCCCGACACGCCGTGGATCGATCCGCTGTTCTCGGAGATCTACGACCCGCTGTGGGCCGCCTGCCAGGAGACCGGACTCTCCATCACCCACCACGCCGGCGGCTCAGGCATCCCCAACTACGGCAAGCACCCGTCGTCGATCACCATGTTCGTGCTCGAGTCCGGCTGGTTCGCCAACCGGGCCCTGTGGCACCTGATCATGTCGGGCGTCTTCGAGCGCTTCCCCGGCCTCCAGTTCGTCATGACCGAGCAGGGCTCCAGCTGGGTGCTGCCCGCCCTCACCCGGATGGACGACATCCACAACTCCATGGTGCGGGGCCGCATCGGCGAGATCGGCATGCCCGAGTCCGGCGTGCTGCCCCACAAGCCGAGCGACTACTTCCGGCGCAACTGCTTCATCGGCGCCAGCTTCCCCCCGCCGTCGGAGGCCGCCACCTTCCACGACATCGGCATCGACAAGATCCTGTGGGGTTCGGACTACCCGCACGACGAGGCGTGCTCGCCGCTCACCCGTGAGTCGCTGCGGCGCACGTTCGAGGGTTGGAGCGAGGCCGACCTCAAGAAGGTCCTGTCGGAGAACGCCGCCGCCGTCTACGGCTTCGACCTCGACGAGCTGCGGAAGATCGCCGACCGCATCGGCCCCACCGTCGAGGAGATCGCCGTGCCCCTCGACGTCATCCCCGACCACAACAGCCCCGCCTTCCAGCGGGCCTGACGGTCTCCGCCGCCGCCCGCTGGCCCTCGCCATGAGCCTCGATCAGTCGACCTCGTTCGAGGGTCAGCTGGGCGACGTCCGCCTCGGCCTCACCCGGCTCGGCCGGCTGCTCTCCAGCCGCCGGGTGCACGCCGGGATGGCCGGGGCCGCCGGGGTCACCCTGCCCCAGCAGGCCATGAACGTGCTCCGTGCCCTCGGTGACCGGGACCCGCTCCCCGTGGGCGATCTCGCCCGGGCGGCGCGCATGGACCCGGGCGCGGTCAGCCGGCAGATCCGGGTGCTCGAGGAGGCGGGCTACGTGGAACGTCGCGACAGCCCCCAGCACGGCAGCATCGTGCTGGTGGTGGCCACGCCCGAGGGTCGCGACGTCGCCCGCCGCTTCGAGCGGGTCCGCCACGCCCAGCTCTCCCGGGCGCTCGCAGACTGGACCGACGACGAGCGGGAGCAGCTCGGCCGCCTGCTGCTCCGACTCGTCGACGACCTGCAGTCGACCCCGTACCGCCCCTCCGACGGCGAGTAGGTCGACCTCCCCCCATCCATCCGTGGCTCGTCTGGCGGTGCTCCAGCACCGCCAAACGAGCCACGGATCCGGGGTCGTCCTCATCCGTGGCTCGTCTGGCGGTGCTCTGGCACCGCCGATCGAGCCACGGAGGGCTCAGTCCGGGGTGACCACGGCGCGGCCCCGGAGGGTGCCAGCCTCCATGGCCTCGTAGGCCTCGGCCACCCGGTCGAGGGGGAAGAGGTCGACGTCGACCCGGATGCGTCCCGCCTCGGCCAGGGCGAACACGTCGAGGGTGTCGGCGATGGTGGGGGCCTGGAAGCTGAACACCTCGCCGTCCTTGGGCAGCATGTTGAACAGCACCCCGTCGACCGTGCCCATGCCTGCGCCGACCAGGGCGTAGGCGCCGCCCCGCCGCGTGATCCGGAGGGACGTGGCGATGGTGTCGTCGATGCCCACGAAGTCGAAGACGGCATCGGCGCCCTCGCCGTCGGTGAGGGCGAGGATGTCACCGGCGGTGTCGGCGGTGACGCCTTCCATCGTGACGTGGGCGCCCAGCTCGGTCGCGTAGTCGAGGCGGGCGGGCACGGGGTCGACGGCGATGATCCGGGAGCCTGTGAGCACCGAGAGGTACTGCACGGCGTAGCTGCCCAGCCCCCCGGCGCCCACCACCACCGTGGTGCCACCCGGGTGGACGCGGTGGAGCGCGCGGCGCACGGCGTGGTAGCTGGTCGCGCCGGCGTCGGTGAGCGGCCCGGCGACGGTGGGGTCGAGGGTGGAGAGCTTCACCAGCTCACGGGCGCTGTGGACCAGCACGTACCGGGCCAGACCGCCGTCCATGCCGTAGCCCCGGCCGGCGAAGCTGTCGGCGCAGTTGTTGTCCTCGCCCCGCACGCACCAGCTGCAGTGGCCGCACGAGCGAGGGGAGATCACCGCGACCGGGTCGCCCTCGGCGAAGCCGGTGACGCCGGCCCCCAGCGCGGCCACCCGCCCGCCGACCTCGTGGCCGAGGGTGAAGGGGACCTTCCAGCCCACCGCCTCGCCGATCTCGCCGGGCATCTGGCTCATGCCGATGTCGGAGTGACAGAGGCCGTTGCCCGCCACCTCCACCAGCACCTGACCCGGACCGGGCTCGGGCACCGGGGCCTCGGTGAGCTCGGGCGGGTGCTGCCACTCGACGATCCGGTAGGCCTTCATCGTGTCCCCCATGGCCCCGCAGTCTGGCACCGGCCCCGGTGCGGTGCGGGCCCGTCGCGCAGGGCATGATGAAGCGTCCTTTCACCCACGGGGGAGACGAAGAGTGAGCGCGAAGACGGTCGAGCAGGCCACCACGATGTGGGAACTGGTCGAGGCCCGGGCAGCGGCGTCACCCGACGTGGTCGCCCTCCAGGACGAGGCGGACCGCGAGGTCACCTTCGCCGAGCTGCGCGACCGCGCCGAGCGGGTGGCCGCCGGCCTGCACGAGATGGGCGTCGGCCACGGCACCCGGGTGACCTGGCAGCTGCCGACCCGGATCGAGACCGTGGTGCTGTCGCTCGCCCTGGCCCGCCTCGGTGCGGTGCAGAACCCGATCCTGCCGCTGTACCGCGACCGAGAGGTCGGATTCGTCGTGGCCCAGGTGGGTGCCGAGGTGTTCTGCGTCCCCGGGGAGTGGAACGGCTTCGACTTCGTGGCGATGGCCGGTCGCATCGCCGAGGAGCACGGCATCGATCCCAAGGTGCTCGTCACCTACGACGACCTGCCCGAGGGCGACCCCGCCACCCTGCCGCCGGCGCCCACCGACGGCGACGAGGTGCGGTGGATCTACTACACGTCGGGCACCACGTCGGCCCCCAAGGGCGTGCAGCACACCGACCGCACGCTGATGGCCGGCGGGCTGGGCCTCGCCGACGCCCTCCAGCTCACCGCCGAGGACGTCGGCTCCATCGCCTTCCCGTACAGCCACATCGCCGGGCCCGACTACCTGATGATGCTGCTCTACCGCGGCTGCGGGGCGGTGCTGATCGAGGCGTTCAACCTCGACAAGGCAGTTGAGCTGTTCGCCCGGAAGGGCGCCACGATGGCTGGTGGCGGGCCCGCGTTCTACCAGATGTACCTGAGCAAGCAGCGCACCCAGCCGGACACCCCGATCATCCCCTCGCTGCGCCTGCTCTCCGGCGGCGGCGCGCCCAAGCCGCCCGAGATGTACACCGAGGTGAAGGCGGAGATGGGCATCCCGGTGTGCCACGGCTACGGCATGACCGAGTGCCCGATGATCGCCCAGGGTGGGCCCCAGGACACCGAGCAGCAGCTCATGTACACCGACGGCCACCCCGTCACCGGCTGCCAGGTCCGCATCGTCACCCTGGAGGGGGAGGAGGCGCCGACCGGTGTCGACGGTGAGGTCCGGGTGAAGGGCCCGATGGTGTTCAAGGGCTACACCGACCCGGCGCTCGACGCCGAGGCGTTCGACGAGGAGGGCTGGTTCCGCACCGGCGACCTCGGCCACCTCGACGAGGACGGCTACGTCACCCTCACCGGCCGGCTCAAGGACGTGATCATCCGCAAGGGGGAGAACATCTCGGCCAAGGAGATCGAGGACCTGCTCTACCAGCACCCGAAGGTGGGCGACGTGGCCGTCATCGGCCTGCCCGACCGGGAGCGGGGCGAGCGGGTGTGCGCCGTGGTCGAGACCGCCACCGGCACCGAGCCGCTCGAGTTCGACGAGATGGTCGCCTACCTCAAGGACCACGACCTGATGGTCCAGAAGGTCCCCGAGCAGCTGGAGGTCGTGGAGGCCCTTCCTCGCAACAACACGCTGGGGAAGATCCTCAAGACCGACCTGCGCGACCAGTTCCGCGACAAGCCCTGGAGCCCGCCCGCGCGCGGCTGACCGTCGCCTCACCGGCGCCGTGGGGTCACCTCGAGTCGGTCGTCGGCGTCCCTAGGTGCCGAGGAGGTCGAGCGGGCGCAGCACGGCGAACGTGCCGTTGGCGACCCACCCGGGCACCCTCTCGTAGGTGAGGCCCACGCCGACGGCGTGGATGATCATGCCGCCGCCCACGTAGATCCCGGTGTGGCCGTCCATCAGGAACACGTCGCCGGGTTCCATCACGGACAGGTCGATCCGGTCCGCCACCTTGGTGGACATGAAGGTCGGATCGGCCTCCATGGCGTAGGTGCTGACCGGCACGGCGATGCCGATCCGTCGGAAGGCGCTCGACACGAACCCCGAGCAGTCGAAGAATCCGGCGCCGAACCGGTTGGTGCCCGGTGGGCACTCCGGATCCTGGGGTCGGGCCTCGATCCCGAGGCACTGGGAGTACGGGGTGCCGAGGCGGGTCATCGCCCAGTCGATCATCCCGAGCACGTCCCCGGGGGCAAGGTCGGTGTCGCTGGTGTCGAACTGGGGGCTGCCGTCGCCGACGAGCGCCCGGGGGTCGGAGGGGACCCGGCCCATGTCGAGCTCGCTGGTCCGGGCGTACCGGCGGGCGGTACCCAGGGCGACGGTGGCCTGCTGGCCCTCACCCACGAGGCGCTCGACGGCCCGCTGGAGCGGGGTGAAGCGGTCCAGGGACGCGCCCGGCGCGCAGAGGGCCTCGGCGGTGGTCGCCGCCGCATCGAACAGGTCGTCGGGGTCGGCCGCACCGTCGCCGTCCCCGTCTTTCGCCGACCCGGACCACGTGGTCGGCCGGAGCTGCATGGGCCCCATCGCCACGTCGCCGGCGGCCTGGCCGTCGAGCTCGCCCCCGTCGGTGTCGGCGCCGACCCCGCCGCGGAGGCCCCGCAGCGCGGGCGTCACGACGCCGAGGTGGTCCACGACGGCCCCCTCGTTGCGGCCGTGTCCCGAGCTGATGCGGCCGATGCCGGCGAGCACCGCCGCCGACAGGCGGCAGTCCGGGTGGCGCTCGGCGACCGCTCCGGCAGCGTCCATGTAGGCCAGGTAGGCGATGGCCGAGAGATCCCGGGCGCCGGTCCCGGCGATGGCGGCGTCGGCCTCCGCCCCGGTCTCGTCGGCGAGCGCTCGCGCCCGGTCCCGCTGCTCGACGGCCTGCTCGGCGGACCGCTCCGCCTTGGCGAGGACCTTGTCGGCCTGCTCGGCGGCCTTGCGGGCTTCCTTCTGGGCCGCCTTGGCCTCGTCCAGGCGTTCCCGGCGCCCGGAGAGGGCCAGGTGCATGGAGTCGTTGACCTGCCGGTCGTCGGCGCCCTGGCGCACGTAGTACTCGGCGCTCAGGGCGGCGTAGCGGGCCCGCTGGTGGTCGAGGCGGGCGTCGGCCCGGTCCAGGGCCCCGTGGGCCCGGCGGGCGTCGTCCGCGGCCCGGTCGCGGTCGTGCTCCGCGGACCTCGCGACAGCGTCGGCCTCGACCAGGCGCTGCCGGGCCTCCCGGTAGGCGGCGACCGGGTCGGCGACCTCAGGGGCCGGGGTCGCCGACGACGGGGCAGCCGTCAGGGACGGGACGGCCAGGGACAGGCCGACCGCGATGGCGAGGAGGGCGCGTGCGCGCCGCGGTCGACGGGTGGTGGACATCCTCCTGGTTGTCGGCCGTCGGGTCCTCGGGCCTTAGGCCAGGTGACGATCATCGCCCCAGCCGGGGGTGCCGGATCCGAGGACGGGGGGGCGGGTGACCCGCACCCCGAACGGCTCAGACCTCGAGGTCGCCGGAGGCGAGGGCCCACCGCTGGGCCCGAAGCGAGGTGCGGCGCTTCCAGAACGGCGTCTTCCAGTGGCGCAGGCGGTTGGAGCGGGCCCGTGGTTCCGCGCGGTCGCCGACCTCGCCGTAGCCGTGGCGACGCACGTCCTGGGCGATCACGAGATCGTCGGGGTCGGCGCCGTACGCGGCTTCGCGCAGCTGGAGTGTGGCCTGGTGGCGGACCTTGCGGTGCTCCACCTGACGCATGTCGCGGGCGGGGATGACCCTGCCGTCGCGACGCTGGCCACGATGCCGTGCTCCCATGGGCGTACCTCCGGGGACGGGGCCCGCCCGACGTTCCAGCCAGGGGCGGACCTTCGGTACGGCCATCCTGCCCCAGCCGGACGCCGAAGGAAAGGCATGTTCTGCGAAGGCGATCGATCCTCCGTGCGTGGCCCGTCAGCGTCGTCGCCCACCCCGGAACCGTCCGGGGCTCAGCGGCTCAGGAGCGGCGCGGGCTCAGCGGCCCAGGGTGACGGGGCGGCTGCGGGCGACCTCTTCGAAGAAGTCGTTGCCCTTGTCGTCGACCACCACGAAGGCGGGGAAGTTCTCGACCTCGATCTTCCAGACCGCCTCCATGCCGAGCTCGGGGTACTCGAGCACCTCGACGCTGCGGATGCAATCCTGCGCAAGGCGGGCGGCGGGACCGCCGATGGAGCCGAGGTAGAAGCCGCCGTGGCGGGCGCAGGCCTCGGTGACCGCCTTGGAGCGGTTCCCCTTGGCCAGCATCACGTAGCTGCCGCCGTGCTGCTGGAACAGGTCGACGTAGGAGTCCATGCGCCCGGCGGTGGTGGGGCCGAACGACCCCGACGCCATGCCCTCGGGGGTCTTGGCCGGACCGGCGTAGTAGACGCAGTGGTCCTTCATGTACTGGGGGAGCCCCTCGCCGGCGTCGATGCGCTCCTTGAGCTTGGCGTGGGCGATGTCGCGGGCGACGATCATCGGACCGGTCAGCTCGACCCGGGTCTTCACCGGCAGCTTCGAGAGCTCGGCCCGGATCTCGTCCATCGGCCGGTTCAGGTCGATGCGCACCGCGGTGTCGTCGAAATGGTCGTCGGTGAGCTCGGGCAGGTACTGGGCCGGATCGTGCTCGAGCTGCTCGAGGAAGACGCCCTCGGCGGTGATCTTTCCGAGCGCCTGGCGGTCGGCCGAGCACGACACCGCGATCGCCACCGGGCAGGACGCCCCGTGGCGGGGCAGGCGGATCACCCGAACGTCGTGGCAGAAGTACTTGCCGCCGAACTGGGCGCCGATGCCCGAGGTCTGGGCGACCTGGAGGATGGCGTTCTCGAGCTCGACGTCGCGGAAGCCGCGGCCGAGCTCGTTGCCCTCGAGCGGCAGCGAGTCGAGGTACCGGGCGGAGGCCAGCTTGGCGGTCTCGACCGCCATCTCGGCCGAGGTGCCGCCGATCACCAGAGCGAGGTGGTAGGGCGGGCAGGCGGAGGTGCCGAGCAGGTCCATCTTCTGGGCGACGAACTCGAGCAGGCTGGTCGGGTTCAGGAGCGCCTTGGTCTCCTGGAACAGGTAGCTCTTGTTCGCCGAGCCGCCGCCCTTGGCCATGAACAGGAACTTGTAGGCCGACCCGTCGACCGCGCCGATCTTGATCTCGGCGGGGAGGTTGGTGCCGGTGTTGACCTCGCGGTACATGTCCAGCGGCGCCATCTGGGAGTAGCGCAGGTTGTCGTTGAGGTAGGTCTCGTAGACGCCGCGGGCGAGGGCGGCCTCGTCACCGCCCCCGGTGAGCACGAACTGGCCCTTCTTGCCCTTGACGATGGCGGTGCCGGTGTCCTGGCAGGAGGGGAGCACGCCGCCGGCGGCGATGTTGGCGTTCTTGAGCAGGTCGAGCGCCACGAAGCGGTCGTTCCCGGAGGCCTCAGGGTCGTCGAGGATGCCTCGGAGCTGGGCGAGGTGCCCGGGCCGCAGGAAGTGGGCGATCTCGAACATCGCCTCCCGGGCGAGCAGGGTGAGCGCCTCGGGCTCGACCTTGAGGAAGGTGCCGACCTCGGTCTCGACCGTGGACACCCCCTCGGTGGTGAGCAGGCGGTACGGCGTCTCGTCGGCGCCGAGGGGGAGCAGGTCCTGGTACGCGAACTCCGGCATGGCGGGAACGGTACCGCCGGGCCCACCCGCCCCACGAAACCGGAAGGGCCGCCCGCCATCCATCGGCCTGGCGCCCCTCCTGCATCTGTGGAATGGGGCTCTCCATGAGAGAAAGTTGACTGTGAAGGTCGGTTATTCTATCTTCCGGCACCTCGTTCCCGGGGGGATCAGCACCGGGACCCATCGCGAAGGACATTCCGTGCAACGTCGTTGGAAGATCACCCTCGTGGCCGCTCTCGCGGCCGCCCTGCTCGGGCTCGCCGCGTGCGGGGGCTCGTCGAGCAGCTCGAGCGGCTCGAGCGAGACGATCCACATCGTCGGCTTCGCCGTGCCCGAGGCCGCCAACAAGGCCATCGCCGAGGAGTGGGTGAAGACCCCCGAGGGCGAGGGCGTGAAGTTCGTGACCTCCTACGGCGCCTCCGGCGACCAGAGCCGTGCCGTGGTCGGCGGCCTCGAGGCCGACTACGTCCACTTCTCGGTGTCGAGCGACGTCACCCGCCTGGTCGACGCCGGCCTCGTCGCCGAGGACTGGAACGAGGGCCCCACCGAGGGCATCGTCTCGAGCTCGATCGTGGTGTTCGCCGTGCGGGAGGGGAATCCCAAGAACATCCAGACCTGGGACGACCTGGTGAAGCCGGGTATCGAGATCGTGACGCCGAACCCGGGCTCGTCGGGTGCCGCCCGCTGGAACGCGCTGGCCGCGTATGGCCAGGTGATCGCCAACGGGGGCACCGAGGCCGAGGCCGCCGAGTACCTCGACAAGTTCTTCGCCAACGTGGTGGCCCTGCCCAGCAGTGGCCGCGACGCCACCACCACGTTCCTCGGCGGCACCGGCGACGTGCTGATGGCCTACGAGAACGAGGCCATCCTCGCCCATCAGAACGGCGAGGAGTTCGACTACATCATCCCGGACACCACGATGCTCATCGAGAACCCGGGTGCCGTGCTGATCGACGCCACGCCGAAGGCCACCGAATGGCTGGCCTTCGTGCTCGGGCCGGACGGCCAGAAGCAGTTCGCCCAGAAGGGCTTCCGCCCCGTCATCTCGGGCGTCGAGTACGGCGAGGTCGAGGGCGCCAACGATCCGTCGAACCCCTTCCCCGAGCCCAAGATCCTGCTGACCGTGAAGAAGGACTTCGTCAGCTGGAGCGACCTCTCCAAGAAGTTCTTCGACGAGAACGACGGCATCGTCACCCAGGCGATCGCCAAGTCCGGCAAGGCCCAGTGACGGTCGCTGTCGCACCGCCGGGGAAGGCCAGGCGTTCGCGCCTGGCGGTCCCCGGCCGCGTGACGCCGGCATCGGGGCTTGGCCTCGGGGTGGCGCTCGTGTGGTTCAGCCTGATCGTCCTCATCCCCCTGGCGGCCGTGGTGGCCACGGCTGCCGAGGGCGGTTGGAGCGCCTTCTGGCGAGCGGTCACCAACGAACAGACCGCGGCGGCCATCCGGCTCACCGTGAGCCAGGCGATCCTCGTCACCGTCATCAACATGGTGATGGGCACGCTGATCGCGTGGGTGCTGGTGCGCGACCAGTTCTTCGGCAAGCGGCTGCTCGAGGTCCTCATCGACCTGCCCTTCGCGCTGCCCACCATCGTGGCCGGGCTCGTCCTCCTGTCGCTCTACGGACCCAAGAGCCCGGTCGGCGTCGACATCGTGAACAAGCCCAGCGCCGTCACCGTGGCGTTCCTGTTCGTCACCCTCCCATTCGTCGTGCGCACGGTGCAGCCCGTGCTCGAGGAGCTCGATCCCGAGGTCGAGGAGGCGGCGGCCTCGCTCGGCGCCAGCCGGCTCACGACCTTCCGCCGAGTGGTCCTGCCCAGCCTGATCCCCGCCATCGCCGCGGGTGCCGCGCTCTCCTTCGCGCGGGCGGTGAGCGAGTACGGCTCGCTCGTGCTGCTCTCGGGCAACCTGCCGTTCAAGACCGAGGTGACCTCGGTGCGGGTGCTCAGCAGCATCGAGAACAACAACACCGCAGGGGCGGCCGCGGTGGCGACGGTTCTGCTGGCGATCTCGCTGGCCGTCATCGTGATCCTCGACGTCGTGCAGCGGAGGATGACCCGCCGTGGCTGAGGACCGCGTCGACCGCGACCCCTTCGACGACGTCGAGGCCGAGCGCGACCTCGACCGGGACCACGGCCCCGAGGGCGTGGTGCTCACCGGTACCCTCTTCCAGCCCGGCGCCCCGCCGCCCCGCCGCCGGCGGGTGAGGCGCACGCCGCTCAGCTACCTCTTCCGGTTCATCGCCATCGCCTACCTCTTCTTCCTGGTGGCGTGGCCCATCTCCCTCGTCGTGAAGAACACGTTCTCCGACGGGTTCACCGAGCTCAGCGACCTGTGGAACGACCCCGACGCCATGGCGGCGATCCGGCTCACGGTCTTCGTAGCCGTCGTCGCGGTGGTGGTCAACACCGTGTTCGGGGTGGGGATGGCGCTGCTGCTGGTGCGCTACGACTTCCCCGGCAAGCGCCTCCTCAGCGCGCTCGTCGACCTGCCGCTGTCGGTCTCGCCCATCGTGGTGGGCCTCGCCCTCGTACTCGTCTACGGCGGCCGCGACGGCTGGTTCGGGCCGTGGCTCGAGGACCAGGGCGTCCAGGTGATCTTCGCCTGGCCCGGCATCGTGCTCGCCACCGTCTTCGTGGCCATGCCCCTCGTCGTGCGCGAGCTCGTGCCCGTCCTCGAGGAGATCGGCATCGAGCAGGAGACCGCGGCCCGGAGCCTCGGCGCCAACGCCTGGCAGACCTTCCGGCGCATCACCTTCCCGTCGATCAAGTGGGCGGTGCTCTACGGCGTCGTGCTCAGCCTGGCCCGCTCCCTCGGCGAGTTCGGGGCCGTGAAGGTGGTGTCGGGCAACGTCCTGGGCAAGACCCGCACGGCGACGCTCATGGTCGAGGAGAAGTACCTGAACTTCGACAAGGGCGGCGCCTACGCCACGTCGTTCCTGCTGGTCCTCGTGGCGGTCAGCGCCATCGTCATCGTGGGCCTCATCCGTCCGAAGGAGACGCGCAGGTGAGCATCGAGATCCGAGGGGTCAGCAAGCGCTTCGGCGACTTCGTGGCCCTGGAGGACATCAACGTGAGCATCCCCACCGGTCAGCTCACCGCCCTGCTGGGCCCGAGCGGCGGGGGCAAGTCCACCCTGCTGCGCATCATCGCCGGCCTCGAGGAGGCCGACGCCGGCACCATCGAGATCGAGGGTGTGGACGCGACCCACGTCTCGCCGCAGAAGCGCAACGTCGGGTTCGTGTTCCAGCACTACGCCGCCTTCAAGCACCTGTCGGTGCGGCGCAACGTGGCGTTCGGCCTCGAGATCCGCAAGCGGCCCAAGGCAGAGATCAAGGAACGGGTCCAGGAGCTGCTCGAGCTGGTGCACCTGGAGCAGTTCGGCGACCGCCTTCCCTCCCAGCTCTCCGGCGGGCAGCGCCAGCGGATGGCCCTGGCCCGGGCCCTGGCCGTGAACCCCGGGGTGCTGCTGCTCGACGAGCCCTTCGGGGCGCTCGACGCCCAGGTGCGCAAGGAGCTGCGGGACTGGCTGCGGCGCCTCCACGACGAGGTTCCGGTCACCACCGTCTTCGTCACCCACGACCAGGAGGAGGCCCTGGAGGTCGCCGACGAGATCGTGGTGATCAGCCAGGGGCGGGTGGAGCAGGTGGGAACCCCCGACGACCTGTACGACCGCCCGGCCAACGACTTCGTGATGCGGTTCCTGGGGCCGGTGACGGCGCTGGGGGGCGACCTGGTCCGCCCGCACGACCTCGAGCTCGGGCTCACCCCCGGGCCGGGATCACACCCCGGCACCATCACCCGCATCACCCGGGTCGGGTTCGAGATCCGCGTCGAGGTCGACGTGGCCGGCTCCACCGTGCTGGTGACCATGAACCGCACCGACTTCCGACAGCTCGACCTCGACGTGGGCGCACCGGTGCACGTCAGGTTGGTGCCGGGCGCGCCGGTGGTGCCCGCCGCCGGCCCGGTCGGTGACGCCGACCCGATACCGGCCTGACCCGCCGCCGGGCGACGCCCACCTCCCCCTGATCCCTGCGATCCCCGGGCTCCCGGGGATCGGCCGGGCGCGCGGTAATCTCGCCCGGTTCCCCCCTCACCGTCCCGAGGAGCTGCGGCCATGCGAGCCGTCGTGATCTACGAGAGCCTCACCGGCAACACCGCCAAGGCCGCCGAGCTGATCGGCGGGTACCTGGTGGCGGAGGGCGTCGCCACCACGGTGTGCCCCACCACTGACGTCGACTACCAGGCGGTCGCCGACGCCGACCTGGTCGTCGTCGGCAGCTGGACCGACGGCCTGTTCTTCGTCGCCCAGAAGCCCGCCCGTGCCGGGCGGCTCTCCCAGCTGCCGATCCTCACCGGCAAGAGGTGCGCCGTGTTCTGCACCTTCGCGATCGACGCCGGCAAGACCGTCGAGAAGCTCTCCGACCTCATGCGGGAGCGGGGCGCCGACGTGCTGGGGGGCATGTCCATCCGCCGCAACCGCCTCGACGAGGGCGCCCGCGAGTTCGTCGACCGGCTGCTCGGGGTCGTCGCCGCCTGAGGCCTCGCCGCCCGGGCGCTCAGCCCGACGCGGTCAGCGGCACCCGACTGGTCTGCTCCTGCCGACCCTGGGCCGAGCGGCCCGGCACGATGGGCAGGGCGCAGACCACCGCCAGCTGGAGCAGCACCCGCACGGCGGACATCGCCGCCTCGTCGCCGTGTCCGCCCGGGCTGACCAGGGTCAGCCAGCCGGCGACCAGGGCCACCACCACCCAGGGTCGGGGCCGGTGGGCGCTGAACGCGGCCAGAGCCAGCACCACGAACCCCAGGTGGTGCGTCCACGAGATGGGGCTGACCAGGCCGGTGGTGCACCCCACCACCGCGGTGGCGGTGAGCAGGTCGTCGACCCGTGCCGCCTTCACGCCCCGCCAGAGGCCGATCGCGAGCACCACACCGGCGAGGACGAGCCACAGCTCGGTGCGGGCGGGACCGGCCTCGACGGTGCGGGCCACCAGAGCCAGGAGGGAGTTGTTGCGCGGATCGTCGACCTGCCCGACACGGTCCGACGCGGCGATCAGGTCGGTCCAGTAGCGCCACGAGTCCGAGGGGGCCAGCAGCCAGCCGACGAGCGTCGCGAGCGCCGCCGCTGCCACGGCCCTTCCGGCTGCCGCCCGCCGCCCGGCCAGCGCCAGCCACACCACGAACAGGCCGGGCACCAGCTTCACCGCGGTGGCGAGCCCGATGCCGATCCCGGCCCTGCGTGAGCTCCGGCCCACCAGGGCGACGTCGGCGACCACGAGCAGCCAGAGCACCGCGTTGACCTGGCCCTGGCGGAGGGTGAGCCACACCGGCATGGTGACGGTGGCGAGCGCGAACGCCCACATCGCCCACGTGGTGCGCCGGGGGCGCGCCACGCCCGCCAGCTCGGCGGTGAACCAGGTCGCCGCCGCCAGGGCGCCGAGGCTGAGCGCGGTCCACAGCACCTCCCGGGCCTCGGCGGCCATGGGCACGAAGAGCCCGAACAGGATCGGGCCGATCGGGGGATAGGTGGCGCCGAGGTGGTGGACGCTGTCGCGGTAGTCGTAGAGGGAGCCGCCCTCGAGCCAGCCCCGGGCCGAGCCCACGTAGATCTGCAGGTCGAGGAGTCCGCTGGGCGGGCCGATCTTCCAGGCCTGCCACAGACCGAGGCCGGCCGCGACCACCGCTGCCAGCGCGGCCAGGCGCCGGTCGCGGAGCCCGGCCAGCCAGCCCACGCCGACCGCGGCCAGCAGGAGGGTCGCCGGGGTGGTCCACGGGTTGTAGAGCTCGAAGAGCCACTCGGGCACGGAGCGACGCTAGTGCCCTGCGCCGGGCGGGCGGAGCCAGCCCGTCCGGCACCATCGGGCCCTCGACGAAGTCCGGTCGCCGCGGGCGGCCGGCCACGGCTGGATCGGGTGGAAACCACGACGTCCCCCGGCCGGAGCCGGGGGACGTCGCCACTCGGAGGGTTCAGGTATCGGCTCAGGCCGGCGCCGACTTGAGGTCCGGGTTCTCGGAGATGACCTCCTCGATCACCGACATGTCGAACAGCTTCTCGACGGTGATCGGGATCCCGACCAGGTCGAGGGCCTCGACCACCTGCTGCTGGAGCTCCTCGCTCATGGTGCACAGACCGTTGACGCGGGTCTCCTCGGTGAGCACCAGGGTGTTCTGGTCCTTCGACTGCATGAGCTCCTTCTCAGGGTCGAGGCCCTGGTCCTTGCCGTAGACGTCGACGGCGAGGTCGACGGGGAGCTGCGGGTCGGCGACCGCGTCGCGCCAGCCCTTGATGTCGCCGAGGAGGATCGCCTTCACGGCGTCGCGGTTCTTCTCGAGGAAGGAGCGCTTCACGATCTGGTTCTGGCCGGTGATCGGGAAGCCATAGTCGGCGAGGAGGAACACCTCGGGCTCGACGCCCTGGATGCGCAGGGTGTTGGGCTCGTTGGTGAAGTACGAGAACCAGCCGTCGACCTCGCCGTTGATCAGCGGCTGCGGGTCGAACTGCACGGGCACCTTGGTGATGTCGGCGTCGGTGAGATCGTTGGCCTTCAGCAGGGCGTCCCAGATCACCTCGTTGGTTGCCTGCACGCCGATCTTCTTGCCGATCATCGCCTCGGGGTTCGGGATGGGGTTGTCGGCCCGGCTGCAGATGGCGAAGGGGTTCTTCTGGTACACGGCACCGATGATCACGAGGTCGGCGCCCTTGTTGATGGCCGCAGCGGTGACGTTGGGGTCGGACACGCCGACGATGGCCTTGCCCGACTCGACCACGGCGTCCTGGGTGACGGTGGGGCCGCCGGCGATGAGGTCGACCTTGTCGAAGCCCTCGTAGTAGCCGCGGCTGTCGGCCACGTACTGGCCGGCGAACTCAGCGTTCTTGATCCACATGAACTGGTAGCTGAGGGTGCCGAAGCTGCCGTCGCCGCCGTTGCCGCCCGAGCTGGAGCCCGAGTCGGAGTCGCTGCCGCACGCCGACAGGAGCGTGCCGGCACCGCCGCCGAGCAGGGCGAGGCCCGCGGCGCCCATGGCACCGCGGCTGAGGAAGGATCGACGATCGAGGGGCACTGGCGTCTCCGGTGGGGTGGGCCCCGACACCGTCGTCGAGGCGGTCGCCGCAGCGTAGAGCGCCGTCGTGACCCCTGTCAGATGGTCCACATCGAGCGGTCACCCCCCGGTCACGGCACCGGATCGGGCGCTCCCGGTCAGCTCCTCCCGGTGAGGCGGTGCCAGACCCGGCTCGGGGTGAGCGGGGTGACGAGGTCGCGCGCCGCCTCGGCGGGCAGCGCTGCCGCCACCGCGTTCACCACGCAGGCGAACGACCCGTTGGTGCCGCCCTCGCCCATGCCCTTCATGCCACCGGGGGTGAACGGCGAGGGGGTCTCGGTGAGCACCACCTCGATGTCGGGCACGCTCGCCGACACCGGCAGCAGGTAGTCCAGGAAGGTCGTGGCCCGGGGCTGGCCGTCGCCGTCGACGACGATCTCCTCGAGCAGCGCCGCCCCGAGCCCCTGGGCCACCCCGCCGTGCACCTGCCCCTCGACGATGGTGGGGTTCACGAGCGTGCCGCAGTCGAGCACCACGGCGTAGCGCTCGACCTCGACGACGCCGGTGGCGGGGTCGACCGCGACCCGGGAGACGTGGGTGCCGTAGGAGAACGTGTACTGCTTCGGGTCGTAGGCGAACCGGCACTCGAGGCCAGGCATCTCGTCGCCCTCCGGGAGGGCCCATCCCTGCCAGGCCCGCCGGGCCACCTCGGCGATGGAGAGCGAGACGTTGGTGCCGGCGACGGTGGCCTTCCGGTCCGCGAGGACGATGTCGGCGGGGGCCGCCTCGAGCATCTCCGCAGCGATGCGGCGGATCCGGTCGCCGAGGGCCGAGGTGGCCTCGACGACGGCGCCTCCCCCCACCGCGATGGCGCGGGAGGCGGCGGTGCCGTAGGCGGAGTAGGGGCTGCGGTCGGTGTCGGAGTGGACCAGCTCGATGTCGGCGACGTCGACACCCAGGCGGTCGGCGGCGAGCTGCACGAACGTGGTGGCGTGGCCCTGGCCCTGCGGGCTGGTGCCCACGAACAACCGGACGGTGCCGTCGGGCTCCATGCGGGCGATCGCCGACTCCCAGGACCCGACGTCGAGGCCGACGTGGGGGTTGCCCTGGCTGGGCCCGACACCGGCCATGTGCACGAAGCTCGAGTACCCCACGCCTCGGAGCCGGCCGTCGTCGGGGGGCTCGGGCCACGCCTGGGCGAGGCGCTGGGCCTCGAGCAGCGCGGCGCCGTAGTCGCCGTTGTCGTAGGTGACCGGCTGGCATCGGGTGGCGTAGGGCTGCTGGTCGGGGCCGATCATGTTCGCCGCGCGCAGCACCACCGGGTCGATCCCGAGCTCCCGGGCGACGACCTCGACGGCCCGCTCCACCACGAACACCGCCTGGGTCTGGCCGAAGCCGCGGTAGGACCCGGTGGGGGTGGTGTTGGTGGCGACCACGGCCGCCTCGGTGCGCACCGCCTCCCAGGTGTAGGCACCGGGGACCATGCCCGACATGGTGAAGAGGGGACCACCGCCGAAGTGGGCCAGGTAGGCGCCGGCGTCGCGGTAGGCCCGCAGGCGCAGGCCACGCAGCCGGCCGTCGAGGTCGTAGGCCACCTCGACGTCGACCGTCTCGCCTCGGGCCTGATGGGTGGCGACGAGGGTCTCGTAGCGGTCCTCGACCCACTTCACGGGTCGGCCGAGGCGGATGGCGGCCACGCAGGCCATCAGCTCGTCTTCGTACAGGTGGTCCTTCAGGCCGAAGCCCCCGCCCACGTCGGGAGCGATCACCCGGATGCGGTGCTGGGGCGTGCCGGTGGCGGCGGCGAGGGTGTCGCGCACGGCGTGGGGGGCCTGCGACGAGGTCCACACCGTGAGGCGGCCGTCGGGCTCGGGGACGGCGACGATCCCCCGGGGTTCCATCGGCGTGCCCGACACCCGACCGATGTCGAGCCGGAAGGAGGTGGTGCGGTCGGCCGCCGCGAACACCGCGTCGGTGTGCTCGGCCGTGTCCCCGGTCTCCCACCGGCTCATGACGTTGTCAGACCGTCCGGGGTAGAGCAGGGGCGCGTCCGGCTCGAGGGCCGACCGCACGTCGACCACCGGGGGGAGCTCGTCGACCTCGACGTACACCCGCTCGGCGGCGTCCTCGGCGGCGTAGCGGTCGGCGGCCACCACGATCGCCACCGGCTCGCCGACGAAGCGGACCCGCCCGTCCACGAGCGGCCGGTCGACCTGGAAGTCGCCGGGCATGTGCCACACGATCGGCATGCGCCCGACGACGACCTCGGCGAGCTCGGCCGGGCCCAGCACCACCGCCCCGGGCACGTCCACCTCCGAGGTGTCGACGCCGCGCAGCTCGCCGTGGGGGACAGGGGAGCGGACGATGGCGGCGTGCAGGAGGCCGGGCACCTCGATGTCGTCGGTGTAGCGACCCTTGCCGGCGAGCAGCCGCGGGTCCTCCAGGCGGGGCAGGCGCTGCCCGACCCAGGTCACCTCGCCACCTCGCTGCCCTCGGCGCCCTGCCAGGCGTCGACGATGGCAGCCCGGATGTTCACGTAGCCGGTGCACCGGCACAGGTGGCCGCCGAGGACCTCGTCCAGTGCGTCGTCGAGCCCGGTCCCGGCCTCGCGGGCCGCGACGAGGGACATGACGATGCCCGGGGTGCAGAAGCCGCACTGGAGGCCGTGACGGCGGTGGAGGGACTCCTGGACGGCGTGGAGGGCGGCACCGTGGGCCACCCCCTCGACGGTGCGCACCTCGGTGCCGTCGGCCTGCACGGCCAGCACCAGGCACGAGCGCACGGCGAGGCCGTCGACGATGACGGTGCAGGCGCCACAGGCGCCCTGCTCGCAGCCGACGTGGGTGCCGGTGAGCCCGGCGCCCTGGCGGAGGGCGTCGGAGAGCAGGGTGCGGTCCTCGACCGTGACGGTGGTGGGCGCGCCGTTCACGGTGAAGGTGACGGCGCGGGCGGGCGGTGAGGGGCTCATGGGTCGGTCGACTCGGTGGGTGGTGTCGGTGGGCTGGCGAGGGTGCAGGGGTCAGGTGAGGCCGGGGAGCAGCCGGCGCACGAGGGCGGCGGCGAGCGCCGCCCGATGGGCGCCGGTGGCGTGGACGTCGTCGGGCGGTGCGAGCTCGGCGACGACCGCGTCGGCGCAGTCGTCGACCGCAGTCGCGTCGAGCGGGCGCCCGAGCAGGACCTGCTCGGCGGCGACGGCGCGCAGCGGCCGGTCACCCAGCCCGGAGAAGGCGAGGCGGGCGTCGCGGACCACGCCGTCGGCGAGGTCGACCGCGGCGAACAGCCCGGCGAGCGCGAAGTCGCCCGGCCGGCGCGCCACCTCGTCCCAGCCGCTCCGGCCCGGCGGCACGGGGAAGCGGACCTCGGTGAGGAGCTCGTCGGGCTCCCGGGTCGTGCTGAACGGTCCGTCGAACAGGTCGGCGGCGGCGACGGTCCGGGTCCCGCGGGACGAGCGGAGCACCACCTCGCCGTCGCAGCCCAGCAGCACGGCAGGCAGCTCGGCGGACGGGTCGGCGTGGGCGACGGAACCGCCGATGGTGCCGCGGTTGCGGATCTGCAGGTGGCCGACGCAGGCCACGGCCTGGCTCAGCCCTGGGAGCGCCGCCGCCACCGCCGGCGACTCGAGCAGCTCGGTGGCGGTGGTGAGGGCCCCGACCACCACGGCGTCGTCGGTGACCGTGACGCCCCTCAGCCCGTCGACCCGGCGGGGGTCGACCAGCACCTCGGGACGGGCCAGGCGAAGGTTCATCAGGGGCAGGAGGCTCTGGCCTCCGGAGATGACGGCGGCGTCGTCACCGTGCTCGGCCAGCGCGTGGAGCACCCCGTCGAGGTCGGGCGGGTCGAGGTAGGTGAACGGGGCGGGCTTCACGGGTGCGAGACCTCGTGCTCGACCGCCGCCTCGAGCCAGGCGTCGATGCCGTTGAGGGCCTCGGCCTTCGTGCTGGCCGACGCGCCTCCGCTCTCCACCGACGCCGCCGCGATGCGGGCCATGGTCAGGTCGTCGAGGTCGAACGTGTCGCGGACCAGCGCGTACTCCTCCAGCAGGCCGGGGCCGAACAGGAGCGGGTCGTCGGCGTTGACCGAGACCCGCACGCCCGCACCGAGCAGCCGGGGCAGGGGGTGCTCCTCGAGGGAGGGGACGACGGCGAGGAGCGCGTTCGAGGTGGGGCACACGTCGAGGCAGACGCCGAGCTCGGCGAGGCGCTCGGGGAGGCCCTCGCGCTCGACCGCCCGCACCCCGTGCTGCACCCGGTCCGCACCGAGGAGCTCGACGGCCGCCACGACGCTGTGGGGGCCGTCGAGCTCTCCGGCGTGTGGGGTGGACAGGAGGCCGGCGTCACGGGCCACGTCGAAGACCTCGGTGAACCGGCCCGGCGGGCCCAGCAGCTCGTCGTTGGCGAGCCCGAACGCCACCACGCCGCCCCCGGCGTGGCGGGCGGCGAGGCGGGCCTGGGCGACGGCGTCGGCCGGGTCGAGGGTGCGGTCGGCCGACACCATCCAGCCGATCTCCACTCCGGTGCGCTCGCTGGCCCGCCGGGAGGCGTCGAGCAGCAGCTCGAGCACCGCCTCGGGCGGACCCAGGCGTTCGCGGTGGTGCGGGAGGTAGACGGCCGGCTCGATGTACACCGCCCCTGCCTCGACCGCGTCGTCGGCGGTCTCGTCGACCAGGCGGACCAGGTCCTCGGGGCGCCGGAGCACCTCGCAGGCCGTGAGGTACATGGCGGCGAAGGCGGTGAAGCTCCCGAAGCCGGTGACCACCGGCACGTCCATCCCGTGCTCGGCGGCCAGCTCGGCCAGGGTCGAGGGCCGCATCCCGCCCTCCAGGTGGAGGTGGAGGTGGGCCTTCGGCAGCGTCTTGAGGTCGTTCACGGGCGCGCCTCTCGAGACAGGGGGCCTCCGCCGGGGCGGAGGGGCCTGACGGTCCGGTCCGGGTGGGGGGGTCAGACGGGGGAGCCGGCGCTGCGCCCGGGGGCGTAGCGGGCGAGCACCACGTTCTCGACGCTCGAGATGATCCCGTAGAGCACCACCGAGGCGAAGGTCACGATCGCCACGGCCGACCAGAGCTGGTCGATCTCGAACATGGTCATCGACTGCAGCATCATGTAGCCGAGGCCCTTGCCGGTGGCGAGCCACTCGGCGAGCAGGGCACCGATGAGCGCCAACGGGGCGGCGATGCGCATCGAGGCGAACAGCGCCGGCAGCGAGGCCGGGAACTGCACCTTGGTGAGCGCCACCCGGGGGGTGCCGCCGTAGGCGGTGACCAGGTCGATGGTGTGGCTCGGCACCGACTTCAGGGCCTGGGTGACGTTCACCAGGGTCGGGAAGAAGGTGACGATGCCGGAGATGATGGCCACCGCGACCAGCCCCCGCCCGAAGATGAGGGCGATGAGCGGGGTCATGGCCACGAGGGGCACCGACCGGAGGGCCATGGCCACGGGCATGAACGTGGCCTCCACGCCTCGCCGCAGCACGAAGACCAACGACACCAGGACGGCGGCCACGGTGCCCGTGACCAGCCCGATGCCGGCGTCGACGAGCGTCGTGCGGGCGGCCTCGAAGAGGATGTCGCGGTTCGCCGAAGCATCGGGGTCGGTGAACATGTACGCCCACACGTCGGCCGGGCCACGGGAGATGAAGGGGCTGAAGTCCAGCAGGTTGATGATGAGCTGCCACGCCCCGAGGGCGACCACGAGGGCGATGGCGGCGTTCAACAGGAACCGGAGGAACCGGAGCACGACCCGCTTGGTGAGCTCACCGGCGGTGGGCTCGTCGAGGGCGACCGGCCGGCCGGTGGTGGGATCGGCGGTGGGAGCCGCCGCCGTCGTGGTGTCGGTGCTGGTCACTTGGTGTTCCTCGGGGCCCAGGGGGTGCAGACACGGCCGACAGCGGCGGTGATGCCGTAGGCGACGCCCGCCAGCGCGGTGGCGGTGAGGGCGATGGCCCAGGTGCGCTCGATCTGCAGCGCCTGCTGGGCGTTGATCATGGAGACCCCGAGGCCGGAGTCGCTGCCCATGTACTCACCGATGATGGCGCCCAGCACCGCGGCCGGAGCGGCGATGCGCAGGGCGGCGAAGAGGCTGGGGAGGCTCGCTCGGATGCGCACCCGGCGCATCTGGGTGAGCGAGGTGCCGCCGTAGGCCCGGATGACGTCCAGCGACGTCCGGTCGGCCGAGCGGAGTCCCACGATCATGCCGATGAGGGTGGTGAAGTACACCGACAGGGCGGCCAGGATGATCTTCGGCGTGGTGCCGTCGAAGCGGATCTGCAGGATCGGGCCGATGGCGATGATCGGCAGGCAGTAGACGGCGACCGCCAGCTTCAGCAGGCCCTTCTCGATCAGGGGGATCTGCACGAACACCAGCGCCATGATGATGGCGAGGGCGTTGCCCCACAGCCAGCCCCAGAAGGCGGCGCTGGCGGTCGTCTTGGTGTTGCGCCAGTAGAAGTCGAGGCCGTCCTCGCCGAACTGCTGGAGGATGGCGATGGGGCTGGGGACCGAGGAGTTGGGACCGGAGAACACGGTGGCCGAGGCGATCTGCCAGACCACGAGGAGGCCGGCGATCCCGAGCACGCCGCCCAGCCAGCGGGGCCGCTCCCTCGGCATGGTGGTGCCGGTGACGTAGGCGACGGTGTCGCGGTCGGCGGTGTCGTCGACGACGATCTCGATCTCGTCGTCGTGCTCGACCTCCACGAGGTCGCCGGGGTGCAGCGGGTCGGTCACGTGTCGTCCCCGCTCACCGGTACGCCGCCGCGGAAGAGGAGATCGGAGAGGTGGTCGCAGATCTCGTGGAACTCAGGGGTGCGCATGAGGTCGGGGGTGCGGGGCCGCTCGAAGTCGACCTTGACGACCTCCTGGATGCGACCGGGGCGGGGGGTCATGACCGCCACCGTGTCGGCCAGGAACACGGCCTCGGAGATGGAGTGGGTCACCAGGAGGGTGGTGGTGGCCCGCTCCTGCCAGATGCGCTGGAGCTCGAGGTTCAGGCGCTGGCGGGTCATCTCGTCGAGGGCACCGAAGGGCTCGTCGAGCAGGAGGATCTTGGGCTCCACGACCAGCGACCGGGCGATGGCCACGCGCTGGCGCATGCCGCCCGACAACTGCGACGGACGGGCCTTCTCGAAACCCTCCAGGCCGACGAGCTTGATGAGGTCGGCGATGGTCTGCTGGGAGACCGACACGCCCGACACCTCGAGGGGGAGGCGGATGTTGGACATCACGCTCCGCCAGGGGAGGAGGGCCGAGTCCTGGAAGGCGATGCCCAGGTGGTGCTCCCGCCGAGCGACCTGGGGAGCCTCGCCGTGGACGAGCGCCTCACCGGCAGTGGGGCGCTCGAGGTCGGCGAGGATGCGCAGGATCGTCGACTTGCCGCAGCCCGAGGGCCCCAGCAGGGCCACGAAGGCGCCTGCCGGGGCCCCGAAGGACACGTTGTCGAGCGCGGTCATGGTCGACCGGCCGATCCGGAACTGCTTGGTGAGGCCGCGCAGGGCGATCCCGTCATCCGTCGCGGACGGGGCGGGTGCAGGGGCTGCGGCGGGGGTCGGGATGTCGCTCAGCACGGTCTCCATGGTGTCAGGGCTCCACGAGCTCGGGGGTCTGCTTCAGCTCGGGGTTCTCGGCGTAGACCTCGTCGAGGAGGGACATGTCGAACAGCTTCTCAGCGGTGATCTCGGTCCCGCCGACGGCGAGGGACTTGATCGTCTGGTCCTTCAGCTCGTCGCTGATGGTCATGATGCCGTTCTCGAGGGTGGCCGGCTGCACGATGAGCTGGTTCTGAGCGTACGACTCGAGCGTCTGCTCCTCCACCTCGAGGCCGAGGTCCTTGCCGTAGATCTCCACGGCGTACCTCGCCCCGAGCGAGGGGTCCTTGATGGAGTCGTGCCAGCCCATGATGTCGGCCTTGAGGAGGGCCTTGAGGGCGTCGCGCTTGTTCTCGATGCTGTCCTCGGTGGCCATGTAGGTCTGCGAGGGGAGGGGGTAGCCGAAGTCGGCCAGGAGGAAGTTGACCGTCTCGACGCCCTGCACCTTCAACATGTTCGGTTCGTTGGTGACGAACGAGAACCAGCTGTCGATCTCGCCGGCCACCATGGGTTGGGGGTCGAACTGCACCGGGACCACGTTGATCTTCGAGTCGTCGAGGTTGTAGGCCTTCACGAAGGAGTTCCACACCGGCTCGTTCACGGCCTGGAGCCCGAAGGACTTGCCGTACATGTCCTCCGGCGTCGTGATGGGGTTCGACGCCAGGGACATCACGCAGAACGGGTTCTTCTGGAAGAGCACCGCGATGATCTTGAGCGGGGCGCCTTTGAGGATC
>Ga0164243_10001445_pt1 | contig 40199 bp, 25 predicted proteins | sample OricompcompostOP_FD_108781 | JGI IMG/M metagenome (GOLD analysis project Ga0164243, IMG submission 108781) | Organic Plus compost microbial communities from Emeryville, California, USA - Original compost - Organic plus compost (OP) | ecosystem: Engineered > Solid waste > Mixed feedstock >... | reverse complement strand
GCCCCTCAACGGGTTCGACATCATTAAAATGATCCGCAAACTTTCCCCGGGCTCCAAGGTAATTGCGGTCTCCATGCACAGTCAGCCGGCATATGCCAAAAAAATGCTGCGCCTCGGCGCCCGCGGATACATTACCAAAAATTCGCCTCGGCAGGAAATGCTCGACGCCATACAGGCGGTGCACGAGGGAGAAATCTACATCTGCCAGGAAGTGAAGAACATTCTTTCCGATCAGCTGCTGGCCGATGAAGAAGGCGCCAGCGGACTCAACCTGTTGTCCGAAAGGGAAATTGAAATCATCAATCTCATACGGGATGGCCTTTCTTCCAAACAGATTGCCGATAAGCTGCACATCTCCATCAAAACAGTAGAAGTACACCGTCACAACATCCTCAAAAAATTAAAGGTCAGAAATACAGCCTCGCTGATCAATTACATCAATACAAGCGGATTATAGCAGGTCCGCCTGATCAGTCAGGGCTTTATGCAACACCTGCCGGCTGTTTTAAATGGCTTCCGGGCCGGATGGTGATGCGTTACAGGAATACGCCCGCTACTACTTCACCGCTGAAAGCATAGGCGTTTCAGCGACGCAGGCTGCATCATTTATCATCAATCGGGATTTCCAAAACATCCCTACCAGATCGCATTATTGGCAAAGTATTTGCTGCAATTTCGCAGCCGACCGTTTAGCTTCCTATGAGGAACCATCAGTAGCAGGCCTGTTAAAATTTCTGATTCCTTTGATCGAACTTATTAATTAATTAGGGGGAATTTTCCCCCCTTTTTATTTTTTGCGTGATTCGCGCGTGTGAAAATCGTCAAAGCTCCGGTAACATTGTAACCCGAACTGCAAACCGCTATATCATGAGGTCGCTATTACTTGTTCGTCATGCCAAAAGCAGTTGGGACGATCTTTCTGTTTCCGACTTTGACCGCCCTTTGAATGAAAGGGGAAAGCAGGACGGACCGATGATGGCCAAACGGTTGCTCGACAAGCAGGTGGCCATAGACACTTTTGTTGCAAGTCCGGCGAAACGCGCCCGCAAGACCGCCTCGTTTTTTGCATCGGCGTATGGCTATAAGAAGGAAGACATTATCCTGGTGCCGGCACTATACCAGGCAAACGTTGAAACATTTTATGAAGTGCTGGCGCAAATGCCCGACACGGCAAAGCATATTGCCATCTTCTCGCATAATCCCGGCATTACCGCATTTGTAAATACCCTAACAAACGTACGTATTGATGATATGCCTACCTGCGCGGTATACGCCATTACCACCGATGCCGGCAGCTGGGCAGCATTTGCAGCAGCAACCCATACCTTCTGGTTTTTTGAGTATCCGAAGAAACAGGCAGAATAGCACCTGGTGCATTGATCGCCGCCTTTTGGCAAACTGTTGGCACCCCTTACAAGGAAGCTTGATATTTTAGTATAAAATTACTATTGGGTGCAATGTATTTAAACTGTATTTTCGGCAATATTTCTTCTCTTGTCCCCACTTCCCATATCTCCTTGAAAAATTAACGGCGACGGATTCCCCACGTACTTTATTGTAAACGTTAAATCATTCATTATGCCTGAAATTTTACTTAAGGTGTATCGGCAATGTATTCGCATGTTCGCAGCCGGCGTATTATTGATCAGTGCCGGCAAAGTGCAGGCGCAACAACTGTGCGACCCAACGAAAGCGCCCTGGGTAGTGGCTCCCAGCAAACACGAGTGGATTACTCCGCTCAACATTGGCGGGGGATGGATTGATGGCATGCTGGCTTATTTGCCGCCCGACTATAACACCAGCGGAAATAAGAGGTATCCGTTGATCATATCTTTTCATGGTAACGGAGTTGCTTATAGTGGCGGACTGTGTTTAATTTTTGAGGATCAGCCAAACGCCCTTGCCAACTGGATTGAAAGGGGAGAATTTCCTGCTACGGTTGATGTGGATGGCAATTCGTATTCTTATATAGTAATATCGCCACACTACACGAGTTATGGAGAGCCTGGACACTATAGTAATGAAGTAAATGAGTTAATAGATTATGTTATAGATAACTATCGGGTAGATACTTCGCGCATTTATTTGACTGGTCTGAGTGCAGGGGCTAATGTGGTATTGGACTATATTTCCAGCAGTGTGCAAAATGCGCGCCGCATCGCTGCAGCCAGTATGGCCAGCCCTTGTTTTGAAACCTGGCGCCAACCAAACGGTCCGGAAGTGATTGCCGCAGCGGGTATCCCTACCTGGTTTTTGCACTGTGTAACCGAAGGAGCGCCCTGTAATGCTGCAGTTGGATGGGTGAATGAAATAAATGCCAGTTCCCCGTTGGAGAGCCCCCGCTACAGCTTTATGCAACCCAATCCTGGTTTCATTTATCCGCAATCGTTACCCTATTGCCAGGGTTGGGTTCACGATACCTGGTCGGCATTATACGATCAACTCTTTGTGCCGCTGGATGGCGACCCCAACTTTTACGAATGGCAACTGCAATTCACCGCCACCCTTCCGGTGTCGCTCAAAAGTTTTACGGCGCGCCTGAGCAATGGCAAAGTATACCTGCGATGGGTCACTACTTCTGAAAAAGACAACAGTGCCTTTGTAGTGGAAAGAGCCGGCAGCGCACAACCTTTTACCGCCATTGCTACCATTCCGGGCAGTGGTACGTCCGGCACCGATAAAGTGTATGAATATGTAGATGAGAAGCCGCTGCCCAACCTGAGCTATTACCGGTTGAAGCAGATTGACACTGACGGCCGTGCACATTACTTCGAAACACGTAAAGTAATGAACCGTTCGCAGCACAGTCGCCTGGCAATCATCACACCCAATCCGTTTACTTCCGATCCTGCCATCTTTGTGAATGTTGACAGAAAGCAGCGTCTATCCATTTATATCACTGATATGAGTGGCCGTGTGCTGCGTACGGTGAGCGGCACTTATGAGGCCGGTACTACAGAGCTCAGTGTGCCTGCTGGCAATCTGCCGCGGGGCGTATACCTGTTAAAGGTAGCAGGAGAAGGAATAACAGAAACACAAAAGATCATTAAGCAATAACCAGTTCCGGGTTTGATGCTATCAGTGGCGGCGGATAAAAAACAAACTATCTGCAACGAATAACGCAAACCCGGAAATTTTTTTTCAATAGTCAAATCCGTAATACGCATCCGGCAAGAAAATTGCTGCAATGCAATCAACCAAAACACCACTGCTTCTATGCCCGCACCTACAGAGAACCCTGTTGTTCGCAATTTGTTTGTTTTATCAATTGTATTTGCTTTTTCCATTTCCGTATCGGCTCAATCGCCCCAGCATGCATGTCCGGGAATGGCCTTCCCTGTGTTGACGCAGACGAAGGTGTACAATGTAACGATACCGGGAACGAACAATGTTCACGGCTATATTGAACACCTGCCCAACGATTATCACACCACCAACAAGCAATACCCGTTGCTGATCTGGTTTCATGGCATCAATGAAACCGGTCCGGGTACGGAAAGCTCGCTTTGCAGGTTCTTCCCCAACCAATGGTGGCTGGTGCCGCCCATACTGGTAGAAAGACAAACCTTTCCGGTTTCTGTAAAAGACCAGCATGGCGATGATCACAAGTTCATCCTGATCTCTCCGCAGCTGGAGGGTTTCAATGATCCCACTACCACCATCAATTCGCTGATAAACTATCTCACTTCCCAATACCGCGTTGACCGCGGCCGTGTGTACCTCACGGGTATCAGCGCCGGCGGTAACTATATATTGAGCTATGCAGGCGCCAGTGAAGCCAATGCAAGGAACATCACGGCCATTGTACCCGTGGCCCACTGCGATGTACTGGATGCCACACAAGCCACCAGGATTTCCAATGCCGGCCTGCGTGTATGGGCTGTTAAATGCGGCCTCGACAATACCTGTGGTTCATCGCAGGCGGCACAAATGGTAGCCTCTGCGATAAACAGCGTCAGACCCGGCGCCAATCTTGCCTATCATACCACCCTGCCGGTGCCCAATTATGACTGTAATATTCCTGATCCTCATGACTCGTGGAGCACAGCCTATGATGTGAATTTCCGCCAAAACGTATATGGCCGCAACGTGAACGTATATGAATGGATGGTGCAGTTTGACCGCACGGCGGATGCCAACTTCCCCACGCCTGTTGTACTGGAAGATTATTCCGTAAGGCTTAATAACGGTAAAGTATATGTGCGGTGGACTACTTCCATGGAATCGAACAACAAACATTTCACTATAGAAAGAGCGGCAACCGGCGGGCAACTGACCGCTGTAGCAACGGTGCCTGCAGCAGGCGATGGCAATGGGAATGGCGCCACCTATGAATGGGTTGACGAAAATCCTCTTGCCAACATCAGCTATTACCGGCTGGTGCAAACAGATAAAGATGGTAAAACCACCCGGTTCTCCATCAGGAAAGTGTTGAACCGGAAGCAGTGGGTGGAATATGCCATGGTATCGCCCAATCCTTTTGCAGAAAGCATTGGCGTCTTCATCAATGTTGATAAGGCCCAACCGGTTACTTTTACCGTTACCGACATGAATGGAAAGATCGTTCGCCGGGTAAGCGGTATGTACAATGAAGGAACTTCCGAAGTACGGATTGATGCCGGTAATCTTACCCGCGGCATTTATGTACTGAAAATAGAAGGCGTATCATTTTCCGAAACCAAAAAGATAGTGAAGCAGTAAACCCGCTGATTAATGGCTATCACCGGTAGCGCCGGCTAAACATGCTTCCCGTAATAACGGTAAGGTAGCAACGAAATGCTGCACGTGTGATTCATATGCTTCCATCGCTGAGTTTACAGCGCGATAAGGAAATTGCTTTGCTGCTTCCATAGCATGGGGCAGCGAAAATGCTGACTGCGTCATGCAAAATGCCAGCCTGCGGTGATGCAGGCGGCTGGCGAGGTATTCCTGTTCTGCCTGCCCGGGTGTAGGAATAAGAATGGCTTTTTTATGCAGCTTCAGTAAATCCATCACGGTAGTATACCCCGAACGGCTGATGACATATTCCGCAGCACAGATAAGCCGGTTGAGCGCCTCTGCTGCAACATGATTATACACTTCCACTCCCGGCAGGGCAGGCAATGGTGCCGCCTCTTGCGGCAGCCCGCGCACCAGGCGTATTGTACCTGTATGGTTTGCGGGAAGGCCGGCTATAATTTGCTGTTCCAGCAAACTGCGTTGCGGTTCGGGACCACTCAATATGATGAGCAGTTCACCTGTATTGGTGAGGCTTTCACAATTGGTAAATCGCGAAATTGCTCCAATGTAATGTACGGGGACCGCAGGAAGCCTGGAAGGATTGGATAGCTGTCCTGCCAATGCATCTTCCCCTTTATAATCAGGTACCCAGCAGGCAGTAAAGCGGTTGATACAGCGGTAGTTGATGCGCTGTGCCCATTGATCGGCCCATTTGCCCAAACCTGTTTTTACCTGTAACTGATGCGTCATAAAGATGCAGGGAATGCCGGCCGCATAAAAGCCAAAACGGTTGTCGGATACGATGGCATCAACGGCCTGGTGCTGCAGGAATGCACGCAGCCAGCGGTGTTCGCGTTTGATATGTATCAAGAATTTCGGTACTTGCAGCAACAGCCGCAACAGTGTGGTCAGCCGGTTGTTTCCATAGGATAACCTGGTTTCGGGAAGCAGTGCAAAGCTAACTTCCTGGAATTCCAGTGCTAATAATTTTTTTTGTTTAGCAGTACAGGCAATGGTTACATCGCAGCCATGGTGCAACAATGCGCGGATCAATGGAATGCAGCGGGTAGTATGGCCCAATCCCCAGTCGAGTGGGGTGATTAATACTAAGGGTTTTTCCCTATGGTTGTTAAATTTGACTTTTCCCTGCACCCGCAGATACTATTTTGATCGTAAAATAGTTTAATTTAGTAAGAACCAAGCGTATGAAGAACGTAAGAAATCCACTCATTGTATTGTTGTTATTTCTTGCTGTCGTATTGTACAGTAGTTGCAGTTCAGGCAATCGGATTGGAGGCTCTTCCAAGAATTGTGGCTGCGGCATGAACCGAGGTTTTGTAGGCTATTAAAATCCTAATAAAGCATGAAAACACCCAATCGTGACTTACTTGTTCTTGTGAAAGACGGGTCATTTAACAAGCAAGCGATGGAAGTTGAACTGGAGCAGTTGAACCGGTTGTTGATTCGCTTCGAGACAATGGAGAACATCTGTGTGGCGCATGAAGTATTTGATATGAACAGGTACCGGACAATTGTGCAGCCACACCGTGTGAGAAAGTACATCAGCAGAAAAGAGGTCAGGCCGTTTGAGTTTATTTGTAATAAAAACTGAATCTTACTGCTATAGGTTTAAAAGGGACAACGTTTTCGTTGTCCCTTTTTTATTGGTGTTGTGTTACTTCGCCACTACGACAATTTCTTCAGCGCTGCCCGCAATGTTGCTATCATCTCCGGTATATCTTCTTTTCTGCAGGTGCCTACGCTGAGCCGATACCAGGGCGAGGTCTTATCGGCGCCGAAGGCATAGAAAGGCACTACTGCCAGTCGTGCTTCATTCAACAGGTAAGCAGTAACATCGCTTTGTGTTTCGAGCAGCCTGCCGTCTGCTGTCTTCTTTCCGGCAAGGTCTATTTTGATGGTAAGGTAAATAGCAGCCTGCGGCGCAACAGCATCAACGGCAAATCCTTCGGCTTTCAGTTGTTGCAGACCCTGGTAAATATTGCGCAAACGCAGTTCCAGTTCCCCTTTGAACTGCTGCAGATAATTGTCAATAGCTGGTTTGTTGTGTAAGAATCTGGCGACGGCTTTTTGTTCAGCCATAGGCGCCCAGGCGCCAACGTGACTCAGGATCGCCTTCATCTTGTCCATGATGATCTTGGGACCGCAGGCCCATCCTACGCGCACGCCGGTGGCGGCAAAGGCCTTGCTGACTGCATCAATAAAAATGGTATAAGGCTGCATGGCCGGCCGCAACGAAACCGGGTTATAATGTTCAATGGCGCCATAGGTGAGTAACCAGTACATCTGGTCGTACATCACGAACAACTTTTTTTCTTTTTCACCACGCCGGGCATTTTCTTCCAGCACCAGGTCGCAGATGGCTTCGAGCTGCTGACGCGAAAAAGTAGTGCCGGTTGGATTTTGTGGTGAACACAAGGCGAGCAATGCCGCACCTTTGAGATGTGGCTTCAGATCTTCGGCTACCGGCATGAAGTTGTTCTCTGCAGTAGCTTCAATCACCACATGTCCCGAGCCTACAAAATGCGTATAATGGTTATTGTTCCAGGAGGGAACCGCATAAATTACTTTGTCGTCTTTATCGCAGATGGCCCGGTAGAGCGAATAGATGAGGGGGCGTCCGCCGGAAGCCACAAGAATTTCACTTAAGCCATAATTCAGCTGCTCGCGTTCGCGGAGAAAAGTGGAAATGGCTTCGCGCAGATCCAGATTGCCTTCTGCTGCCGGGTAATTGGTAAAATGTTGCCGGTATGCTTCAACGATTTCGTTCTCCAGTTCCCGGGGAATGGGAAAAATGGCAGGATCAAAATCACCTACCGTGAAATTGTAGATCTTCTGTCCCTGGCGGATTTTTTCCCTGATCTCCCCGCCCAGCTTTACAATTTCCGATCCTATAAGCGTTTCTGAAAGATGGCTCAGTTTCATAGGGCAAAGGTAACTTTTTTATAGAGAGTGGTGCGAAGGGAGCAGTAAGTGAAAGGAATTCAAATAAAAAAGGGTCTGGATAGACATCCGACCCCGCTTAAATCCAATATCCTATGAAAAACCACTTTCAGGATAATACAATTCAGGTGCCAGCAGTGTGTACCGGTCAAACGGCCTTACGCATGCGGCGGGCTATGGTTAATATTTAATGTATAGCAATGGTGGTGTTCACCGTGTTCGTTGCCTGGATGGCCCGCCTGGCTTATAGTACAACAGATGAAAGTGAATGTGGTGTTGGTAGTGAATGCAGCTTTGTGCAGTGATATAACTATGCTTGTCAAAAAGCATTTGTAGACAACTCTCTACATTCTGCCTTTATACTTCAATCATCATTAGCGAACAGGTAGTGCAAAAAAAATGGGTTGACGACATTGCTTGTTGCCAACCCATCGAAACCAAACCAACTGCTATTACTTTCTTTTTGCGGAACTACCTGTATTGGTAATTTCCGATATGAAATGTGTAACGTCTTTTGTGAATTTTTCAGGAAATTCCCAATGTATACTGTGCCCGGTTTTTTCATACACCAATAACTTCGATCCCTTGATGGCGTCTGCTACCAGTTGCTGATCGGAGAGCGGTGCCCAGGCATCCTGATCGCCCCAGATAATAAGGGCTGGTTTTTTTACCGTCTTTAAATTTTTGCGGAGATCCAGTCCTAACAAACCTTCCCATACGCCTTTCCATACATGTGCCGGCACCTTCTTACTTTCATTGATCAGGCCATTGAAAAAGGCATCCGGCACCGGGTTCACCAGCGTGCTTCTTTGAAATTCAAGAATGATGGCGGTATCAACCGGGTCTTTCAGTTGTGATACCACGGCCGCATGGTAATCAACCATATCTTTTTTATCGCTGAAGTTGGCGATCGTTCCTTCGAGTACGATGCCCCGCACCAGTTGCGGATATTCAATAGCGAACTGCATGGTAACATAGGCGCCGAATGAATGTCCTACGATGATAGCCGGCGGCAGTTTAAAATTCTTGATGAATGCTGCTACATCAGCAGTATAATCGGTAATACGATAACCGGTAGCCGGTTTGTCGGAATTACCAAAGCCGCGCTGTGTGATGGTGTACACATGGAAAGAGGAGGGCAGATGCGGCAGTACCGGTTCGTACGAATACCATGAGTCCGGAAAGCCATGCAGCAGGATCACCGGCACTCCGTTGGGATTGCCCTGTTCGGAGAATTGCAAAGTGACGCCTGTTGACAACGTTACGGTTTTCAAAGGCGCCGGGTCTGCCGGTGCATCGCCCTGGTTTTCCATGATGTTATTGAAACAGGAAATGCCTTCATTAAACCAGAGAGGAGATAAGGAAGCAATAGCTTTTTGTGCGGCGCCGTTCATGGCCAGCATGGAAGCGGCGGCGGTAGCCAGTATCACAGATAATTTCATAGCAATTTTTAGCGCAAATTTCCGTCCGGCCGCTCCCGTTGGCAATCCCCTAATTGTGCGTTGGGCCCTACCAAATCGGGGGATAAGTGGGGAAGGTAGCTGGTAAATGCAAAAAACCAGGTTACGATATCGTAACCTGGTTCTTGTACGAAACCTTGCCTCCTTAATACCGCTCAAACCGGTATCTTTCTATATAGTGATTATTGTAGTTGGTAGCTACAAAGCGGTTGCCATATACGCGCACGTGATCGAAATACATATTGATGGTTTCATCGCCGTAGTAGTCCGATACATTCACCCGGAGTGTAGCGTGACTGTCGTGGTAATAATTGCCGTACTCGTCGTAATAACCACCATATTCTGTGATCATTCTCCAGGTGCCGGTCATGGTAACGCCTCTTTCCGTATATCTTGCTGTACCGTTGCTGTAAAAATGGAAAACACCATATTCCACGCCGGTAATTACCGGATACCATCCATAAGCATCTTTATGAGCGGCGTCTGTGAGTACCCAACTGCCGGTGATTACCGGCTGGTTGTCGTCATAGAACACCACTTTCGAACATCCTGTAAACAGGACGATGGAAGTCATCAGAATCGACAAGTGTATAATTCGTCTCATAACCGGTCTTTTTAAAGGTTAACAATACAGAACGCTATTTGGAAGGTTGGGAAAATGATAGGTTTACTGCGGAGATGGCTGATAAGCCGTTATTATAACTTATTTAACACGAACGTTAAACTATACAGAATGTGGTTGGTATAGAGGGAGTTGATTGCATTATGCTGTTGCAGGGCTTCCATGTGTTTTGTCCGCTTGGCCGGCGGGCAATGGGCAGGGGTATGTAATTCCTTCACCAAAAGTTTGTGCTACCATTGCTTTTATTGTACAATAAAAAAGGTTAACCGCCGTGTCATTAGCGGTTAACCTTTCCATTAACAAAGGCACTATAGCCTGATAAGCTTTACACTGTTGGCCAATTCATTTGCAAAAGTTACATGATAAGTGCCCGCAGGATATTTGCTGATGTCCCAACTGAAGGTGTTGGCGCCGGCATGACATTGTATCTTTTTACTTTCCAGTAACCTGCCCAGGTGATCGTACAACAGCAGCGTGGTTGCTTTTGCTTCACGACTGTTGATCTGCAGGGTAACATTGCCCGGCGTAGGGTTGGGAAAGAGTTGCAGGGAAGCAGCCAGTGAACTGTTGGCAGTGGCTGCCAGCGTAAAACGATGCAACTGACCCAACTCCTTCTTCAGCACCCAGTTGGATTGCTGATCACTGGCGTCTTTGCCGGCGATGGACCAGCCGACTTTTGTGCGGCTGTTCGTCAACAAAGAAAGCGACTGTTCTCTGGTATTATCCAGTTCTGCGTCCAGGTAGTAGAACCGGAGCGTTGCATTGAGATTGGCATTGTGCTGCGGCACAATTTCATAATACCGGCCGATAGTAGTTTCTCCATCTGTTGCATAGGTGGTGTGGCCTCTGCGTATTTCAGTAATTCCCAAAGGGGCGGTACTGCTTATTTCGACCCCTATATTACCCGGATTCACCGATACCGGCGCGTGCAAATCGGCCATGGCCCTGATATACCCTCCGACGCGTGCCGTGATGCGCGATTCGTTTGATTCGCCCATGATCTTTCCGGTATAACCCAGGTCAAGCACATGATGGTTCAACTGAAGATTGCCTTGCTGCATAATGAGGTTGCCTGCGAGTGTTACATCGGTATCCAGTTCCAATGCATGGGTTTCTTTTTTTATTACCAGGTGTTCCAGTGCTATTGGTTTGTTGCCGCCGAGCACTACACCCGCTGCTGTTCCGGTAAAAACGAATGTGCTGTTACCGGCTGTAATACTTCCGTTGCTGGTAAAGCTGGTATTGTGAAACACCAGTTGTACCGGTCCGTCGGCCACCAGCTTCAGATCGCGGGAAGCGGTGATCTGCGCCTGCAGGTTATGGATGGAGGCGCCGCAACAGACCAGCAACAGCATGTTGATGATTGATTTCATTACTGATAATTTTATAAATAAGTCGAATAATGGTAAACGTTATAGGTCTGTATGGTTGCTGTTCTGACTATTGCTGTTTCATTTGCTGCAATGTGCGTTTGATTGCATCCAGTTGTTGTTGCAGGTCATCAATCTTTTTGTTCTGCGCTTCTATAATTTCCTGCTGTTCCTGTACTGCTTTTACCAGGGGTACTACAAAGGCGTCGTAGCTGAGGCTGTAATGGTCTTTATCTGACTTCGGCCTGATAACGCCGCTGAAATTGTAGCCGGTTCGCTGAGCGGCCTTTTCTACCTCCTGCGCAATAAAGCCGGTTCTGCGGATTTGTGATGCTTCATTGTAAGAAGCCTGCATAGCCCCGTTGGCTTCTGCCTGGCCCAGCTGTGCATCGAACCGCAGTACATCAAACTGGTAAGTCACAGGCCGTAATTCCAGTATGAAGGGAAGCCCCTGTACATCTTCCTGCACATTGAACTTGAACCGTCCATCAGAAGGGGTAGTGAACGGCACCTGACCTTCAATGACAGTGACGGCGCCGTTGCCGATACGTACTTTATTGGAAGCATCTACAATGGCGCCATTGCCTATGGCGGTGGCATTGGTAAGGTTAGCTGTACTTACATCAGCCTCATATCCAATGAGGGTGTTGTAGGTGCCCTGTACAGACGCGCCGGCATGAAACCCCAGTGCGGTGTTGTAAGATCCGAGCGTATTCATCCACATAGCCTCTCCTCCTATTGCAGTGTTACGTACGCCACCTGTAGCGTTGAACATTGCCTGGCTACCAAAGGCCGTATTTTCATTACCACCTATGTTCTTACCAAGCGTTTCTCTTCCTACAGCAGTATTGGAATGACCCACATTGGCGCTCAATGCGGAAACGCCTACAGCAGTATTATTTGCCCCACCGTTTTGCAGGGCATGGGCGCCCACAGCTGTATTATTCACATGCGATCCTTTTTCTGCGGCCAGGTAACCCATGGCCGTGTTAAGATGTCCTGATGTATTATTGAAGAGAGACCGGTAACCGACGGCCGTATTAAATTCACCCTGTTGATTATTTCCCATGGAATAAACACCAATGGCTACATTATAGCGGCCACTGCCGCTGAGTGTCCAGGCGCCCACGGCTGTACCTGAGGTGGATTGACCATGTTGCATGGCGCCATAGCCAACAGCTGTATTCACCCGGCCAAATATATTTTCCTCCAGGGCGAACCTGCCTACTGCAGTATTTGATGTTCCGTTTGTATTATTCCTGAGTGCATGATTCCCGATGGCTACATTCTCCTGTCCGGTGGTATTTCTATACAAGGCTTCGTCACCCACAGCTACATTAAAATTGCCAACGGTATTGGAGCGTAATGCTTCATAGCCTACCGCAGTGTTGTTGGTGCCCCATGTGTTAGCGTTGAGCGCATTGTATCCATGGGCAGTGTTGGCGTAGCCGGTAGTATTCATTTCCAGGGCAAGAGATCCCATGGCAACATTGAAAGTGCCGGTGGTATTTTCATACAGGGCGCGGAAGCCCAGCGCCGAATTATGACTGGCAGTGGTATTGGAACGTAAGGCATGGGTGCCTACTGCTGTATTGCCATTTCCGGTAGTATTCCTGTACAACGCGGAGGCGCCGGCTGCCGTATTGAAACCCCCTTCGGAGTTGTCATGGAGCGCTATGTTGCCCAGCGCCGTATTGGCATAACCGGTAGTGTTGGAGTACAGCGCACGACCGCCCACGCCGGTATTTTCAATACCTTCTGTGTTGCGATGCAGGGCATGTTCGCCGGTGGCCGTGTTGCCATAACCGGTAGTATTGCTGTAGAGCGACAGGTAACCGGTAGCCGTATTACCAGAACCGGTCGTGTTGCTGTATAAGGCTTCGCCGCCGAATGCTACGTTGCGCTCACCGGTTGTAAGGAACTGACCAATGCGAAATCCAAAGAAAGTGTTCTTGCTGAGGTGGTTTAACTGGCCGGAAGGGATATTGTTTACCCGAAAGTAAAGAGGCTGATTGTCTATGGTGCCAATAAAATTGGAACTGTCTGTACCTGTATTACCATGCAGCAGCCAGGCTTCTGCAGCAGCAAGCGAAGTGCCGGTAGCTATGCGTTGCCATTCGCTGCCGTTATGATACCAGAAAGATTGGTTATCTGTATCAAATACCAGCAGACCCATAGTAGGCTGAATGGCCGTTCGCGCGGCACTGTTCATGCGGGGTATCAGAATACCTTTGGTAGAAGATTTTATATCGAGTATGGCGTTGGGGTCGGGTGTGGACCCGTCTGTATTGATAGCGAGACTTTGTGCGTAACTATTGATCAATAAAAGCAGCAGCGCAGCTACCGTTAGCAAGATGCGATTCATAGAATTTAATGTTTAGAATTATAGTATTAATTTTTCTGTGGTAAAGGGCAATAGCAGTCCTGTGCCCTGTGAGGCCATAGCGCCTGCAGGGCATACGAATGCTGACCGCGGGTACGCAATAATGCTGAGGTAGCTACCTGGCGGACACGGACAATGGAGAAAAGTGTTGTTGTGTTGCTAACCGATGTAAGGCAGGATCGTTAAGCTCATAGAAAAGTGGAACATGCAACGGCAGGAAGTTAAATGTCCTGTTGTAAGATGATAAAATGGACATGTACTTTTGCCGACCGTTATACGAAGTACGTACTTTTTCTTTAAATGTATTGTTGGCAGTGATATTTTTTTTGCATAAAAAAGACCGGATGGGAAAAATCCGGTCTATCGCAATTGTATAAACGTAAATAATGTTAGAACTTTATTCTATTTCTTTATAATCTTTAAACAGTTTTACCGGCGTACTTTCTGCCTGCTGCCTGTATTTTTTCCAATCGTTTGTGAAGAATGCGTTGATTTTGCTGATGGCCTCTTGAATCAGTCCTTCTGCCTGCCGTACAAGGCGTTGTTCCTGCTCGCCGGGTTTTACCGGTTTGCCGGCTACTACTGCATTTGCCAGTTGATATTGGTTGAGTACGGTGATCTGAGGTACTTGTCCATATCCCTGGCGCGTTTGTTGTTTGCCGCTGATGAATTCCCGGATGTCTTTTATTTCATCCTGCATCTTTTTGGTGATTTTTCTGATTGAGTCAGCTACTTTGCCTTCGGCATCGCGGAACTGCGATTCAACTTTGCGGGCTATTTCTTCTGCTTCTGCCAGGCGGTCCATTCCTTCTGTTAGTTTTTCGGCCTGTTGACGCAGGCGTTGCAGCAACTGGCGTTGAGCAATCCTGATGTCGTTACGGTTGCCAATGCGCGGATCATCTTTTACTGTAACGGTGGTTGAATCTGCATCATTTCCATAGTGGATTACCACTTTGTAGGCGCCGGGCAATACTGACCAGCCACCCGGTTCCGCGGCGTTTGGACGGGGTTTGGGTGCGCCGGGATGACGCATACCTTTTTCATCCATCATCCAGTAACCCCGGTTGAACCCGGTATCGGCTTTCCATTGCAGGTTGCGGATGTTTTCATTGTTGCTGTTGTAGATCTTAACCTGTACGCTGTCTGTCTTTGTTTTTTTGGCGGAACCTTTTGTCTCAGGTACCGGTATAAAATAACTGATGGCAGCGCCGCGCGCACGGTTGGCTGCATCCCACAATCCCCAGGTGCTCCATTCATAACCGGGCGCATTGCGGTATTGGGCCTGGATGGCTTCCGGCGCTTCAAACACGGTTATCTTTTTGGCGGGCACACCTTTGGTGGCCGCGAGTTTGCGCAGCGGACGAATATCATCCAGTATGTAAAGCGAGCGTCCGAAGGTGGCGATCACCAGGTCGGCTTCGCGTTCCTGGATGGCAAGGTCGAAAGTGGAAACGGAGGGAAAGCCGTTTTTCCATTGCTGGAAGCTGGTTCCGTTATCAAGACTTACCCAGAGACCGTGCTCGGTGCCCACAAAGATCAGGTTGGGTTCAACGGGGTCTTGTAGTGCCGTTAATGTATAACCGAATACTTTCTTTTCATCCACCAGTCGTGTCCATGTTTTACCATAGTCGGTTGTTCGGAAAATATAGGGTTTGAAATCACCGCGCCGGTAATCGTTGGCAACCACAAAAGCTTCGCCGGCATGGTAAGCAGAGGCTCTTATCTGCGGTATCCAGGCGCCTGCGGGCAGGCCGGGAATTTTTCCTCTGAAATTGATCCAGGTTTTTCCGCCATCGCGGGTGAGTTGTACGTTGCCATCATCGGTGCCAACCCATATCACGCCTTTTTCTTTGGGAGAAGGGGCGATGGTGAGAATGGTGCAATAGTTTTCAGCGCCGGTAATGTCTACGGAAAGGCCGCCGTTGTTTCTCTGATCAATTTTAGCGCTGTCGTTCGTAGTAAGATCGCCGGAAATGATTTCCCAGCTGGCGCCTTTGTTGGTGCTCTTATGCAAAAACTGGCTGCCGAAATAAATGGTGCTGTTGTCATGCGGGTCCTGTGCCATGGCGGCATTCCAGTTAAAGCGCAATGGGGTATGAAGATCCGGTGGTGTAGGGCGTATGGCGCGCCATGTTTCACCGGTTTTTATGTTGTAGCGTCCAACATTGCCGCCCTGGCTCATCGCATATACCCAATTGTTATCGTCGGGATCGGGCATTACATCAAAACCATCACCGCCCCACAAGCTTTCCCAGTAATAATTTTTGATGCCGCCCTGTATCCAGGTATAGGCGGGACCGTGCCAGCTGCCGTTATCCTGCATACCGCCCATTACGTTGTAGGGGATGGCATTGTCTGCGTTGATATGGTAAAACTGTCCTACCGGAATTTTTTCATCAAAATTCCAGGTCTTACCGCGGTCGCGGGTGATGCCGATGCCGCCATCGTTGCCTTCAATGATGAATTTTCCGTTTTTAGGATGTATCCAGAATGCATGGTGGTCGGGGTGGATGCCGTTGTAGGGAATGACTACCTCGAAAGATTTGCCACCGTCTTCGCTGGCGGCGATCATTTGGTAGATCAGCCACAGGCGGTTCTCATTTTCAGGATCGCAGGCGATGTCCTGGAAGTAAAAAGGCCGGTTGGTCACCCAGCGTGGGTCGCTGTTCACTAACTGCCAGGTGTAACCGCCATCATCGCTGCGGTACAAACCATTTTTGGTGGCTTCCACCAGTGCGTACACGCGTTTGGGGTTATTGCGTGCTATGGCGAGGCCGATACGGCCGTAATTGCCTTCGGGCAACCCTTCTTCCCTGCCCAGCTTTTTCCAGGTTTTGCCGCCATCGAGTGTCATATACAAACCGCTGCCGGGGCCGCCGCTCATCATGCTCCAGGGTGTGCGCCGGTGTTGCCACATAGCGGCAAAGAGTTTGTTGGGATTGGAGGGATCCATGATCATATCGCCAATGCCTGCGGTGTCGTTGGTATACAGGATCTTTTGCCAGGTAAGCCCCCCATCGGTGGTTTTGTATACGCCGCGTTCCGGGTGTTCCGCATAAGGATTGCCGATAGCTCCGGCATACACGGTATTGGGATTGACGGGATCAATGATGATGCGGTGGATGTTGATGGTTTTTTCCAGTCCCATGCATTGCCAGGTCTTTCCACCATCCAGTGATTTGTAGATGCCCCCGCCGAGGTTGATCGAGTTGCGCGGATTGCCTTCGCCGGTGCCCACCCACACTACAGAGGAGTTGGACTGTTGAATGGCAATGGCGCCGATGTTTTGAATGGGCTGGTCGTCGAAAACCGGCGTCCAGCTGGCGCCGCCGTTTTCGGTTTTCCATACGCCGCCGGAAGCTGCGCCTATGTAGATGGTATTGGGATCATCCACCACTGCATCAATGGCGGTAATGCGGCCGCTCATACCGGCGGGTCCGATGCTACGGGGTTTCCAGTTTTTGAAATGCTGATCAAGTTTGATGGGTTGGGCTGAAAGGAAAAGGCTGAACAACAACAAAACAGGCAAAAGAATGGATTTCATTCGCAGTAGTTTTTGAGGATATAAATATAGTGGAAATAACTGCGAGGCTTATAGTCCCGGCAAGATGGCGCACGTTCATTCCCGTTGCATACCACACCAGTTTTAGAACAGCAGGGCGGCCATTGGGCCGCCTTTTATTTTGTGCAGATTGTATGTCAAAGTGTATGCAAATAAAAAAGCAGTTATTCGGTCACAACCTCATAACTACTTCATTTTCAGTGAGCCATCCAGGGGAATCGAACCCCCGACCTATTGATTACGAATCAATCGCTCTGGCCAGCTGAGCTAGGATGGCAAATGCCCGATTATTCCCCAATACAAGAACCGCTATCACCAGGGCGACCGCAAAATTAGGAAACAAAATGGTGTGAACCATAAGTCTCTATGCCGCGAATTGACCATTTGTCTGAACCAGGGCCCCATACCGGCTTAAAGTTGATTTGGTCGTATCCGTCAATTTCCGGAAATTAGACATCCTTACTTAATGTTTAAACAATAAATACCATTTTTTATGAAGAAGTTATTTCTTGCTTCTGCAGTATTGGGGGCAGTTACCGTTGGTGTGATGGCCTTCCGGCCCGCTGCACCCAGCCTGGTTAAAGCCGAAACGACCACCCTTAGCGATGCACCCCGTTTCAGCAAGTGGACACTCGACAAAGTGCACAGCAATGTAAAGTTTACCGTTACTCATATGGTCGTATCGGAAGTAGATGGTTCCTTTAAACTCTTTGATGGCACCATGGAACACACCAAACCCGATTACTCTGATGCAAAAATCACCTTCACGGTAGATGTGAATTCCATAGATACCGACAACGAAAACCGCGACAATCACCTGAAAGGCGAAGACTTCTTCAATGCAGCCAAATTCCCCCAGATGAAGTTTGAAAGCACTTCTTTCAAACCCCTGGGCGGCAACAAATACAAACTGGACGGCAATCTTACCATCCGCGATGTGACCAAACCCGTTACGTTCGATGTTACCTATGGCGGCACCATCAATACCCAACGTGGCGCCAAGGCCGGCTTCAAGGCAAAAGCTACCATCAACCGTTTTGATTTCGGCCTTAAATGGGACCGTGCCACCGAAACCGGCGGTCTCGTAGTTGGAAAAGAAGTTGAGATCAATGTGAACGCACAGCTGAATGAAGCAAAATAACTGACTGCAAGGCGTTAAAAATCCGCCTGACAGCATACATAAAACAGGGCACACGTCGTTTTTACGTGCAGAAGATGAACGACTTGTGCCCTGTTTCTTGTATCTTGTTACCTGTTGATTGTTCTTTTGTATTATTCGCAATAACTTGCCCTGATTCGGGTTATTGCAATGGCATTGGCAAATCCGCCCCTGTTGTGACCATTAAAAGAAAAAATGTTCAGATGAAAAGGATTTTGTTGCCACTTTTATTATTGTGTTCAACGCTCTGTGCTGCACAGCAAACCGGGTATAACATAAAAATCACCATGAAGCCCTGGAAGAACCAGTACGTTTACCTGGGTTACTATTATGGTAAGTTAAAAGCGCTGGCCGATTCCGTACTGCTGGATGAAAACAGTACCGGCGTTTTCAAAAAAGATACTCCCTTACCCGGCGGCATTTATTTTATCGTTTCGCCCAATAAGGTAATCCTGTTTGAACTGTTGCTTGATAAACAGCAACAGTTTTCCATATCAGCGGATTCTGCCAACCTTTCGCAAAGCATTGTCTTTACCGGTTCGCCCGATAACGACCTGTTCCAGGCCTATACCCGCTTTGCCAATGAAACCGGCCAGGCGATCAACCAGAACAACAATGAACTGAAACAGGCAACATCAAAAAAGGATTCCACCGCCATAACGGCGCGTATTAAAGCACTGGGTGAAAAAATGCAGCGCTACAGAGACAGCATTGTTCAAAAGCATCCCGATACCTTTCTCGCTGCATTGCTGCAGGCTATGAAAGAACCCGTGGTGCCTCCTGCATCTGAACATCCCGGCGGTAAGTATGATTCCAATTTTGCCTATCGTTTTTATAAATCGCATTACTGGGATGGTGTGGCATTCAACGATGAACGACTGGTGCGCACGCCATTTTTTGAAACCCGCCTCGAACGCTATTACCGCGACCTGGTACCACCCATTCCCGATTCCATCAACCAGGAAGTTGACTATATGTTGCTGTACGCACGTACCAGCCCGGAAATGTTCAAATACCTGATGGTGCATTTTGTGCAGAAATATATCAACCCCGAATACATGGGGCTGGATGCCGTATTTGTTCACCTCTTTGAAAAATACGTTAACACCGGTCAGACGGAGTTTTTTACCAAAGAGTATAAGGACTACATGTTCAAAAGGGCCTATAGTATGATGGCCAACCTCATTGGCCGTCCCGCCGCCAACCTGGAAATGGTAGATACCCTGGACAGACCAACCCCACTGTATAAGATAAACAGCAAATTTGTAGTGGTATGTTTCTGGGACCCTACCTGTAGTCATTGCAAGGAGATCGTGCCCAAAGTAGACTCCATATACCAGGCCAAATGGAAACACCAGGGAGTGGAAGTATATGGTGTAATGGTAGATGGTGGCAAGGAAGAGTGGCTGAAATTTATCCGGAAGCATCAGCTCAACGGCTGGAAACACGTGTACCAGTTGCCATCCCGGGCAGCAGCCGATGAGGCGGCAGGCAGACCCGGCTATCGCCAGCTGTACGATGTATACAGCACGCCCATGCTGTACCTGCTGGATGAAGACAAACGCATTGTAGCCAAAAAACTGACCTATCAGCAATTAGATGAAATCATAGACCTGAAACTGAAAAGCGCTAATAAATCCAACTAAACTATGAACAGGATACGGAAAGGATCACTGCTGCTATTGCTTTGTATCATCGTTACTACCGCTCATGCACAGGTGATTTTTACCTACGGTAAGAAAAAAGTTACCAAAGAAGAGTTCCTGAAAGCCTTTAACAAGAACAATACAGAAGAAAAACCCACTGATAAAGCCTACCGCGACTACCTGGAACTATACATTCGTTTCAAATTGCGCGTGCAGGCCGCGCTCGACATGCGGTTAGATACCCTGCCTTCGCAACAGGCGGAACTGAACGCCTTTCGCAGCCAGGTAGTGGAAAGCTATCTACGCGACGAAGAAAGTCTTAATGCCCTGATAGATGAAGCCATTGAGCGAAGCAGTAAGGACGTGCATATAGCGCACATTTTTGTGGCGGTAAGCGATAGCGCCAAAGAAGCAGACGTACAAAAAGCACGCGAAAAGATCAATGCAGCCTGGAACCAGTTGAAAAAAGGAGAACCCTTTGAGCAAGTGGCTTTAGAATATTCTGAAGACCCGGCTGTAAAGGACAATAAAGGGGATATAGGCTTTGTTACCGTTTTTGTACTGCCCTATGACCTTGAAAATATCGCATATGCAACGCCGGTAGGAAAATTCTCCGATCCTTATCGCAGCAAAAAAGGGTTTCATATTTTCAAAAAAATAGCAGAACGCAATGCAGTGGGTAAGATCAGGGTGGCCCAAATTCTGCTGGCGTTCTCTCCCGATGCTGCCGAGGCTGACAAACAAAAGACCAAACACACGGCCGATTCGCTCTGCCAGGCGTTGCAGCAGGGCGCCGATTTCAAACAGCTGGTACAGCAGTTCAGTGGGGATAATCTATCGTGGCAAACCGGCGGCGAAATGGCATCGTTCGGCGTAGGACGTTATGAACCTGCCTTTGAACAAGCTGCATTTGCATTGGAAAAAGATGGTGATATCAGCAAACCGGTCCTTACATCTTTTGGCTACCATATTATCAAACGCCTGGAACGTATACCGGTAAAAACAGACCGGCAGGACGCAGCGCTGCGCGAAGAAATGAAGCAATTGGTACAGTCAGACAAGCGGATGGACGTGTCCAAAAAAGCGCTGGCCAAAAAGATCTTCCAGCTCACCAAATTCAAAAAGCACTCTGTGAACCAGGACCGTTTCCTTGCCTGGTCCGACAGCATTGCATTGAAGAAAACGCCTCCTCAATGGAAAGGTTTTACACCGGAAATGCCTTTGTTCACATTTGCCGGTGAAACAGTACGTTTAGAGGACTGGCAGCATTTCCTTGAGACGGCGCGTGAATTCGGCGCCATCCAGGGTTTGCACCAGGTGCCCGCCCTGTACGAAGAATTCATGAACACAAAGGCGCTCGATCATTATAAAGAGCATCTCGAAAAATATAACAAAGACTTTGCCCACCAACTGACCGAATTCCGCGAAGGCAATCTGCTCTTCGAAATCATGCAGCGCAATATCTGGGATGCCGCTGTATCAGATACGGCAGGCCTGCGTACATACTATGAGGAACATAAAAACAATTACTGGTGGGAACCGAGTGCTGACGTGATTCTGCTCACCGCCATGGACACCAAAATGGTGGAAGAAGCAAAGCAGCAACTGAAATCCAATTACAAAAACTGGCGGAATTATATAGAACAAAGCGGTGGTCGCCTGCAGGGCGATAGCGGACGTTTTGAATTGTCGCAGATACCGGTAAGAGAACGCACCAATTTTACAGAAGGACTCATCACCTCAGAAGTAAAGAACGATATTGACAATAGTTTCACTTTTGCCTGCATCATTAAAGTATACCCCGAACGTGAACCACGCGGATTTGAGGATGCGCGCGGCTTTGTGATCAATGATTATCAGACGGCGCTGGAAGATAAATGGATTGAAGAGCTGAAAAAGAAATACCCGGTGAAAGTGAATGAAGCGGTAGTAAACAGTTTACCGAAATAAAGGAGTTGTATGAACCACAGCACCACGGCTGTGGTTCATTATTTAAACCAGTTCTTTCACCACATTATAAATCACTCTCGCTTTACCAAGCGTATAATAATGCAATACCGGTACGCCTGCCTTCTTCAGTTCACGTGATTGCTGCAGCAGCCAATCGGTACCGATCTTTTCTACTTCGGCATCCGATTTTGCTTTCAGTATTTCATTGCTCAGGTCGGTCGGAATATCTACATGGAAGGTGCGCGGGATCACCGACAGCTGTTTTTTATTGGTGATCGGTTTCAGTCCGGGTATGATAGGTACATCAATGCCTTCTCCGCGACAGCGTTTCACAAAATCGAAGTACTTCTGGTTATCGAAGAACATCTGGGTAACAATGTATTCAGCGCCGGCGGCCACCTTGGCTTTCAGGTAGGCCAGGTCGGTTTGCAGGTTGGGCGCTTCAAAATGTTTTTCGGGGTAGCCGGCCACACCAATGCAGAAATCGGTGGGGAAGCCATCCTGGATGTCTTCTTCGAGGTAAATGCCATTGTTCAGGTTTACCACCTGTTTGAGCAGGTCAAGGGCATACACATTGCCGTCTGGTTCGGGCATGAAGGCAGGCTCGTTCTTGGCTGCATCGCCACGCAACACCAGCACATTGTCAACCCCGATGAAGTTGAGGTCAATCAGGGCATCTTCCGTTTCGCGCCGGTTAAAACCGCCACAGATGAGGTGTGGCACTGCATCTACCTGGTAGTGGTTCATAATGGCGGCGCAGATACCTACCGTTCCCGGGCGCTTGCGGACTTCCACCTTTTCGAAGGTGCCATCGGCTTTCTTCTTGAAAACATGCTCACTCCGGTGATAGGTAACATTGATGAAGGCAGGCTTGAAAGCCATCAACGGATCCAGGTGATCGTATATGGAATTGATGGTTCTGCCTTTCAGGGGAGGAAGTATTTCGAATGAAATCAGGGTATCTTTCGCCTGCTTAATATGGTCTATTACTTTCATGGTAAAAATCAGCGTGCAAACATAACTAAGGAAATCGGTTTACGCAAAGATTTGAACCAGGGGCCTGAGGCACAAAGATGCGCGCAGTTCTACATGACGTTGGGGAAATGGGTGTGTAGCGCCTTCGTGTCCCCGGCGCCTCAGGGTATGCGTGGGTCAGGGGTACAATGCACGAAGAAAAGGAATCGCCGCCCGTTTTGTTTCTGGTGGTTCCTTGTTAAAACTCATGCCGCCGAAAAGGGAATTGAATTACTTCCGGTATTTTTGCCGGAAATCACAGCGCACATTGATCAGCGAAATCAACACCCAGGACCTGGTTAAAATTTACAGGAGCCGTACCGTCGTTAACCGGGTTTCCGTAAATGTGAAGCAGGGAGAAATAGTAGGCTTGCTGGGGCCCAACGGCGCCGGCAAAACCACCACTTTTTATATGGTGGTGGGTTTGATAAAGCCGGAAGAAGGCAAGGTATTTCTTGACCAGCAGGAGATTACCCGGTTGCCCATGTACAAACGGGCGCGAATGGGTATTGGCTACCTGCCACAGGAAGCCTCGGTGTTCAGAAAACTGAGCGTGGAAGACAATATCCGGGCGGTGCTGGAAATGACCAAGCTCACCCGGGCGCAACAGCGGGCCAAGCTGGAAGCGCTGCTGGATGAATTCGGCCTGCATCATGTGCGTAAAAACAATGGCGACTCTCTCAGCGGCGGCGAAAGGCGGCGTACAGAAATTGCCCGCGCCCTGGCGGTTGACCCCAAGTTCATCTTACTGGACGAACCTTTTGCCGGTGTAGACCCTATTGCCGTGGAAGACATCCAGGCGGTAGTGGCCCGGCTCAAATACAAGAACATCGGCATTCTCATTACCGACCACAACGTAAACGAAACACTTTCTATCTGCGACCGCGCCTACCTGCTGATTGATGGAAAAATATTCCAGCACGGCACGGCTGAAGAGCTGGCCCAGAACGAACAGGTACGGCGACTCTACCTCGGCAGAAATTTTGAACTGAAGCGCAAAGACTGGTTGCTTGACCAGGGAAGGACCGATGTATCAGTACAGCAGCAACGATTGACCGGATATGTGCAGTGGATGATCAATTCCATAGGAGACATTTTGAACGAAAATGAAAAAAGTCCTGATAAAATGAGCCTGGAGAAACTGCAGGACGAAATGTTGTACAATGAGTTCAAAAACTCCTGGGAGAAAGTAATTGACTCCATTGACAAATTTGCGGTGGAAAAGAAAGTAGATAAAGTATTAGAATACATTCCCCTGCTGCGCGCGATTGATATTGAAAAAATTAAGGATGCCAATACCGGCATTACAGGCGCTGGGGAGCCGGCAGCATTGGATACATTGCGCCAGGGAAGGGAATATCTGGAAAAATGCAAGCTGATTCTGGAGAACCCGGAATTTGCCAAAGTACTATCCTGACAATCATACCTGTTTGTAGCACAAGCGATTCCGTTAAGTATTTCACGGTAATTCATTATTTTGCCAGCTATGCGGCTATTATCGCCTGCCATATCATCACTGGCCCGTATGCGACTATGGCGCATTGATGCGTGGAAGCACCACCCCATTGATGCGCAACGCGAGGTGTTGCAAGACCTGGTGACAGCGGGTCAGTATACTGAATTTGGCCGCAAGTATGGATTTTCGTCGCTGTTCAACCTGCGCGACTTCAAGCAGACGGTTCCCATTCATGAGTATGAAGACATCAAGCCCTACATAGAGCGCATGATGAACGGGGAGCAGAATGTTTTGTGGAATACCCCCGTATACTGGTTTGCAAAAAGCAGCGGCACTACCAGCGAGAAAAGCAAGTTCATTCCCGTGAGCGACGAAAGCCTGGAAGATGGTCACTATAAAGCAGCCAAGGATGTGCTTACGATGTACTATGCCTTCAATCCCGAATCTGATCTGCTGACGGGCAAGGGACTGGTATTGGGTGGCAGTCATACCATCAACCCCATTAATGCCGAAGCGCAATATGGCGATCTGAGCGCTGTGTTGTTGCAAAACTCTCCAATCTGGGGCAGATGGCTGCGCACGCCCGAACTCAGTATCGCCTTAATGGATGAGTGGGAAAGCAAGATTGAAATGCTGGCGCAAAGCACCATAAAGGAAAATGTAACCTCCATCTCCGGCGTGCCTACCTGGACGCTGGTGCTGTTTCGCCGCATACTTGAAATCACCGGCAAGAACTGCATTGCCGATGTGTGGCCCAACCTGGAGTTGTACATGCACGGCGGTGTTTCGTTTACGCCTTACCGTGACCAGTTTCATAAACTGATCGGCAAGCCCATCCATTACCTTGAAATGTATAATGCCAGCGAAGGATTTTTTGCAGCACAGGAATCGCCTGCTGAAGAAGGCATGCTGCTGTTTACCGATCATGGCATTTTTATGGAATTCATGCCGGTAGATGAATATGGAAAGCAAAACCCGGAAACCATTGGCCTGAAAGAAGTGGAAATTGGCAAAAACTATGCGCTGGTGATCAGTACCAACGGTGGGTTATGGCGTTATCTTTTGGGCGATACCATACAGTTTGTTTCCCTCAATCCTTTTAAAATAAAAGTGAGCGGCCGCGTAAAGCATTTTATCAACGCCTTCGGTGAAGAAGTGATTGTGGAGAATACCGATAAAGCCATTGCCATGGCCTGCGAACAAACCGGCGCCGTGGTGAATGATTATACAGCAGCGCCGGTGTACTTCAGTGAAGGCAGCAACGGCGGTCATGAATGGCTGGTAGAATTTGAAAAAGCGCCGCACAACCTGGAGCAGTTCATTGATGTGCTGGATGCCAGTCTCAAAAGCGTAAACAGCGACTACGAAGCCAAGCGTCACAAAGACATTGCCCTGCGCAAACCTATCCTGCGGCCTTTACAAAAGGGCGCCTTTGCCAGCTGGCTCAAAAGCAAAGGCAAACTGGGCGGCCAGCACAAGGTACCGAGGCTGAGTAATGACAGGAAAATTATTGAGGAGATTTTACAAATCGCGACATTTGCGCCTTGATTGCAGGAACCGGGATGGATAACCACCATACTTACGTTATTAATAAATTCGAAAACCTTAAGCATGAAATTACTGGAAGGCAAGATCTGTATCGTAACCGGTGCTGCCCGTGGCATTGGTGAAGCTATAGCCACTAAACTGGCTGAACACGGCGCCAACGTAGCCTTTACCTATGTTAGCGACAGCAGTGCTGAAAAAGCTGCTGCCCTTGAAAAGAAATTGCAAAGCCTGGGTGTAAAAGCCAAAGCATACAAAAGCAACGCCGGCAAGTATGAAGAATGCGAAACATTTGTAAATGATGTGGTGAAAGAATGGGGCGCCGTAGATGTTTGCGTAAACAACGCCGGTATATCCAAAGACAATTTATTGCTTCGCCTGTCTCCCGATCAATGGGATGAAGTGATGCGTATCAACCTCGATAGCGTATACAACATGACCAAGCAGGTGATCCGCCCCATGATGAAGGCTAAGAAAGGTTCCATCATCAATATGAGTTCCATCATCGGTTTGCGAGGCAATGCAGGACAGGCAAGCTATGCTGCCAGCAAGGCCGGCATTATCGGTTTTACCAAGTCGGTAGCGCATGAATTGGGCAGCCGCAATATCCGCTGCAATGCCATTGCTCCCGGCTTTATTGAAACGGATATGACGCATTATTTGAAAGAAGGCGAAAACGCGAAAGCTTTCCTGGAAAAAATTCCGCTGGGCCGGTTTGGAAGCGCTGAAGAAATTGCAAACACCACATTGTTCTTGGCGAGTGATATGAGTTCGTATATAACGGGACAGGTAATCAGTGCGTGTGGGGGATTAAATATATAATTTGATGTTGCTTTTAATAAAACCAGGGAGTCTGTTATACGGGCTTCCCGCAAAAAATAATTTCCTCAAAAAAAAGACCCGAACGGAAATCCGTCCAGGTCTTTAAATCGAAGCAGCGTTGCACAAGAAAGATCGTTATTTGGGGTTCAGTATCCCATCAATTCTTTGCGCGCAGTCCTGCAAATGATACCGGCTCATAGCATCTGTAGCAGTTGCCTTCGCTGTGTTGATTTCGGTTTTCAGCGTAGCCAGATGTGCGCGCAGCACGCTGATGATATCGGACTTCCTGATATTGGCGCTTGCGGCCATACCCAGTAAAGCGCCCAGCGCGCTATTGGATCCCTGCGGCGTTGCCGGAGGTTTCAGCATGTTCTCGATCAGCGAGAGATACGATTTCTGCAGGTTTCTCCTGTAAATAGAAATCGCCTTGTTCGTTTTCAATTCTGCCCAGATGCCTTTTTTCAGATCGCTTAACAGATCAGTCATGCGGTAAGCGCCGCTGCCGAGCGTGGCATCGGCCTGGATCAGTTTATTGAAAGTTTGTGTGTTCAGCAGGGAACCCAGTACATTGTCTTGCAGACTACCAATGACAGATACAGGATTGCTGCCGGTTCTCGAAAAAATATTCTTGTCTATCAACCATTCAGGGGTAGCGAATAAATGTTGATTCAGGAAAGCAACAGCTGCTGACTGTTTGGCTTTGGGTACATATTCAAAAACGGGCCCTTCGTCTTCTACTACTTTGGGAGTTTTATAAATGCCGCCTACCTGCTTTGCTACATGTCCCATGTAACGACCAAATTGCGACGTTACCTGCGAATACATGGCAGACAGGTTGCTGTAGTTGGCATTGGGTTCTTTGGTCCATTCCATCAGTTGCGGTACGATGCGCTGCAGGTTCTTGATGCCGTAGGCGCTTGCCTTCATGGCATCGTCGCCGAGGTCTTCTGTTTGCGAACGGGGATCATCCCTGCCGCCTTCGCCATCACCCCACCATAAGCGGCGGTTGGTAAGTTTTTCACTTGCCCATTTCGTTACATGCTCTTTTTCTTCATCGGCATTCTTGAATTGGGGGAAATAACGGTATCCCCATTCAATGGCCCATTTATCATAATCGCCAATGCGGGGAAACAGGCCGGCAGTGGAGATGCCGTCTTCCGGTTGCGCCACATAGTTGAAGCGTGCATAGTCCATGATTGACGGCGTATGTCCATTGGCTTCTACCCATTGCTTGTTGCGCAATTGTTCAACGGGCACGGTGGAACTGGAGCCGAAGTTGTGACGCAATCCCAGCGTATGTCCTACTTCATGCGAAGAAACAAAGCGGATCAGTTCGCCCATCAGTTCATCGGGGAATTCCATTTTTCTGGCGCGCGCATCATTCACACCTGCCTGGATCATATACCAGTTGCGGATCAGTTCCATTACATTGTGGTACCAGTTGATATGGCTTTCGATGATTTCGCCGCTGCGCGGATCCGAAATGCTGGGACCACTGGCATTGGCAATGGCAGAGGGTTTGTACACGATGGCGGAATGACGGGCATCTTCCAGACTCCAGGTGCTGTCTTCTTCGCGCGAAGGCGCCATTTTTCCAATAATAGCATTCTTGAAACCAGCCTGCTCAAAGGCAACGTTCCAGTCGTTTACGCCCTGGATGAGATAGGGCACCCATTTCTTTGGTGTGGCAGGATCAATGTAAAATACAATCGGCTTTTTCGGTTCTACCAGTTCGCCCCGTTTGTATTTTTCAATGTCTTCGTCTTTGGGTTCGAGGCGCCAGCGTTTGATCATCCTGATGGATTTCACGCCCTGCGGGTTGGCGTCGAAGTCGGTATAGCCTACATTGAAGTAACCTACACGCTCATCGAAATAACGGGGCTGCATGGGATGCTCGGGTAACAGCACCAGTGAACTGTTCAGCTCTACGGTGAGATTACCGGTAGGACCGGCGAGCGCACCCAGCAAAGCGCCGAGGGCCCCTGCGTTGGGGGATTGCGTTCTGCCATAGGTCTTTACCGTTTTGATCTCGATATTCAGCGGGAAAGCTTTTATATCTGCTATGTAAGATTTATCGGCCTGCAAGGCGGAAATTTTCAGTTGCGATTTGGCGCCGCTGTTAAAGAAAAGGATGTCGTTATCGCCGCTGATGTAGTCGGTCATATCAATCACCGTACCTTTCTTGTCGTCGGTATAGGCTTTGATATCAAAAGCAGCGGCAATGGGTTGCACATTGGAATTGCTTACCGAAGCAAACATGGGCGATGTAGAGTCTTTCGAATACACCGCATAAGAAACGCTGCGCAGGAACACCTTGTTCTTCGGACCTTTCTCAAAACGTATTACCTGCTGGCCAATCTGGTCGCCGCCATAACCGGCACCGGCCTGCGTTTTGGCGATGCGGTTCACCACAAGAATGTCTCTTCCCAGGAACTGATCGGGAATTTCAAAGAAATATCTTTCCTCCACTTTATGCACCTTGAAATAACCCTCGCGGGTAACCGCTTTGCTGGTGATTACTTCCTTATAGGGTTTGGGTGCAGCGGTGGCGTTTCGTGAGGGTACGCCGGGCCGGGCGCTGGTATCCGCTGTACGGCCGGTCACTTGTGCCTGCGTGGTGTAACTTCCGATACACGCGATCAACGCCACTGCAAGGCTGATTCGGGATTTGAACATGACTGAAGATGGGTTTTGTTGTAAAATGAGTGTTGTTGTTGCTTACCACAAAAATGGCTGGTCGCCCGATAAAGGGCAACCAGCACGTGGGGTATTTCAACAATGATGTCAGTTGCTTTTTATGTACAGGATCATTGTTTGGCAGATTCAAATTGCTTTCTGAATGCCGCCTCTTTCTTATCGGCCAGCGCATAGTATTCCTTTGCCTTGCCTTGCTCGCCAATCTTGTCCAGGATGAAAGCATAATTTCTCAGATCACCCGGCGCTATAAAGCGATCATTCAGGTCAATGGTGATGCAGCTGAGATATTGTTGCAAAAGCGCTTTATCGTTGGTTTTTGCGGCAAAATGCCTGGCTGCTTTGCTGATGAATGTATTATCGTACCGCAGCAAACCAAAGGTGGTGGCCGATTGGTACAGTTGTACAAACCGTGGTCCGTCATTTTCTATCACGGCCAGGCTCAGCAGCATCAGCGTTATACTGTTTTCCCGGGAAGAAACATAGAGTTTCCGCAGGTTATCAATCAACAGTTTGGCTTTGGCTACATCATAGATGGCGGGTGAATCCACGCTGATGCTGGTATAGTTGTCCACTGCTTTTTTGAACAGCCTGCCGCCCCATTCATTGACGTCTCTTTCCGGGTCGCGGAATTTGCGGTAAATGCCGGGGCTGGAGAGCAATGACCACAACAGCGGTGATTCAGCATCCGTCCAGTATTTGCGAAACACCCGGTAAGCGGAACTGTCGTTGCTGATGGCATCCAGCGTTAGCAATGGCAATACTTCCGCTGTTACCTTTTTGATGGTGGCCTTCTGAAAGGCGTCTTCCAGCAGGTTCAGATAGGTCTGAATGAACGGCCAGTCGCGACGGCCTTCTTCATATTTGTTGCTATAGGCAATCCAGCTGCGTTCTTCCAGTCCGTTCTGCATTTTGGCCAGAAACTTTTCTGCAGCATTGTAACCGGCCACCTGGTGTATCACCTGCCCCTTGCTGTTGATCAGCAGGTAGGTGGGGAAACCGGGAATGAACGGTTTGTACTTGTTGTACAGGTCCACGCCTTCACCTTTTTCCATGTCGAACTTCACATTGATAAAATGTTTGTTCATGAAAGCGCCTACTTCGGGTAGCGGAAATACATCTTTGGCCATAGCCTTGCAGGGGCCACACCAGCTGGTATAGCAATCGAGAAAGATCAGCCTGTTTTGCTCGCCGGCCATCTGCAACAGCTCTTTCCAGGTCTTGTTTTCTTCAAAGCGTATACCCGGTTCCTGTGCGCGCATAACCAGCACCGTGACAAGACAACATAGCAACGCGAGCAATCTTCTTTTTGTCATTTCGTTTTTGTTTAAAGAATGAAAATGGATATTCATCTGGCGCCGTAACAAACTACTGGTCGGTAGGAATGTACGGCAGTATGATGTTGAAATTTTGTTCGAAATATTCCTTTACCAGGTTTACCTTGGTGAGGATGGCCGGGTTCTTGTTGTAAGCCAGTTCCTTTTCATCATCGGGCGTAAATACAATGAACGCTACAAAATCGCCAAAATCCTGGCCTACGGTCACCTTACCCCAGGCCGACGTAGCCGAGCTGGTGGTTTGTTTGGTCCTTCCTTTTTTGAGCAGTGCATAGTTGACCATTACATCTTCTGCATTGGTAAAACTGGCCTTGGCATATCCGGCCTGGCTGATGGCGGCAAAAGCCGTAGGCGCCGGCAGGCGGGGCAGTATTTTTTCAATGAACAGCGACAGCCAGGCGTCTCTCAGGAACCGCTTGTCTTTATTGTCTTCAAAACGTTCAGACACATAAGAAAGCAGAATGTAATTGGTGGCAATGTATCCTTCGTAAAGCCTGTGCACCACGGTAGCACCGCTGAGTTGTTTGTTTTCCATGGTGTCGGTGAGCAGGATGTTCAGCGGCATATATTTTTTGGTAAATTCTTCGCCCAATACGTTAAATACCCAGCTCTCCACGGAATCAATGGCGGGAATAACATAGTCCTCATCTGCCGGCGTATAACGCAGCCCGGCAACATTAGGTTCGGTTTGTGCAATGTTGTTTTCCCAGTTGTAGGTGTATTCTATCAAAGAGAATTCGGGTTTGAACAATACGCCATACTTGTTGAACATCGCTTTCACCTTCGCTTTCACCGGTGTGGCGTCTGACAATTCCGGCGGATCGAAGACATTGATGGTGCCGTTAAAATTGTCCTTCTTATTGCACGACAGCAGCAGCGCGCCTGTCAATAGTGTGAATATGATGGATTGAAATTTCATGCTACAAATTTTTTCTGGTTAGGGATTTCTTACAGGGCGAACATTGGGTACCAGGTCGGGATTGAATTCACGTTCATACCGCGGGAAATTCAATACATAACCCGGATCGTTCTGGTTGAGCTTGTAGGTGTCGGTCAGCCATACATGCTCGAGGTAAGGTTGCCCGTTGCGACGGAGGTCGAACCAGCGGTGAAATTCTTCAAAACACAATTCCCTCCGGCGTTCTTCAAGAATGAAACTGATCAGCGCCTGCTGGTCAGCAAAATCGCCGGTGGTGAGATCAGTATAAGAGGCGATACGGTTGCTGCGAAGCTGGTTCAGCAGATTAACAGCCCTGCCATTATCTGGCTCAGGTTTTTTGGCGTAAGCTTCAGCCAGGTTCAGGTATACTTCAGCACTGCGCATGTACTGGCTGGTGCGTGCGCCTTCATAGTAGTTCAGTTTCATAGGCGTGTAGGCAGGATAACTCAGGATGACACCCGGTGCGCCCGTGGGTTGACTGAACCAGTAGTTTTTCCTTCTGTCGTCCGCGCCATAACTGTTGATGAGCGGAGAATAACTGTTGAACGAAGCGCCGTAGGTGTACGGCGACAAGCCCACCGGTTCCCTGGTGAAATACACGTAGCTGCCTTCGCCGGAAGCAGAAGAGAATCTGCTGAAGGTGAAAACGATTTCAGGATTGTGATTCACCAGCAGGAATGCTTTGTTGGCATGGGTGCCGGTTGGACTGGGTGAGTTGGTATAACCTGTGATGTCAAACAGCTTCGGATGCAACAGCAGGAAGCGTTCGCCATATTCTATCGCTTTGTCATATTGCTGCATATACAGGAAAACGCGCGATGCAAACAACAAGGCCGCCTTATAACTTATTTCGTATACCGTGCGTGTGGACTGGTCAGCAGACAAATTCTCCACAGCGCCTTCAATATCGCTGCTGATGAGGTCCCACACTTCTTTTAAAGTGGCGCGATTGTACCGTTTCAGCGAAGGACTTGTTTCGGTGGTAAGCGGTACGCAGAGTTCATTCAGGTTATCGGGGGAGTATACCTTGGCATAGAGATTGGCCAGCACAAAATAGCCATAGGCCCTTGTATACAAAGCCTGTCCGCGCAACACTTTCTTCTCCGCCTCCGTGCCTGTTGCATCATCAAGCGCTTCCAGGCAGGTGTTGGCGGTGAGTATGTTTTTGTACATTGTTTGAAACAGCTTATCGGTAAACGTACCGGTAGGGTCTTCCAGGTCATGTCCCCATTGATAAGCGAACTTGCTGGCCTCCGTTTTTATATTTACAACGGTGGTGGGATATCCCAGGTCGAGCAGCATGATATCGTCCGTCATCACATCTACAAACCAGCCGTTCCTGTACATGTCTTTGAAATAGCCTTCTCCCTGCAGCAGTTCCTTATAATGTTCTACGGTTACCGGTCTGATCAGGTCCTGCGAAGCCTGGTCAAGAAATTTTTTGCATGACGACAATCCTGAAAGGATGCCGGCAAACAATATGTAGGTTATGATTCGTTTCATCTGTTACAAATTTTTTATAGTCAGGAAACATGTAAATGTTTCAGATTAAAATCCTGCATTGATGCCAATGGTATATACTCTGGGTATGGGCGTGTTGGAACCACCGCTTTCGGGGTCACGTCCCAGCCATCTGTCGTCGGCAATGAGAAACAGGTTTTCGGCCTGGAAGCTGAGTGTGAGCGATTCCAGTCCAGTTTTCCGCAACATGTTGCGCGGCAGAACATAGTTGATGTTGAGATTCCTCATGCGGATGTTATCGGTTTTGGCTACGCGAACATCGCTCTGATCGTACATCTGCAGCGGGCTTTCGAAAGTGCTGAGTTGAGCGGGAGCGCCCAGAGCAGCCCTGGCCTGAGAATATTTTTCGGGGTCATACAACACCGGGATAACGGTGTGCAATTCATCGCCGGGTTTGCGCCAGCGGTTGTTCAGTTCCTTGGTCACGTTGGCCAATGCATCGAATACATTGAAATAATTGAAGCGGTAGAAATTGGGCAAACGTGCACTGCCGCCTACAGCATACTGAAATCCTGCCGATACATAGATGTTTTTATACCGGAAAGAAAGATCGGCGCCGCCAGACCAGTCGGGGATGTTTACACCGGAGTATACCAGGTTGATCTCATCGGTATACAACTCGTATCTTTTTTCACCCTTGTTGTTATAGAACATGGGGTAACCATAATCCGCGTTCAAACCGGCGAATGCATAGGAATAGAATGAGCCGAGGGGCTTGCCTTCTACCAGTGCATTACCTGCCAGTTTGTTGCCGTTGGTAATACCTATTTCGCGGTTAGCTTCTACCAGCTCATTCTTATTGTAAGAAGCGATCAGTTTTACAGAAACGGTGATGTCTTTGGTTTGATAGGGCACCACGCGCAAACTGGCTTCCACACCATTGTTGTTTACTTTTCCGCCGTTCACTTTTACCTGGTCTACGCCCAGTACCTGCGATACCTGGCGGGATACAATGATGGCGGAGCCTTTTTTCGTATAGATGTCAACGGTACCAGATATCACATCGAGCGAGCCGGGCAGTTTACCGGGAAGCAGTGCAAAATCAAGTCCCAGGTTGTAAGATTTGGTTTCTTCCCAGCGCAGGTTGGGATTGGCGAGATACTGGAAATAAGATTCATTCAATCCGGTAACCTGGTCTCTTGAGCCTACGCGGATAACGAGATCAGGTGAGGTGGATTTGTCAATATTTCCCTGCAATCCATATGAACCTCTTACGGCGAGGTAGGAGATGATCTTCGAATTGTTCAGGAACGCTTCATTCGACAGCGTATACTTGGCGGCTACCGACCATACCGGCAAAAAGCGGTATTTGGGATTTTCGCCAAAGTTGTTCGAGCCATCTGCCCTTACATTGCCGTTGAAGGTGAGTTTGTCTTTATAAGAATACGTGGCAGTAGCCAGCCAGGAAACATTGTTATTGACCCTGTCGGTAATAACAGGCCGCAACGAATTCAACATACCCAGGTAGGCATTGGTAAGGGCAGGTGAAATGGTGTTGCCTCTTTCCGGTTGCCAGCCATAATAAGTGGCCTGTAGTCCTTTGTATTGAAGGCTTCTCACTTCCTGCGATATCATGGCATTCACCAGGTGGTCGCCGCCGATGATGTTGTTGTATTCAATGCTGTTCCTTACGGTGTAGGAAGTCTTGCGCTGATCGCTGTTGGTGAGAATGCCGCCCCAGGGAATGACAGAGGCGTCAAACTCCGGTGTTCCCTGTACCAGTACGCCGGCATTCCATTGCCGCCGGGTGGAAACAAAATTGGATTTTTCTTCTGCCCAGTTCGACGAGTTGCTGAGCGACTGATCGTAACCGCCGAAGAATTTATAGCGGAAAGCCTTCAGGAAGCGGTATTCCAGGTTCAACTGCGCAGTAATGTTGGTTACATTGCTGCTGGCGCCTGTACGTTCCATTTCATTTAAAATGTTGTACAGCATTTCCTGTTTGGGCGCAGAGGTAACGGGAAATTCCTGCGAACGCTGTTGCGTTTCGTACATGAAATAAGTGCCATCGTCGTTGAACGCAGGGATGGTACGGGCCGTTTCGTATGCGTATTTATTGGGGTTAACGGTGCTGTGAAATCCTCTTCCTTTTGAGTTGGAAGCGTTCACCTGCAATCCGGCAAACAGGTTGGGCTTCAGCCAGGAGTTGAGCTTGAGCATGGCTGAATAGCGCTTCTGATCGCTCTTGCGCGCGGCGCCCTGTATATCTGAATAGCCCAGGGAAGCATAATATGTAGTGCGATCGTTGCCGCCGCTGATGTTAACATATTGGTTATTGGTGATGGAGTTTCTGAACAGCAGATCGTACCAGTCGGTATTGTTGTTCACCATTTTCTCCACGCCTGCCTTGAACTCATCGTAAGTGATCACCCTGTCGAGATAATCCAGGTACAATCCTTCATAGCCGAGGCGGCGCGGTACGCGGCTGTATTCTATATTGTCTTCCATTATTTCCTGTGACAATTTGATGCGCTCGCCGGCATTCATCAGGTTGAGCCTGCCATAGGAAGGGCGTTCATTGATACTGATGCTACCGGAATAATTCACCTGCGGTTTGCCCACGCGGCCTTTCTTGGTAGTAACTACAATCACACCATTGGCGGCACGGGAACCATAGATGGCGGCGGCCGATGCGTCTTTCAACACGGTAATGGTTTCAATGTCGCGTGCATTGATGCCGGCAATGGCATTACCGATGAGGTAGGCTGCATCAGGAGAGTTTAGGTTGGAAAGATCTATGTTCACAGGGTCTTCCAGGATGATACCGTCCAGCACCCACAGCGGGGCACTTCCACCGATGATGGAAGAGGTACCACGGATGCGTATTTTGGGCGTAGCGCCCGGTTCGCCTGAAGACTGCAACGACATCAGCCCCGGTATCACGCCTGTGAGCATCTGGTCTACCGAGAATTTGGAATTCAACTCAATGTCTTTTGCTTTCACCTGTGTAACGGCGCTGGCCATTTCACGGGGAGAAAGTGTCTGGTAGCCGGTGTTCACCACCACATCTTCCAGTGCTTCGCTGGCCAGCTTCAACCGGATGGTGAGGTTGGTCATACCGTCCTCAGTAACTTTTATTTCTCTTATTTCATATCCTACAAAGCTTATCACCAGCACTTCTCCCACTTCGGCAGAAATCCTGAACATACCGGACTGATCTGTGGCCACGCTCTTGCGGGTGCCTTTCACGGTAACCGTAGCGCCATAGAGGGCTTTGCCGGCAGAATCGGTCACGGTTCCGGTAACAATTACAGGAGGCGGCGGAGGAGGGATATCAGTTGCCATATCTTCGCCAATGTGTTCGTGGCTTTGCCGGGTGGCGGGACTTACTATGATGGTGCCGTCTACAATGTGGTATACCAGCAGCTGGCCTGCAAGACATTGATCGAGTGCGCTTTGGAGTGTAGCGTTCTTCAGATTGATGGTAACGGGTTTGCCGATTTTCAGTGTTTTACTGCCATACAGGAAATCGTATCCGGTTTGCCGTTTAATTTCCTCGAAAACCCTTTCCAGCGGGGCATTTTTTGCGGATAAGGTAACCTTTTGGGAATATCCTTCGGCATGTGCCGCCAGGCAGGCTACCAACAGCAATAACAAGGTGAACTTCATAATCAAAAGCAGTTTTTTCCCCCTGCCCTGAATCGGTACGGCAAGGCAGGAAATGATCGTTTTGGTGTTAAAACCGGCCAATACCGGTTTTGCACAAAGAGCATTTCGCATAACTTTGTTTTGGTTTTGGTTTAGCAATGATCAATCTCAGCAGATTGTGTTATTAACTGACCTGAACTACTCGCCGCCCTGATTGCCCTCAGGGCGGCTTTCGTTTTTGTTTTCGGGGTTAACGCATTTTTCGGTTGTTTTTAAGGGTTAGAAAACAGGTTGGGGAGTTTCATGGCTTTACTATAATCTTTTTGTCTTTTATTTCGAATTGTACTTCGCCGGTGAGCTGCAACTTCTTTAGCGTGGCAGAAACGTTTTCGTCTCTTGAAATGGTGCCGTTAAAGAAGCCTTCAATATTTCCTTCGTACATCACCTCCACATCGTACCATCTTGCTATCTGGCGCATGGTGGTATGTACATCTGCTTTATGGAAAAAGAACTTGCCGTTTTTCCAGGCCATTACTTCTTCGAGGTTGGCATTGTTGATCACTTCCAGGTTGCCTGCTACTGCTGCCTGCTGGCCGGGCCGTAAAGTGATGGCATCGGTGCCGGTGGTTACTTTTACAGCCCCTTCGAGCAGGGTTATTCTGCTGCTGCTTTCATCGTCATAGGCGTTGATGTTGAAATGCGTGCCGAGCACTTCCACGGTGCCTTTCCTGTTGCCGGAGGCAAAGCTTACCAGGAAAGGACGCGTTTTGTCCGGCGCTATTTCAAAATAGGCTTCGCCGGTAACGGACACTTTTCTTTCCTTACCGCTGAAGCTGACCGGGAAGGTAACCGAACTGCCTGCGTTGAGCCATACGTGGCTGCCATCAGCCAGTTTCATATCAATCACCCGGCTGCCCCGCGGATTGGATAAGGTGTTGTAAGTAATGGTGGCCGGCCTGGCGCCACTTTGGGCTTCATAGGCAATGCGCCCATTATCGAGCTTAACCAGTTTGGCATTGCCCTGCCAGGCCAGTTCACCATTGTGGGAGCTATCGAGAAAAATGACTGTTTGGTCAGCCAGCGTTATGGTGGCCCGGTTGGTAGCCGGCGCCGGGATATCCTGCGTTATTGTTTCCTGCGCTATGGTCTCTTCGCCGCCGGCAGGTTTGGTGGAGAACCAGTAGTAACTGCCAATGGCTGCTGCCAGTGCAATGCAGGCAGCTACTGTCATGCGGGTATACATGCGCCGCCATTTTCCATGGGCAGCCCGCTGCGGATGTTCCTGATGCATTTGCACCAGCCGGCCCCGGATCTTTTCCCAGCCTCTTGCTTCGTCGTAGGCATACATCTGTTGCAACTGGTTGTTTACCCATGTTTCGTTGGTGAGTTGTTCAAAGAGCGTTTTGTTGGCGGGTGACGCCGCAATCCATTGGTCCAGGTCTGCCTGCTCACTATCGGTAAGGGTATTGTTCAGGTATTTATTGATCAGTTCGTCTATGGCTTCGTTCGGGCCTTTCATATTAATGGGGTTGCGTTTAGAACAGAATAATAGTTGGTTGATGGAATGGCTTCAGATGAAGCCCATTTTTTAATAGCACGCGCGCAGGACGGTTTTAACCATCCCCGAAATGAATTTTTTTAAAAAAATTTTTGCTGCGGGAGAGCCATCAGTGAGGAGGGAACAAGCAAATGAGCAGGATGGGAGCGTTCAACCCTTTGGAATACAGGGCCAGACGCAGGAGCCGGATGGCTTTTGATTTTTGATTGAGTACTGTCTGGGGGCTGATGTGGTATTCCCGGGCAACGTCGGCGGTGCTTTTCCCTTTTACATACAGGGCAATGAATACCTGCCTGCATTTGGCGGGCAGTTTTTCCACCTCTTCATAGATCGTTTGCAATACACGCGCACGGAGCATTTCATTATCCAGCAATTCTTCGTCGTGCAGGGTGAGGTATTCCAGCTCGCGGCCGGCCTGGTGCAGCCGTTGGTTTTTGCGCAACACATCAATACAGGCGTTGCGAACCGCTATGTACAGAAAGGATTTGATAGAAGGCAGGTCGTTGAAGTCGTCTTTTTTGCTGAGCAGCTTCAGAAAAGTTTCCACCACCAGGTCTTCCGCCTCCTGTTTGTTATTGAGTATCCTGTCGGCAAAATAACAAAGCGGCCGGTAAAACCGGTGATAGAGTGCGCGCACGGCGGTTTCTTCCCCCCTGCGCAACCCGTGGAGTATGCTACTATAATCAGGACCTGCTTTCATGAAGCACGGTATGCGTTTAGGCTATGCGGAATCAACAATGTTTACAAGCATTCAGATCGTCAGAATCAACGTTCTGTTCGTTGACATATGCAAAGGATAGAAGTCAGGGTCGTTCAAACCTGGTAATAGTCTGGTATTGGTATAGTGCTGGCAAGTTACCGGGTATGTACAATTGCCTTTTGTCAACACCTTTCATGATTACTTTTCATGAAGGCGATGACCGGAATATATTAAAGATACAAATTCCCGGTATAAGGAGATGGAGTAAAGCTGTTATGTATGGAGATTCATTCGCTTCCTTCTTCGTCTTTTTTTGCCGCTACTCTTGCCAGCAACGCTTCAATTTCGCTGATGCGTTTTAACTGGCCGCCCAGTTTTTTGTTTTGCTCATTGATTTGCTGAAGGTCCTGGTTGAGTTCTTCGAGGAAAGAATTTTTCTTTTGCAATTGCTGGCGCTGGAAATTCGATTCGCGGAGTTTGTCTTCGGTATCAGCCAGCAGGCGGGTGAGGCGCTGGTTTTCTTCCAGCATGGCGATATGTTTCAGCTTTAATTCGTCGAATTCTTTGGTAAGGCGGAAATAATTCTGCTGCAATTCTTCATATTCAAATTGCCGTTCGTTGGGATCTGCCAGCCGCGATTCGAGCTGCAACAAACGCTGGCGCAGCGCATTGAAATCGGCATAGGCAGATTCGAGCCGTTCTTTCATTTCATTCAGCAACAATTGCTGCTGATGCACCAGTTGTTCTTCGCCTTCTTTTTGCAGCAGTTGCTGTTGCAATTCCTGTACGCGCGCCTGCAGCAGTTCATTTGCCTTTACGGTATCTGCATATTTTTGTTCGGAGCGTTTCAGTTGATCAATCTGTTCCAGCAGCAGGGCAATGTTGCGGTTTTGTTCCCGGAGGCTTTCCTGAGCGTTCTTCAAACGCGCCAGGTATTCTTCTGAAGAATCGTTATCGCTTTCGTACAATGTTCCCGGCTCGTTTTCTTCCGCCGGCTCCTGGTAGTCTTTTTGTTCGAGCGCCTGTTTCAATTCCTCAATTTCCATCTGCAGCAGTTCCTGGTTGCTAAGCGCTTCTTCCAGTTCGCGCTGCAATTGTTCTTTCAATTCCAGTTCTGCATAATACTTGCTTTGCCAGTCTTCGCCATCATGAATGGCGCTTTCTGCCAGCACCGGTGGTTCCAGTAAAGTGG